>Ga0208716_1000030_pt1 | contig 44245 bp, 37 predicted proteins | sample NGESurdeep092012_8_FD_184482 | JGI IMG/M metagenome (GOLD analysis project Ga0208716, IMG submission 184482) | Arctic peat soil microbial communities from Barrow, Alaska - NGEE Surface sample 415-3 deep-092012 (SPAdes) | ecosystem: Environmental > Terrestrial > Soil > Wetlands > Peat ...
GCGATCCGAGCGATCCGAGCGATCCGAGCGATCCGAGCGATCCGAGCGATCCGAGCGATCCGAGCGATCCGAGCGATCCGAGCGAGATTGGATCAGCGTTCGGCGGCCATCAGCGCCGCGCCGATGATGCCGGCCCGGTCGCCGAACCTGGCGAGTTCGACCCTGGGCACCGGCCGATGCCCGGCGCCGGTGATCATCTTGGCGAACTCCGACACCGCCAGCGGAAGGAACATCCCTGCGGCGCTGGCGACGCCGCCGCCGACCACGATGACCTCGGGGTCGAGCACGTCGGTGACCAGCGCCAGCCCGGCGGCCAGCCACCGGCCGATGTCGTCCATCGCGGCCAGCGCGGTGGGGTCGCCCTCGGTGGCGGCCACCGCGACCATGGTGCCGGTGATGGCGTCCGGGTCGCCTTCGCACAACCGCATAAGGATCGGCGCGTCGCCGCGGGTCATCAGGTGCCTGGTGGTCTCGGCAAGTGCCGTGCCCGAGCAGTACCGCTCCCAGCAGCCGTACTTGCCGCACGGGCAGTCCCGCCCATCGGGCACCACCGTCAGGTGGCCCAATTCCGGAGCCACCCCGTGCGCACCGCGGTAGATCTGGCCGTCGATGATCAACCCCGCGCCGATCCCGGTGCCCAGCGCGATCAGCAACGCGATCGGCGCGTCCGCGGCCGCGCCACGGCGGTACTCGGCAAAGGCGGCGGAGTTCACGTCGTGATCCATGGTGACCGGCAGGTTGACCCGCGCGGAGATCCGGGCGGGCACGTCGGCATCCCGCCACGCCAGGTGCGGGGAGAACATGATGCGCTGCCGATCCCGGCTGACGAAACCGGCCACTGCCAGCCCAACCGCTGAAACGAGTTGGGTGGCAGCAAGTTTCGAGATCAGGTTGACCAGCAGGTCCTCCGTCTCGCGTTCGGTGTGCGGGGTGAGGTCGCGGAGCGAGGCGAGAATGTTCCCCGAGGAGCCGATGACGGCGGCGCGCACGGAGGTGCCGCCGATGTCGATCCCGATGGTCGGGATCATCGGATGTCGATGTGCTCGAGGCCGCCGGGGCGGCGCGGCGCGGACCCGGGGGTTCCGGCCTGGCGGCGTTCCCCGGAGCCGCCGGCATTGCCGCCGCTCGTCGCTGCCGCAGGCTCGGCCTCCGGCAGCAGCGAGCGGAGCGTCCGCACGATCAACAATGCCCCGTCGACCAGCTTGGCCGTCGCCTCCGGGCGTTCACCCCGCAGCACGGCCAGGAACCGGCACAGCGGGCATGCGGTGCAGGAGGCGCCCGGGATCGAGCCGCATTCCGGGCACCGGCCGTCGGGACCGAGGCTTGGCTCCGATCGGGCCTGCGTCGTCGGTGGAGCCGTTGGTGAGGCTGACGGTGGAGCTGGGGGCGGAGCTGAAGGTGGGGCCGTCGTCATGTCGGGCGGGGACTCGCCGGCCTGGCCCGAGCTGGATTCCGCTGCTGGGCGCATCGAGGTCAACCGATCGGCCATCACGTCCAGCAGCAGCGCCGCCTCCACTGCCAGCGGACCGATGGACGGTGGGCCGGACCGGTTCGTCGTGCCGGCCGAGGAATCCGCCGGGCCGTCGCTGCCGGCCGTGCGGTTGTGGTCGGCGTCGGTCGAGTCGGCGTCGGTCGAGTCGGCGTCGGTCGAGTCGGCGTCGGTCGGCCCGCTCCCCTCGGTCGGGCCGCCGCCGGAGGGTGTCATGCGGTACCCAGCATCTGTTCGGTCACCTCGGACAACACCGATTCGCGCAGGCTCTGCGGCCACTGGCCCGGATCGGCGTCGAACTCGATCAGCAACCTGCCGTGGTCGAACCGGGCTCCGCTGACCTTGCAGCGCCGTAGCACGGACGGCAGCGAGATCCGGCGGCGAACGTCGCCAACCGTCACCACCAGATCGTCACCCGAACGGGACAGCGTCAGATCACCCCGCTGCACCAGCGGCAGCGGGAGCGCGAGCACGTACTGCCCGTCGGCGCCCTCGACGTCGATACCGATCGAGTGACCGGTGGACGCGAGCGGATCCGCGTCCCCGAAGACGACCCTGGCGAACGCAGAAAGCGCCTGCACGCCAACGGGTTCGCCGGGAATCATCGGGGCGTGCCGGATCGTCATGCCCTCGAACGACTCGGACACCTGGACCAGCGCCTCACGCTGCGCCTCGCGCTGGCGGCGCAGGAACTCGCCGCCGGCATTGGGCGGCAACACCCGGTTGACGATCGCGGCCTCGACGGTGAACCCGTACAGCGACAGGGCCGTGAACAGCCGGCGGGCCTCCGCGATCACCACCCGCTCCGGGGTCAGCACCAACCGCACCCCGGTGACGTCGGGATCGGCCAGCAGGGTGCGGGCCGCCATCAGCTCGGTGAGCAGTTCACCGAAGGCGTCCCGGACCGCGGCAGTGGGCACCGAGCCGGGCGTCCCGGTGAAGCTGGCCGCGAGGCTGCTCAGCACCCGATGCGGCGCGCCCATCAGCCGCTGGGCGTAGAAGCCGATGGTTTCCGGCAGGGCGAGCAGGCGCAGCGTCTCGCCGGTCGGCGCGCAATCGACGACGATCACGTCGAAGTCGCCGGACTCGGCCAAGCGGCGCAGTTCCAGCAGCGCGACGATCTCCTCCGCACCCGGCAGCACGGTCAGTTCCTCGGCCTGCACCTCGGCCATCCCACGCGCGGCCAGCACGCCGACCAGGTAGCCGCGAATCTGCGACCAGCTCTGCTCGAACCTGCCACGGGTGTCGACCTGGGCTGCCCAAAGCCCGGGGACGTCGTCGACCGGGGTCGGATCCGCGCCGACCGGCACTGCCAGCACATCGGCCACCGAGTGGGCTGGATCGGTCGACACGAGCAGCGTGCGTGAACCCCGTTCCGCGCAGGCCACCGCTGTCGCGGCGGAGATGGTGGTCTTTCCGACCCCGCCCTTGCCGGTGTGCAGCGCGATCCTGGTGCCCGGCCGAACCCCCGAGCTCACCCCGCCTCGACCCGCTTGCGCAATTCCTTCAGCGCGGTGTCCAGGATGACCCGCTCCGCCTTGCGGCGCAGCACCCCGATCATCGGCACGGCCAGGTCGACCATCAGGGTGTAGGTCACCTCGGTGCCGTCCGGGACGGCGCGCAGCACGTACGAGCCCTCCTGCGCTTTCTGCAACTGCCCGGACACCAGCGTCCAGGAGACCGACATGCCATCGGGAGCCCAGTCGTAGGCCAGTTCGTAGGTGTCCTTGAGCAGGCCGGCATCCATCGCCAGACGGACCTGCGCCGGACGGTGCCCGTCACCGGGATCGGTGATGTGGGTGCTCTTGACCGAGCCTGTCCACTCCGGATACGCGTCGAAGTCGGCGATCACGTCCATGATGGCGGCGGGGTCGGCAGCCATGATCAGCGACTGCGAAGAAGGTGTAGCCATGGGTGGAAGGCTACCCAGGTCGCGGGGTGTCGGCTGCGCACCCACCACAGTGGATGCGGTCGGTGCTGCGCGTCGACGACGCACATGTGCTGACCCAGCTGTCCGGCTAGTCCAGGTAGACGTCGAACGGCCGCGGAAACCGTTGGAAATGGCCGACATTCACGCATTCGGTGCGGCCGCGGCGGGTGCGCCGGCTCAGCGGCTGATGGACGTGACCGAACACCGCCAGTGCCGGGGAGTGCGCGTCGATCGCCTCGCGAAGGCCGGGGCCGTACATCTCCAATCTGGCCGGCACCACGTCGTAGCGCAATTCAGCGAGACCGGGCGGGACGTGCGAGCACAGGATGTCGACCGGCCCCAGCGCCCCGACTGCGGCCTGATAGTCGACCGCCGATCGGACCAGCGGTTGCCAAGCGTGATCCGTCTCGTGGAACACTGCACCCGGCCGCGCCGACCCACCCGCCACGAAACCCATGATGCGGCCAGCGATCTGCACGACCTCGGCGTCCCGGTACGGGAGTTGCGAGCCGGCGACCTCGTTCCACACCGTGGCGACGTCGACATTGCCCAGGGTCAGCAACGTGGACGGCGGCACCGCGGCAAGCACGTCCCGGTACAGCGCGGACACCACGTCAGTCAGGACACCGACCGGATCGTCGGTGGATTCCCACAGCCCGCGATTGAATTCACGCAACTGCAGGAAATCCCCGGCGACCCGGAGCGCAATGAACTGCCGCACCTTCTGCTCGCCGAAGACCCGGCCCAGGATCCCCGCTGACGGCTCCCAATAGTCGACGTAGTCGACGAGGTCACCGAGCACCACGAGCTGTTCCGCCTGTCGGGCCACCTCGCGCAGCGCAGCGATGTTGCCGTGGATGTCGGAGACGAACGAGACGCGCACGGACGTCACGGTAACCGGCTCGCTCACCGCGCCGCGCCGCGGTCGACCGGCCCGGGCCTGCCTACCGGTTGACCGCGTGCCCGTTCGGGTTCGGCCCTGCGGCGGCCAGCGGTACCACCTTGATCGGCACGCCCGGCATCGAGGCGTGCAGCACAAGGCCGTTGCCGACATAGATGCCGACGTGGCTGACCGGTGAGTAAAAGGTGACCAGATCGCCGGGCCGCAGCTGGTCCAGCGGGATGGTCGGCAGAGTGTCGGCCTGCGCGGCGCTGTTCCGCGGGATTTCGATCCCCGCCTGCTGCCAGGCCCACAACATCAGACCCGAGCAGTCGAAGCTGTCGGGGCCGACGGCGCCCCAAACATAGGGCAGACCCTGCCGGCTCAGGGCGGCCGCGACGGCGATGCCGGCCTGCACGCTCGGCGCATGCCGCGCCGACCATGCGGCGAACTCCGGACCGGCCTCGACCGGCGGAGCATCGTCGGCCAGCCCCGAACGGCTGCGCTGAGCAGCCTGCTCTGCCTGCCGGCCCCGCGCCGCGGCGGCCTGGTTGGCAGCCTCTGCGTCCGCCGCGGCAGCGGTGATGTCCGCGGTGGACAGTTGGGCATAAGCGAGCTGGTAGACGGCGATCTCGGCGTCCAGCTGGGCCTTGCCGGTGTCCAGGTCGGCCCGCGCCTGCTCGGCAGCGGCCTCGGCCTGGTCCGCCTGATCCCGCGCCCGCTGAGCCTCGTGAAGGCTGGCCTGTGCGGTCGACCGCGCATCGTCAGCGGTCCTTCTGGCGGCCAGCGCGTCGGTCAGGGTGGTGTGCTGTTCGTCGGCGATCAGGCTGAGCGATGACGCCTGGTCGAGGTAGTCCTCCGGCGATTCCGCGGTCAGCAGGACGGACAGGTCGGTCAGTCGGGTGCCACGGAAGGTGGCGTTGGCGAACGCGTCCACCTTGGCCCGGTAGGCGGCCACCACGGCGTCGGCCGCTGCGACCTTCTGCTGCTCGACGGCGGTCGCCTGCGCAGCTGCCTGCACCGCCGCCGCCTTCTCCGCGGCGGTCGCCTTCGCGGCATCCACAACAGATTGAGCCGCCAGCACCTGCTCGTTGTAGGTCTCCGCCCGGCGGGCTGCGTCGATCCACGCCTGCTTGGCGGCATCCGCCGAGGCCGGAGCGGCCGGGAGGACGGGGTTTGCCGGGGCGGGTGCCGCGGCCGCGACTGTGGAAACCGCCGCATCCGCGGCTGCGGGCGAGGCAGGGACGATTGCGAAGGCGAGGGTCGCGGCCGCGAGGATCACCGCGGCGGGTCGGGCGATACCGGTGCCCCGTCGGCGGGTAGCCCCGATTCTGGAGCCACGGCCAAGGGAGGGGCTCAGCGCGATCTGGTGGCCCGTGGAATGACGACCCCTGCGCCGGCGCAGCGGGTAGCCATGATTGTGCGTCGTCACCGGACAGGCGCGCCCTTCATCCTTGCCGCCTACCGAGTTAGCTGACGGATTCGGGCCAGGACAAGCCCTACCCTCGATGACCGGCGACGCGCGGGCAGCGCCGATCCCGGGGGATTCACCCCATTCAAGAAACCTGGTTCCCCGGTTCGATGCGGTGGCATCGATTCGGCGGTGACCCGGCGGACCGCCCGACTGGCGGTCGCGTTCCAAGGTCTCGATCAGATTACGAGAAGGACACGGATGGGGGCAATTGTCGGCACCCACGTCATCTTCCCGAAACGGTATCGACAACGTTGTCCACGCTCAAATTGCTGACGCGCTGTGAGCGAACTCACCCGTTCGATAAGCGGCGCTCCTCCATCCAGACACTCTGCTGCCACGACCGGGTTGGCATGGTCACCGTTCGCTCCCCCCGGCGCGGCCGTCCCGCCGTGGGCGCCCGATGCCTCCGGCTTCGGGTCAGCCGGACAGCAGCTCGGCCAGCCGGGCGGCAGAGGAATCCCAGTTCCACGCGCTCTGCACCCAGGCGCGCCCCGCCGCCCCCCAATCCCGGCGACGATCGTCGTCGGCGAGCAGTCCTGCCGCCGCGTCGGCGATCTGGTTGACATCGCGCCCATCCACCACCAGTCCGGTGCGGTCGGGGCGAAGCGTCTCCGGGGCGCCGCCGGAGCGCCCGGCGATCACCGGCAACCCACTGGCCTGCGCTTCGAGGAAGACGATCCCAAGGCCCTCGACGTCCAACCCGGAGCCGCGGGTGCGACAGGGCATGGCGAACACGTCCCCGGCGGCGTACAGCGCCGGCAGATCGGACCATGGCACACCACCGGTGAACACCACCCGGTCCCCGACGCCGAGATGTGTTGCGATGCCACGCAACCGCCGTGCGTTGGGCCCGTCGCCCACGATCATCAACACCACGTCGGGGATCCGCGCGCGCACCACGGGTAGCGCGCGGATGAGGGTGTCCTGGCCCTTGCGCGGCACCAACCGCGACACGCACAGCAGGACCCGGGAGCCGCGCAGCCCGTAGGCCTCCCGCATCCTGCGCCTGGCCACCGGATCCGGCCGGAAGGTGCTGGTCCGCACCCCGGGCGGGAGGTACTCCAACGCGGCCATCGGTCCGAGCGCGGACGCGATCCTGCGACGGGCGTACTGGCTGACGAAGGTCAGGACGTCGTTGGATCGGCCGATCCGGCTCAGCGCCCGTCGCGGTCCGGGCAGCATGGACCACCCCACCTCGTGCCCGTGCGTGCACGCCACGGTGCGCACGATTCCTTCCGGGCGCAGGCGGGGGGTCATCAAGCTCAGCGGAGCTGCCGCGCCGTACCAGACCGCCTCGATCCGCTGCTCACGGATCAACTCGACGGCCCGTCGGCGCACGGACTCCCCTGGCAGCATCAGCGAGCCAGGGTGCCGAAAGACCCGGAACCGCTGCCGGGCATCGAATTCCCCGTCGCCGGCCCACGACGGCGCGTAGACGACCAGGTCGTCGGGCGGCAGGCGCTCTGCCAGCGATTGCACGTAGGACTGGATGCCGCCGGTCCGCGGCGGGAAGTCGTTCGTCACCAGCAATGTGCGCCGCACGGGGTGGGATCCAACCCTTCTGCTGGGAGCGAGGCCCCCAGAGCATGACAGATCGCCGATGCGCCCCCGGCAGGTCCGCATCGGCGATCTGGGGTTGAAGAATCATGATCAGAGTTGGTACGGAAGACGGCGCACGCAGCACGCCCGTGGCCAACACGGGCCGCACCGCGAACTCGGCGGGACCGGGGAGGAAAGCGGTGTCAGCCCACCCGGTGCCCGACGGGGTTCGGACCGGCGCCACTGACCGAGGTGATGTACACCGGGCGTGACTCGGTCGACGCATGGATCACCTGGCCGCCGCCGATGTACATCGCCACGTGGCTGACCGGCGAGTAATAGGTCACCACGTCACCAGGCTGCAACTCGCTCAGGGCCACCACGGGGAGGCCGCCCTGCCCGCTGGATGTCCGGGGAATCGAGACCCCGGCCTGGGCCCACGCCCACGATGTGAGCCCGGAACAGTCGAAGGCATTCGGACCGGCGGCGCCGTAGACGTACGCGGCGCCTTCCTTGGACAGCGCTGCCGCGACCGCGGTAGCGGCTGCGGAGTTACCCGCCGGTGCGGGTGCCGGGTCCGCGGCGGCTGGCGCGGCGGCAGACGCAGAGTCGCTTGCCGCGGCGGCCGGTGCCGCGGCCTCTTGCTGGACGGCATCCGTGCGCGAGCGGTTGGCCGCGGCCGGCGCAGGCGCCGCGGCCTGGTTGGCCGCAGCGTTCGCCTGTTCGGCGGCGGCGATGGCGGCCTGCCGTTCCTGCTCGGACAGCGAGTCGGCCAGCTGCCGGTAATGCGCGGCCTCGACGTCCAGCGCGCCCTTGCGTGCGGTGACGTCGGCGGTCGCCTGCACGGCGGCCACCTGCGCGGCATCCGCGTCGGACTTCGCCTTCTCGGCGGTGGCTTGCGCGGCGTCCGCGGCAGCCTTGGCCTGCTGCGCTGCGGTCTTCGCGGCCAGTGCTTCGTCCAGGGTCTGTTGGGTGTCCGCGGCGACCCGATCGAGCGAGGACACCTGGTCGAGGTAGTCGTCCGCGGAGTCGGCGGTCAACAACACGCTGAGCTGGTCCATCCGAGCGCCACGGAAGCTCGCGTTGGCGAAGGCGTTCAGCTTGTCCCGGTAGCTCGCGGCGGCCGCGTCGGCGCTCGTCGCCGCGGTGTGAGCGGCGTCGACGGTCTGTTTGGCCTGGGCGACCTGGCCGGCCGCCACGGCGGCGGCTGTGGTGGCGGCCTGTTCGCTCTCCTGGGCGGCGAGGACCTGATCGTTCAGAGCCTCAGCGCGCTGAGAGCTGTCCAGCCACGCCTGCTGGGCCTCATCGGAGGTGGCGGGATTGGTGGGATCGGCCCCCGCCGGCATGGCGGCGAGCAGGCTCAGTCCCAGCGCCGCGACCGTTCCGGCGATCATGATCTTGAAGCGATGTGGAGCGATCCGGTGGGTGGTAGAGCGCTCGCTGATATCGCACGTCGCCACGGCAGGCGTACCTTCCTCTAGCCGCCTACCGGGTTAGCTGACGGATTCGGGCCAGGAAGTAGCCCTACCCCTGGTGATCGGCGACGCACGGGCGCCGGTCCAGGGGATTCACCCCATTCAAGAAACCTGGTTCCCCGGTTCGACGCTTTCAATCACGTCGATTCGGCGGTGGCCCCGCTCGTACACCCGAATGGTGATCACGATCCAAGGTCTCGGCCAGGTTACGAGACGGACACGCATGAGTCCAGCGGGGGAGCCCCAGTTCTACGAATCGGTGACATTGCTCACCCGTCCGCTCCGGCGGCCATCGCTGCGACCTGCAAGGATGTCTCCAACGGGTGGCGTCGCGACTCTCGGTCACAGAATTGAACCGAACGTCACATCCCTCGATGCTCATCCCGGACGCCCTCGTCATCCAGATCGATACCCCATTCGGGGCATGTGCGAAGTGGCTTCACCCATTCAGGCGTAGGTGACCGGCTACTGCAGATAGGTGACCTGCCAAAGCCCACCACTACGTCCATCCCGGAAAAGGCGCCGGCACCCCCTAGACCCGTCCGGCCCAGCGGAGTCACAGAGCTCCCGCGGATTCCCTCGGGCACCAGTTAGCCAGATGCCAGCGCACAACAGTGTTCTTGCTAACAACGGCGGCGCTGGACCGCCGCCGTGCTGTTCCTGCTGGTGCTTGTGGTGGTGGTGGTGGCTCAGCCCACCGCCCGTTTGCGATGGCCATGGGTCGGCACCAGCCGGAGTGGCGGCACCAGGCCGGAATCGGCCAGCACCCCCAACGCGGCGCGCTCGGTTTCGTCCCATTCGACACCGTCCGGCGTCGAGCCCAGCAGCACCGTCACCACACACCCGCTGCAGGCCGGGCCTCGCACCGCACACTGATCGCAGTCCACGAGCATCGCTGACCACCTTTCGTCGTTCCGGGCGCCCTGGCCGATGGCCAGCGTCCGCTCTGGATGCGGCGAAGGGCTCGTCACCCCATGCCGCACCGCGGACGTTAGGTGAGACCACCGACAGCGCCCCGGTGAGCAGCGAGGCGGCGCTCAGCGAGGCGGCGGCGGCGAGGCGGCGCTCAGCCGGCGGCCGCGAGGCGGCGCTCAGCCTGCAGCAGCGAGGCGGCGGTCAGCCTGCAGCAGCTAGCAACACCGTCGACCCCGCGGTGCGGGCGCCGTCCCGGCTCACCGCTTCGACGATCTGCCGATCGGAACTGACCACGATCAACACCCGGCCGGCAGGTTCGGCGCGCACCAGATCGCGGATCACGTCGTCGGCGATCACCCCGGGCGGCGAGAAGAGCACCCTGATACCCCGGCCGGGCGGCCGAGCGGTGGTCACCGCGGCGCCGTCGAACACGACCGTGACCTCGGCCGAGGTGCGCGCGGCGAGCGCCGCCAGCGCCCGAATCAGCCGGTCACGCTGTTCGGCCAAGGACAGTTCGGGATAGCCGGTCTTGGTGACGTTGTAGCCGTCAACGATCAGATGGGCACCGGGCAATCCCAACCAGGCGGTGAGTCGAGACGGGTCGGCAGTCCGCTCGGCGCCGGGGAGCGCACGGGAGAGCCGGGCCGCCACGACGTCGGCCGGATCGTCGCCACCGCCGAGCAGATCCCACTCCCGGCGCAGCCCGGTCGCCGCGCCCTCGAGCGCGCTGAGCAGCAACTCGATGCGCCGATCCGAGGCGGCCCGCCGGTCGCTGCTGGCCTCACGCATCCTGCTGACCTGCTCCTGTGCGGCAGCCGCGCGAACGGCCTCCGTTTCCGCCCGCTGCCGCCAGGCCACGGTCTTAGCCCTGGCGCGCTCGAGTTCGGCGGTCAGTTCGGTGATCCGTTCCACCGCCAGGGTGGCGCCCGTATCCACCTCCTGTTGGAGTTCACGTAGGCGGGTGCCCTGGTCGCGCAACCGCTGTCGCAGTCGTTCGGTGTCCGCGATCGCCTGGGCATCGGGGGCGCCCTGTCTGCGGGCGGATTCCAATTCGGAGGTCAACCGCTGCGACTGCGACGTCAGCTTCCGCACGGTTTGTTCCAGCTCGGCGACCCGCGCCCGTGCGTCGTTGTCCCGAACGGTGTCGACTGCGGCGTCGAGCAGTTCCTCTTCATCCGGCGACCGCAGCAGGTAAGCACGGGCCGCCGCCGACACCGGGCCGATGTCATTCGTCGCGTTGGCGGCGCGTTCGGCGACCAGTGCACGAAACGCCGTGTCGTTCTGCACGGCCTGGCCGAGTGCGGCGCCCGCCAACCGGGCGCGTTTGGTAGGCGCGAACCGAGCGACCCGGGCCAATGAGGTCGGGATGTCGATCGGGCGTGCCGAGCTGAGCACCTCGGCCGCCCAGCCGATGATCTTGAGCCGCACCGCGTCCGGGAGCTGCGTGACCGGTCTCGGCGCCGAGCTCGAATCCGACAACTCGTCGGGAACGTCTGACCCATCCGGCGCGTCGGTGGATCGCGCTCGGTCCGATGACGCGGTGCCGTCCGGCATCGGATCCCCGTCCGGCGCGCGCTGATCGCCACGTTTCTCCAGGTCAGGAGCGATCGACTCGGCCGAGAGGACGTCGCCCTCACTCGTCTCCGCGCCCGACCTCACGTTTGCCACTTTCCCTTCGCCCGTCCCTGTCATCGTGCCTCACCGTCATCGGCCGCGGCAGCCGTGAGATCACCGTCACCCCAGGTCGGCGCGTCGCGAGCGGGACTGTCGGACATACGTTCTAACGTCGCCGACATGCCCGTGTTCACCGATGAGCGCCCGTTCGGCGGGGCGAACCACGACCGAACGGACCGCGCAACCGATCTCGGCTGGGCGGCGTCGGCGCACGGGCGGGTTGCGCGCAAGGGACTTGTGCCCGGATGGCCGTTGCCCGATCTGTCCGCCGACCGCGGTGCGGGCGTGTCCAGCCAGCGCAGCTTCGACGACCTGGGCGATCCTTTGCGCGAGATCACCTTCGTGGTCGTCGATCTGGAAACCACCGGCGGCTCGTCTCGGACGGAGGCGATCACCGAGATCGGCGCCGTGAAGGTCCGCGGTGGTGAGGTGCTCGGCGAATTCGCCACGCTGGTCGACCCAGCTCGCTCGATCCCGCCACAGATCACCATGCTGACCGGCATCACCGACGCGATGGTGTTCGACGCGCCGCGCATCGGCGCCGTGCTGCCCTCGTTCCTCGAGTTCATCCGCGGCTCGGTGCTGGTCGCGCACAACGCCGGGTTCGACGTCGGGTTCCTGCGCGCCGCCTGCACCCAACTCGAGCTGCCGTGGCCCAAGCCCGCGGTCGTGGACACGGTGCGACTGGCGCGCCGGGTGCTCAGTAGGGCCGAGGCGCCGAGCGTGCGGTTGTCCGCACTGGCGCCGCTGCTCGGCGCGCGGGTGGCCCCGGACCACCGGGCGCTCACCGATGCCAGGGCGACGGTGGACGTGCTGCACGCCTTGTTCGAGCGGCTCGGCACGCTGGGCGTGCACAGCCTGTCCGAGCTCCAGGACGCGAGCCGGGACGTCTCCCCCGCCCGGCGTCGCAAGCGCCGATTGGCCGACCACCTGCCACCCACCCCGGGCGTCTACCTGTTCCGCGGGCCGTCGAACGAGGTGCTGTACGTCGGCACGTCGGGCAACCTGCACCAACGGGTCAGGTCCTATTTCTCGGCCGCCGAGACCAGGGGCCGGGTCAGGCAGATGGTGATGCTGGCCGAGCGGGTGGACCACGTCGAATGCGCCCATGTGCTGGAGGCCGAAGTGCGGGAGCAGCGGCTGATCGCCGCGCACCAGCCTCCGTACAACCGGCGCTCGCGCACGCCACTGCGACTGCATTGGCTGGTGGCGACCGATGAGGCGTTCCCGCGGCTGAGCCTGGTCCGCACGCCACCGGCGCAGACCCCGGTGTGCTTGGGGCCGTTCACCTCTCGGGCCATGGCGATCACCGCGATGGAGGCGGTGCAGGACGCCGTCCCGATCCGCCGCTGCACGATCCGCATCCGCCGGCTCAACCCCGATGGCAGTCCCTGCGCTCTCGCCGAGCTCGGCCGCTGCGGTGCGCCGTGCTCGGGGGCGGAGAGCGCCGACAGCTACCACGTGCACGTCGACCGGATCGCCGAGTTGGTGGACGGCAGGTCCGACGAATTGCTGGGGCTGCTCAAGGAGCGACTGCTCAGGGTCGCCCGGGAGGGGCGATTCGATCAGGCGGCCGTGCTGCGTGATCGACTGGCCGTGCTTGCCGAAGCGCTCGATCGCCGGCAGCGGCTCGGAGCGTTGGCCGGGATCGCCGAAATGGTGGTGGCCCGGCCGGATGATCGCGGCGGGTGGGATCTGACGGTGATCAGGTACGGGCGGCTGGCCGCGGCAGGGCAGGCGCGCCGAGGGGTCAATCCGATGCCGGTGGTCGACCTGCTGGTTGCTTCGGCTGAGACGGTGCTGCCCGGTCAGGGACCGCTGCCGGCCGCCTCCCCCGAGGAAACCGCGACCCTGCTGCGCTGGATCGAGCGTCCGGGATCCCGGCTGGTGCTGACCTCGCAGCCGTGGTGCAGCCCGGCCGCGGGCGCAGGTCGCTGGCGGCCGTACATGCGCGCCGCCGACATGGCCCGAGGTCGGTGGGCGGGCGGAGCCTGACCTCGCGAACCATGATCGGGCGGAGGCGTGCGTGGGCCGGGGAATAGCATCGGGACACAGGATCACGGAACTGATCACCGCGCGGGACCGCGACAGTCCGAACACGAGCAAGCCGCGAGACAAGCAACCGCAGGACAACAGGAAGGCCCGGGCCATGGTGACGGCAATCGTGCTCATCGATGTTGAGGCCGACCGGATCACCGAGGCGGCCCAGCAGATCGCCGATCTACCAGGCGTTGACCAGGTCTATTCCTGCGCCGGTGACGTCGACCTGGTGGCGATCACCCGGGTCGCGGACCACGAGGCGATCGCGGAACTGGTACCGGGCCACATCTCCAAGGTGGAGGGTGTGCTGCGCACCGTCACCCACATCGCCTTCCGGTCCTACTCCCAGCGCGACGCCGACGACGCGTTCTCGATCGGCATGCAGGCCTGACGAATACAGTCGACGACTCCAGTCGATGGGCAGTGCCGGCAATGGCCTCCGCGCGGGCGAAACCGCGGACGAGACGCTCGTTGAGGCGGGGCAAGTGCCGTCCGGCACGAGTGGGCAAGGGACGTGGGCTCCGCGGCCGCTGCTACCAGGTGGTGCGAGAAGCGGGGTGCCAGTCCCTGGCTCGTATCGTTGCGTCACTCCAACTCAAGCCATTCCGACCAGCGGCCACGACTGTCTTTCGGACCGGCGTTCTGCACTCCGAGTGCGTTCGAAACGGCGAACTCTTAACCTTCAGCTGACGGTTAGAGTCGCGGTGATCCCTGCTCGGACTCCACGGCCCGCTCGACCCCGCACAACCTGGCCCGCTCGACCCCGCACAACCTGGCCCGCTCGACCCCGCACAACCGGGCGGCTCGGCGCGCCTCGACACACGATCAGTCCGCGGGGGCCAGTCGCCGGCCGGCGGCGACCCACCGGTCCAGCACATCCGCCGCCGCGCCGGAGTCCAGCGCCGCGCCGGCGCGTTCGACGCCGGCGGCCATGTCGGCCGGCAGGTCCCCGGACAAGCCGGCGTGGGTGGCCAAGCCGGCCGCGGCGTTGAGGACCACCGCGTCCCGCACGGGTCCGCGCTGGCCGGCGAACACGGCACGGGCGACCGCCACATTCGCCTCGACGTCACCGCCGCGTAGGTCGGCCGGCTCCGCACGGGCGAGACCCCAGGTCGTGGGATCGACGCTGACCGCTCGGACCGTGCCGCCGCGCACCTCCCAGACCGTCGACGTGGTGGTGGTGGTCAGTTCGTCGAGGCCGTCGTCGCCGCGGAACACCAGCACGTCCGCGCCGCGCGCGGCGAACACCTCGGCCATCACCGGCGCCATCGCGGCGTTGCCGCAACCGATCGCGCCCGCGGCCGGCTGGGCCGGGTTCGTCAGCGGGCCCAGGTAGTTGAAGACGGTCGGGATGCCGAGCTCACGCCGGGTAGGCCCGGCGTGCCGGTAGGACGGGTGGTAGACGGGCGCGAAACAGAAGCCGATGCCCACATCCTGAACGGTGCGAGCGACGGCCTCCGCGGGGAGGGCGATGGTCACGCCGAGGCCTTCCAGCAGATCGGCCGCCCCGCACTTGCTCGACGCCGCGCGGTTGCCGTGCTTGACCACAGGTGCGCCCGCTCCGGCAATGACAACCGCAGCCATCGTCGAGATGTTGACCGTGTTGGCACGGTCGCCGCCGGTGCCAACGATGTCGACCGCACGCTGTGGGATGGTCACCCGCACGGCGTGGGCCAGCATGCTCGCGACGAGACCCGCGACCTCCGCCGGTGTCTCGCCCTTGGCGCGCAGCGCCACCGCGAAGCCGGCCACCTGGGCCGAGGCCGCCTCGCCGGTCATGATCTTGTCCATCGCCCAGCCGGTGTCCGCGCCGTCCAGGTCCTCCCCCGCCAGCAACCGGGTGAGCAGCGTCGGCCAGGATCGGCTATCGCTCACCGCGCGCCCGTTCCATCGGCCGCTGAGCGGATCACCTCACCACCTCGCCGACGCAGCAGGGCGGCGATGGTCTCCGCGGCGATCACCGGGTCCAGCGGGTAGACCAGGACCTCGTCGGCCTTGGCCCAGGTGGCCAGCCACCTGTCGTCAGCGCGCCGGACCACCAGCACGATGGGTGGAATGACGGCCGCCTCCTGATGGATCTGCCTGCTGATCCCGATGCCGCCGGTCGGTTGCGCCTCTCCGTCCAGAATGACGATGTCCGCGGCCTGCGCGTCGATCGCCATGATCACCTCGTGCACACCGGAGCACTCGAGGTAGTCGACCCGACCGACGTCGGGTGCCGGCCGGCGGCCGATCGCGGTGATGATGCGCTCGCGCACTTCCGGCCGGTGGCTGTAGACCAGCAACACGGGATTGCTCATCGGGAATCGCCCATCCTGTGCCCACCTTCGATGACGACCGGGCACGCGGTGGAGCTCATGCGGCGGCCACGACGGGTCGGCCGGGAACCGAACCCTGACGGCAACGATGCTAGTGCCCGCATCTTTCGGCGTCTGGTCTCGCGGCACAGCGGGCGCAAACGGGCCTGGTGACGAACCTCTCGCAGCCACCCCGAGAACCCCGTTCGCACGGGCGCATCCGGCGGTGACCGGCCAATTCTCCAGCCACCGACCGGTCGGGCGCGGGACCCCCGCGGCGGCCGGAAGAGCGGCGCGACCCGCCCGAGATGATCCCGCAGGCGCGTGATCGCCGGGCACAGTCCATAATCCCCTTGTGACGACAGCCACCAGCCCGCCGGCGCCCCCTGCATTCAGCACCCGGATCCACACGCTCAACCGGCCGAACATGGTCAGCGTTGGGGTTGTCGTGTGGCTCGCCAGCGAGCTGATGTTCTTCGCCGGCCTGTTCGGCATCTACTTCACGATCCGGGGACAGACCGATGGCAAGTGGCCGCCGGAGCCCACCGAGCTCAACATCGGGTACGCGGCCGTCTTCACGATCATCCTGATCGCGTCGTCGTTCACCTGTCAGTGGGGAGTGTTCGCCGCGGAACGCGGCGACGTCTTCTCGCTGCGCCGCTGGTACCTGCTGAGTTTCGTGCTCGGGTTGCTCTTCGTGCTCGGACAGGCGAACGAGTACCACACCCTGGTCACCCAGCACGGGACCACGCTGTCGTCCTCGCCGTACGGCACCGTGTTCTACCTGACCACCGGCTTCCACGGGCTGCACGTCATCGGCGGTCTGATCGCCTTCCTCTTCCTGATCGCGAAGACAAAGGTCTCCAAGTTCACCCCCGCGCAGGCCACCAGCGCCATCGTGGTGTCCTACTACTGGCACTTCGTCGACGTGGTCTGGATCGGGCTCTTCACCACGATCTACATCGTCAGATGACCGATGTGGATTTCCCGACGGCGGCCGGCAGCATCCGTTGACCCGCTTTCGGCAGTAGTAAAAAGATCGGCATCACCGGCAGTCCACGCGGACCGCGCCTCCCGGCACACCGCATCCGCCCGCCGCTACCGAGCACGAGGTGTCCACGAATGAGTTCTCACGACACACCGCCCACCAGCGGGCCGGCGAGACGTCGCCGCCGCTCCAAGGCGATGCGCCGGATCACCGGTGGTTTGGCGCTGCTGTTCGTTCTGACCGCACTCGGCGTCGCTTACAGCGCGCTCAGGCCAGCTGGCGAGACCGCGGTCGCGGCAAACGTGGACGCTGCGCAGGTGGCCGCGGGCAGGCAGGTCTACGAGACCGCGTGCATCACCTGCCACGGGTCGAACCTGCAGGGTGTCCAGGGCCGCGGGCCGTCGCTGGTGGGTGTGGGTGAAGCCGCCGTGTACTTCCAAGTCTCCAGCGGCCGCATGCCTGCTGACGCCAACGGTGCGCAGATCCAGCGGAAGGAACCGTTGATCAAGCCGGAGGACATCGACTCGCTGAGCGCCTACATCCAGGCGAACGGTGGCGGCCCGGAGATCCCGGACGGGAACCTGCGCAACGACGCGGAGATCTCGCGCGGCGGCGAGCTGTACCGGCTGAACTGCGCGTCCTGCCACAACTTCACCGGCCAGGGCGGCGCCCTCTCCCAGGGCAAGTACGCACCGGCGCTCACCGAGGCCACCGACCGGCAGATCTGGGGGGCCATGCTCAGCGGACCGCAGAACATGCCGAAGTTCGGTGACGGGCAACTGACCTCGGAAGAGAAGCAGGCGATCGTCTCCTTCATCCAGAACAACAAGGCCACCATCGATCCGGGCGGCTACTCGGCAGGCGGCTTCGGCCCCGCGCCGGAGGGCCTGATCGCCTTCCTGGTCGGGATGGGTGCGATCGTGGCGGCGACGTTGTGGATGGGGTCGAGGGCATGAGCGGCAACCCGAACCTGCAGGTTCCCGAGGCGGACGAACTCAAGAGGATGTCCAAGGAGGAGTTGGCCCACCTCGGCATGGCCCTTGACGGCGTCGAGCTGGTCGAATACGGCGAGCGCTACATCCCGGGCTCCCCGGCGGACAAGCGCGCCGAGCGGCACGTGGCGATGTGGTTCCTGCTGGCAGCGCTGTTCGGCCTGATCTTCATCATCGTGTTCATCTTCTGGCCTGCCGAGTACGAGCCGGCGTATTCGGATCGGCAGTGGGTGTACGCGCTGTACACGCCGCTGATCGGGCTGACGCTCGGCGCAACCATCCTGTTGTTCGGCCTCGGTGTCGTCTCGTTGGCGAAGAAGATCATGCCGCACGAGGTGGCCATCCAGCAGCGACATGTCGGCATGTCCGACGAGGTCGATCGGAAGACCCTGGCCGCGCAGGTGCTGGACACCGGTGACAAGGCGGGCATCAAGCGGCGCGGCGTGTTGACGGGCTCGCTGCTGGCGGCGGGCGGTGCGCTGGGTGTGGCCGCGCTGGTCCCGGTGCTCGGCGGACTGATCAAGAACCCGTGGGCCGAGCGGGCCGATTCCCCGCTCTGGGTGACGCCCTGGGCGCCCGCACCGGACGGCACCAAGGTCCGGATGGTGCAGATCGACGGCACCCCGATCAAGCCCGCGGACATCACCGCCGGCTCGATGGTCACGGTGTTCCCCGCCGTGCCGGGTGGGGCAATGGCCGCGGACGCGGCGGTCATGCTGTTCCGGCTGCGATCCGATTCGGTCGTCCGGATCCGGGACGGGCAGCAGGGTTTCCAGTTCGGTGACTTCTACGCGTTCTCCAAGATCTGCACCCACGTCGGCTGCCCGGTGTCGCTGTACGAGCAGCAGACCGGGCGTGTGCTTTGCCCCTGTCACCAGTCGCAGTTCAATGTCTACGAGGGCGCGTTCCCGGTTTTCGGACCCGCCACCCGCCCGCTGCCGCAGCTTCCGATCGAGCTCGATTCGGAGGGATACTTCGTGGCAACCAAGGACTTCGTCGAAGCAGTCGGTCCCGGATTCTGGGAGAACGGCAAGTTTCCTGCGTGGTATTCCGAGCCCAAGGAGGCAAGCGGATGAGTCGCCTCACCACCCCCACCAAGGCTTCTGGGGGCCCGTCCGCCGTGCAGAAGGCCCTGGACGAAGCCGACATCCGCTATCACGGCGCTCGTCCGCTGCGGACCGCGCTGAACAAGGTCTTCCCCAGCCACTGGTCGTTCATGCTCGGCGAGGCCGCGCTGTACTCGTTCATCGTGCTGCTGCTGTCCGGCGTCTACCTGACCCTGTTCTTCGACGCCTCGATGGCAGAGACGGTCTACAACGGGGTTTACGAGAAGCTACGCGGCGTGCCGATGTCGATGGCCTTCGCGTCGACGCTGAACATCTCATTCGACGTTCGCGGCGGCCTGCTGATCCGGCAGATCCACCACTGGGCAGCGTTGCTGTTCGTTTTCGCGATGATGCTGCACATGATGCGCGTCTTCTTCACCGGCGCGTTCCGCAAGCCGCGCGAGGTGAACTGGATCATCGGCGTGCTGCTGCTCGTCCTGGGCATGGCCGAGGGCTTCCTCGGTTACTCGCTGCCGGACGACCTGCTGTCGGGCACCGGCCTCCGTGCGGTGAGCGCGTTCATCCTGTCGATCCCGGTGATCGGCACCTGGATGCACTGGGCGGTTTTCGGCGGCGACTACCCGGGCGAAATCATCATTCCGCGCTTCTACTCGCTGCACATCCTGCTGATCCCCGGCATCTTCCTGGCGTTGATCGCCGTGCACGTGGCACTGGTGTGGTTCCAGAAGCACACCCAGTTCGCCGCCCCCCGCGCCACCGAGAACAACGTCATCGGCCTGCGGGTGCTGCCCTCGTTCGCCGCGAAGGGAGGCGGGTTCTTCGCGGTGGTCTTCGGGATCACCACGGTGATGGGCGGGGTCTTCCAGATCAACCCGGTCTGGAACCTCGGTCCTTACAACACGTCACAGGTGTCGGCCGGTGTGCAGCCGGACTTCTACATGGGCTTCCTGGACGGGCTGGTGCGCGTCTGGCCCGCCTGGGAGATCCGGAACCTGTTCGGGCACTACATGGTTCCGGCGGTGTTCTTCCCGTCCATACTCGCGGCGACCCTGTTCATGATCCTGGTGCTGGTTTACCCCTTCATCGAGAAGGCTTTCACCAAGGACAACGTGGTCCACAACCTGCTGCAGCGCCCCCGCGACGTCCCGGTGCGGACGGCTCTGGGCGCGGCGTTCCTGGCCTTCTACATCCTGAACCTGATCAACGGCGCGAACGACCTGTTCGCACTCAAGCTGGACATCTCGCTGAACGTGATGACCTGGATCGGCCGAATAGGCTCGATCATCCTGCCGGTCGTGACCTACGTGGTGACGTACCGGTTGTGCCTGGGACTGCAGCATTCCGACCGCGCGGTGCTCGAGCACGGCGTCGAGACTGGCATCCTCAAGCGGCTGCCCAACGGTCAGTTCATCGAGGTCCATCAGCCACTCGGTCCGGTGGACAGCCACGGTCACCCGGTCCCGCTGGCTTACCAGGGTGCGCCGGTGCCCAAGCGGATGAACCAGCTCGGCTCGGCGGGTGTCGCGGTGCCGGGTCTACTCGCACCGACGGACGACTCCGGTCACATCGCCTACGACGACGAACTGCATCCGGTCAGCGAGATCGAAGCGGCGACCAAACGCTGACCTGCACAACGGCTTTGCGCAGAAGGCCCCTCCCCGGACAACGGGAAGGGGCCTTCTGTTTGCGACAAGGACTTGAACCTGACGTCGTCAGCCGGCCTCAGCGGTCCGCAGTGGCGGCCGCGGAGTGCGACGGCCACCACCAGTACCCCCTCCTCGTCGGCGACGAAACCGGCCCCGCCCGCCGCCGAAGGTGTGGTTCGTGCGCCTACCGCCCGCCACGCCCGTCACCGCTGTGCTCGGGGTGCTGGCGGCAGCGGACATGCGGGGGCTTGCGGATCGATCAGGGGTTGCGGGGGTTGACCGCCCACTCCCTCGTTCGCCGGCGTCCTGACGACCGCTCCGGGGCTTTGCTGCCAGCAGCTGTCTCGACGTGGACGCCGGTGGTCAACGACCTGAGTCAGTGGTGTGCGGGCCGCCGGTGATACTCGAAGATCAGCCCGCTGATCGCCCAGAACAGGAACCCGACACCGATGACCATCAGCCACCACAGCAAGAACGCGGTGGCAACGGCTACCAGCGATGCGGACAGCGCCAGGGTGAACGGCCAGTACGAACCCGGAGAGAAGAACCCGACGTCACCGGCACCGTCGGAGACCTCGGCCTCGTCGTTGTCCTCCGGCCGTGGCTCGTCCAGCCGCCGGGAGATGAACCAGAAGAACGTGCCGATGATGAGCGTCAGCCCGGCGGTCAGCGACAGCGCGACGATGCCGACCGGTTCGGTGGGTGCCAGGATCGCGTAGACGACCGCGGCGATCACGAAGAACACGGTCAACGCGACGAAGATCCAGGTCTCGACGTGCATGCCGCCCTTGGCCGCTGCCGCCGGCTGCTCGGTTGCCTGGCTGTGGGCGGCCATCAATTACCCCCTACTTGCTGCGGTAGCGACTCGGACTTGGCCTGCCGGTTGGTGTCCAGCGGATAGGTGGTCGTCGCCAGCGGAGCGCACAACTCTCCACAGGACGGGTCTCGCGTGCCGATGGCGGACAGCGCATCCGCCGCCGAGAATGGTTGGCCGGTCGCCGGATTCACCGTTTGACGCAAATCCAGATAGTCGTTGTAGATGTTCTCCGGCACCGCGCGCACCTCGAAGCTCATTGCGCTGTGATAAGTCCCGCACAGTTCGGCGCACCGCCCGACGAACGCCCCGGTCTGCTCGATGGTGTTCTGGAAGTGGTTCACCGACTGGTTCTGCTCCGGGTACGGGAACACGTCACGCTTGAACAGGAAGTCGATCGTCCAGAACGAATGGATGACGTCCTTGGACCGCAGGTTGTACTGAACGAGCTTGTTGGCCGGCAGCACCAGAAGGGGAATCTCGTCGCTGGTGCCGATGGTGTGCACCTCGCCACCACCCGGCACCGAGGTGCCCGGGTAGCTGAACTCCCAGTTCCACTTGAACGCGGTGACTTCCACCGTGACGTCCGGGTTCGGCTGCTCTTCCAATGCGAAGTTCTCGGTCGTCACCGTGAAGTAGAACAGCACGCCGACCATCAGGAACGGCACGAACGTGTAAACGAGTTCCAACGGCAGGTTCTCTTTGGTCTGCTTCGGGTACAGCGGCCCACTCTTGCGCTTGTGGTAGACGATGAACGCCCAGAACATCAGCCCCCACACCAGGACGCCGACGCAGAGCGCCGCGATGAACGCCGACGACCAGAAGTACTGCATGCGCTGCGCCTGCGGAGTGATCCCCTCCGGCCAGCCGAAGCGCGGCAGGTCAGCGAACGAACATCCGCTGAGCAGCAGCGAACCAACGGCGAGCATCCCGACGAGAAGGATTCGCCGTACCGCGCGAGACCGTGTCACGTGCGCCTTTCCTCTCGCCCGACGTGCCACCTGAGGGCAATCGCAGAATCCAGCCGTCGGGGCACCGTGTCCCCGACACCGGGAGATTACCGTGTCGCTGTCGGATGCACCCGGCCGGGCGGGGTTCGCGGGCGCGTGTCGAGTCGTCGACGAATGGCGGGGCGGTGCGATCGGGCACGCCGGGGCGCACCGCGGTGCGTCGCCTTCGCTGGGGGAGCCGCGATACTGAGGGCACCGGCGTCGCCGACTCGAGGGTGGGGGCGCATCGATCGCATGACTGGCGGTCAGACGACCAAGGGTGGTGGCTGTTCGCGTGTGCGGACTGATGGGCTTTGTCTCGGGTACCGGCCAGGCCGGCGCCGCCGTGGACTCGATCGCCGCCGGGATGCGCTGCGCGCGTCATCGCGGCCCTGACGACGCCGGAACCTGGCACGACGACGACGTGGTGTTCGGCTTCAACCGGCTGTCGATCATCGACATCGAGCACTCCCACCAGCCGCTGCGCTGGGGCCCACCGGAATCGCCCGACCGGTACGCGCTGGTTTTCAACGGGGAGATCTACAACTATCTGGAACTTCGCGAGGTGCTCAGGACCGACCACGGCGCCCAGTTCGCGACCGAGGGTGACGGTGAGGCGATCGTCGCGGCCTACCACTTCTGGGGTCCGGATGCCGTGGCCCGGCTCCGCGGGATGTTCGCGTTCCTGATCTGGGATTCGGTCGACCGGGTGCTCTTCGGTGCGCGGGATCCCTTCGGGATCAAGCCGTTGTTCACGGCTGGCACTCCCCATGGCGTGGCGTTCTCCTCCGAGGCCAAGGGGTTGCGGGAACTCACCGGGACCGCGCGGGTGGACCTGCGGGCCCTGCAGCATTACCTGGTGCTGCAGTACGTGCCCGAACCGGCGACCATGGATTCCTCGATCCGCCGGATCGAGTCGGGCACCCACTTCACCGTCCGCCCCGGCCGCCGGGTACAGACCAAACGCTACTTCCATCCGGTGTTCGCCGGTCGGCCGGCGATCAGCGACGCCGAGCGGACCGCGCTGTACCAGCGCATCGCCGCCGTGCTGGACGATTCGGTCGCCAAGCACATGCGCGCCGACGTGACGGTCGGGTCGTTCCTGTCCGGTGGCATCGACTCCACCGCGATCGCGGCGCTGGCCAAGCGCTACAACCCCGACCTGATGACGTTCACCACCGGGTTCGACCGCGAAGGCTTCTCCGAGGTCGATGTTGCCGCCGAATCCGCGGCGGCCATCGGCGTGCGTCATGTGGTGCGGACGGTGTCCGAGACGGAACTGACCGAGACGCTGCCGCTGATCATCTGGTACCTGGATGATCCGGTCGCCGACCCCGCTCTGGTGCCGCTGTACTTCGTGGCGAACGAGGCCCGCAAGCACGTCAAGGTGGTGCTCTCCGGTGAGGGCGCGGACGAACTGTTCGGCGGCTACAACATCTACCGCGAACCGATGAGCCTGAATCGGCTCACCTCGCTGCCCGGCAACATGCGCCGTGGACTGGCCGCCGTCGGCCGCGCGCTCCCCCAGGGGTTCCGCGGCCAGGACATGCTCCGCCGCGGCTCCCTCGACCTTGAGGACCGCTACTACGGCAACGCGCGGATCTTCCGCGAGGACCAGCTGGCCGGGCTGCTGCGCACCTACGATCCCGCACGGTCGTTCCGGGACGTCACCGATCCGATCTACGCCCAGAGCGCTGATGTCGCGGGGATCGATCCCATTTCGCGGATGCAGCACGTCGACCTGTTCACCTGGCTGCGCGGGGACATCCTGGTCAAGGCGGACAAGATGACGATGGCCAACTCGCTGGAACTGCGGGTGCCGTTCCTGGACACCGAGGTTTTCGACGTGGCGCGCACCATCCCGGCCGATCAGAAGGTGACCAAGCAGACCACCAAACTCGCACTGCGCCGGGCGCTGGAACTGATCGTGCCGCCGCACGTGTTGCACCGGCGAAAGCTGGGTTTCCCCGTGCCGATCCGGCACTACCTGGCCGGCGACTCGTACGAGTGGGCACGAGACATCATCACCTCTGCGCAGACCGACGAATATCTCGATCCGGCGGCCGTGCTGGCGATGCTGGACGCTCACAAGGCCGGCGAGGCCGACCATTCCCGGCGGATCTGGACGATCCTGGTCTTCCAGATCTGGCACGCGATCTTCGTCACCGGCGCGATCGTTCCGCATATCGCGGAGCCGCAGTATCCGGTCCGCCTCTGAGCCCCGCCCCCGCCCCCCTTCGGGCGCGGATCAACGTCGTCGGCGCGGACGATCGTTGCGGTTATGGGACTGCTGTGACGCGAGTCAACCGCTTGATGCGCGCCGGGAAGAAGGGCAGCGCCAAGGAGGGCCGCGCCAAAGAAGGAGGGCCGCGCCAAAGAAGGGCCGCGCCAAAGAAGGGCCGCGCCAACAAGGGCCGCGCCAACAAGGGCCGGCGCGGACGAACGTTGCGGTTGTGGGACTGCTGGAACGCGAGTCAACCGCTTGATGCGCGCCGGGGAAGATGATCCGCGCCAAACAGGGGCGCAGGGAAGGGGTGCGCAGGGAAGGGGTGCGCAGGGAAGGGCGTCGCGCTAGGCGACTGCCCAGCCCAGCGCGTGCACAATCTCGGTGGCCGCCTCGTCCCCGTAGCAATCGGCCAGCCGGACGCGCGCGGTCAGGTGGTCCAGGTCGTACTCCTGCGTTCCTACGGTTTCCAGGGTCAGGGTGGCCATCAGCGACCCCAGCTGCGCGGATCGCTCCATCGTCAATCCGCTGGCCCGACCGGCCAGGAAGCCGGCGCGGAATGCGTCGCCGACACCTGTCGGGTCGGTCTTCGATCGCTCGGGCAGGGCGGCCACCGCAAGCCTGCTACCGTCCGCCGCGACGATCTCCGCGCCGTGCGAACCCAGGGTGGTGACCCGGTAGTCGACGGAGCGCAGGATCTTGTCGTCGGTCCAGCCTGTTTTCGACCGCAGCAGTCCCAGCTCGTAGTCGTTGGTGAACAGCAGGCTCGCTCCCGTGACCAGCGACGCTGCGTCGGCGCCGTCCATCCGGGCAAGCTGCTGGGAGGGATCGGCGGCGAACACGTAGCCTCGCTGACGGCATTCCTCGGAATGCCGGACCATGGCCTCGGGATCATCGGCGCCGATCATCACCAGGTCGAGCCCGCCGTAGGCGTCCGAGATGGGCTGCAGCTCGATTTCCCGCGCCCGAGCCATCGCCCCGGCGTAGAACGAGGCAATCTGGTTCATTTCGTCATCGGTGGTACAGACGAAGCGGGCGGTCTGCACTTCTGGGCACAGGTGCACCCGAGAGCAATCGACGCCGTTCCGCGACAGCCAGCTCTCGTAATCGGCGAAGTCCGCGCCCGCGGCTCCGACCAGGATCGGCCGCAAACCGAGTTTGGCCATCCCGAAGCAGATGTTCGGCGCCACTCCCCCGCGGCGCACGACCAGGTCGTCGACCAGGAAGGACAACGACACGCGGTGCAGCTGATCGGGCAGCAGGGACTCGGAAAACCGGCCGGGAAAGTGCATCAGATGATCGGTGGCGATGGATCCGGTGACGGCGATCGGCATGTCAACTCCCGCTGTAGTCGCCCAAGGGACACGGCGCGCGAAACGTGGCGCCGTGAGTGTCCGGCCCGCGCTCGACCATACCGGCCCGCACCTGCAACTCCTGAACAACCGGCCGAATCACCCGTTCCGGGCCGGGCAGCAGAAAACCCCCGGCGGTTGGCCGGGGGCCTTTCCTGGCGGCTTCCTCAGCTCAGGATCTGCAACTCGTGATCGGGGTCAGTGGAACGAGTCGCCACACGCACATGAGTTCTGCGCATTGGGGTTGTCGATCGTGAAGCCCTGCTTTTCGATGGTGTCGACGAAGTCGATGACGGCGCCGTCCAGGTAGGGCTTGGACATCCGGTCGACGGCAAGCCCGATGCCGCCGAAGTCGACGAGCGCGTCGCCATCCAGCGTCCGGTCGTCGAAGAACAGTTCGTAGCGCAGGCCGGAGCAACCGCCGGGCTGCACCGCGATCCGGAGCACCATGTCGGCGCTGCCGTCGCGCTCGAGCAGGCCCTTGGCCTTCGCGGCGGCCGCATCCGAGAGGGTGACGCCGTGCGCCGGCGCAACGACCTCGGCGCTCGTGGTGTCAACAGCGGTCATGTCTCAACTCCTCGATGGGTGGTCGCTCATCGCGACGTGGCGGTGGTAGCTGTCCAGCCTGGTCAGCCGGCGTGCTGAGCTAGCTCAGTGCAGACTCGGTGCAAAGCGGTGGTGACACTGTCGATGATGCCATGCCGATGGCTGTCCGCGGCACTACTCAACGTGCCGATATCAGGATCAACCAGCGTGTCGCCCATCTCATTCCCGCGCGGCGGTCGGCTGCGTACAAGTGCCGCTCCGGGTTCGCCACGAGCGACGGCCGGACCGACCCGGTTCTACAGCCTCTGCTGGTTCGCTGCGCCGCGAAGGGGATTGGCTTGCTGGCCGCGTCATCTAGGCTTCTGGTGTGAGTTTCCTGCGCCGCAAGCCCACCGATCAGACCGCCGCCACGCCGACGCCCGCCTCAGCCGAGGAATCCACCCCGCCCGTCGGTAAGGGACGGCCGACGCCAAAGCGTCGCGAAGCGGAAGGACGGCGCGGACCGGTGGCGCCCCCGCCCAGGACCCAGCGCGAGGCCATCAAGCGTTCCAAGGAACAGGGCAAGAGCCTCACCAAGGAAGAAAAGCGCGCGTTGTCGGCCGAGCGCCGCGAACGAATGATGAGCGGCGACGAGAAGTATGTGCTGCCGAGGGATCGCGGATCTGTCCGGGCCTATGTCCGGGACCTGGTGGATGCCCGCCGCAACATCGCCGGGATCCTGCTGCCGATCGCCGTGCTGTCGTTCGTCATCCTGCTGATCCCCATTCCCACCGTCCAGTCCTACGGCCCGCTCGTGCTGCTGATCGCGATCGTCGCCGCCATCCTGGACACGGTCATCTTCGCGCGGACGATCGGCCAGAAGGTGCGCGCCCAGTTCCCCAAGGGTGACGGTTCCGATCTGTCCACCAAGGGATCGGCGCTCGGCTTCTACGCGTTCAACCGGGCCTGCCTGTTCCGCCGCTGGCGGGTGCCGAGGCCGCGGGTTGCGGTCGGCGCCAAGATCGACTGATCGGCGGACCACCGAACGACTGAACGATCGTCTGAGCGGGGATCGACCGAGCCGGGGATGGCGAAGTGAGCAGACGTGACTGACGAACTCCAGCGCGCGGCGGCCGCGCAATCGGACTCGGTGCTGCGCCGGTTCTTCGGGCCCGACGGACGGCTGATCACCATGCCGGCCAAACAGTCCCGCAAGCTCGCGGTCTTCGACCTGATCGCGCAACGGTTCGTCCCCGGGGTCCGCTACACCGAACTCGAGGTCAACAGGGAACTGATGCAGCTCTACGACGACTACGTCAGCCTGCGCCGGGGTCTGGTCGACTTCGGCATGCTGGATCGCGCCGACGGCTGGTATTGGCGCAGCGGAGGATTCGTCGACACCGGCGGTTCCGGTGATATCGGTACCCGGGCGGTCGAGCGGACCGAACGCCTCGCCGCCGTCGACCATCAACCCAAGGCCACCAATCCGATGGGACCGACGCTGTCGGTCCGGGGAGCCGCCCGACGCGAGGCCATCGTCGCGGCTGCAGCCGAGCTCTTCGCCGAAAACGGTTACGCCGCAGTGGGAATGGACGATATCGGGGCGGCGGCGGGGGTGACAGGGCCGGCCATCTACCGACACTTCGAAGCCAAGGCCGCGGTGCTGACGGAGGTGTTCGACCGCATCATCAGCACGGTCGACACCGAATCCGATCCGAACGACGACCCGCTCCCCGGATCTGACGGACTCGCCGACGCCGACGCCGACGCCGATCCGGCTCGGCGGCTGCGGCGCCAGGTCGAGCGCTATGCAGCCGCGGTCTCGCGCCAGCGTCAGCTGATGGCGGTGTTCGTCCGGGAAGTGCATCACCTGCCGCCGGACCACCGGGATCGGCTCCGTGACCGCCAGCGAGCCCTGGTCGGCCGCTGGCGCAGGTTGCTCGCCGGCGCCCACCCGGACTGGTCGACCGAAGAGATCCGCACTGCCGTGCACGGAGCCTTCGGCATGCTGAACACCGTTGGCACCTTCGAATCACCGCTGGCGAACGACGAATTGGCCGACGTGCTGGCGGACCTGGCGATGGCGGCCTTGCAGCTGCCGCCGGTGCGTACGGATCAGAGCGACAGGTAGCGCTTGAGCTCCTGCGGGGTGACCTGACGGCGGTAGGCCTCCCATTCCGCCCGCTTGTTCCGGAGGAAGAAGTCGAAAACATGCTCCCCCAACGCTTCCGCTACGAGCTCGGAGCCTTCCATCACGGCCAGCGCCGACTCGAGGGACGTCGGCAGCTTCTGGTATCCCATGGCACGGCGCTCGACCTCGGACAGCGACCACACGTTGTCCTCGGCCGGGGCGGCCAGCTCGTACTCCTCGCGGACGCCCTTCAACCCCGCCGCGATCACCACCGTGTACATCAGGTACGGGTTGCAGGCGGAGTCGGGCAGCCGGAACTCCAGCCGCTGGCTGGACGACTTGCCGGGTGAGTAGTTGGGCACCCGGACCAACGCCGACCGGTTCGCGGTCCCCCACGACGCGGTGGTCGGCGCTTCGTCACCGACGACGAGCCGCTTGTAGGAGTTGACCCACTGGCAGGACACCGCGGTGATCTCCGGCGCGTGGGTGAGCACGCCCGCCAGGAAGTGCTTCCCGGTCGCGGACAGCTGGTACTCGTCGTCGGGGTTGTGGAACGCGTTCGTCTCGCCGTCGAACAGCGAGAAGTGCGTGTGCATCGCCGATCCGGGATATTCCACGAACGGCTTGGGCATGAAGGACGCCCGCACGCCCTGGGTCAGCGCGACCTCCTTCACCACGTACCGGAACGACATGATGTTGTCCGCCATGGTGAGCGCGTCGGCGTACCGCAGGTCGATCTCCTGCTGGCCAGGGGCCCCCTCGTGGTGCGAGAACTCCACCGAAATACCCATCGCCTCAAGGGTTTCGATCGCCCGGCGGCGGAAGTGCGGCGCCGCGTCATGGGAGGCCTGGTCGAAGAACCCGCCGGTATCGGCCGGCTCGGGTACGGACCCGTCGTCCGGCAGGTCCTTGAGCAGGAAGAACTCGATCTCCGGGTGCACGTAGCAGGTGAAACCCATCGCGGCGGCCTCGCCCATCGCCCGACGTAGCACGTGCCGCGGATCGGCCCACGACGGCGAACCGTCGGGCATGGTGATGTCGCAGAACATCCGCGCGGAGTAGACGCGCCCGGCGTCCGCCTCCCACGGCAGGACCTGGAAGGTGGCCGGATCGGGACGGGCCACCATGTCCGATTCGAAGACCCGGGCGAAACCCTCGATGGCCGACCCGTCGAACCCGATGCCCTCACTGAATGCTCCCTCGAGTTCGGCCGGGGCAACAGCCACCGACTTGAGGAACCCGAGCACATCGGTGAACCACAATCGGACGAAACGGATGTCCCGCTCCTCGAGGGTGCGCAGGACGAACTGCTGCTGACGGTCCATGAGCACACCTTATGTAGGTCCTGTTTCGCCGGCATTGCCGCACCCATCACACGGATCCTGCGGCGGCGATGACGTACCGTGACCGAATGCCCAGACCCGATGCCGCCGAGCCGGTCGCGACCGGGCCCGACGGCGCCGCGGTGCTGCGCGCACCGTCCCCGGCGGCCCGACCGGTTGCCCCCGCCGGCAGTGCCGAGGCGAGCGGGCCGGAGATCACCGAGGACGAGGTCGTCTTCCGTCTGACCGATGCCGGCCACGACTACGACGGCGTTCGCCTCGAGGTCGACTGGGTGCTGGGCGGGGTCGATCCCGAGTTCGTCTGGGCAGCTGGCACCTGGTCGATGCGGTTGCCCCGCCCGGATGCCTGGCGGCTGGAATATCAGCTGACGATTCGCCGTGGCGGCGACTACCAGTGGACGACCGATCCCGGCAACCCGCGGCGGGTGCCCAACCCGTTCGGGGAGAAGTCCGAGGTCCGTTTTCCCGACTACCGCGAGCCGGCCTGGCTGATGACGCCGGTGGCCGGGCCGGTCAGGAAGGTCGAGACGTCAGCCGGCCGGCTCACCGAACAGGTGCCGGTTCAGCTCTGGTCGCCGGCCGGCCTGCGCGCGGATCGCGCCGCACCGCTGCTGCTGGTGCACGACGGGTCGGACATGGCACAGCGCGGTTCGCTGCTGTCCTGGGCGTCGGCCATGTCTTCGACCAGTCCGGTCAGGGTGGCGTTGCTGGATCCTGCGGTCGGCCTGCGCAACGAGTGGTACGCAGCGGATCGGGACTACGCCGACCACCTCGCCGACGTGGTGCTGCCGGCGCTGACCGCGCGGGTGCTCACCGGACCGGTGATCGGGCTCGGCGCCAGCCTGGGCGCGGTCAGCATGCTGACCCTGCAACGCAGGCACCCCGGGTCGATCTCCGCGCTGGCGCTGCAGTCCGGGTCCTTCTTCACCCCGACGCTGGACGCGCAGGAGAGCAGCTTCGGGCAGTTCGAGCAGATCTGCGCCGCCGTCAGGCGGATGAATTCCGGCCCCGACCTGACCGCCGCCAGCGCGCCGCGACCGGTGCCCGTGCTGATGACATGTGGGGCCATCGAGGAGAACCTGGCCAACAATCAGCTGATGGCGGCCGCGCTGCGTCGTCAGGGTCACTCCGTGACGATGCGGGTCGTCCCCGACGCGCACACCATGATCGGCTGGCGGGACGCCTGGTCCCCGGAGCTGGACGACCTCATCTGCGCGCTGCGCTGAACCCTCACCGGCGCGGAGCTGCACCCCTTTCCCGGCGCGGAACAGACCCCTCCCCCCAGCGCGGATCAACATCGCCGGCGCGGCTCAAGTCGGCGACTCCTGTCACTTCCGTCCCACAACCGCAACGTTCGTGCGCGCCGACGTTCTTGATCCGCGCCAGTGACGGGCGCCGCGGGCGAGGGTGAGCCGGGGGTCCGCTGCCGGGCGGGCAAGCGGGCTTGCGAGGATGTGCGATCGCCGAGGTAAGGGGTCGATCAGATGACGCGCACCGAGTACCACCGCATCGACGCCCCGTCGCTGGGTGGCTCCGGGGAGATCGCCGTGCACGGGCACTGGGGGCGGCCGGTGATCTGGTTCCCCTCCGAGGCCGGCGCGCCCTGGGACTTCGAGGCCAACGGGATGCTGAACGCCGTCCGGCCGGCGATCGACGAGGGCAAGATCACCGTGTTCTGCGTCCCCTCGTTCGACTCCTCGTCGTGGTCGGCGTCCTGGATGCCGCTGACCGACCGGGCCCGCAACCACCGTCGCTACGAGGACTGGATCATCTGGCAGCTGGTGCCGTTCATCCGGGATCGCTGCGGCGGCCGCGACGACATCGCCACCGCCGGACCTTCGCTCGGCGCCTTCCACGCGATCCTGTTCGCGCTGCGGCATCCGCACGTATTCGGCCGCGCGGTGGCGTTCTCGGGCAACTACGACCCGTGGTCCTGGCGCGGCTGGGGCCCCTCCGACGAGGAGACCTACTTCACTTGCCCGTTGCAATTCGTACCGGGCCTGCACGGCGGTCACCTCGACTACCTGCGGTCGCGGTTGTTCCTCACCCTCGTCGTGGGCAGCGGCATGTGGGAGGACACCACCGGAGCCAACTACTCGACCCACCTGCTGGCCGGTGCGCTGGCCGACAAGCAGATCCCGCACGAATTCTTCGTCTGGGGTCACGAGTGGCCGCACGACTGGTCGAGCTGGCGGGCGCAGGCCGCCGTCTACCTCCCGGCGCTGGGTTGAGCGGCCGACGAAACCGGCCGACGGCAGGTAGCGTGGCCCGACGAAGGTTTTCGGACCGGCCGGCACCGCATGGTCGACTGACACCGACTGACGCCGACTGACGCCGACTGACGTTGCCGTGCAACCGCTCTGCAGACAGGATCCGCCCATGACCGCATCGTCCTCGCTGTCCCGCCGGGACTCCACCACCCATCTGATCGGCTTGCTGCTCGGTACCGAGAACGACTGGCCGAGGGCCTTCGAGACACTGACCAAGCGGTTGGACCCGATCAACCACCGCGGCCGGCAGCACCATGTGGACACCGAGCGGATCACCATCGAGCCGTTCGACCTGCGCGACCCGGTGCGCTACGACGTGGTCATCGATCGGCTGGCCTGGTGGTACTACCACCCCCGGGAGTGGCTGAAGAAGGCGGCGCTGGTCAACGACACCTACCTGATCAACAACCCGTTCACGTTCCAGGCCATGGAGAAACACTCCGCGTACTGCGCGATGATCCGGCTCGGATTCGACATCCCCGCGACCGTGCTGGTGCCCTACAAGAACCCGGTCGACCACGAGAAGTGGGCTTACACCGCAGAGTCATACAACCTGGTGTTCGACCTGGACGAGGTCGCCTCCCGGGTCGGCTACCCGATGTACATGAAGCCGTTCGACGGTGGGGCCTGGCGGGGTGTCTCGCGGATCGAGGACAACGCCGCGCTGCACCGCGCCTACGACGAATCCGGCCAGATGCTGATGCACCTGCAAGCGGCTGCGCAGTACGACTCGTTCGCCCGGTCGCTCACCATCGGGCCCGAGACCAAGATCATGCGGTTCCGGCCGGAATTGCCGATGCACGACCGGTACGAGGTGTCCCACGACTTCCTGCCGCCGGAGGCCGGCATGGAGATCCTCACCCTGTCCCGCACGATCAATGCGTTCTTCCGGTGGGAGTTCAACTCCTGCGAATCGCTGGTGACGGGCACCAGCGTGCGGCCCATCGATTACGCCAATGCCTGCCCCGACATCGCGATCACCTCATTGCATTACTACTTCCCTTGGGCGATCACCCAGCTGGTGTCGTGGTCGGTGTTCTGCGCCGTCACCGGCCGGCGCCCGCGGGTGGACACCAACAGTCGCGAATGGTACGACGTGGCCGACGATCCGGACCTGAACTGGGCGGACAAACTCGGCCGGTACGCACTGATGTCGGACCAATATTTCGAGGCCGACACCTACCGCGAGTTCTGCTCGACCGCGCTGGCCTCGCTGCCGGAGATCGTCTACGACTGGATCACCGCGGCCGAGTTCGACGCGCTGCTGATGGAGACGGTGCGCAGCACGTACCCGCCGCACGAGCAGGAGCGGTTCCTGGCGCATCTCCGCGGGCTGATCGGGCTGTGGGTGGCCGACCAGCGGTAGCGGAACCGCAGCCCGGAGCGATTGCGGCGCACCGATCGCGAGACTCCCTGTCCCGCAAGGCATCCCGCCGTCGCTGCGCCAACCACAGCCGCGGACGCCCGGGCGGGGCCGATCGCGGGCCGGTCATGAGCAGGTGGTGCCCTCGGCCGGCAGTTCGAGGGTGATCAGGTATGTGTTGACGATGTCGTCGACGCAGCTGTTGCCCGCACCGAGGTAGGCGGTATGACTGGTGCCCTCGACGGTCAGCAGCACCGCGTTGAGGTCCTTTGCCAGATCCACCCCCTGCTGGTACGGCGTGGCCGGATCGCCCGTGGTGGAGATGACCAGCACCTGCGGCAGGCCGGGGGCGTTCGCGACGTGCGGTTGCATGGTGGGTGGGACGGGCCAATAGGCGCAGATGTCGTTGACCGCGCCTGGCGGGTCGCCGCTGGCCTGGAAGGGCGCCGCCGCCGCGTAGTCGGCGTTGAATTTCGTCACGACGGCCGGATCGGTGAGCGCCGGGCCGTCGACGCAGCGCACGGCGTTGAAGGCCTGCAGCGCCGGCGTGTAGTGCCCGGTCTGGTCGCGTTCGAAGTAGTAGTCCGCCAGGAACATCACGACGCTGCCATCGCCCTCCGACAGCTTCTGCAGCGCAATCGACAGCGTGGGCCAGAGATCTTCCACATAGAGGGCTTGAATCACGCCGGTGTTGGCGTCCGAGAACGACAACACTCGGCCGTCCTTGAGCGCGAGTGGTGTGTCCAGCAACGGCCTGACCAGCGACTGGTAGGCCCGTGTTGCGGCGTCCGCATCGGTACCCAGCACGCAATCGGACTGCTTCACGCACCAGGCGGCGAACTCGTCGAAGGCATGCTGAAAGCCCTTTGCCTGGCCCAGCGACGACGCGATCGGGTCCTGGTTCGGATCTACCGCGCCGTCCAGCACCAACGCGCGGACATTCTGGCCGAACTGCTCGGCGTAGACGGTGCCGATGCTGGTGCCGTAGGAGAATCCCACGTAGGTCAGCTGGTTGTCCCCCAGCGCAGCCCTGAGCACATCGAGATCCTTTGCCACATCGCGGGTTCCGATGTTCGCCAGGAATGTCTTGCCGTCGATGCCCTCGTCCGCACCGGTCCGCGAGACACAGTTCTCGGCAATGCTTTTCAGCGCGGCATTGGCCGCGTCAACCTCTGCCTGGCTCCGCGTCCGCCAGGCCGTCGCACGGAAGTGGTCCCACTCCGCATCTGTCTGGCAACCGACGGCAGGTCGCGAGGCACCGACCCCGCGCGGATCCAATCCGACGAGATCGAAGCGCTGGTTGAGTTCGGCGACGCTGGCGTTGGTCACCTTCTCGGCATCCGTCGGCTTCTCGCTCGTGACGTTGAGGGTCGCGACCGTATCCATTCCGGACACCCCGGGACCGCCCGGGTCGAAGACGGCCGAACCGATCCGGCCGGACGGGTCGGTCGCCACCCTGCGGAGCACACCCACCGTCACGGTGGGTCCGGTGGGGTCGTCGTAGGACAACGGTACGGTCAGCCTGGCGCATTGCAGCGATGCCGACTTGTACCTCTCCTTCTGGTCGGCGGACTCCGCGTACTTCGCGCACGGACCCCACGACAGCTGCTGGGAATAGAACGTCTCGAGCCCGGCCGGGACCGCGGCCGATGACTGGGCGGTCGACGAACCAGCGGTCGATGAACCGGCCGACGCACTGCTCCTGGGCGCGGCGGTGATGCCGCCGGTCGACGCAGTCCCGCTCCCTGCCACCACGCCGGTGCCGCTGACGGTGCTGGAACAGCCGACGAGAACTACGAGCGTCATCAGCAGAGCGGTGATCAGCATCCCCCGATGGCGCCGCATCGGAATCTGACGACGACGGCTGACCATCGCTCGATCATGCCATCGACCTCCGACAACCCCCGCTGGGCGACGCATCCGCGGACGTCAGCCGGCACATGGGGCCGCGCTGATGCAGCCTGCGTGCGGGTTCGACGGCACTGGCGTCCGGGATGGATCTGCATGCCGTTTCGCCCGCGAGGATCACGGCTGCCGACGTCCCTGTCGGCGTGGCACGGCACCATCTACCCAGCACGGCACCATCTACCCAGCCGACACCATCTACCCAAGGAGGTGCGCCATGACGATCAGCACCCAGCCCAGCCGGTTCTACGACGCCGAGAGCGGCGGTGAACTGCAGCTGCAATTGCAGCCGGTCGGCGCGGAGTTCAAGATCCTGCGCCGGTTCGGGTACCGCGACCCGCATTACCGCGAGCCGTTCATCATCCCGGCCGACCCACTCACCTTCCGGACGGATCTCGCCTCGATCCCATGGTTCTACGCCTGGCTGGTGCCGGGGCTGGGCACCCACCTGCCGGCGATCCTGGTCCATGACGCGCTCGTGCTGTCCAAGGGTGAGGCGCCGGCGCACATCGGCCCGGAAGTGGACAGAGAAGAGGCCGATCGGATCCTGCGGGACGCGATGGCCAGCCTGGGCACGCCGGTCATCCGTCGCTGGCTGATCTGGACCGGGGTCACCCTGGCCACCGCCGTCACCACCCTCACGCCGAGGTGGTACTGGCCGACCGTGGTGATCGGCACGCTGGTGGTGATCGTCGCCCTGGGCACGGTGGCCACCCTTGACCTGCTGGGCGTGTGGAACGTGTTGCCGTGGATGGGCGATCGGCCGCTACCGGCCGAACTCGGTCTCGGCGCGCTCTTCGCGGTGCTGATCCCGGCGGTGCTGTCCGTCCTGTGGTTGCGATTGTGGCGAGCTGGGGTGATCACCGGTATCGCGCTGGCTCTGCTGCTGCACGTCACGGCCGCGGTGGTCGTGGTCTACGGCATCTACTGGGTCGCCGAATGGCTGGCGTCCGCCTCGCAGGGAGAAAAGCCCAGCCCGCAGGAGAACCTGCAGAATGCCGGCTCCTGATGCCGCACCCCCGGTGGTGGTCGACGCCTGCGCAAAATGGCAGCGGAGATCAGCGGCGATCTGCAGTCTCGATGTCGACCACCTCGGGGCTCGGTTGCACCGACGGCACGCGAGCACGCGATTCGTGCCACGACAACGCCGTCACCGCCGCGACGATGAGCGCGGCACCCACCCACTGTCCGCTCGTCAGCTCGGCCTGCAGCACCGTCACCCCGACAACCGCGGCCGTCAAGGGGTAAGCAAGTTCGGCAATGGTGGCCCGGGACGCCGCCGTTCGCAGCAACCCGAGGTAGTACAGCCACATCGCGAGAAGCCCTGGGATCAGCGCGATCCCGACGACGGACCAGGTGCTGGACACGTCCGGCACCCAGAGCGGCGAGCCGGTGGCCAGCACGATGATCAGCGCGGTCGGCAGGCCGATCGCGAACCGCAGGGTGGTCAGCTCAACCGCGGTCAATCGCGGCGCCACGAACCTGCCCAGCACGGTGCCGGACGCCCAGAGCACGGCGGCGCCGAGCGCGAACAGGGCCACCGCGAGCCGGTCGACGGCGATGTCCAGCGGATCGGGGAACGCCAGCAGCCAGGCGCCGGCCAGAGCCGGCACCGCGAACCACAGGAACGAAACCCGCAACCGCTCGTGCAGCAGCAGCGCGGCGCCGGCGATCGCGATGACCGGCTGGAACTTCTGGATCACCGCGGGTGTCACCGGATCGCCATAGCGGAACGACAGCGTGAACAAGGTGGTGGCCACCGCCGAGGCACCGGCACCGATCGCCAGCACGGCGGCTTTCCCACCCCAGTCCAGTTTCCCGAACGCCCGCACCGCCCGCGGAAGGAACGGAAGCAGCACCACCACCAGCACGGCGTGCTCGGCGAAGACGATCGTCGGAGCCTGCACCTGCTGGGCGAGCGGGAGTCGAAGGACCGCGTCGGTCCCCCACAGGGCGGCCGCCAGCGCGACCAGCCAGGTGAGATCCCGGGTACGAAAGATGGTGGTCACACGTGCAACAGCGCGATCAGCCGTCCCGCCATTCCCGATCCTCGGCGGACTTGCGTTCTTCCCGCTGACGGATGGTCTCCAGCGCGTTCGCGGCCTCCTCGGACGTCGCGAACGGCCCGAGCAGGTCCTTGGCCTTGCTTTCCCCCTCGCGCTCCACCGAGCCGGTCTTGATGTTGTAGTAGAAGGCCGTGTGCTGGCCGATCTCATCTCCCATGCCAGCAGCGTGCCACTCCGGTCGCCCCGCCGCCGACCCGGCTGTCAGCCGCCGACCGGCCGTCAGCCGCCGGCCGTCAGCCGCCGGTCGAGTCCGCCGGCTCCACAACGAAACGGTGGGTGGCCGGATCCGCGGACCGCAACCTGACCCGGATCACCGAGCCTTCGACCAGACCATCGGGCGGGCAATGTGCGCGGACCGGCGGCTCGTGCAGTACCACGATCGCGCGGTTCCGCTCGGGTTCGATCTGCAGCACCGTGGCGGCGAATTCCTCCCCCTCCCGGCCGTGCAGCACGAATGCGGCAACCGCCCCCGCGCAGGCCTTGGCCAGGGCCGACCCGCGTCGATCGGCAGACCCCATGGCCGAGGGCAGTTCAACGAGCGCGTCGGTCACCCACCGCGGCACCGCCACGCCCGCGTGCAGCGACAGGCAGATCTCGGTGGCGAACCTGTCGGCCAATCGCCGCAGCGGGGCGGTGACATGCGCGTAATCTGCGCCAACCCCGCTGTGCCCGCGACGCTGCGGCAGCGCACCGTCGAACGGCGTGTACCCCGCGCCCCGGAGCAACCGCAGCGCGTCCTCCAGGAAAGCCGCATCCCGCGGTCGGGCGCCGTTCAGCCCGGCGATCACATCACCCGGCGGAACCGACGGCGGCCACGGGATTCCCAGCGCCGCCGTCGCCTGTCGCAGTGCCCGGACCTGGTCGTCGGTCGGCGCCGGGAGTGTCCGCAACAGCCCGATGCCGCCGTCCAGCATGATCTTCGCGGCACACATCCCGGTCAGCAGGCTGATCTCGGCGTTGAACTGCTCCACCGCCGTGATGGCCCGCAGCTCCAATGTCCAATGCCCGTCCGATCCCCGGACGATCACCGAATCAGGCAGATCAAGACTGATCGCGTGCCGGTCACGTCCACGCTCCTGGCGCAGCCGCCCGATTTCCGGGAGTAGGCCGATCGAGGGATGCAGCGTGCCGGCGTCGGCGTCGGCCTGGACCTGCGGGTAGGCCAGTTTGGCGACCGAGCGGATCCTGGCCCGGCGAACGTCGACGTCGACCGGCCCACCGGTGGCGTCCAGCCGAATCGTCCAGAGGACTGCCGGCCGTTCAGTTTCGGGCAGCAGGCTCGCGGCACCCTCGGACAGTTCGACCGGATGTAGCGGGGTGTTGATGTCCGGGCTGTACAGGGTCGCACCCCGGCGCCAGGTCTCCTGCGCCAGCGGACCGTCGGGCGCGACGAACGACGCCACGTCGGCGATGGCGTACCGCACCAGGTAGCCGTCACCCGACCGGTCCAGGTGCACGGCCTGGTCCAGGTCCATCGAACCGGGCGGATCGACGGTGACGAATGGGATGTCGGTCGCGTCGCCGGCCGCCGGCACCGCCGTGTCGACCACTGCATCCACCGCGCACGCCACCGCCGCCGCTTCGGCGACCGCGGCCGATGGGTACTGCGCAGGGATCTGCAGCTCCTCACGGATCGCCGAGAAGTCGATCGCGGCAGGCGGCGTGACGATCTTGCGCGCTGGCACGGGCACCACCACACGCTAGAAGGATCTCGGCCGATCCGCAGGTTCGCCGGCGTTGGCGCGTCGATGTTCACCAAGCCGTGACCGGCGACCGGTGGACGCGCGGCAGGGTTGGACATATGTTCGCTTCATGCGTGACTGGGAGCGATATCGGTTGGACCCCCGGTACTACCTGCCGACCGGCCGGGCCGCCGTCACCGAACGTGCACCACCGACCTGCCCCAACGGACACCCCTTGGGACCCGACCGCGTGCTGGTCGGCAATCACCCCTGCCTGTGCGTCGGGGTGCCGCACCGCACCTGGCGCTGCCGGGAGTGCGACGCATTGTGGGTGTGGCCACCATGCCGGGACCGTCCGGAGTGGGCGGCGTGGTGGCGCTGACACCTACTGGGCGTGCCGAGCATGGGCGATGCCGACCCGGGCATGCGACGATCGCGGCCGATCGACCCCGACCACCGAAAGGACGCCGATGGCGCTGTTGAGCTGCGACATCTTTTCCGACGTACTCGGCCTGAGCACGTCGATGACGGTGATCCTGCCGCAGGCGACGACCACCCAAATCGGTTTGACGGGCAATGTCCGGGACGCCGATCCCCCGCTGCTCTACCTGCTGCACGGGCTGTCGGACGATCACACGATCTGGCTGCGTCGCACGTCGATCGAGCGGTATGTCGCTCCGCTGGGGTTGGCCGTGGTCATGCCCCAGGTGCACCGGAGTTTCTACACCGACGAGGTATACGGAAACCGCTACTGGACCTTTCTGTCCGAGGAACTACCGGATCTGGTGCACGGCTTTTTCCGGCTGTCCCGGCGCCGGGAGGACACCTTTGTCGCTGGCCTGTCGATGGGAGGCTACGGAGCGTTGAAGTGGGCGTTGCGGCATCCGGAGCGGTTCGCCGCCGCGGCAAGTCTGTCCGGTGCTCTCGATATCGCAAGGCGTCAGCGGGATTCCGGTGTGCAGACCAACCAAGGACAGGACGACCAATTGATGCACCGGATCTTCGGCGATCGGCCGGTGAGTGGCACCGACAATGATCTTTTCGCCCTGCTGGACAGGATCGACCCTGCCGCGGCGCCTTCGCTGTACGTCTCCTGCGGCACCGAGGACGTCCTCTGCGCCGAGAACCGGCGGTTCGCCCACACCGCGGCTGACAGAGATCTCCTGCTGTTCAGCGACTTCGGACCAGGGGACCATGATTGGGGGTACTGGGATGCAGGCATCCAGGACGTACTCGGCTGGTTGCCATTGGCAGCACCCGAGGGCTGACACCGATCATCGCGGGACGATGTCTGCGGCCACCGACCCGGCGTCCACCACCGACTCCCCTGGGTGCGCACCCCGCCGATTCACGGCCGTCAAACCCGCCCGGCGTAGTCTGCCGGAATGCCGCAGGACACCGTGATCGTCGGCGCCGGGCCGGCCGGTCTCGCGGTCGCTGCGGGCCTTCGCAGCCGCGGCGCGCCGTGCTCGGTGCTGGACCAGGGAGACGGCGTCGGCGCCGCGTGGCGAGCACGGTACGACAGCCTGCATCTCCACACCGCCCGCTGGCTCTCGGGCCTTCCCGGCGACCGCATCCCCAGGAGATTCGGCCCATGGGTCTCCCGTGACGATTTCGTGGCCTTCTTGGGTGACTACGCCGCGCAGCACGGCATCCGCCCCGAATTCGGCGTCACCGTCGAGCGGATCGACCGTGACGATGACGGCTGGCAGTTGCGGACCTCGGATGGCCGTCGACAGGCAAGCACGGTCGTCGTGGCCACCGGCTACTGTAGGCAGCCCATCATCCCGGACTGGCCGGGACGCGCGGGCTTCACCGGATCGCTGGTGCATTCGGCGGAGTACCGCGAGCCGTCGCCGTACGCGGGCCGGAGCGTGCTGGTGGTGGGCGCCGGCAACTCGGCCGCCGACATCGCGGTCGAACTGCTGGGAGTTGGCGCGCACGTGACACTTTCGGTGCAAACCCCGCCCAACATCGTGCGCCGCGACACTCTCGGCGTGCCGAGCCAGGTGATCGGGATCGCGCTGGGCCACCTGCCCGACCGGGCGAAGGATCTGGTGATCGGCATCTTGCGCCGGGTCGCGGTTCCTGACCTCACCCGCCATGGACTTCCCCCACCGCACGACGGGTTCAGCCAGTTCCTCCGTTCGCAGACGGTGCCGATCCTCGACCACGGATTCGTCCGGGAAATCCGGACCCGACGGATCGGGGTGGTCGCCGCGGTCGCGGCGCTGGAGGGTGACAGCGTCCGGCTGGCCGACGGGTCGACGGTCCGGCCCGAAGCGGTGATCTGCGCGACCGGCTACCGCCCCGGACTGGAGGGCATGGTGGGTCACCTGGGTGTGCTGGACGGCCGCGGGCAGCCTGTCGTCCGCGGCGCCACCCCGCTGGCCGGAGCTGGACGGTTGTTCTTCGTCGGGGTGTCCGTGCAGTTGAGCGGCCAGATCCGGGAAATCGGCATGGAAGCGCGCGCCGTCGCCAACGCGATCCAACGGCAGCAGGCGAATCAGGCCAACTCGACCAGCACCCGCTGAGTCACGGCCTCGGTCAGCACCAGCTCCTGCACGGACCCGGCCGCCCGCAGGTCGTCGGCCGCCGCCCGCACCGCGGCCAGATACTCCGCATTGCCGTCGATTTCGAGCCGCTGCACCACCGTTCGCATCCCCTTCCTGGCGATCGTCTTTGCCTTCCGGACCTCCCGGAGCGCGTCCGCGGCCGCGTCGAAGACCTCTCCCGGAGCTCCGGCGCTGGTGTCGAGATCTGCGGCCAGCGGCCAATGCGCGCGGTGCACCGAACCCGGCTGCCACCACGACCACACCTCCTCGGCGGCGAACGGCAGGAACGGCGCGAGCAGCCGTTGCAGGGTGGACAGCGCGACCGACAGCGCGGCCCGCGCCGACCGCGCGGATGTTTCCGACCAGCCGTCACCGTAGGCGCGGGACTTGACCAGTTCGACGTAGTCGTCGCAGAACTGCCAGAAGAACGCCTCGGTGCGCTCCAGCGCCTGCTGGTACTGGTACGACTCGAAAGCCCGCGTCGCACCGTCGACCACCGCGGACAACTGTCCGAGCATGGCCCGGTCCAACGGTTCGGTGACATCGATGAAGTCCGTCACGCCGCCGGCGCGGCCGGAGCCGAGGCCGAGCACGAATTTCGAGGCATTGAGCAGCTTCACCGCGAGCCGGCGGCCGATCTTCATCTGCGCCTCGTCAACCGCGGTGTCCACCCCCGGCGCCGCCCGGCACGACCAGTAGCGCACGGCGTCCGCGCCGTGCGCCTGGATCAAACCCGCTGGGGTGACGACGTTTCCCTTCGACTTCGACATCTTCTTGCGGTCCGGATCCAGGATCCAGCCGTTGAACTCGGCATGTATCCAGGGCAGTACGCCGTGTTCGAGTTGGCTGCGGAGCAAGGTGGAGAACAGCCAGGTCCGGATGATCTCCGGGCCCTGCGGTCGCAGGTCCATCGGAAAGGTCCGCGCCAACAGGTCAGGGTCGTCGTCCCAGCCGCAGACGATCTGCGGGGTCAGCGACGACGTCGCCCAGGTGTCCATGATGTCGGGGTCACCGACGAATCCCCCGGGCCGACCGCGGTCTGCCTCTTGGTAACCCGGCGGCACCTCAGCCTGCGGGTCGACGGGCAGCGCCCGTTCGTCGGCGACAATGGTTTCCTCCCAACGGGTTTGACCGGACGCATCCAGCGGGTACCACACCGGGAACGGGACGCCGAAATACCGCTGCCGGCTGACCAGCCAGTCGGTGTTCAGACCCTGCACCCAGTGCTCGTACCGGACCCGCATGAAATCCGGGGTCCAGCCCAGGTCCCGGCCGGCCCGCAGCAACGCTTCCCGCCGTCCCCCGTCTCGGGACCCGTTGCTGATGTACCACTGTCGGCTGGTGACGATCTCCAGCGGCCGGTCCCCCTTCTCGTAGAACTTGACGTCGTGGACGATCTGTCGGGGCTCGCCGAGCAGCGCGCCGGCGGCGGCGAGTTCCTCGATGACGGCCCGCCGCGCCTGGGTGGCCGACTTGCCGCCGAGCGCCTGCCACGCCCGCGGCTCGACCAGCCACTCGGGCGTTCCCGTCCGGAATCGACCGTCGCGGTCCAGGATCACCCGCAGTGGCAAACGCAATTCGCGCCACCACACCACGTCGGTGGTGTCGCCGAAGGTGCAGACCATCGCGATGCCGGTGCCTTTCTCCGGGTCTGCCAGCGGATGCGCCAGCACCGGCACGGCGACCTCGAACAACGGGGTCCGCACCGAGCTGCCGATCAGGCCTGTGAACCGTTCGTCCCCGGGCGGTACCACCAGCGCCACGCACGCCGGCAACAACTCCGGCCGGGTGGTTTCGACCTCGAGGACCCCGCCATCCTGTTTCGAGAAAGCAAGTCGCACAGCGATTCCCGTCACCGGGCGGTCCTCGAGTTCGGCCTGCGCGATCGCGGTGCGGAAATCCACATCCCACAGCGTCGGCGCCTCCGCCGTATAGGCTTCACCGCGCGCCAGGTTGCGGAGGAACCCACGTTGGGCGGTCCGCCGGCTCCGCTCGTCGATCGTCGTATAGACCAGGGACCAGTCCACCGACAATCCGACGGAGCGGAACACCGACTCGAAGGACTCCTCGTCCACCGCCGTCTGCCGCTGACACAGTTCCAGGAAATTGCGTCGGGAGACCGGTCGCCGCCCGCTGCCCTGTTCGTAGACCGCCTCCGGTTCGTACCGTGCGGCCGGATCACACTGCACGCCGTACAGGTTCTGCACTCGACGCTCGGTGGGCAGCCCGTTGTCGTCCCATCCCATCGGGTAGAAGACTTCCCGGCCGCGCATTCGCTGGAAGCGGGCGAGCGCGTCCACCTGGACATACCCGAACACCGTTCCGATGTGCAGTTGGCCGCTGACGGTCGGCGGCGGAGTGTCGATCGCGTACACCCGGTCCCGCGTTGCGGACCTGTCGAAGCGGTACACGCCGTCTCGCTGCCACACCGCATCCCAGGTCGATTCCAGACCCTCCAGCTGGGGCCGCTCCGGAACTGTCACCCGTTCATGATCCCCAGCCGGGCAAGAGGCGGCCGCAACCTAGTGTCCTGCGTCGGAGTTTCGTTCTCTATGTGGTAGACTTTGATCATGATGGGTCGACCAAAAGCGTTGTTGGAGTTGACATCTGACGAGAAGGA
>Ga0208716_1000031_pt1 | contig 44015 bp, 36 predicted proteins | sample NGESurdeep092012_8_FD_184482 | JGI IMG/M metagenome (GOLD analysis project Ga0208716, IMG submission 184482) | Arctic peat soil microbial communities from Barrow, Alaska - NGEE Surface sample 415-3 deep-092012 (SPAdes) | ecosystem: Environmental > Terrestrial > Soil > Wetlands > Peat ...
GGCGCGGGTAGCGCCCTCCGCGTGCGGTCCGCCGTCGATCCGCGGTGAGAGGTGCCGGCATCATTCCGCCCGGACACGTTGTTGCATCGCAACAACTACTGGTGGCCAGCGCATTCGGCGGGGCTCTGTCCGGCACGACCCTGTCCGGCACGACCCTGTCCGGCACGACCCTGTCCGGCACGACCCTGTCCGGCAGCACAGAGACGACAGCGACCGCCACCCTCGGCTGGGTGGCGGTCGCTGTCGTTCGCTGAGCAGGTGTGCGGTTGTCAGGTGCCGGGATCAGGAGGTCTGGGGCGCCTGGGTGGTCGGTGCGGTGCCTTCCTGCGGAGCGGTTCCGTTCGGAGGCGTACCCCCCGGGACACCCAGCTCGCCCTGGTCACCGGACGCGTCATCCGGGCCGCCGAAGCCGCCTGCGGGCATTCCGCCGAATTCGGACCCCTCGGCAACCGTCACGGCCGTCACCGCGGCGCCGTCGACCGTCGCGATGACGGTCACGGTGTCGCCGACGGCAACGTTGGACACGTCAACACCGGAGCCGACCGTATAGGTCGCCGCGAAGTTGTCCGTGCTGGTCACCGACAGCGAACCGTTGCCCACGGCCGTCACCTTCCCACGTTGCAGGCGCCGGGTTTCGGTTCCGCCGCTGTCGGTGGACACCACGAACTCGCCGTGCAACGCGGACCCGAGCGAGCCGATCCCGCCCCGCCGGCCGGTATCGCCGCCGTCGCCGGGACCGAAGCCCTGCCCGTACGCACCCGCACCGCTCGTCATGGCGCCTGGGCCGCCCTGTCCGGATGACGCGTTCGACGCATTCGCGGCGTTGACGGCCGCGACACCGCCGACCGCCACGACGGCAGCCAGCGCCACACCGCCGGCAACCTTCTTCCACGTGGCGGTGGGCTTGCGGGTTCCGTCAGTGGTCTGCGCGACGCCGGCCGGCGCGCCCCAGGTACCGGATTCAGCGGGCTCGCCGGTTGCGTTCAGCGGCGGCTGGCCGCCGTATTGCGGGCCGCCGTACTGCGGACCGGCGTACCCCTGCTGCGGGCCGTACCCCTGCGGCGGGCCATAGCCCAGCGGCGCGCCCCAGCCCGGCGGTGGGTACGTCCCCGCAGCACCATCGGGCTGGTGGGCGCCGGGTAGCTGCGGAGTGTCAGAGGGCAGAGCCTCGCCCGGGACCGGGGCCGCGGCGGGCGAGCCCGCTGTCGGCTGGGTCGGGTTCGCCGCGCGGACCTGCGGACGACTCTGGTCGTCGGCCGGTGTCCCGGGTGGATACGTGCCCGGACCGTTCTCGTCGTCCTGCTGGGGCATTTCCAGATCTCCTTTTGTTGATCGACCGGTCGACTCCGGCGGAGCACAGTTGCCGTTTACGCTGCCCACGCCTGCTGTCCGGAAGCTGTGCACGCGGCCTCGCGCACCTGTGCACTGCGGCACCGGCCGGGTGTTCCCCAGGCTCCGCGGTGTCGGAAGCGGAACATCCGGCACAGTGGATCCGTGACCGAACACCAGGCGGGGGCGCTGTTCAGCCCTCAGACGGGACCAACGGTCACCAGCGTGTGGGCGGCGGGCCGGCCGGTCGACATCGCCCGCACGCTGTGGCCGCTGCGCCGTGGCGCACTCGATCCGACGCTGCGTACCGATGGCACAGGACTCTGGAGGACCGGCAACACGCCGGAAGGCCCTGCCACGATTCATCTCTCGCTGGTCGACGGCGGTGCGGTGAACTGCCGCGGCTGGGGTTCCGGCGCGGGGTGGGCGGTCGACCAGGTGCCGGAGTTGCTGGGTGCGGACGACGACTGGACGGGACTGGATGCCACCGGCCACCCGCTACTGGCCCGCACCCATCGCGCGACGCCCGGGCTGCGCGTGCCGCGCACCGCCATGGTGTTCGACGTCCTGGTGCCCGCCGTGCTGGAGCAACGGGTGGTGGGCGCGGACGCCAGGCGGTCATGGCTGCAATTGGTGACGAAATTCGGACTACCTGCGCCGGGACCGGCTCCGGCGGGCATGCGGGTACCCCCGCGGCCCGAGCAATGGGCGGCGATCCCCTCCTGGGAGTGGCATCTGGCCGGGGTGGATCCGGGCCGGGCCCGGACCGTGCTCAACGCCGCACGTGTCGCGGAAGGCCTGCAGCGCACGGTCTTTCGCGGTCGAGGCGGATCGGAGGTGGTCAGTTCGCTGCGCTCGGTGCCCGGCATCGGGGTGTGGACCGCAGCGGAGATCGTGCAACGCGCGCACGGCGACCCGGACACCGTCAGCATCGGCGACTACCACCTGCCCGCCGTGGTGGGCTGGGCGCTGACCGGCCGGTCGGTCGACGACGACGGCATGCTCGAATTGCTGCAACCGTGGATCGGACATCGGCACCGGGTGGTCCGGCTGATCGAATCCAGCGGGTTCCGCAGACCGCGATTCGGCCCCCGCGCTCCCAGGGTGGATCACCGCCGGCGGTGAGTGGTCTGCCTGGTCAGCCGAATCAGACCAACTTCAACGCTGACCGGACGTCACGCCGCCGGTGAATTCATCCATGACGTACTGATCGCCTTCGAAGATCCGTATTTCCACGATTGTGTCGTTCTTGACCCAGTAGACGTTCACCCGCCGGACCTCCACCCGGTGCTCGTCGTCGCCCAGCTTCTCCGGCAACATCAACTCGACATGCACGTCCCCGACGAGCATGTCGAGCAGTTCGACGGAGACATTGCCCCTGGTGTGCGCAATGACGTCGCGGATGTAGCCCTCGACCGCCGCGCGCCCCCGTCGTTGCCCGGCCAACGACGAGCGCCCGGGCACATCACCGACAACGTCGACGGCGAAATAGCCGAAACCCGACTCGAAATCCCCGCTGCTCATCGCCGCCATGTAGTTCGTCATCACCTCGACCGCCGTCATCGCTCGACTGTGGACCCATCGGGGGCCGACGGTCAACGAGTGATCCACACGCCCGGCGATCACGGGATGCAGCGCGCCAAGCGCGGGCGGCCAAACCCGCACAGCAAGACCACAGCGAGACCCTGCAGGCCGCACAGCGCGAGTGCCGATGGTGAGTCTCATGAGCGCGGACACCCTCCCGAACACCGCCGGCGACGAGATCGGTCCGCGGCCGGCCACGACATCCGATTCCCTGGTGACCGTCGCACTGGACGTTGTCGTTCCCGTGTACAACGAGCAGGCCGACCTGGAACCGGCCGTGCGCCGGCTGCACGACTATCTGTCGAGCAGCGTGCCGCTGACCTTCCGCATCACCATCGCCGACAACGCCTCCACGGACCGGACGGCGGAGATCGCCGACCGACTGGCCGCCGAACTTCCGGCGGTGACGGCTGTGCACCTTTCCGAAAAGGGGCGCGGACGGGCGCTGAACCTCGTCTGGAGCCACTCCGACGCGGGCGTGCTGGCCTACATGGACGTCGACCTGTCCACCGATCTGGCCGCGCTCCTTCCGCTGGTCGCCCCGCTGATCTCCGGACACTCGGATGTGGCGATCGGGACCAGGCTGCACCGGGGCAGCCGGGTCGTCAGAGGGACCAAGCGGGAAATGATTTCCCGGTGCTACAACCTGTTGCTGCGGGGCACTCTGGCGGCCCGGTTCTCCGACGCCCAGTGCGGGTTCAAGGCCATCCGCGCCGATGTCGCCCGGGAGCTGCTGCCGCTGGTGCAGGACACCGGCTGGTTCTTCGACACCGAGCTGCTGATCCTGGCCGAGCGCAGCGGACTGCGGATCCACGAGGTCCCGGTCGACTGGGTGGACGACCCCGATTCCCGGGTCAACATCGTGCAGACCGCGAAGGACGACCTCAAGGGCGTCGCCCGGGTGGGCCGGGCGCTGGCATCCGGCGAACTGCCGCTCGCCGAGATCCGCCGGCAGCTGGGGCGGGCACCGCTGGATCCGGCGCCGTCGGGAGTACCGGTCGGGATGACCAGGCAGGTCGTCCGGTTCGCAGCGGTCGGCGTGGTCAGCACACTGGCCTACCTGGTGCTGTTCATCGTGCTGCGGCCGGTCGCCGGCGCGCAGATCGCCAACTTCCTGGCGCTGGCGATCACCGCGGTCGCCAACACCACTGCCAACCGGCGGCTGACCTTCGGTGTGCGCGGGCGCAAAGACGTTGTCCGACATCAATTCCAGGGCTTCGGCGTGTTCCTGCTGGGACTGGCGATCACCAGCGGATCGCTGGTGGTGCTGCACGGGATGTCCCCAGAGCCGAGCAACCTGGTGGAGATCATCGTGCTGGTGATCGCGAACCTGTTCGCCACCGTGGTGCGGTTCCTGCTGTTGCGCAGCTGGGTGTTTCGCCGCCGCGCGGCCACCGCATTGCCGGAGTCCATTACTCCGCAAGGCATCTCACGAATCTGATCAACCCGGACACAGCGCGTCAGCGCCACGGACACAGCGACACCGTTTCTCCCCCTCGATCCTCGATAGCGAAGACCACCAGCGGAAGCGAAACCACCATGACCGGAACGATCACCACCGACGTCCCCCTCTCGCCTGGGCAGACTCCCCCACCACCGCGCCCGGGTGGGTACGGACCACCACCGTCGGGATCCATGGAACCACCGCGACCACGCGGCAGGGCCGCCCGGATCTTCCTGGGCCCAACGGACGACCCGCGATGGGCGAGGCCTGCGCTGTGGGCGCTGCTGCTCGCCACCGCCGCGCTGTACCTGTGGAACCTGTCCGCGTCCGGGTACGCCAACGACTACTACGCCGCGGCGGTGAAGTCCGGTACCGAGTCGTGGAAGGCGTGGCTGTTCGGGTCGCTGGACTCCGGGAACTCGATCACCGTCGACAAGCCGCCGGCATCGCTGTGGGTGATGGTGCTCTTCACCCGGATCCTCGGCTTCAGCTCCTTTGCCATGCTGCTGCCGCAGGCCCTGATGGGCGTCGGCACCGTCGCGCTGCTGTACGCCTCGGTCCGGCGCTGGTCCGGACCGGCCGCCGGTCTGGTCGCCGGTGGGTTGCTGGCCGCGACCCCGGTCGCCGCGTTGATGTTCCGGTTCAACAATCCGGACGCCCTGCTGACTTTGCTGGTGACCGCGGCCAGCTACTTCGTCATCCGCGCCATCGAGACCGCGGTTGGCCGAAAGGCGTTGCGCTGGTTGCTGTTCGCCGGGGTCGCCATCGGGTTCGCGTTCCTGACGAAGATGATGCAGGGCCTGCTGGTGCTGCCTGCCTTCGCGTTGGCCTACCTGTGGGCCGGGCGGTCCGGGCTGTGGACCAGGATCTGGCACCTGCTGGCGGCGGGCGCAGCGGTGGTGGTCGCCGCCGGGTGGTACGTCGCGCTGGTCGCGCTCTGGCCGGCGGACTCCCGCCCCTACATCGGCGGCAGTGAGACCAACTCCCTCTGGGAACTGGCGATCGGCTACAACGGCCTCGGCCGTATCTTCGGCAACTCCGGCGGCGGCGGAACGGGCGGCGCAGGCGGCGCGGGCGCCGCAGGCGGCGGAGGCCCGGGCGGCATCGGCGGCGGCGGCGGCTTCGGCGGGTCCACCGGCATCGGCCGCATGTTCAACACCGCGTTCGGCACCGAGATCTCCTGGCTGATCCCGGCCGCGCTGATCGGGTTGGTCGCCGGTCTATGGTTCACCCGACGCTTCCCGCGCACCGACAGAATCCGGGCGGCCCTGCTGCTCTGGGGCGCGTCGATGATCGTCACCGCGCTGGTGTTCTCGTTCATGGAGGGCACCATCCATCCCTACTACGCCGTCGCCCTTGCGCCGCCCATCGCGGCCGTGGTGGCGATCTCCGGCCGCGAGTTGTGGCGGGGACGCTCCACCACCCTCGTCCGCGGCCTGCTGGCGGCGATGATCGTCGTCACCGGTGCCTGGTCGTTCATCCTGCTGGGCCGGGATACCACCTGGTTGCCGTGGCTCCGCTGGCTGGTCCTGATCGGATCCGTGGCGGGCGCGGTGCTGCTGGCCATCTCGACGCAGAAGCTGCGCAGGCTCGCCGTCGTCGGGCTGCTGGTCGGATCGTTGACGGCGCTGAGCGGCACCACCGCCTACACGCTGGCCACCGCCGCGACCCCGCACTCCGGTTCCATCCCGACCTCAGGACCGACCGGCTCCGCCATGGGAGGCCCGGGCGGCGCTGCCGCCGGCGGGTTCACCCGGAACGGCAGGACCGACGGCACAGCGTCAGGTTCCACCGGTACCGCGACAGCGCCCGACGGCACCGCGGGTCAGGCGCCCGGCGCGACCGGCTCGACGATTCCAGGAGCGAGCGGCGGGACGGTTCCCGGTGCGACCGGCACCGGCGGCGGCCCCGGCGGCGGATCCACGACCACCAACAGCGAGCTGGTCGCGCTACTGGAGGCGACCACCACCCGCTGGGCCGCCGCGACCACCGGCGCGCAGTCCGCGGCCGGGTACATCCTCGGCACGGACAAGGCGATCATGGGCATCGGCGGCTTCTCCGGAAGCGACCCGGCACCGACCCTCGTCGAGTTCCAGCAGTACGTCGCGGACGGTGACATCTCCTACTTCATCGCCGGTGGCGGCATGGGTGGCGGAGGCGGTCCCGGTGGCGGATCCGGCTCCGGTTCCGAGATCGCTGCGTGGGTCGAGGCCAACTTCACCTCGACCACCGTCGGCGGGACAACGGTGTACGACCTGACCAGCGCACAGACGTCCTGACGCTCGACGCGCCAGGCCCGTCCCACGGCGCGTCGACTGAACGCAGACGGAACCCAGTGCCGCCGCCTCGCCCCGAGGTGGCGGCGCGGAGTTCGCCATCTGTCGATCCGGATCCTGAAGGGATCTGAAGGGTTTGAGAGATTGTTGCTTGACCCTGACGTGACGTCAGGCTTCATGCTCGTTGGTGTCCGGGTCGACCGGCCCGGACATCCACAGGAGATCGCCAGAGGAATTGATGAGCTACACGGTCGGACAGGTTGCCAACCTGGCCGGTGTGACGGTCCGGACGTTGCACCACTACGGCCAGATCGGGCTGCTCGAGCCGCAGGACCGCAGCGGAGCCGGCTACCGCCGGTATTCCGACGAGGACCTGCAACGGCTGCAGCACATCATGTTCTACCGGGAGCTCGGATTCCCGCTGGACGAGATCGCGACCATTCTCGCCGACCCGGGCGCGAACACCGGAGCACACCTGCGCCGCCAGCGCGAGTTGCTGAACAACCGGATGGCCCGGCTGGCCGCGATGGTGGCCGCCGTCGAGAAGGAACTGGAGGCGTACACCATGGGGATCCAACTGACCCCCGAAGAGAAGTTCGAGATCTTCGGGCCGGACTACGGCGAGGACTACGAGACCGAGGCGGAGCAGCGCTGGGGCGACACCGATGCCTGGGCACAGTCCCAGCAGCGGACCAGCAAGCTGACCAAGCAGCAGTGGATCGAGATCAAGGAAGCCGGTGACGACCTGAACCGCCGGCTTGCTGCGGCCATGCAGGGCGGCGCCACCCCGGACAGCACCGAGGCCATGGATCTGGCCGAGGAGCACCGGCTGGGCATCCAGACGTTCTACGACTGCCCGCCGGAGATGCACCGCGGACTCGGCGAGATGTATGTCGCCGACGAGCGTTTCACCCGGACCTACGAGGATGTCGCCCCCGGGCTGGCGGCGTGGCTGCGTGACGCCATCAACGCCAACGCCGACCGGGCGAAGGCCGCGCGGGCCTGATGACAACGACGGTTGAAACGAAAGGCCCCCGCTCATCGAGCGGGGGCCTTTCGGCAAGAGCGGCCGGCAACTGCGCCTACGGAGCGGTGGCCGCGACCGGGGGCAGGCCCTGAAACTGAGCGAGCACCGCGGGATCCTGCAGCTCCATCCAGGCAATGACGTCCTGGTAGGTCGCGCAGTAGGTGTCGGGTTGCCCGCATTTCTCCTTCATGAAATCCATGGCAGGCGGGTTGAAGGAATCGCCGTTCCACTTGTTGAAGTGATTGGCGATCAGCACCGGCGCACGGTTGCCGTTATAGGCCTGGTCGTACATGTAGTCATAGGTCTTCTTGACGATGTCGCGGAGCTCCGGAGCGGTGTCCGGCTCTTCCTTGTTGTTGTTGAACTTCGCCCAGAAGTTGTAGTCCATCGCCGTGGTCATGCTGTCGAAGCCCGGCGAATAGACCTGCGGCATGTAGAACTCCCAGATCCCGTCGACCTTCTCCGGCCAGAAGATCCCGTTCTTCGGCGCCGGAATCGACGAGTCGTAGGTCATGTTGTGCGCTTTCCAGGCCGGAATCAGTTGATCGAGAGTGCCGGTGAGGCAGGGAGTCCGGCCGCCCTTGATGGAGTCGGCCGGTACCTGCAGGTCGGGCGCGTCGGTGTAGCCATTGAGCGTCTTCCAGTCGTTCACGAAGTGGAAGAACTGGTCCAACTCATTGTTCCAGTCGGCGGTGTTCCATTGGTTGCCGCCGGGCAGATTGTCGTCGCAGAAGTGGCCGTTGTAGTGCGTGCCGATCTCCATGCCCTTGGAGTAGGCCTCGTTGAGATCGTTGACCTCGGTGACGATCTCGTCCTCGGGTCCGCCGTAGCCGATGGAAGACTTACCGGGGGCGTGGCCGGGGCCGGTGTACACGTCGGCATTCTTGGCGGTATCGCCCAGCAGGTAGATACCGGACAGGAAGCCGGTGAACCGCGAATTCGTCGGGGCCGCTGCGTCCATGAAATCGTGCCAGCGCTGATGGGAGCCCGCGCCGTCGAAGGAGAAGATGATGAATTGCGGTGGCTTGTCGCCGGGGTTCAGTTTCGTCATCGGCACGTTCGTCGGCGGCCGTTCCCCGACCTGAGCGGTCGTCACCGGCCCGGTGGAGGTGTCCGCGTCCCGGCCGTAGGGATCGGACGTCGTCGCACCCGCGACTGTGGTGGTCTGCAGGACGGTCAGCGGTCCCCCGTTGCCTGCGGTGAGGGTTTGGTTGCCCTGATAGATCAGCACCCCGGTCACCGCGGCCAGCGCCACGACCAATCCGATGACCAGATATCGCGCTCGCATGCACTCCTCGTTTCGTATCGCCGTTCGTCCAGCCGTCTGTTCTCACGCGCTGTCGTTCCCGGGTTGTTCGAGGGCGCGATCCCGCCCCTCCCGGCCCGTCCGACAATCCCTGCACCACAGGCCCCCTGCACCACCGGATTACTCGGCGCACAACCTCACGCCTGGACCCTTGCGATGGACACTCGACCGATCAGGAGGTTGCCGCACGACCCTGGTGGCTCCCGTCTACAGGGTGGCACGGGGGCACGTCGAGTTCGGGCAGATTCGGGCTCATGTCATGGGGCAATCCACGACCGCCGGTGTGCCTTCGATGCCGTCATGGCCGGGGCGCCCGGCCGGGGTACGCGTCGGTCCGACGTCAGCCGGTGGGCAACGCCTCCGACGTCGGGGCGTCGGTCGCTCCCGACGTTTCGAGCACGTCGTGACAGGCGTTCACCCCGCCGTTGCGGCCGAGGGTGAACCACTGCACCCGCTGGAACGGGTCACCGTGATCGGCCGAGCTGGTCCAGGCCATCTCGTCGGCGAGCGCGCTCAGCGAGCTGACCATCTCCTTCTCGTCACCATCCTCGATGGTCAGCGTGCCGTCCGCGGCGGCCCCGAACAGGGCCGCGGCACCGAGGCAGTCGGCCTGCAGTTCATCGCCCTGGGCGACCAGGCTCGGGTCGAGCCGTTCCTGGATGGCATGACCCCACTCGTGGGCGATCACCAGGTACACCCAGGTGTCACCGATGACATCGGCACCGCGGACCATCAGGTTGACGTCCCACGCCACGAAATCCTCCGGGGCGCAGTACGAGGCGTTGTACGCCTCCAGCGGCGTCCCGCCGCAGGTCGGGGTCTCGTTGGCGACCGTCCCGTCGTAGAGCCCCAGCACCGTGGGTGGCTCGTAGGTTCCGGTGTAGAAGTCCGACCAGTGCTTGGCCCAGTAGCCGTCGACGATGTCCTGGGCGCCCTGCATGTCCTTCTTGAGTTCCTCGAGGGTCACCCCACTGGCCAGGGTGATGTCCGCGCTGGAGGTGTCAGCGCTGTCGGTGCCGCTTGATGTCGCAGGCGAAGATGTTGACGACCGGGATGTGCCGGACGCTGTGGACTGCGTCGAGGCAGCGGACGTCGGACCGAACCCCGTGGAACCCACGGCAGGAGTCCCTGAGACCCCGGTCGAGCAGCCTGCGAGGGCGGCCAACATCGCTAACGCGCAGGTCAGGTGGGCAGTTCTGCGCATGGCGTTGCTCCGGTGACTGGGGGACGACATCCGTCCGGCGAGTCAACGATCCGTCCACGGCACCGGACGCGTCAAGATCCCATGTGAGTCGTCGTCGGCCGAAGGGCATTCGCTCCGACACCATTCCCTGCCCGGTCGGGAATCGTCCCCGCCTGCAGGTCCTTGACCAGTTCACGTTTGAGGATCTTCCCGCTCGGGCCGAGGGGCAGCGCCGCGACGAACTCGATCCGCCGCGGGACCTTGTGGCCGCCGAGCCGCTCCTTGGACCAGGCGATCAGCGTCTCCTGATCCAGGTTCTCGCCCTCGGGCGCGCGCACCACGACGGCGCAGATCTCCTCGCCGTAGGTTTCGTCGGGGAAACCCAGAACGGCCACCTGGGCGATGCCCGGATGGCCGGCCAGCACCTCCTCGACCTCCCGCGGGTACACGTTGAAACCGCCGCGGATGATCAGGTCCTTCTTGCGGTCGACGATGGACAGGAAGCGGTCGGCGTCCTTGCGGCCCAGGTCACCCGACCGGAACCAGCCGTCCACCAGGACCGCCGCGGTGGCCTCCGGATCGCCGAGATAGCCGGCGAAGATGTGGTGACCGCGCATCACCACCTCGCCGATCTCGCCGGTGGGCAGCAACTCGATGCGGTCCTCGATCTCGGGGGCCGCGATCTCCGCGTCGGTGCCCCAGATCGGCCGGCCCACCGTGCCCGGTTTCCGGCCGAACACCCGCTGGTTGAACGTGGCCACGGGCGAGGTCTCGGACAGCCCGTAGCCCTCGTAGATGTCCGCATCGAAGGTCTGGGCGAACCTGTCGATCACCGCGACCGGCAGGCTCGCGCCGCCGGAGACCGCGATCCGCAAGGTGGGGCGGCGCTCGTCGGCACGCGCGGCGGTGAGCAGGCCGACGTACATGGTGGGCACGCCCATGAACACGTTGACGTTCTCGGTGACGATGGTCTCCAACGCGGCCGCGCCGTCGAAGCGAGGCAGCAGCACCAGCGCCGATCCGGCGAAGAATCCGGCGTTCATCGCGCACGTCTGGCCGAAGGAATGGAACAGCGGCAGGCAGCCGAGGATCACGTCGGCGGCGGACAGGTAGATGACGGAGTTGGCAGTCACCATCGCGTTCATCACCATGTTGAGCTGGGTGAGGATGGCACCCTTCGGCGAGCCGGTGGTGCCGGAGGTGTACAGGATGATGGCCTCGTCGGACGGTTCGCGCGAGACGTAGGTGGAGATCGGTTCGATCTCAGCGGCCCGGAGATCCAGCCGGTCAACCCCCTCGCCGCCCATCACTGCGAGCAGCTTGACCCCGGCCTGTTCCGCGGCAGGTGCGCCCTGGGCGAGCAGCGGAGCGGCGGCGATCAGCATGGTCGCCTGCGAATCGGTCAGCACGAACCCGATCTCCCTGGCCACCAGCAGGGCGTGCACCGGCACCACCACGGCACCAAGGGACAGCGCCGCGTAGTAGACGCGCGGAAAGTCGGGGACGTTCGGCATCAGCAGCGCGATCCGGTCGCCGGGGCCGACGCCCTCCTGCGCCAGCACCGCTGCGTAGCGCCTGGTCTGCTCCCACAACTGCGCATAACTGATCCGCTGCGGGCCGATCACCACCGCGTCCCGCGCCGGGTACCGCTCCGCGGACTCCGCCAGGATCGAGGCGAGGGACAGGCTCATGGGCGATGCGCTCCCTTTCGTCGCGGCAATGGGTCCCGGCCTGCAGGCTGGTGTCCTGGCCCGGCCCGCTCTCGGGCTGGTGATCCGCACCACGTGCGGAGCGCGAATGCGACTGCGGTGTCTGACCTGATGGCCGCGGCACGAAGGCCGGGACCTTTGTGAACGGCATATTACTGCCGCGACCGCCTCCGCCGGGTTTCGCCTGCGCCGGACCCGGTCGCAGGGCCGTGGAATCGACGAGCCTTGACGGCCAGTAACCTCGTGATGTCACCAGGGCCGAGTTTGTCCAGGCGTCCGGAGGGGACGTTCCAGCCGCTGAGGTCCCGTGTTGTCATGACAACGAGAGGCGAACCGAATGTCCGAGGTCACTGATACCGCCGAGTCGCCAGCCGTCGCAACCGGGACGGTCGAATCCACGGCCGGCTCATCTCCCACCCAGGCCGCAGGCCCGAGCGCAGCAGCTGGGAGCGCCGCAGCTGAGAGCCCGGTGACGCTCGAGGCTCACTCGCCGGACCATCCGGGTGCGCTGATCGAATACAACGGGGCCAAACTCGACCTCAAGATCATTCCCGCGACCGACGGGTCGTCCGGGGTGGATATCTCCAAACTGCTGACCACCCTCGGGGTGATCACCCTGGACCCCGGCTTCACCAACACCGGCTCGACCACCTCCGCCGTCACCTACATCGACGGCGACGCCGGCATCCTGCGCTATCGCGGGTACCCGATCGAGCAGCTCGCCAAGTCATCGAACTTCATCGAGACCAGCTACCTGCTGATCAATGGGGAACTGCCGACCTCGGACGAACTGGACACGTTCACCCGGCGGATCAGCCGGCACACCATGCTGCACGAGGACCTGAAGCGATTCTTCGACGGCTTCCCGCGGGACGCGCACCCGATGCCGGTGCTGTCCAGCGCGGTCAGCGCGTTGTCGACCTTCTACCAGGACTCGCTCGACCCCTTCAATCCCGAACAGGTCGAGCTGTCCACCATTCGGCTACTGGCCAAACTGCCGACGATCGCGGCCTACGCGTACAAGAAGTCCGTCGGGCAGCCCCTGCTGTACCCGGACAACTCGCTCGGCCTGGTGGAGAACTTCCTGCGCATGTCGTTCGGTTTCCCCGCCGAGCCCTACGAGGTCAACCCGAAGCTGGTGCACGCCCTGGACCAGCTGCTGATCCTGCACGCCGACCACGAGCAGAACTGTTCGACGTCCACGGTCCGGCTCGTGGGCTCGTCCAACGCCAACCTGTTCGCGTCGATCTCCGCGGGCATCAACGCGCTGTTCGGGCCGCTGCACGGCGGCGCCAACCAGGCCGTACTGGAGATGCTGGAAGGGATCCGGCGGGACGGCGACGACATCGCCACGTTCGTCAGGCGGGTCAAGGACAAGGAGCCCGGCGTCAAGCTGATGGGCTTCGGGCACCGGGTCTACAAGAATTACGATCCGCGTGCCGCCCTGGTGAAGGGCACCGCCCACGAGGTGCTCGACAGCCTCGGCGCCGCCGACGAGTTGCTCGAACTCGCCCAGGAACTCGAGGCGGTTGCGCTGTCCGACGATTACTTCGTCTCTCGGCAGCTGTACCCGAACGTCGACTTCTACACCGGGCTGATCTACAAGGCGATGGGCTTCCCCACCAAGATGTTCACCGTGCTGTTCGCGCTGGGCCGGTTGCCCGGCTGGATCGCACAGTGGCGCGAGATGATCAACGACCCGGCGACCAAGATCGGCCGCCCGCGTCAGGTCTACACCGGCTACACCGAGCGCGACTACGTCCAGCTGGGCGCCCGCGAAGAGGTCTGATCGCTCGACGGCCGGTGACGGGCCGTGCTGTGCATGATGTGGCATGACGACTCCGACGGTGTTGTGGTTCCGACGGGACCTGCGGCTGGCCGATCATGCCGCTCTGCTGGCGGCCGTTGATGGTGGTCCTGGTAGCCCTGGCGGCGACGTGCTGGGTGTCTTCGTCGCGGACGACCGCCTGCTCAGGCCGTCCGGCGCTCCCCGCAGGGCCTTCCTGGCCGGGTGCCTGACGCGGCTGTCCGAGTCGACGGGCGGGAAGCTGCTGATCGTCAAGGGATCGCCGGATTCGGTCGTCCCCCGGATCGCCGCCGCGGCGGGCGCGGCGGCCGTGCACGTCTCGGCCGATTTCATGCCGTACGGCCGTCGGCGTGACGAGCTCGTCGCGGAGGCCTTGCGCGCCAAGGATATCGAGCTGGTCGCGACCGGCTCGCCGTACGCGGTCGCGCCCGGGCGGGTGCGCAAGCCGGACGGCAGCAGGTATGCGGTGTTCACCCCGTACTTCCGCGGCTGGACCGAGCACGGCTGGCGGGCGCCCGCCGTCACCGGGGACGACGTCAGCTGGGTCGATCCCGCCGATCTCGACGCGATCGGTGGCCGCCGGATGATGCCCGCGGACCTCGGAATCGCCGTTCCGGACGGCTTGGAGCTCCCCGAACCCGGCGAGAAGGCCGCGGCGGCGGGCTGGAAGCAGTTCCTGGCCGACGCCGTCGGGGAGTACGACGACGAGCGGGATCGCCCGGATCATCCGGGGACCAGCAGGATGTCGCCGTACTTGAAATGGGGCTGCATCCACCCGCGGACGATGCTCGCCGACCTCGCCCGGCTGCGCTCGAAGGGCGCCGCCGCCTACCGCCGTGAGCTGGCCTGGCGGGAGTTCTATGCCGATCTCGTCTTCCACCGTCCGGAGTCGCTCCGGCAGTCGATTGACCCGGTGGTCGACGAGATGACGTGGGACCAGGGCGCGGAGGCCGACGCCCGGCTGGTCGCGTGGCAGCAGGGCCGGACCGGCTACCCGTACATCGACGCCGGGATGCGGCAGCTGCTGACCGAGGGGTGGATGCACAACCGGGTGCGGATGGGGGTCGCCTCGTTCCTGATCAAGGACCTGCACGTGCCGTGGCAGCGCGGCGCCGCGCACTTCCTGCGGCACCTGGTGGACGGCGACGTGTCGTCGAACAACCACGGGTGGCAGTGGGTGGCCGGCTCAGGACCGCAGGCCGCGCCGTTCTTCCGCATCTTCAACCCGGTCGGGCAGGGCGAGAAGCACGACCCCGACGGCGACTACGTCCGGCGGTACGTTCCCGAACTGAGATCCGTTGCGGGAAAGGCGGTTCACCGCCCCTGGGAGCTGCCAGGCGGGCTGCCGAACGGGTATCCGGAGCGGATCGTCGATCACGCCGCGGAACGGGCGGAGTCGTTGCAGCGCTGGGAGGACCGCCCCCGCCGCTGACCCCTTCGACGGCCCGACCCCTTTGACGGCCCAACCCCTTCGACAGCGCGGATCAACGTCGTCCGCGCGGATGAAGGTCGGGGTTATGGGACTGGAGTGACGCGAGTCAACCAGTTGAGCCGCGCAGTGGGTGGTTGCATCGTCTGCGCGGACAAACGTCGCGGTTGTGGGACTGGAGTGACGCAAGTGAACCCGTTCGTACGCGCTGAGGAAGATGATCCGCGCCGAGAAGGGGACGGACCAGCGGCGGCGGGGGTCGGGAACTCAGAGGCCGGTGGGGCGCAAACCCCAAGAGGCGGACCAGGTGTCGCCGGGTTCGAGCCAGATCAGGTTCTGCCCGGTGTTCAGCGCGTTCACCCCGCAGGTCATCGGCTCGACCGCGATCGCCTTGCGCTGGTTCGGCTTTCCCGGCCCTGGGAAGTTCGCCGGTGCGTAGACCTGCGCCCAGCGGAAAGCCTCATCCGCCCACATCACCAGTCCTGTCCCGTCCGGCGCTGCAAGCCGGTGCTCGACGCGGCCGTCAATCACGGCGAGCCCGGTGAGCGCGACATCGGCGTCCAGTCCGGCAAGCCGGACCCCGGAACGGAGATCCACCTCGGTGCCGTCGACGGATTCCACCGCAACCGGAATCGACCGCTCGTTGGTCCGCGCGTACTCGCTGCCGGACACGGTGATCACCAGCTCGCCGACCGGATGCTGGCCCACCCGCAGGTACGGATGTGCACCGACCCCGAACGGCGCGGCCGCGGTGCCGACGTTGGTCAGCCGATGGGTGACGGACAGTCCGTCGTCGCTGACCGCGTAGCGGACCTCGGTGTCCAGGATGAACGGATAACCGTGCTGCGGGTAGATGCTCGCGGCCAGGGTCACCGCGCTGTCCTGCACCGACACCGGTTGGTAGGCGGTGTTGCGCAGCAGCCCGTGGATGGCGTTGCCGTTCGACAGATCCGTGATGTCGAGTTTCTGCACGGCTCCCTGGTAGGTCCAGCGGCCGTCGGCGACCCGGTTCGGCCAGGGCACCAGTACGATCCCGCACCCCATCGGGGGGACTTGGTCGTCACCCCAGGTCTCGGTGAACGGCACACCCCCCACGGAGAACTCCCGCAGCACCGCGGCCACCTCGCCGACCCTGGCGATCGCGGCGCCGTGCCGGATCGCGTGCTGCCGGCCGGTGGCCGGCCTGGTCGCGTTCATCCACCGTTCCCCGCTGCGATGTGCGAGAGGGCACGCCCGAATTGTAGGAGCCGCTGCATCTGCGCCAGACCTCCATCGGTGACGGACTTCGAGAAACGGTAGGTCTCCACATACTGCACGGTGCGGGTCTCGTTGGCCTCCGACAGCTCGGTCATCGACCGTTCCGGGGTCTGCGTCGAGAGGTAGAGCATGACCGCCTGCATCGTGCGGGAACCGTCCGGTTCGGTCCGGAACCGGTGACGCAGACCCTGGTCGACGATGGCCGTCACCGGGATGGTGCGGATCGACGAGGAGAACATCAACGTCTCCGGCCGGTCGTCGTCCACCTCGTCGTCGCCGTGCCAGAGGATCAACCGGCGACCGTCGGTGACGGCGACCTCCTGCCACAGCGACTCGCCCCACGCCTGCGTGGACAACACCCGCTCGCAGGTGAACGCGACCACCGACGCCTCGTCGACCACACCGGCCAACGCTTCCAGCGCCGCGTCCGCGTCCCGGATGTACGCGCGCACAGCATCGTCGAGCAGTGGGTAGGGAGCCCAGTCCTGCGGCACGTGCTGACGGGGGTGGGACATCTCGCTAGCCTCCTCTGACTGGCCGCCTGCGCTGCTGGTCATGAACTGTCCGGCATCCGCGGAACGCCGGCGAACGGAGCATTCGAACGGCGACGCACCCATCGCAGGTCACAGCGGTCGCCAGCGAATCCACGACACCACCGACCTCCCGGCGCATTGAACCAGGATGATCACCGGGACGATCGCGGAGATCAGCGGCCAGGCCGGGAATTGGGGCTCGAGTTCCATGCGGACCAGCCAATAGGTCGAGAGCAGCAGGGTCGCGACTGCCCCGAAAATGAGCGCGGAACGGTCGCCACGGAAGATCAAGATCCCGCCCACCACCAGCACCACACCGCTGGTCGCGGTGAAGGTCGACACCACCCACAGTTCCAGCGCCAGCGACTGGAGTTCAGTGGTGCTGAACGCGCCACCCTCAGCCAGCAGATACGGGATGGCCCACATCACCAGAGCGGCAGCGAGAAGCAGGCATCCGTAGACAATGCCCAGCACACCGGCGGCGGTGGCGCTGCCGGGGCGTGCCGGTCGTTGCCGCCAGCGCAGCGGGACGTACCCGGGAGCGGGCGCGTACCCGGGAGCGGACACGTACCCGGGAGCGGACACGTACCCGGGAGCGGACACGTACCCGGGAGCGGCGCCGAAGTGGGGGTCCGCGCGGGGACCGCCGAGCCACGGGTTTCCGGGATTGGCGGACCCGGTGACGGGATGGCCCATCGTCGGATTCTGGTTGTCCGGCAGCGGATCGTTCCCGAATTGGTGGCGCCGTTCTCCACCTGGCAGGTCCGTGCCGTCGGGATGAATTCCGGCGGGATGCCGCCAGTCGGGCGGCCAGGGAGCGGACGCCGGGTAGACGGCATTCGTCGACGTCGGCTCGCCGGCGCCGCCGGGGTCGCCCGGGCCTTGCGCGGGGGCGTGAGTGCCGTTGGCTCGCTGCGAACCACTCGACAACGGATCAGGTGCTTGCGTCATCGCGACGTCGTCCTCCCCTGCCGTCCGGCCCAACGGTCGGCCTCCCGGCGATTCTGCCCGACCGCACCGAGCGACGGGCGTCCGACTCCGCGGGGTGTGGACAGGTCCGGACTCAGCCGGGCGGATCCCCGCGAGCGGACCCCTCTCTGTTGGCTCCGTCGTCGGTGGATGCACCCTCGGTGGACGCACCGGCAAGGGGCCGCGGTGAATCCTCGCCGCCCGTTCGGCGCCGGGCGTCGTACCTCCACAGCGACGGTCCCAGCGCGGCCGCGACGAGCGTCAGCACGATCGTCGAGATCCCGCCGCCTACCACGGCCACGGTGGTCGATGTCGCCTGAGCCACCAGTCCGTGCACCAGGTCGGCCAACCGCGGACCGCCGGCGACCACCACGGTGAACACCCCTTGGATCCGCCCGCGCATCTCATCGGTGGCGGTGACCTGCAGGATCGTCGACCGGTACACGGCGCTGACCAGGTCGGACCAGCCGCCGACCACCAGGTACAGGACGGCCAGCCACAACACCGACGTCAGACCCAGCAGGCTGATCGAAACCCCCCAGAGCAGGATGGCCAGCACGATGGCGATGCCCTGCCGGTACACCCGGTGGATCCAGCCGCCGGTCAGCCCGCCGAGCAGCGACCCGACCGCCATCCCCGCGTTCAGCATGCCGAGCGCCAGCCCACCGCCCGCCGGCCCGCCGAACGTCTCCTGCGCCATCTGCGGGAACAGCGCCCTCGGCATGCCGCAGACCATGGCGATGATGTCCACCACGAAGGTCATCAGCAGCAGCGGGCGCACCCGCAGGTAGGCGATGCCGTCCATCACCTTGGCTCTGGTCCGCCGGTCGCCGAGTGGCGGGATGGACGGCAGCCGGATCACCGCGTACACAATGGCGACCATGGTGGTGGCGTCGATGAAGTACAGCCAGGCCAGCCCGACGACCGGGATCAGCAGGCCGACCAGCAGCGGCCCGGCGATCACCCCGATGCTGAACACGGTCATGTTCAGCGCGTTCGCGGCGGGAACCAGATCGGCCGGCACGATCCTGGGCAGGATGGAGCTCCGGGTCGGCTGGTTGACCGCGAAGAAGCTCTGCTGCGCCGCCAGCAGCAGCATCACCGGCCACACCGACGAGGTCGAGATCAGCGCGGTTGCCCACAGTCCGATACTGGTCAGCGCGATCCCCACGGAGGTGATCATCAGCAGGATGCGTCGGTCGTAGGTATCCGCGATGGCGCCGCCGATCAGCCCGAAAACCACCAGCGGGACCAGCGCGACCAGCGACGCGATGCCGACCCACGCGGAACTCCCGGTGATGTCGTAGATCTGCTGCTGGACCGCGACGGCGGTCAGCGCGGCGCCGATGACCGTCGCGACCTGGCCGAGGAACAACCGGCGGTAGGCGGGGACGTGCAGTGGCCGGGTGTCAGGTCCGATCCCGCGCAGCCGGCTGCCGCCTGCGGGGTGCTGTCCGCTGGGGGCCGAGGTTCGCCCTGGGGGGTCTCCGTCCCGATCGGGTGGCACCGGTGTACCGGTCGAATCGGGGCTGCTTGGTGACGTCACCGGCCGATCGGGCGGACCGCTGGGCTGGTGGTTCCGGGCACCACGGCGATCCCCAGCGAAATCCCGACCGAACTCCTCACGGCGCGAGTCGTTCGACAACCCACCCGTCACCGGTGTCGCGATACCGCAGCCGGTCGTGCAGCCGCCCGATTCGGCCCTGCCAGAACTCGACAGTTGCCGGACGGATCCGCCACCCGCCCCAGAACGGCGGGAGCGGGACCGGCTGCTCGCCGGTGCTGTCCTCGGCTCCGTAGCGCTCTTCCGCCTGGTGCTGCAGCACCTCCAGCGCGGCCCGGTCGGCCAGCACCGTTGACTGCGGGCTCGCCCAGCCGCCGATCTGCGACGCCCGCGGCCGGCGCGCCCAGTAGGCCCTGGCCTCCTCGTCCGACACCCGGCTCACCGTTCCGCGAAAATGCACCTGGCGCTGCAGACCGATCCACGGGAAGGTCGCCGCTGCCCGCGGGTTGGCGAGCAGATCGCGGCTCTTGTCCGACGTCAGATTGGTGTAGAACACCAGACCGCCATCATCGGCGGCCTTGGCCAGTACCGCCCTGGTGGCCGGCTCGCCGGACGAGGTCGCGGTGGCGACGACCATCGCGTTCGGTTCGGGCAGCCCGGCGGCGACGGTCTGAGCGAGCCAGGTGCGGAACTGGGTCAGCCAGTCCGGCGCCAGGTCGGCCTCGGAGAGCCCTGCCAGCGAATAGGACTCCCGCATGGCCGCCATGTCGGGACCGTCAGGGCTGACCGTTTCTGGGCGACTCATCGCGCGATCCACCCCCGCGTGCACGGTTCGGCGTCGAGACGCCGTGAGGTTCGGCTCGCCTTGCGCGGCGGCGGTTTCATGTGTCGAACGCTACCCCGCCCACTCCGCAGCCGGAGCCCACGCCCGCTCCCGTGGATATACCCTGGGGGGTAATCGCAGTGTGCTCGGGATGACCGGCCACCGCGGATCGGAGGGCATTGTGAAGATCGTCATCGTCGGAGGTGTCGCCGCTGGAATGTCGGCCGCGGCCCGAGCCCGCCGGCTGGATGAGCACGCCAGCATCGTGGTTCTTGAGCGGGACGAGTACGTCTCGTTCGCCAACTGCGGGCTGCCGTATTACCTGGGCGGTGACATCGAGGACCGGGAGAGCCTGCTGCTGCAGACCCCCGCCGGGCTCGCCGCCAACCTCGCTCTCGACGTGCGCACCGGTTCCGAGGTGGTGGCGGTGAACCGCGACGCGCGGACCGTCCGGGTCAGGGTGCGCGGGGGCGCTGACAATGCCGCCGGCGACGGCCAGGACGCGAGGCGGGAGTACGACGAGCCCTACGACCGTCTGGTGCTGGCGACAGGGGCCAAGCCGATCCGTCCCCCGCTGCCCGGCATCGACCATCCCCGGGTGCGGACCCTGCGCACCGTCGGCGACGTCGACGTGCTGCTCGACCTGGTCGGCTCAGCACAGGTGCGGTCGGCCCTTGTGGTCGGCGGCGGGTACATCGGGGTCGAAGTCGCCGAAGCGCTGATCAACCGTGGACTGCAGGTGACGGTCGTCGAACTGGCCGACCAGGTGCTCGGACCGTTGGATCCCGAAATGGCGCAACAGGTTTCGGACGAACTCCGGCGGTGCGGCGTGGACCTGCGGACCGGGGTGGGAGTCACCGCTTTCGATGACGCCCCCACTGCGGCTGCGGGATTGACCCCAGGATCCAGTCCGGGATTCAACGATGCTTCATCGATCCGTGCTCGACTTTCCGACGGCTCGTCCGTGCGGTCGGACCTGGTGCTGCTCGCGATCGGTGTGACGCCGGACAGCAAATTGGCCCGGGACGCCGGCCTTGAGGTCACCGACCGGGGCGCCGTGCTGGTGGATTGCCACCAGCGGACGTCCGACCCGGCCATTTACGCAGCGGGTGATTGCGTGCAGGTCGTGGACACCGTCACCGGCGCGGCTACCGTCGTGCCGCTGGCCGGTCCGGCGAACCGTCAGGGGCGCATCGCCGCCGATCACATCGCGGGCCGGTCGAGTGCCTACCGGAGTACCCAGGGGACAGCGATCGTCAAGGCCTTCGACGTGACGGCGGGCGGCACCGGCGCGAACGAAAAGACGCTCAGCAGAGCGGGTATCGAGTACCGGGTGGTCTACGTCCACCCGAACGGTCACGCCGGCTATTACCCCGGAACCGCCGCCATGCACCTGAAACTGATCTTCGCTCCCGCCGACGGCAAGATCCTGGGCGCGCAGGTCGTCGGGCGCGACGGCGTGGACAAGCGCATCGACGTGCTGGCCGTCGCGCTGCGCGCTGGGATGACCGTCTTCGATCTCGAGGAACTCGAACTGGCCTACGCACCGCCGTACGGGTCGGCGAAGGATCCCGTCAACATGGCCGGCTTCCAGGCCGCGAACCTGCTCAGGGGTGATGTCGCGTTCTGGTACCCGCAGGATTGGCCGGCACTGCCCCCGGACGCGCAAGTCGTGGACGTCCGCACTCCGGCCGAACATGCTCACTGTGCGTTACCGGGGTCGGTGAACATTCCGCTGCAACTGCTGCGGAGCCGATTGGGCGAACTCGACCGCGGCCTTCCCGTACGGCTGTACTGCGCTTCCGGTTTCCGGTCATATCTCGGGTATCGCATCCTGACGCAGGAAGGGTTCCTCGACGTGGCCACGTTGTCCGGGGGAACCATGACGCTTCAACTGGCCAACCCCGACCTGTGCCAACTGCTCGGCGGGCTCGAGCATCGGCCCGGACCAGCGGTTTCACACGCGGAGGACGCGGTGGGTTGCCGGTTGGACGCGCCGGTACCGCTACCGGCGTGACGCCGGTCGGAGAAGATCGCATCGCGTGGGGAACCGTGCTGGTCAGGGGTGATCAAGACCACTAGTTTGGCTCCGGCTGACAGGCCCCACTCCCGGCACAGTGGCAATTATTCTGGTCATCAGTACCGTTGATATGACCGGGCGTCTCCGGTCACGTCGTCGATGCCCGAATTTCATTCCGCTGTCTGCGCGCCCGAATGGGCGTCGTAGTCGGCACCCGCGAAGTGGTCGCCCACGTCCGATCCTGACTCGACCGGCGCGGCGGGCCGATCCGCCCCGGCCGCTGTCAATGACCGGCGATATGCACCGAGCGTTCGACCTTTCTTTTCAGTCCTCAACGCGGAGGTTCTCATGACGACGGCCACCAACGGCACTGCTACCAACGGAACTGCCACGAACGGTGTGACATTCGTGCCCGGACTCGAGGGTGTGGTGGCCTTCCACACCACGATCGCCGAGCCGGACCGGGACGGCGGATCGCTCCGGTACCGCGGGGTGGACATCGACGACCTGGTGGGTCGGGTGGGGTTCGACGACGTCTGGTCCCTGCTCGTCGACGATGCCTTTGGCGCCGGCCTCCCGGTGGACACCTCAACACCGGCGTTCCGGTCGGGCGACGTCCGGGTGGACGTACAGTCCTCGCTTCCGCTGCTGGCACCGGCGCGTGGGTTCGGCCCGTTGCTGGACATCACCGACGAGCAGGCTCGCGACCACATCGCGCAGACCACGGCTGCCGTGTTGTCCTACGCGGCACGCTCGGCACGCGGCGACGCTCCCGAGGTGCCTGCGTCGCTGATCGAATCCCGTTCCACGGTGGTGGACCGCTTCATGACCGCATGGCTGGGTGAGCCGACGCCCGACCAGGTCAAGGCCATCGATGCGTACTGGGTATCCGCCGCCGAACACGGCATGAACGCCTCGACCTTCACCGCCCGGGTCGTCGCCTCGACCGGCGCCGACGTACCCGCCTGCTTCGCCGGCGCAGTCGGGTCGATGTCCGGCCCGCTGCACGGCGGCGCACCCGCCCGGGTGCTGCCCATGGTGAAGGAGGTCGAGGCAACCGGGGACCCGTTCGGACTGGTCACCGGCATCCTGGACCGCAAGGAACGGCTGATGGGCTTCGGTCACCGGGTGTACCGGGCCGAGGATCCCCGCGCCCGGGTACTGCGGCGGACCTGCCGGGAGCTGAACGCGCCCAGGTACGAGGCCGCCGCTGCACTGGAACAGGCGGCGTTGGCCGTGCTTCGCGAGCGCCGGCAAGACCGGGCGATCGAGACCAACGTCGAGTTCTGGGCCGCCGTCATCCTGGACTTCGCCGGAGTGCCGGCCGCGATGATGCCGGCGATGTTCACCTGCGCGCGCACAGCGGGTTGGAGTGCGCACATCCTCGAGCAGAAGCGGCTGGGCCGGCTCGTTCGCCCATCGGCGGTCTATCGCGGGCATGCACCCCGCCGCGCGGACGAGGTCGCTGGGTTCGGGACGCTGGCCGTCGCCAGCTGACTCGGTGGCTGCCGGCCGCGGAAATGCCGGTGGCTCCGGGCGTGCGGCGGCCAGGCGGTTGGGAAGCGGCAACTGCATGCGCGATGCTCACGGCGCCCGAGCGTTGCTCACGGCGCCCGAGCCGATCCCGCGCCGCAGCGCGAGTATCGCGCGTGCAACGAGAGCATCGTCCGCGCGGGCAATCAGATCGCCTTGGCCTGCCGCCCTCAGCCGGGCTGAGCGCCGGCCAGCCTGGGCCGCGTCGCGCGTCCGGCGCTCTGCCGGGTGTGCGCCAGACCACCCCTGGGCGGTCCGAGGCGCCAGGCGGCCGGTGGGAGGATGGAGGCGCCCGAAACCCGGGCGCTGATGGTGACGCGGAGTGGCGCTCAGGCCGCGTTCGCATCAGTCACTGCGGAGAGAGCGTGTGTTGCGATGGCCCAAGTGACCAGTTTGGTTCTGCCCGATGACGTGAAGCCGGTCGACGGCCGGTTCGGCTGCGGGCCGTCCAAGGTCCGGCCCGAGGCGCTCGCCGCCCTCGCCGCTTCCGGCGCGTCGGTGATGGGCACCTCGCACCGGCAGGCTCCGGTCAAGTCGCTGGTCCACCGGGTGCGGGAAGGTCTGGCCTCGCTGTTCGAGCTGCCAGAGGGGTACCAGGTCATTCTCGGCAACGGCGGGACGACCGCCTTCTGGGACGCCGCCGCTCTCGGTCTGGTCCGGAACCGCGCGCAGCACCTGACCTTCGGCGAGTTCTCGACGAAATTCGCCACCGTCACCCGCAAGGCGCCGTTCCTGGCCGACCCCGTGGTCATCGCCGCCGAACCCGGGGACGCGCCCGACCCCGTCGGATCCGCCGATGTCGACGTCTACGCCTGGGCGCACAACGAAACCTCCACCGGCGTAGCGGTTCCCGTTTTGCGACCGGTCGGCGCGGGTGACGACCAACTGGTGCTCATCGACGCCACCTCCGCCGCCGGCGGACTGCCGGTGGAGATCAGTCAGGCCGACGTGTACTACTTCGCTCCGCAGAAGGTCTTCAGCTCCGATGGCGGCCTGTGGATCGCCTTGGCCTCGCCGGCCGCGCTGGCCCGGATCGCGGAGATCGCCGCGTCGGACCGGTGGATCCCGGAGTTCCTGTCCATCGCGACCGCGTTGGACAACTCGGGCAAGGACCAGACGCTGAACACTCCGTCCGTGGCCACGCTCTTCCTGCTGGTCGACCAGATCGAGTGGTTGCTGGGCAACGGCGGCCTCGACTGGGCGACAAAGCGCACCGCCGATTCGTCGTCGCGGCTTTACGACTGGGCCGAGTCCAGTGACTTCGCCACCCCGTTCGTCAGCAGGCCGGAGCTCCGCTCGCAGGTCGTCGGCACCATCGACTTCGACGACCAGGTCGACGCTGCCGCGGTGGCAAAGACCTTGCGGGCCAATGGGATCGTCGACACCGAGCCGTATCGCAAGCTCGGCCGCAACCAGTTGCGGATCGGCATGTTCCCGTCGGTGGAACCCGCAGACGTGTCGGCCCTGACGGCCTGTATCGACTACGTGGTGGAGCGGTTGGGCTAGCTCACGCCATGTCGAGCTGATGGGGTCGCAAGGCGATCTGGCACGGGCACTACCCCAACTGGTCGCGGCGGCGTGTCAGGTAGGCGGTCTCGGCGGTGTTGCCCGCCAGCTCGATGGCTTTGTCGTACGCCGCGCGCGACTTCTGGCTGCAGCCCAGCCGGCGCAGCAGGTCGGCGCGGGTCGCATGGTAGGCGTGATAGCCGGCCAACGTGTCCTCAAGACGGTCGACGGCCGCCAGCGCCACCTCCGGGCCGTCAGTCTCGGCCACCGCGACAGCCCGGTTGAGGGCGATGATCGGCGAGGGGTCGAGGCGGACCAGCTGGTCGTAGAGGGCGACGACCTGCGACCAGTCGGTGTCGCGTACGTCGTGGGCGGAGGTGTGCACGGCGTTGATCGCTGCGAGGATCTGGTAGCGACCCGGAGCCACCCCGACGGCAGCAGCAGCGAGGCGCTCGCGCACCAGCCGATGACCCTCGGCGACCAGCGCCGCGTCCCACGCCCCACGGTCCTGCTCGTTGAGGGCGACCAGTTCGCCGCTCGCCGAAACCCGGGCGGTGCGGCGGGCCTCGGTGAGCAGCATCAGCGCCAGCAGCCCGGCCACCTCACCGTCCTCCGGCATGAGGGCACGGATCAGGCGAGTGAGCCGGATCGCCTCGGCGGTCAGGTCGTGACGTACGGGATCGGTATCGGGGCCGGTCGCCAGGTAGCCCTCGTTGAAGACGAGGTACACGACGGCGAGTACGCCGGAGACGCGTGCCGGGAGATCCTCCACGGACGGCACCCGATAAGGGATGCGAGCCGCCTTGATCTTGGCTTTCGCACGGGTGATCCGCCGCCCCACGGTGCTCTCCTGCGCCAGGAAGGCACGGGCGATCTCGGGCACGCTCAGACCGCCGACCATGCGCAGCGTCAGCGCCACCCGGGTTTCCATCGCGAGCGCCGGGTGACAGCAGGTGAAGACCAGCCGCAGCCGCTCGTCGTCGATGGCCCCGATAGGTGCCGGTGGGTCGGGAGGGTCGACCACCATCTGAGCCTCGTTCTGCTTGCCGTCGCGCTGGTTCTCGCGCCGGATCCGGTCGATGGCCTTGCGGTTGGCCGTTGTGGTCAGCCAGGCGCCCGGGTTGGGGGGCACGCCGTCGACCGGCCACCGCTCGACGGCGGTCGCGAACGCCTCGGCCGCCGCGTCCTCGGCGATGTCGAGATCACCGAAACGCCTGGTCAGGGCGGCGACCACCCAGGCCCACTCGTCGTGGTGTGCCCGAGTGATCGCCTCGCGGACATCGACCACGCTCACAGGAACGGCCGCACCTCGATCTTCCGGTTGCAGGCCTTCGAGCCCTCGGCGGCGAGCCCCCGCGCCACGTCGAGGTCGGCGGCCTCGATGATCCAGAAGCCGGCGAGATACTCCTTGGACTCCAGGAAGGGCCCGTCGGTGAACAACGCCTCCCCACTCCGGTTGTCGATGGTGGTCGCGTTGTCGGTGGAGCCGAGGCCGCCGGCGAAGACCCAGTGACCCTCCGCCTGGAGCCGGCCGTTGAACGCGTCGATGGCCGCCATCTCGTCCGGGGTGGCCAGGCCGGCCGTGTCGGCTATCACGGAAACCAGGTACTGCATCTCGATCATCTCCTGTGGCCCGGGGCGCCCCTCGTGGGGCGCCGCTCACCCCTACCACGAACACCTCTGCCCCGATCCGACACCGCCTCCCGGATCTCTTTCGAAGACTTTCTGCTACGCCGGTTGTGAGCGATCCGACAGCGACGGTAACTCGTCCCGGGATTCGCAGCGCGGGTCTCCCGGCCGCCCGAGGCCGTGAGTGCGTCCAAGGGCGAACGGATCGGCACGGTGCACGCCGCAGCTTCCCGCGCCGGTCGACCCCCGTGCACCCTGACGGCGCGCCTGGGTCGGGACGCCACACCCGCGCGATAGCGTCGGTCCGGTACTCATCGGGAGGAGAACGTCATGCGCACGCTGCGGGTCCTGGGCCTGGCCGAGGACGGCGAGAGCCTGGTGTGCGGAGACCAGCACTCAGGTGAGCTGTTCGCCGTACCGACGGATGAACGACTACGCGCCGCGGCTCGCGGAGATCTGACTCGGCTCGGTCAACTCGAGATCGAGATGGAGCCACAGCTGCGCCCGCGGGAGATCCAGGCCCGTATCCGGGCGGGCGCATCGATCGAAGAGGTGGCCACCGCGGCAAGCACCAGGGTCGACCGGATCGAGCGTTACGCCTATCCGGTGCTCCTGGAGCGCTCCACGATGGCCGAGCGGGCTCGACAGGCCCACCCTGTCATCGACGGCAACCCCACCAAGAAGACCCTGGAAGAGCTGGTGACGGCGGCGCTGGCCGAGCGAGGTCAGTGCACTGGGCTGCAATGGGACGCCTACCGGGACGACGACAGCTGGGTGCTCATCCTGCGCTGGCAGGCGGGCCGCAGCGAAAACCGGGCGCACTGGGCGATCCAGCCGGGACCGCGCACCAACACGCTGCGCCCCAAGGACGATGCAGCGCGGGAGATCCTGGACCCGACGCCGCGAACACTGCGCGAAATCCACGAAACCAAGACCGCCACTCTCGCCACCGACCAGCAGGCAAGCCAGCGAACAGAACCAGGCTCGCCCGACGACCCGATCCCTGGGGCGGCGGACCTGCCGGCGGAGCCCTCCGGGTCGACCACCCGGCACGGCAATGAATCGGTCGACCCGGCAGCCCGTCACTCGACAGCCCATCACCCGGCCGGCAACGCCGCCATGGGCGAAGGCACCGGCCAGCAGCACGGTCCAGCCAGCAAACCCGCCACCGACCCGGCCGACGAACCGGCAGCCGTCGCCTCGGCTACCCGGCAACCGGACGAGGTCGTCGCCCGCACCGGTACGGACCACCAGCCGAGCCGCTCCCACCGCCGCGGACACCGTCCGGTGATGCCCGGCTGGGAGGACATACTGCTGGGCGGCGGATCAGCCCCACAGATCTAGCCAGCCAACGGACCCAGTCCTGGCAGCGCCCACGGTGCGAAACCCATGCGCGCGTTGAGGATCTCGGCCCTCGGCTTCGCGGTCAACAGCCCGCGTCGCCCGCCTCCTGCAGGGCCGTCGCGAGTATCGCGCGGGCACGATCACTCCGTCCATCCTGGCGACGCGCGCCGGATCGACGTCCCGCAAACACCCGGTGACAAGGTCAGCGCGCTCGGCCCGTCCCGAAGTGCCACCGCCTCGGGCGGGTAATGGCGTCCCCCGATACCGGCCGTGCGACGGCCGTCCGTCAACGGGTCGACCGCACCGTTGGTCCACGAAGGGTGAATGCCGCGCAGACCCGGGCGGCCGCAATCACCACCTCCGGTGTCGCGACGATCGCATTGTTCACTACCGGATCGGTGAAATGCGCTGCCACGTAAGATTATCGCGAGCGTCACCGATCCGGTAGTGGCCTCGACGAACGCCTCCCCGGATGCCACCAAGGTCCGGGAGCAGGCGTCATTCACGATCACCACCATCGCGCACCGGTCACACGCGAATGACACTCACCGGGTCGGCACTGACGGCCACCGACGTGCAGGCGAGAAAATCCAACAGTTTCAAACACGGATCACCACCATTGACGTTCGAAGCTGTTGACTTCTCCGCGTTCGGCGGACATACTCAAGGCCGTTCCCGGCGCCGAGCGGCCACCGACACGGAGTACCGGAACTCCCATCCGCAGCAGTCCCGACGACACCGCCAGGAGATCAGTGACGTCCACCGCCTCCCGCGCCGACGACGGCCGGGTCACCCGGATCGCCGCCACCATGGCAGACGGTCGAGAGATCATCTATTTCGACGAAACTCCTGACGCAGTGCGCGTTCTCACCGATCCACGGGACATCCCGCCGGTCATTCCCGGCTCCCATGTGCGGTACGACGTGCTGCTGGGAGAATGGGTCGGAATCGCCGGCCATCGGCAGACCCGCACCTACCACCCGCCGGCGGATGCCTGCCCGTTGTGCCCGTCGACCCCATCGAACCAGAGCGAGATCCCGTCGCCCGACTACGACGTGGTGGTCTTCGAGAACCGCTTCCCGTCCTTCGCCGGTGCCGGTGAGATCGCCTCCGATGGAACGCTTTTCGACACCAGGCCGGGGAACGGACGGTGCGAGGTGGTGTGCTTCACGTCGAATCACCATGCCACCCTGTCCTCGCTGCCACCCTCCCGGATGAGGACCGTCATCGACGCGTGGGCCGACCGCACCGCCGCGATGTCCGCGTCGCCGGGCGTCGAGCAGGTGTTCTGCTTCGAGAACCGGGGCGTCGAGATCGGTGTCACGCTGGCGCACCCGCACGGCCAGATCTACGGCTACCCGTTCGTCACCCCCAAGACCGTGGCCGCGATCCGTTCCGCGCAAGCTCACCGGGCCGCGACCGGATCCAACCTGTTCGCCGCCGTGCTGGCCGGGGAGTTGGCCGACGGGTCGCGGATTGTGGCCGAGAACGAGCACTGGGTCGCGTTCGTGCCGTTCGCCGCCCGTTGGCCCGTCGAGGTGCACCTCTACCCTCGACGGCAGGTGCGGGATCTGACCGCGCTGGACGGCGTCGAGCGCGCCGCCTTGGCGGAGTTGTACCTGGAGGTGATCAAGCGGATGGAGGGCATGTTCGACGACACGCTCCCTGCCATCACCGGCGTGCACCAGACGCCGGTTCATGCGGCCGACGAGGATTTCCGGCTCCACCTCGAGGTGTTCACCATCCGTCGCGACGTCGGAAAGCTGAAGTTCCTGGCCGGATCGGAATCCGCCATGGGCGCGTTCGTCAACGACATCACCCCCGAGATCGCCGCGGAGCGGCTGCGCGCGGTGGACATCGGAACCGAAAGGGTTGCCACGTGAAGACTCTGGTCGTAGGGGGCGCGGGCTACATCGGATCGGTTGTCACCCGGCAACTGCTGTCCGAAGGTCACGACGTCGTCGTGCTCGACGATTGCTCGACCGGCCATGCCGATGCGGTGTCGCCCGGCGTCGAACTGGTCCAGACGGATATCACCAACACGTCGGACGTGCTGGCCGGTCAGGAATTCGACGCCGTGCTGCACTTTGCCGCCAAGTCCCTGGTGGGCGAATCGGTCACCAACCCGGGGCTGTACTGGCGCACCAACGTCTGCGGCACCCGGGCGTTGCTCGACGCGGTCACCGAGCACGAGGTACCGACGCTGGTCTTCTCCTCCACGGCTGCCACCTACGGCGAGCCCGAGGTCGTGCCGATCACCGAGGACGCGCCCACCCGGCCGACCAACACCTACGGCGCCACCAAACTCGCGGTCGACATGATGATCACCAGCGAGTGCGCGGCGACCGATCTGGCCGCTGTGTCGCTGCGCTATTTCAATGTCGCCGGGGCCGCCTTCGGCCTTGGCGAGCGGCATCGCACCGAGACTCACCTGATTCCGATTGCACTGGACGCGGTGGCCGGACGTCGCGATGCGCTGAACATCTACGGTGACGATTGGCCCACCCCCGACGGCACACCGATCCGCGACTACGTGCACGTCGCGGACCTGGCCCGCGCGCACGTGCTGGCGCTGACCGCGGCGGCGCCCGGCGAGCACCTGATCTGCAACCTGGGCAACGGCAACGGGTTCAGCGTCCGGGAGGTACTGGCCACGATCGAGGAGGTCACCGGCCTGCCGGTGCCGGTCACCGTCGGCCCGCGCCGCGCCGGCGATCCGGCCCGGCTGGTCGCCTCCGCAGAGCGGGCGGCCGAGCGGCTCGGCTGGACCCCGCAGCACACCCTGGCTCACATGGTGGCCGATGCCTGGGAATTCAGCGGTGGCTCAAGAGTCGCAGAAGCCACGGCCGGCGCCTCCGAGCGATCTGCCGGGGCGGCCGTCGGGACCACCGGCGTGGCCGGATGAGCGCCACAGACCTGTTTGCACAGAGCTATTCTCGCGAGCCGGAGGGGGTTTTCTCGGCACCGGGCCGGGTGAACCTGATCGGCGAGCATACCGACTACACCGGCGGCCTGGTAGTGCCGTTCGCCATCGACGCGCGAGCGTGGATGGCGGCCGCTCGCAACGACGACAGCGTTGTCAGGGTGGTCTCCGCACAGCGTCCCGGTCCCGTCGTGTCCGTTGCCCTGGACCAGCTCAACCCCGACTCCCCCGCCGCGGCATCCTGGGCCGGGTATGTGTTCGGGGCCGTCTGGGCCGTGCGCGAGGCGGGACACGAGGTGTCCGGGTTCGACCTGGCGCTGGATTCCCAGGTGCCGACCGGAGCCGGGCTGTCCTCCTCTGCGGCCGTGGAATGCGTGACCACACTGGCGGTGTCGAGCCTGACCGGGCTCACCTTGCCGCCGTCGGAAATCGCCAGGCTGTCCCAGCAGGCCGAGAACGACTTCGTCGGTGTGCCCTGCGGTCCGATGGACCAAACGGCCTCGGCCGCCTCCAGGGCCGGATCGGTGTTGCTGTTCGACACGAGGGCCGGGACGGTCGAGAACATTCCGTTCAACCCCGCGGCCGATGGCCTTGCCGTGCTGGTGATCGACACCAGGGTGACCCATTCGCTGGCCGACGGCGAGTATGCACGGCGTCGGGCGTCCTGCGAACAGGCCGCGGCGATACTGGGAGTCGGCTCCCTGCGGGAGGTTTCGATCGACGACCTGCCCGCCACCCTGGCCACTCTCGGCGACGACGTGCTGGTCCGGCGCGTCCGGCACGTGGTGACCGAGAACGATCGGGTGACGCAGACGGTCGACATGCTGCGCGCGGGGCAACTCGCCAAGATCGGCGACCTGCTGGTTGCCTCGCACCGTTCGCTGCAGTACGACTACGAAGTGTCCTGCGCTGAACTCGATCAGGCGGTGGATTCCGCGCTGGCCGCCGGAGCCGTCGGGGCAAGAATGACGGGCGGTGGATTCGGTGGTTCCGTCATCGCGCTGGTCCCGACCGAACTCGTCGAGACGGTCGTTTCGCAGGTCACCACCGATTTCGCCGAACGGGGATTCACCGCGCCGGTCCCGCGAAATGTTGCGCCCGCGGACGGGGCCCGCCGGGATCTGTGAGGTTCCGAGTGGGCAGTCGCCGCAATGATCGGATCGGCGCACCGCCGGAAATAGGCGCGGTCCGTGCAGCACCGCACGCTCCCGGACGTACCCATCGACATCACGCCCGTTCACTTCCACCGAATGGGCGAAGGGCGCCGCTGTCATTGCACTGCGAAATCAACTGGATTCTGCGCTCCGGCCGGATGCCTGAGCAGCCTGCTTTCCTGATCCTGATCACGGAAGACAGCGAAGAAAATCCAGATCGTCGCGATGACCGCGAGGAACTCCCCGAATGCGACGAGGGGCAGCGCCACCGGCGTGGTGTTCCACAGAAATGGCGCATAACTCAGCAGCGAACTGAGCGAAACGACAATGGCGACCGGCCAGAATCGGCGCACGTACATCGCCATGACGATCGTCAGCACGTCGGCCAGGTAGAAGTACCGCTCGTGCATCTGCGGCAGCAGGAACGGGACGGCCAACACCACCGTGGTCGCCAGGACGACGATGTGCGCCGCGGTCAGCGGGCGCCTGCGCAGCCAGGCCACCAGACCGACGACCGCGACCAATACCCCGGCCGCGGCGAGCCCGAGGTACTTCCACACCGACGACGCACCCGCGCTGAGCCATTGGTAGAACGTCGGCGCATTCAGCGTCATGCTGTCGGCTGACGCGCCGAAGCCCTGAACCCGCTGACCCCCGCCGCCACCGCCCGCCGCACCGGCGCCGCCACCGAAGCCACCCGCGCCGGCCTGGCCGGTCCCGCCGCCGCTGACCTGGGTGGGGTAGATCGACAGCAGGCTGAAGATGTCCCGGCCGGCGAGCGCAGCGGGCACCAGCATGAGCGCGAACACCGCCGGCACCGCCAGCAGCGCGAGGAGCGCTGCCCATCGCTGCCTGTTCACTACCATCACGATGAGCAACACCGGCAGGAAGAAGATCGCCTGCAGTTTGAAGGACAGGCCGAGGGCGAAGAACACGCACGCCCACCAGGGTTTGCGGGTGATCAGGTAGTACAGGCTGCCCAGACAGCACGCGGCATAGATGGAATCGCACTGACCCCAGGCCGCGCTGTTGACCACCACCGTGGGCGCGAACAGCACCACCGCGAAGGTCAGCAACGGCAGCGCCGGTCGCGGAAATCTCTCCCGCACGATCAGCGCGGCGAACGTGGCCAACAGCAGGTCGAACACCATCGAGATGCTCTTGATCGCAATGATCTTCGGCACGGGCAGGTGGGTCGCCAGGGCGAGCAGATACAGATACGGCGGGTTGTAGTTGGAGTAGTCCCCGCCGAGCGCGCTGAGGCCGCCGGCCTTGAGCTCGTCGTACCAGGGACTGACGAAGGTGCGGTAGTCAGCGCTGACCTGGTTGATGAAGGCGAAACGGACCAGCAGGGCGACCACGACGGTCACCCCGATGACGCCACCGACAACGAGTCTGGAACGCGCCGGGGCGCGGCGGTCCATGGTGAGCACGGTGGCTCCTTCCAGCTGGCGACAGAAAGTGGCCTCAGTCGGTTTCGCCGTTTCGCGGTTTCGTGGTTTCGCGGTTTCGCGGTTTCGCGGTTTCGCGGTTTCACCGATCGGCAACGGCACCCAGCATGACGGGCCAGGCTGTGCGTGAGCCCAGAAACGGCGAGCCGCCGGGTCGGGGCCCCAGCTGGGGGATCGACCCGGCGGACCGGATGCCGTTCAGCTATCGCTCGGCGCGAGCCAGCAAACGGCGCACCGATGACCGTCGGCTGGACGGTCATCGCTCTTCTCCCATCGCGAAAGGCGGCGTGAGCCGGATCACACTCTACCCCGATAGGAGGGGGAGCGAGTTGACCTGATCGTCAACGTCATTCCGAATTTGGATCCGCCGAGACGTTCATCTCGCCGTCCATGGCCGGCAGCCTGATGTGCGATGCCGGTCGGCCTGAGATAACACCCCTGACGAGTGGGCCGGCCGGTGTGGTGACGGCCTTGCGGGCTCCGTCGCCCGCTCCCAGCGGTCGCGTCGGACGATGCCTTTCCGAGTGGGCGCGCGGCGCTGCGGTGGTTGCGATACAACGACACCTGCGACTGCGCAGCGGGATCGCGTCCCGATCCAACCCCTTCCCCAGCCAGGGCGGATAGTTGTCTCGGCCCGCGCCGACCCAGCCTCGCCACTCACCGTTCACTCGCCCGCTCACACAGCCCATCCCTGGAACGGAGCCCGCCGCCCCATGAGCTCGATCAGCGAGTCGTCGCAATCGGCGCAGTTGGCCGCCGGGGCCATCCAACATCTGCGCGCGGGCGGCGTGAGCCTGCTGCTGGACACCCGCGGGCCGCGACTGCCACGGATCGTCCACTGGGGATCGGATCTCGGTCAGCTGGGCGCCGAACTGCTGGACAACCTGGCCACTGCCGACATCCAGGCCGCGGTCACCAACGTCCCCGACGACCCGGTGCGACCGGGCATCCCGACCGAGCACGCGACGGGATGGCCGGGGTTACCCGGGCTGCTCGGGCACCGGGCCGGGCGGTCGTGGTCCACCCTGTTCACCGTCACCGACGTCAAGGTGGAGACGGGCAGTGACGATAGAGACGACAAGACGACAGTGGTACCCAACGGGTGACCACGTATTCCCGGGATGACGACGCCGGGCTGGCGCTGACCATCACGGTCGAATTGCTGCCGGCCGGCCTGCTCCGTGCCCGGGCGCAGATCTCGGACCTGATCACCAACCGCGACGCCACCGAGAACCCCTTCACGGTCGACGGTCTCACGCTGGCCTTCCCGGTCCCGGGCCGCGCCGCGGAGTTGCTCGACTTCGCTGGGCGGCATCTGCGCGAGCGGGCACCGCAGCGGCACGACTCCGCAATCGGGTCCTTGGTGTGCGACAACCGCCGCGGTCGCACCGGCGCGGATGCCACCACCCTGCTGGCGGCCGGAACGCCCGGTTTCGATTTCGGCAGCGGCGAGGTGTGGGCGCTGCACACGGCGTGGAGCGGCAATCATCGCAGCGTGGCCGAGCGGACCCCCAACGGGCACGCCGTGCTGGCCGGCGGCGAGCTGCTGCTGCCGGGCGAAATCGCCCTGACCGCAGGCAGTTCCTACACCAGTCCATGGATCTACGGCTCGTACGGCACCGGGCTCGACGAGGTGGCCGGCCGGTTCCACGCGTTCCCGCGCGCCCGGCCCACCCACCCGAGGGCCCCGCGGCCGGTCATCCTCAACACCTGGGAGTCCGTCTATTTCGACATGGATCTGGATCCCCTGATCGGCCTGGCCGAGTACGGCGCCGAGGTGGGTGTCGAGCGGTACGTGCTGGATGACGGCTGGTTCGTCGGCCGGCGGAGCGACAACGCCGGTCTCGGCGACTGGCAGGTCGATCCTGATGTGTGGCCGGATGGATTGCATCCGCTGGTGGACCGGGTCACCGAGCTGGGCATGCAATTCGGCCTTTGGGTGGAGCCGGAGATGATCAACCTGGACTCCAACCTGGCGCGGGCGCATCCCGACTGGGTGCTGTCCACCGGGAACCGGACACCGATCCCGTCCCGCCGCCAGCAGGTGCTGGACCTGGGCAAGCCCGCGGCCTTCGAGTACATCCTGCACAGCCTGGACGCGCTGCTGGGCGACTACCGGATCCCCTACCTGAAGTGGGACCACAACCGGGACCTGATCGACAGCGGCCACGCACCATCCGGCCGGGCGGCGGTGCACGACCAGACCGTCGCCGTCTACGCCTTGATGGACGAGCTGCGGCGCCGGCACCCGGATGTCGAGATCGAGTCGTGCTCCTCCGGCGGGGCTCGGGTCGATCTGGAGGTGCTGCAGCACACCGACCGGATCTGGACCAGCGACTGCAACGACGCGCTGGAGCGGCAGAGCATCCAGCGGTACACCGCCCTGCTGGTGCCGCCGGAACTCATCGACGCGCACGTCGGGTCCGACCGATCGCACACCACCGGCCGCCGGCACGACCTGTCGTTCCGGGCCGGCACCGCGCTCTTCGGCCATATGGGCATCGAGGCCGACCTGTCGAAGCTGACCGAGGCCGAACGCGCGGAGCTGGGCCGCTGGGTGGCGCTTTACCAGCGGTTCCGCTCGTTGTTGCACGGCGGCGACGTGGTGCGGCTCGATCACCTCGACCCGTCGCTGATCGCGCACGGCGTTGTCGCGCCGGACCGGTCCGAGGCCATCTTCAGCGCCGCCAGCAGCCGCACGTCGGACATCGCACCGACCGGCCGGCTGGTGCTGCGTGGGCTGGATCCTGCTGCTGTGTATGACGTTTCACTCCTCCCGCCCGGGGACGTGATCCGCGGCAACAACCATCGCCAACCCGCCTGGATCACCGCTGGTGGGACCAGGTTGACCGGCGCGGCGTTGCATCACGCCGGCGTGCAACTGCCCGACCTCTTTCCCGAGCAACTGCTGCTGCTGCACATTGGGAAGGTGTCATGATGACCGATGTCATTGCGCACCAACGCCTTCACCTGGACGCGGTGATGGGCGAGCGTTGGTGGGGCGGGGCCGTCGCTGACGGTCAGCTGATGCCGTTCGGCGCCCATCAGCGGCGCGACCTGGGCAGGTCGGCAGGGATCGCCGGCGAGGGCAACGCACGCTTCGGCAACAACCAGTCGGCGCCACTGCTGCTCTCCAGTGCGGGACGCTTCGTCTGGTCCGAAGCGCCGTTCGACTACGAAATACCCGACGGCGCGGTCGATGTCGTCGGCCACGGGATTGCGCACGGCCGATCCGGTGACAGCCTCGGCGAGGCCTTCCGGGCCGCGTCCGCGGCGTTCTTCCCCGCCTCCGGGAAAACCCCTGCCCTGCAGATGATCCGCACCCCGCAGTACAACACCTGGATCGAGATGCCCTACCTGCCAACGCAGGAGGGGGTGCTGTCCTACGCACAGGGCCTGCTCGACGCCGGGTTCCCACCGGGGGTGCTGATGATCGACGACCGATGGTCGCCGGACTACGGCACCTGGGAATTCGACTCCTCCACCTTCCCCGACCCGGCGGCCATGGTGGCGCGCCTGCACGAGCTCAGCTTCACCGTGATGCTCTGGCTGGTGCCGTTCATCAGCCCGGACAGCGCGACCTTCCGATACCTGTCCGCGCAGGGATTCCTGGTCCGGGAGCCGGACGGCACACCGGCCTTGCGGCAGTGGTGGAACGGGCTACAGCGCAGTGCTGGACGCCACCCATCCCGACGCCGTTGACTGGCCGCATGGTGTGCTGGGTGCGCTCGTCACGGCGCAAGGCGTCGACGGCTTCAAGTTCGACGCCGGCGACTTCTACGCCTACCGGCCGACCGACGTGACGTACGTACCCACCGACCCGGCGGGCCAGTCCGATGCCTGGGCAACGGTCGGACTTGCCTACCCGTTCAATGAGTACCGGGCCTGCTGGAAGATGGGCGGCCAGCCGTTGGCCCAGCGGCTGCACGACAAGCCGCCCACCTGGGGGGCGGACGGCCTGGCGTCGCTCATCCCGGAGGCCATCGCCCAAGGGCTGATCGGTCACCCCTTCATCTGCCCGGACATGATCGGTGGTGGCGAACTCGACGTGTTCACCACCTTCGGCGTCGACCCCGAACTGTTCGTCCGCTACGCGCAATGCGCGGCCCTGTTCCCGATGATGCAGTTCTCGGTCTCCCCCGGCCGGGTGCTCGACGACAGACACCGGCCGCGACGCTCGGCGCGGTCCGGCTGCACCAGCGGCTGGTGCCGGAGCTGGTGAGATTGGCGGGGCACGCCGCTCGGACGGGTGAGCCGATCCTGCGGCCGCCGGCCTACCACCACGCCGGGTACGAGGACGTCACCGATCAGTTCCTGCTCGGCGAGGACCTGCTGGCGGCTCCCGTGCTGCAGCAGGGAGCCATCACCCGCGGCGTGGTGCTCCCGCCCGGCCGCTGGACGGCGCCGGGCGGGACGACGTTCGACGGACCGGGGAACTGTGAACTGCCTGTCACGCTGGAGACGGTTCCCTGGTTTCGCCGCGCCCGATGAACCCCGGACGGCACTCTCGGTCGCCGGTTTCGCGGCAACAGCATGATCTGCGTTCGGAATGCCTCGGGACCACAGGAAAACCCGTCGAGACTGTCGGTGGCCACACGTAGCCTGGCCGAGCCATGTCGATCAGCGTTGAACCCGCTACGTCACGAGCCGGCGAGTCGCCATCCGGGCAGACTCCGCGGGCTGTTCCTGCGCAGCTACCCGCCACCCGGTCCTTGGCGAGGCTGCTGCCCTACGCTCGACCGGCGATGCCGGCCCTGATCGGCAGCGCCGTCGCAGCGACCCTGGCCACCCTGTGCGGGCTGGCCTTTCCGCTGGTCATCCAGCAGATCATCGACGGTCCGGTGGCCTCGCACGACCCGGCCGCGTTGTGGCCGCCCGCCATCCTGCTGCTCGTCCTCGGGGTGGCCGAGTCCGCACTGTTCTGGGTCCGCCGCATGCTCTCCGCCCGGCCCACCATGCGCGTGGAAGCAGCGATGCGGGCCGACCTCTACGACCGTTTGCAGAAGCTCCCGGTGTCCTTTCACGACCGGTGGTCCGCTGGGCAACTGATGTCCAGGGCCGTCTCCGACCTGTCCACCATCCGCCGGTTCCTCGGGTTCGGGGTGGTGTTCCTGTTCGTCAACCTGACGGCGTTCGTCGTCGGCGTAGGCATCCTGCTGGCGCTGTCCTGGCAGCTCGGCGCGATCATCGCGGCGCTGGCGGTGCCGCTGGTCGCGCTGTGCTACCTGTACGAATCCCGCTACCAGGTGCTCGCCCGACGATCCCAGGACCAGGTCGGCGATCTGGCCACCATGGTCGAGGAGTCGGTGCTCGGTATCCGCATCCTCAAGGCCTTCGGCCGCAGCGCGTATCTCAGTCGCCGGTTCCTCGCCAAGGCCAGGGAGCTGCGGGCCACGGAAATGAGCAAGGCGCGGGTGATCTCCGCGCTGTGGGCGGTGATCATTGCGGTGCCGGAGGTTGCCTTCGGGTTGACGCTGTTCCTCGGCATCCGTCAGGTCGCCGACGGCGGGATGTCGGCGGGCACCCTGGTCGCGTTCTTCGGGGTCGCGCTCGGCCTGCGCTGGCCGATCGACTCGATCGGCTGGCTGCTGGCCATGTCCAACGACGCCGCCAGCGCATCGCAGCGGTACTTCGAGGTGATGGACGCACCGGTCACCATCACCTCCCCGAAGCACCCTCGCACGACCGCGGCGGCGCACGGACACCTGAGCTTCTCGGGAGTGCATTTCCGGTTCGCCGACGCGCCCGCCGGCGCACCCGACCTGCTTCGGGGTGTGAATCTGGACGTGGCGCCCGGCGAAACCGTGGCCATCGTCGGCGCCACCGGGTCGGGGAAGACGACGCTGACGTCCCTGATCAACCGGCTGTACGACGTGACCGGCGGCAGCATCACCCTGGACGGGATCGACATCCGGCAGCTGGACCTGCCCACCCTGCGCCAGCGGGTGTCCGTCGCCTTCGAGGAGCCCACCCTGTTCTCCGCATCCGTCCGGGAGAACGTGCTGCTCGGCAAGCCGGACGGCACCGACGACGACGTGCGGCAGGCGTTGCGGATCGCGCAGGCGGATTTCGTGCACGACCTGCCGTGGGGCCTGGACACCAGGATCGGCGAACAGGGCCTGTCGCTGTCCGGCGGTCAGCGGCAGCGGCTGGCGCTGGCCCGTGCGGTGGTGGGCAGCCCGGAAGTGCTGGTGCTGGACGACCCGCTGTCCGCACTCGACATCCATACCGAGGCGCAGGTCGAGCGGGCGCTCCGGTCGGTGCTGGCCGGCACCACAGCGCTGGTCGTTGCGCACCGGGCGTCGACCGTGCAGCTCGCCGACCGGGTCGCGCTGCTCGTCGACGGCAGGGTGGCGGCTCTCGGGACCCATTCGGAACTGCTCGCCACCGTTCCCGCGTACCGCGACCTGCTGGCCAGCAAGGAGGACCAGAGGGCCTCCCGGGACGGCCGTGCGCGGGTGCCCGGCCGGCCTGCCACCGCGTTGCCCGATCAGCTGTCCGGCCACCCGAGCAGCCAGCCCACCAGTCATGCCGAGGAGGTGCGGAGATGAACGCGACCGACACGACTCCGCCGATCCTGCTGGAGCCGGAAGCGGACGACGCCTGGCGCGGCGTGGTGTCCGAGGACACCGAGGACATCTCGGAGGCCGTCGGCCTCAAGCTGCAGGCCCGGTCACGGCGTCTGCTGCGCAAGCTGATCCGGCCGCAGCGCGGTCCGGCCCTGTTGGCGGCGTTCGTCGTGGTGCTGTCCGAGGTGGCGTACCTCCTCGGCCCGCTCGTCGTCGCCTACGGCATCGACACGGCGGTCCCGGCCCTGGTGGCCGGCGATGCCCGGCCGCTGGTCTTCGCCACCCTCGGCTACCTGGGGTCGGGCATCGCCAACGCCGCCGGCAAGGCCGTCTTCGTGCGGTTGTCGGCCAGGGTGGCGCAGGCGGTCCTGCTGGATCTGCGGTCCGAGGTGTTCACCCATTCGCAGTCGCTCAGCCTGTCGTTCCACGAGAAGTACACCTCGGGCAAGGTCATCTCCCGGCTGACCAGCGACCTGGACGCGCTGGCAGACCTGGCCGCCGAAGGTCTGGAAGGGCTCATCTCCGGCCTGCTGTCGGTGCTCGCGATCAGCGTCACCCTGCTGGTGCTCGACCTCGACCTCGGGCTCATCGCGCTGGCCGCGTTCGTGCCGATCTTCGTGGCCACCCGCTGGTTCCAGCGCCAGTCACGCAAGATCTACCGCCGCACCCGGTCGGCCATTGCCTCGGTGATCGTGCAGTTCACCGAGACGATGAACGGCCTGCGCGCCGTGCTGTCCTTCCGCCGGGAGGACCGGAACGCGGCGATCTTCGGAAAGTTCAACGACGACAACGCCACCGCCAACGGCGACGGCCTCGTTGCGCTGGCCGTCTACACCCCGCTCGTCCGGCTGTTGGGCAACCTCAGCCTGGTCGCCACCATGGTGATCGGCGCGGTGCAGGTGATCGACGGGACGCTGGAGATCGGCGTGCTGGCCGCATTCCTGCTGTACGTCCGGCGAATGTACGACCCGCTCGACGAGCTGGCCATGTTCTACAACACCTACCAAGCGGCGGCCGCAGCGCTGGAGAAGATCTCCGGGCTGCTCGAGGAGGTACCGAGCGTCCCCGAACCGACGGACCCGGTGCGGCTCGGCTGCGACGGGCCTGTCGACGGGCACGTCCGCTTCGAGGGTGTCAGCTTCGCCTACCACCCGGATGTGCCGGTGCTGCCGACCCTGGAACTGGACATCCCGGCCGGCCAGACGGTGGCCTTGGTCGGTGCGACCGGGGCCGGCAAATCCACGCTGGCCAAGCTGCTTGCCCGGTTCTACGACCCGACGGCGGGTCGGGTGCTGCTCGATCGAACTGATGTCGCCACAGTGTCGACCGAGACCTTGCGCGCTGCGGTCGTCATGGTCACCCAGGAGTCGTTCCTGTTCTCCGGGTCGGTGGCCGACAACATCGCTCTCGGCCGCCCGTCCGCGAGCCGGCGGGAGATCGAAGAAGCAGCGGACGCGATCGGCGCCGGCTCCTTCATCCGGGCGCTGCCGGAGGGTTTCGACACCGACGTGCGCAAACGCGGCGGCCGGTTGTCGGCCGGGCAGCGGCAGCTCGTCGGGTTCGCCAGGGCGTTCCTGGCCGATCCGGCGGTGCTGATCCTGGACGAGGCGACGGCGTCGTTGGACATCCCCGCGGAGCGGGCCGTACAGCAGGCGCTCCGCACCGTCCTGATGGGGCGTACCGCGATGATCATCGCGCACCGGCTGTCGACCGTGGCGATCGCCGATCGGGTATTGGTGATGGACGGCGGGCGGATCGTCGAAGACGGATCCCCGGAAACTCTGATCGCGGGGACCGGCGCCTACGCCAGATTGCACGACGCCTGGCGAGAGTCGTTGGTCTGAACTGGGTGCCGGAACTGCATGCCGGAACTGCATGCCGGAGCTGGGTCCGTCAGGGCGTGGGCAGTGGCAGCATCGTCAATGCGCACAGCCAACCGGCGAGCACCCCGATTGCACTGCCGAGGGCGATCCACCGCAGCACCGGCAGCCCGCGGGAAAGCCACATCGCGGGGGCGAGGCCACCCGCCACCAGCAGGTTCACCCCGACGGCCAGCACCGGCGTACCGGCCAGTCCGGCCGACAGCACCCATACCGCGACCCCGACGACCAGGGCGCTGAAACCGGCGAGCCCCAGACCGCTGGCCCAGGGCACGGGTTCATGGCCGGCCCGCCACTCCTCGACCCAGGCCCAGTCGACCGGCCCGTCACCGTCACCGTCATCGTCGTCGTCGGCGTCGGCGTCGGCTGTCAGCAGGGCGCCGCCGGTGAGGACGGTGCCGGCGTCGGCGAGAACGGGCGCGTTGTCAACGTCGTAGCCGGAGTGGGCCGAGGTTTCCCGACCGGCGATGTCCGACGACGAGTGGCCGGCCGCGCCCGGGCGTGGCCGTGACGGAAACGCGATGATCGTGCCGGCACCCTCGCCGACCCCCTCTGGCCTGTCCGGGTCGCCCGACGGCAACGGCCCGGAAACGGCCGGAGGTTCCGACTCGTCGGTCACTTCTCGCCCCTTCGAGTCACGGGGGTAGCGCGCCGAAGCCGGTTGCCTGATGAAAATGGCCCGCGCGTACCGCACCTGCACGGCGCTGCACGCCGCGCACACCTCGTCCGCCACAACGGTAGCCGGGATGCGGTTGATCGCCTGCAACCTCCCCAAGATAACGCAGCCGCGGCACGGCCGGACACCGATCCCGGCGTGGCGGGTCAGTCGGCCAGCGCGGCGAAAGCGACCGCGGCCGCTGTGGCCACATTCAACGAATCGACCCCGGCCGCCATCGGGATGCGCGCCCTGACGTTCGCGGCCCGCAGCGCCGCTGGCGTCAGACCCGGGCCCTCGGAGCCGAGCAGGAATGCCACCCGCCCGGCCGGGCCCTCCTCGCGGAGCGTCACCTCCCCGCTCGGCGTCAATGCGATGGTGCGGAACCCTTTGTCCCGTAACAGGTTCATCGCTGCACCCGGCCAGCCGGGCAGCACGGCGAACGGCACGCCCAGCACGGTACCCATGGAAACCCGGACGCTGCGCCGGTACAGCGGATCCGCGCACCCATCGGCGAGCAGGATGGCGCCGATGCCGAAGGCCGCAGCATTGCGGAACAAGGCGCCCAGATTTTCGTGGTCACCGACCCCTTCCAGCACCGCCACCGTGCGCCCCGAATCCAGCAGATTCGCCGCGGGCGGGAACCCGACCCGATCGGCGGTGGCCAGTAGGCCGCGGTTGAGGTGGAAGCCGACGACCTCTGCCATCATCTCGGCGGTGACGACATAGAACGGCGCCGCGGTGTCGGCCAGATCCTCGGCGAGCTCCGCCTGCCGTCGGGCGACACCCAGCAGCGCACGCACCGAGTACGGCGAGGCCACCAGCCGGCGCACCACGACGACGCCCTCGGCGATCACCAAGCCCCGTCCACCCGGCCGGTCGGGGCGGCGGTCGGCATGGCTCAGGTCACGGAATTCGTCCAGCCGCGCATCGGCCGGATCGCTGATCGGGACCGCATCGCTCACCGGTCCGGGCCGGCGATCCCCGGCGAGTGGCCGGTGAGGAGTACGCCTGGCTGATCGACCTGGCGTACCGGCAGGGCATGACGCCCGGCGAGCTGGCCACGGCCACCGGCTCCTCATGGCCGGTGCTGCGGGCACGGCTGGCTCGGCACGGATACCGGGCCGCACCTCCGACGATGACGCCCTACCAGGGGGCGGCGGAGAAGCAG
>Ga0208716_1000032_pt1 | contig 43399 bp, 43 predicted proteins | sample NGESurdeep092012_8_FD_184482 | JGI IMG/M metagenome (GOLD analysis project Ga0208716, IMG submission 184482) | Arctic peat soil microbial communities from Barrow, Alaska - NGEE Surface sample 415-3 deep-092012 (SPAdes) | ecosystem: Environmental > Terrestrial > Soil > Wetlands > Peat ...
TTACGAGGTGTCCACGGAACGGGGTCAAGGCCAGCGTTGGTTTGGTGGGACGAAGGTTGGTGGGGCGAATTGGCGGCGAAGTTGGTAGAAGCTACCGCCCGACGCCACGAGCGGACGTCCGCGGCCGAGCTCGGCGCCACTGGCCCGGCCGAACGGTCATCGCGTCTCAAGGATGCGGTCGCTCACCTGGTGGCTCTGGCTCACGTTCGTGGTGCTGCCCATGGTGGTGCCCGTGGCGCTGCCGCGGCCAGGTCAACGACGACGACGTCCGCGTCCACTGCCGGTCCGATGGGCTGCATCGCATGACCACCCCAGCTGGTATGACCAGCGCCTCCAAGCGGGTCGCCGTTGGCCGGTTCGACACGGTCGTGCTCGACTGTCCTGATCCGCACGCTCTCGCCGAGTTCTACGCGGGCCTATTGGGTCAGGAGATCGCTGACGACGGAGACGACTCGCGGCAGAGCCTTCGCTGCGACGGGTCAGGCGTGTCGCTGGCCTTTCAGCGTGCCAACAACTATGTGGCACCCAGCTGGCCGGATGGGCCGCCCCAGCAGCTGCACCTCGACCTGACCGTGGATGACTTCGTGACGGCGCACCGCGGAGCGCTCGCCCTGGGCGCCACTGCGCTCTCACCGACGAGCCCACCCGAGCCTGACGACACCAGCGGCTTCAGGGTTTATGCGGACCCGGCTGGTCATCCGTTCTGCCTGTGTCGCTGACCCAGGTCCCGCAGTGAACCTGCTGACGTGTGACGATAGCGAGCGTGGACAGCCACGGGTATGTCACGGTTCCCGTCACCGCGCTCTGGACCAGGCCAACGGCCCCCCGCGACGTGGACGGGTGGGCTGTCGCGCCGCGGCCCGATGTGGCCGCCTGGCTGGCTGCGCTGGACGCGGCCCGGGCGCGCACGGGCCTGCATGGCCGGGTGCTCACCCAGCTCGAATGCTGCGAGCCCGTCCTCATCACCGGCAATCCTGCTGACCGGACGACAGGATCGACCGACCAGCGCTGGATCCAGGTCGTCGCTCCGCTGCAGCCCAGCAGGCTGGACGCACGGGGTTATCCCGGATGGGTGCTCGCCGGACACATCGGTGAAAAGGCCCCTGACTGCCCATCTCTGGCGGCCTCGACTGACCGCCCTGAGGCCGGAGCGGACGCCACAGCCTTCATCGCGGTGGCGCGCACATACCTTGGCGTCCACTACCTCTGGGGCGGGATGTGCGACGTGGCAGTGGACTGTTCGGGCCTGGTCCACCGGAGCCTGCGCCAACTTGGCGTGGTCATCCCTCGAGACGCCGACGACCAGTACGATGCATGCGAGCACATCACGGCAGCCGAGGCCAGTCCCGGCGACCTCTTCTTCTTCGCTTACGAGGGCGGGCGACCACATCACGTGGGCATCGTCACCGGGCCAGGCCGCATGCTGCACGCCCCCGAGAGCGGTGCAGTGGTAATTGAGGAACCGCTCACCCCGGCACGGAAGAACACCCTCATCGGGGCCGGCCGGCTGCCCTTTCTGCCATCCCTCACCGGGGACGCAGGTTGACCAGGCGGGTCCCCGCACCCCTGCTGGTGCTGGCAGCCATCGTCTCCGTCCAGTTCGGGGGCGCGATGGCCGCCACCCTGATCCCGCGGGTCGGCGTGTTCGGTTCGGTGACGTTGCGACTCACCATTGCGGCCACCGTGCTCCTCATCATCGCCCGGCCCCGGCTCCGGGGCCGAACCACCAGCGACTGGCTGGTAGTTGGCACGTTCGGCGCGATCCTGGCGATGATGAATCTCTTCTTCTACGGCGCGCTGGCCCGGATACCCATTGGCGTCACGGTCACCATCGAGTTCATTGGTCCTCTGGTGCTGGCGACCGTCCTGTCCCATCGTCGCAGGGATCTTCTCGCCGTTGCCGGTGCGGCGATTGGCGTCGTGCTGATCTCCGGGATCACCAGCACGCCATGGGCCGAGATTGACCTGGCCGGTCTGGGACTCGCCCTGGCAGCAGGCGCCGCGTGGGCGGGATACATCATCTTCAGCGGTCGCACGGGGGCGCGGTTCGCCCAGCTGGACGGGCTGGCCATCGCGATGACGATCGCGGCCGCTCTGGTCACTCCGGCCGGGGTGATCACCGCAGGCGCCGTATTGTGGACCCCCGACGCGCTCTGGCGGGGCGCTTCCATCGCCGTGCTGTCGTCGGTCCTCCCGTACTCCCTGGAGCTGATCGCCCTGCGGCGACTGGCTGCCCACGTCTTCGGCATCCTGCTCAGCCTCGAGCCGGCCGTCGCAGCCCTGGCCGGGCTGTTCGTGCTTGGCCAACAGCTCAGCGCACCACAGCTGCTCGGCATGGGGTGCGTTGTCGCGGCCAGCGGACTGGTGATGGGCAGGAGGTCTGTGCCTTCCACGCCCGAAGCTCTGGCAGAGACCACGAACCAGTGACTCAGCCCACAGCGTCGGCCGCGTTGTCCCGGCGGCTCTTGAACAGGCTCGCGATCGTCGTGATCACCAGGATGGCGACGATGGCCGTGAGCGACTGACCGATCGAGATCTCCGGAGCACCGCTGACCGGCTGCCCCCCGTTCAGGAACGGAAGCTCGTTGACGTGCGCCGCGTGCAGAATCAGCTTGAAGCCGATGAACGTGAGCAGGATAGCCAGGCCAATGCCCAGGTAGACCAGACGCTTGAGCAGACCGCCGATGAGGAAGTAGAGCTGGCGCAGACCCATGAGCGCGAAGATGTTGGCTGTCAGTACCAGGAAGGGCTCCTGGGTCAGGCCGAAGATCGCGGGAATTGAGTCCAGCGCAAAGAGCAGGTCGGTGGTACCCAACGCAAGGATGACGATGAACATCGGGGTGACGATACGGCTTCCGTTCTCCCTGATGGACAGCTTCGTGCCCTGCCACTGGTTGGTTGCCGGGAATCGGCTCTCCACCCACTTCAGCAGGCGGTTCTCCTCGAAGCCGTCGTCCTCGCTGTCGCCTTCCCTGGCCAGCTTGACTGCGGTGTAGATGAGGAATGCGCCGAAGACGTAGAAGATCCAGGAGAACTCGTTGATAGCCGCGGCCCCGACCGCAATGAAGATGGCGCGCAGGATCAATGCGATGACGATGCCCACCAGCAAGGCACTCTGCTGGAGCTTTTCGGGAACACCGAACTTGGCCATGATGATCAGGAACACGAAGAGATTGTCAACGCTCAGGCTGTACTCGGTCAGCCAGCCGGCGTAGTACTGGGCCGCGTAGTCGGCCCCGGAGAAGTACCACACCCCCAGCCCGAACAGGACTGCAAGTGCCACGAAGAAGGCGAGGTGGCGCGCCGATTCCCCCATGGACGGGACGTGGGGTCGACGACCGATGAACACCACATCCACCAGCAGGAGCACGGTAGTCAGGCCGATCGTGAGTATCCAGACCCACGGCGGAACATTCATCGAGAGAACGCCTTCCGGTCACGGTGCATCAGCAAGTGGCCGGAGGTCTCTCCCGCCCTGATGGCAGACCGGCTCCCCGGGAGCAGGCAGGCTCACAGGCCCGCTGTTCCGTGTTGACGAGGACACCGCGTGGGGATACTCCCCTCCGTGATGCGAACAGTATCCCAAGTCCCGGCGGCAACGACTAATTCATGTCGGTTATGAGCACCTTGCGGCCGTGAGATGGGCTGAGTCGCTGTGAATAGCGGCAGCTCTCATCGGGTCGCCTCGTTCATCTGCCGCAGCTCCTTCTTCAGATCGCCCAGCTCATCACGCAGCCGGGCGGCCAGCTCGAAGTGCAGGTCTGAGGCTGCCTGGTGCATCTGCACGGTGAGCTCCTGGATGAGATTCGCCAGGTCGGCGGCAGGCATCTCGGCCAGGCGCCCGCTGGACACTCCGATGTCGGCAGCCAGGGCACCTCGTCCGCCGGCGCCACCGCGGGCCTTGCCGCGCGACTGGGATCGACCGCTGCCCAGCAGAGCCTCGGTATCGGCGTCCTCGCGCTCGAGCAGGTCCGTGATGTCCGCGATCTTCTTGCGCAGAGGCTGGGGGTCAAGACCCCTTTCCAGGTTGTAGGCGACCTGGATGGCGCGCCGCCGAGTTGTCTCGTCGATGGCCTGTTCCATCGAGGGTGTCACCTTGTCCGCATACATGTGGACCTCGCCGGAGACATTGCGAGCGGCCCGGCCAATGGTCTGGATCAGGCTCCGGGCGGAGCGCAGGAACCCCTCCTTGTCGGCATCCAGGATGCTCACCAGAGAGACCTCAGGCAGGTCGAGACCCTCACGCAGCAGGTTGATGCCGACCAGAACGTCGTACTCCCCCATCCGTAGCTCGCGCAGCAGCTCGACCCTGCGCAACGTGTCGACCTCCGAGTGGAGATAGCGAACCCGCACCCCCTTGTCCATCAGGTAGTCAGTAAGGTCCTCGGCCATCTTCTTGGTCAGCGTGGTGACCAGGACTCGTTCGTGTTTGGCAGTCCGTTCGCCGATCTCGTGCAACAGGTCGTCGATCTGGCCCTTGGTCGGCTTGAGGACGATCTGGGGGTCGACCAGCCCGGTCGGGCGGATGATCTGCTCGACCACGCCGTTGCCCTTGGCCAGCTCATATGGCCCCGGAGTTGCCGACATGTAGACCGTCTGCCCGGTCCTGCCCAGGAACTCGTCCCAGCGCAGTGGGCGGTTGTCCATCGCGCTGGGCAACCGGAACCCGAAGTCAACCAGGTTGCGTTTGCGGGACATGTCGCCCTCGTACATGGCGCCGATCTGCGGCACGGTGACGTGCGACTCGTCGATGACCAGCAAGAAGTCCTCGGGAAAGTAGTCGAGCAGGCAGTTGGGCGCAGACCCGCGCGCCCGCCCATCGATGTGCAACGAGTAGTTCTCGATGCCGGAGCAGGAGCCAACCTGACGCATCATCTCCAGGTCATAGGTCGTGCGCATCCGCAGCCGTTGGGCCTCGAGCAGCTTGCCCTGCTTCTCGAAAGCGGCCAGCTGCTCCTCCAGCTCAGCCTCGATGCCCCGGACCGCTCGCTCCATGCGTTCAGGGCCGGCCACGTAGTGCGTCGCGGGGAAGACGTACATCTCCTCCTCCTCGCGCACGATCTCACCGGTGAGTGGATGCAGCGTGTAGATGCGCTCGATCTCGTCGCCGAAGAACTCGATCCGGATCGCGAGCTGTTCGTACACCGGGATGATCTCCACCGTGTCGCCGCGCACCCGAAAGGTGCCGCGGGTAAACGCAATATCGTTGCGGGTGTATTGCATCTGGACGAACTGGCGCAACAGGTCGTCACGCACGATCTGTGCGCCGACCTTGAGCCGGACCATCCGGTCGACGTACTCCTGAGGGGTCCCGAGGCCATAGATGCAGGACACCGAAGCCACCACGATAACGTCGCGTCTGGTCAGCAACGAGTTGGTGGCACTGTGCCGCAGCCGCTCCACCTCGTCGTTGATCGAGGAGTCTTTCTCGATGTAGGTGTCAGTCTGGGCGATGTACGCCTCTGGCTGGTAGTAGTCGTAGTAGCTGACGAAGTACTCGACTGCGTTGTCGGGTAGCAGCTCGCGGAACTCGTTGGCCAGCTGCGCGGCAAGAGTCTTGTTCGGCGCCATGACCAGGGTCGGGCGTTGGACCTGCTCGATCAGCCAGGCAGCGGTGGCCGATTTGCCCGTGCCGGTCGCGCCGAGCAGTACGACGTCCTGCTCCCCCGCCTGGATCCGCTTGGTCAGGTCAGCGATCGCCGTCGGCTGGTCGCCGCTGGGCTCAAAGTCGGCGACCACATGGAATGGGGCAACCGTGCGCTGAAGATCCGTTGTGGGACGCATGGGTCAACCCTAGACGCCCGCACTGACAGCGGTCACCTGCTCACTTCAGCACGACGACCAGTGCAGTCAACAGGCCGATCAACGCCGCCAGGCTCGTCACCGTGACGACACCGGCCATCGGGGCAAACGGCGAGAACGGTCTCGGGTCACCCCGCAGCTGTGAGAACCTGCGCCGCACCCGCACGGCCACCACAACCGCCGCCGTGGTGGCCGCGGCCCCCAGAACCGTCATCAGCCAGGACCCCAGCCGTACGTTGACCACGATCAGCGGCACCATGACGACCGTGGCCGTGATCGCAGTTCGCTGCCAGGCCAGAGCCGTACGCTCAGGCTGGAGTCCGGCGCGATCCGGGAAAGCCGTCATCTGCGCAACAGCTCGAAGACACTGAGCACGATCATCAGGGCGGCGAGCACGATGACCCCACCGGCGAGCGTGGCCAGGGCGCGCGGTGACGGCAGTGCCCTCTTCACTCGCAGGGCACGCTCGACACGGGCCCACCCGGCGACGGCCCGCCAGGCCAGCAGAGCTCCGCTAAGGCAAGACACCGCCCCGATCAGGGCCGTCCACCTGGGCACGGTGCCCAGGCTCGAGATCGAGATGATTGCGACGCCCGCGCCGACCAGCGCCAGCGCGGTGCGCATCCAGGCCAGAGCTGTGCGCTCATTGGCCAGCGAGAACCGTGGGTCCGGCTCGTCGCCCTGGCCGTAGACGCTCTCCGGCTTGCGCTGATCGCTCACCTGCCGCCCCATCCGGTATGCCGAGCCCACGCATCCGCTCGCGCGAACGCCTTCTCCAACCATGGCCCCTTGGCCTCGACATATTCCGCCGTGGTTGTCGCGGACTGCGTCAGGCCCCGCTTGAGTGCCGCATAGGCGTCGCGCTCGTCGGCCTCCGCGCTCAGCCAGTCTCCGAACAGGAGTGCGTAACGCCAGCCCTGCCCATGGATCTCGCGAACATGCAGGTTCACGACCCGTCCGGGGTCCGCGCTCGCATGGAAGCGCTGGTGCCGAAGGGTCGCATCGTCGATCCATGGCAGCGCGCGCACGGAGGTGTTGTCCTCGCCCCCTGAACGGGGAAAACCGTGGTCCGCCAACGCTCTCACGAACCCCGCGTCGTCGGCATCCGAGAGCTCGAGCACGCCGACCTGCAGGTCGATCACATCCTGGGCGATCAGACCCGGAACGCTGGTCGACCCGATGTGATCGACAGACAGCGCCCGCTCCCCCATCGCCAGAGTCACCCGCCGGACGAGCCGTGCGGCCGTCGAGCGCCACGAATCGTCATATGCCACCAAGTTGGGCAAGTCCGTTCGGCGGCTGGGAGAGCTGCTCATCAGGTTCTGGTTGAAGCCCACGATCCTTTCCCGCCACAGGGCATCGACCTGTCCTAGTAACCCGTCCACCTCCCCGTCGTTGTCCAGCCACGCATCGGCAGACGCACGACGTGCATCATCGCTGGCCTGCGCCGCGATGCGGGACCGCGCATCCGCCTCGGTGAAACCCCGCCCACCGGTGAGGCGCTCCACGCGGATGTCTTCATCAGCCCCCACAACGACGGTGAGGTGATAGGCCGCGGCAAGGTCCAGCTCGACGAGCAGCGGAACGTCATGAACGATGATCCGCTCGCGCGCCTCCGACTCCACGAGTGAGCGGGTTCGCGCTCTGATCAGCGGGTGGGTGATGGCTTCCAGATCCTTGCGCGCCTGGGTGTCGGCAAAGACGATCCCGCCCAGAGCGCCACGATCCAGAGAACCGTCAGGTGCCAGGACGTCATCACCAAAGCGTTGGCGGATCGCAGCCAGACCGGCCGAGTCGACCGCGACGACCTCACGTGCCAGCTGATCGGCGTCGATGACCAGGGCCCCGAGCTCCCGAAACCGCTGTGCCACGGTTGATTTGCCCGAGCCGATCCCACCGGTGAGTCCTACACGGAGCATGCGCCGACTCTAGCGCGATCGGCAGTCGATTCCCGGTCTCCGGAACGCCCGAAGGCCCCCGCCGATGACGGGGGCCTTCGAGCTGATGCGGTGAACTAGTTGCCGGTGAGCTTCTCGCGCAGAGCGGCGAGCGCCTCATCCGAAGCCAGCGTGCCCTCTGCAGGAGCCGAGTCCGAGGACAACGAGGAAGAACCGTTCGACTCGGAGGACGACCCGTCAGAGGAGTAGCTGGTCGGCTTCTCCGGGTTGGCGGCGGCCTCGGCGTCAGCCTTGATGGCCTCCTCGACCTGAATCTTGTGTGCCTCCCAGCGAGCGTGCGCCTGGGCGTACTGCTTCTCCCACTTCTCGCGCTGCTCCTCGTGACCGCCGACCCACTCGTTGGTCTCGGGGTCGAAGCCCTCGGGGTACTTGTAGTTGCCGGCCTCGTCGTACTCGGCAGCCATGCCGTACATCGTCGGGTCGAACTCGGCAACTGCGCCCTGCGGGTCGTTGGCCTGCTTGAGCGAGAGCGAGATGCGGCGACGCTCGAGGTCGATGTCGATGACCTTGACGAAGATGTCGTCACCGACGTTGACGACCTGCTCCGGCAGCTCCACGTGGCGCTCGGCCAGCTCGGAGATGTGGACCAGGCCCTCGATGCCGTCGTCGACGCGGACGAACGCACCGAACGGAACCAGCTTGGTGACCTTGCCCGGGACGACCTGGCCGATCGCGTGGGTGCGTGCGAAGTGCTGCCACGGGTCTTCCTGGGTGGCCTTCAGCGACAGCGAGACGCGCTCGCGGTCCATGTCGACGTCGAGCACCTCGACGGTGACCTCCTGGCCGACCTCGACGACCTCGGACGGGTGGTCGATGTGCTTCCAGGACAGCTCGGAGACGTGGACCAGACCGTCGACGCCGCCCAGGTCGACGAACGCACCGAAGTTGACGATGCTGCTGACGACACCGGAGCGGACCTGACCCTTCTGGAGCTCCTTGAGGAACGTGGTGCGAACCTCGGACTGGGTCTGCTCGAGCCAGGCACGGCGGGACAGGACCACGTTGTTGCGGTTCTTGTCGAGCTCGATGATCTTGGCCTCGATCTCCTTGCCGACGTACGGCTGGAGGTCGCGGACGCGGCGCATCTCGACGAGGGAGGCCGGAAGGAAGCCGCGGAGGCCGATGTCGAGGATGAGGCCACCCTTGACCACCTCGATGACGGTTCCGGTGACGACGCCGTCCTCTTCCTTGATCTTCTCGATGGTGCCCCAGGCGCGCTCGGACTGTGCGCGCTTCTTGGACAGGATCAGGCGGCCTTCCTTGTCCTCCTTCTGGAGGACGAGGGCCTCGACTGCATCACCCACGGAAACGACCTCGGAGGGGTCGACATCGTGCTTGATGGAAAGCTCACGAGAGGGGATGACACCCTCGGTCTTGTAGCCGATGTCGAGCAGTACCTCGTCACGGTCGACCTTGACGATGATTCCTTCGACGATATCGCCGTCGTTGAAGTGCTTGATCGTCGCGTCGATCGCGGCGAGAAGCTCTTCCTCAGATCCGATGTCGTTGATCGCGACCTGGGGGCTGGCCTTTACGGCCGGGCTGGCAGTCATGTAGTTGGGACTCCGATTGGGGACAGATTGACTAAAGGCTCTCGACACTGGATGCCGGGTGTCCGGGTGGACGATGCAGGTGAATATAGGTGTGTTTTTGGAGGCGCTTGCTGACACGCTTCTGTACGCGACCGTTGCCGACCACCTCATGACTTTCGTATCAGACCTGCCAACCTTACCGATGGCGCCTCACTCTGGCAACGCAGGGGTCTCGGGCAGGATGTGGGTGTGAGCGACCCGAACGAGACCAACGACCCAAACCAGAACCCAGACCGGAATCCAGACAGGAGCCCATCTGCCCCGGCTCGACGCGAGGCCGATCCGATCGAGACTGCGCGAGCCAACCGGACCTGGTGGGATCTGGAGGCGGACGGGTACTACGCCGAGCACGGATCCTTCCTCGGCGACGACGATTTCGTGTGGGGGCCGGAAGGCCTTCGCGAGGCCGACGCAGGTCTGCTGGGCGAGGTCCGCGGAGCGAAGCTGCTTGAGATCGGCGCCGGAGCGGCTCAGTGCAGCCGGTATGCCGCACGGCGGGGTGCCCGCGTGGTCGCCACCGACATCTCCGGCGGCATGCTGCGCCACGGGGCCGACCTCAATCGACACTTCACAGCCGCGACCGGGTTGACAGTGCCGCTGGTGCAGTGCGACGCGACCAGCCTCCCGTTCGCCGACTGCTCGTTCGACACGGTCTTCACGTCATACGGCGCGGTGCCCTTTGTCGCGGACTCGGCCGCCCTGATGGCGCAGGCGGCCCGGGTGCTCCGCCCCGGCGGGCGGTTCGTCTTCTCCACAACCCACCCGATCCGGTGGGCGCTGCCCGATGATCCCGGCCAGCCGGGGCTGACGGTGAGCAGCTCGTACTTCGACCGAACGCCATATGTCGAACAGGAGTCAGGGACCACAACCTACGTTGAGCACCACCGCACGCTCGGCGATCGGGTGCGCGAGCTCACTGCCGCAGGACTCCGTCTGGTCGACCTGGTCGAACCGGAATGGCCGCAGGAGAACGAGCAGGTCTGGGGCGGGTGGAGTCCGCTGCGCGGCGCCCTCATTCCTGGGACGGCAATCTTCGTTTGCGATAAGCGATAACCAGAGTCGCCGGATGCCTGCTGACGACGAAGCACGACAAGGGCGGGATGAGCGACTGCTCAGCCCGCCCTTGTCGTCAGGCCCGACCGCTGACCATGCGGCGATACACGATCAGACCAGCGCCGGCTGCGAACAGCGCCAACCCTCCGACTCCCCGGCCGATGCTCGTGCCGCCGTTGGTGTTGGCGCCGGAGATCTCCAGCGCGTATGCCGTCGTTCCGGTTGCGTTGGCAGGAGAGCCGTAGGCCATTGCCTCGGTATTCGCACGCTCGGCACCGGCCACGATGGTCGCTTACTTCAGGCCGTAGTCGGAGGCAGTGGACTTACCCGACTCGACCAGCTTGGAGGTTCCCTCGACCGACAATTTGGTCGCGCCTGCGGGAAGGGCCGCGCCGCCGTCGGCAGCTGTGATCAGGCCAGCGGCCAGCTGCTCGGAACCCGTGGCGGCATCACCGAGACCGGCCGCGAGCTTGTTGGCCCCATCGGAGAGCTGGGTCGTGCCGTCGCTCAACTGGTTGGCACCACTCGAGAGCTGGCCCACCCCCGTATAGAGCTGGCCAGCCCCCGACGCGAGCTTCTGAACACCCGTATCCAGCTCACCTGTACCGGCCTTCAGCGTGCCGGCACCGGCATTGAGCTGGTTGAGCCCGTCCAAAAGCGCAAGGCCGCCCGCGCCTATCAGATCAACTCCACCCATGACGGCGTGAACGCCACCACGGAGGGTGTTCTGAGCCGGAGCGACATCCGTGCTTTTACCGACTGCCCCCTGCACCTGCGTCACGACCCCGCTGACGAGCTGGGAAACCCCGGCGTCCACCAGGAGCAGTCCCTGACGCAGCCCCGGGGCACTCGGGCACCCGACTACAACCGTGTTGTCGAGGCCACACTCGATGCTTATCAAGCCCGCCGCTGCTGTGGCGAGCTGGGTCTTCAGCGTCGCCAAGCCGGCCGAGACCTGGTCAAGACCCGGTATCGCCTGACCAGTGAGCCCATCGGAGATCGTGGTGAGTCCCACCTCAACCTGGCCGAGGGTGGCCGATCCAGTCTGGGTCTGGGTCTGGGTCTTCAACGCAGCCAGACCTGCACTAACATGACCAAGCATGCCTTTGCAGGTGGAATCACCGGAGCAGGCGAACGTGGTCGCCGCCGTGGCGACACCGCCGATCAACTGGTCGATTGGACCCCCCGGGAACCAGACCGGCATCCATTCCCAGCTTGACCTGGGCGACCCCATACCTCGCGGTGAGGCCAGGCGTCGTGGGGTCACCAAGCCCTGCGGCTGCTGCTGCGAGCCCTGCGTTGACCTGATCAACCCCGCCCTTGAGCAGATCCACAGCACCTCCGGGCGCCGTGGCGTCGGCCAGGCCGACTTGAACCGCGTTCACGCCGAACAGGAGTATGCCCGGAGTGCTGATGGTGCCGATCCCCTGCAGCATGGACTGGATGCCGTCATGGATCGGCTGCGCTTGTGCTGGGAGCTGACCAATACCGCCATACAGCTGAGCCAGACCACTGTCCACCTTCTTCAACCCGTCGGTCACCTGAGCAAGCCCGACCAGCAACGCAGGGGCCTTGGCTGACGCTTGACCCAGACCATTCTGGAGATCTCCGGCCCCCGCATCGAGCTTCCCCGCTCCTGCCGCGAGCGTGTCTGAGCCGGCAGCAAGTTGCCCGGCCCGGCCGAGGCGTCCGAGGCACCGGCAGCGAGCTGCCCCGCGCCGTTGTTGACCTGTGAGGCACCGGCAGCCAATTTGATCGCCCCCGGAACCGCATCTCCGGCAAGACCGACGTTGAGCTTCTGCGCGCCGTCGCGCAGCTGGATGAGGCCGGCGATCAACGTCTGGGCGCCGTCACGCAGCTTCAGCACGTTAGCGTCGATCTGTGTCGCGCCGGCGGTGAGCTGAACACCGCTGTCGGCACCGGACTTGTAGCTTGCCGCACCGCCCTTGAACGGCGGGCTTTCGAGCGGATTGACCGGAAGCGCGGAGATGGACGCGTCCGGGATAGACCCGTTGGTGATTGTCGCCGAATACCCGAACTCCGAGGTGGGGCTACCGATCGGGCCGAACAACGTCATGGTGAACGACATCTGGGTCTGCCCACGACCATCGCCGGCCATGTTGGCTTCGCCCGACGCAACGTCGACGAAGTTGGACGGCAGCACCGTGGTCAGGGTGCCGACCATCGGGATGACGACCTTCTGGGTCTCGGTGATCATCTGGCCCGTGCCGTCGTTATACGTCACGTCTTGGTCCTTGCCGGTGACGTTCTGCACCTTGTAGTGGACCTCGAGGCGACCTGACTTGCCCACCACGTCGCCGGCCTCGACCGTCTTCCCGTTGAGCTTGTAGGTCACGGTGACCTGAAGAGGAAGCTTCTTGTTGTAGTCGCTCACGGTGCGAAGCCGCTCCTGGCCGTCAACCGTCTGCCTGGTGAAGATGTTGCTGTCGGTGACCGCGAAACTACTGAAGCCGTCAAGGTTGCGGAGGTTCTCGGTGGAGACCGGGTTCTTGATGATCACGGTGCCGTTACCCTGCAACGCGATCTGGTCATACACGCGAGCGTCGATAACACTGCCATCGGGGTTGAGGTGCGCCTGCACCGTCTCTGTGTTGCTGATGATGACGTTGTCAGACGCCAGGGCCGGGCCACTGGCCAGGACCAGCACCACCGGGGCGAGGACGAGGGCCACCCCGAGACGGACGGATGTCGACTTGAGCTTCACTTGGACTCTCCCGTCAGAAGACGCGCCAGCAGTTCCGGGTCGTTGGTGGGCGCTGTACTCGTGGGCGCCGGACTCGAACCACGGGTTGGCGGGGCATCGGCCTTGACAAACAGGTCGATGAGAGTGGCGACGATGAAGCCGAGAAAGAAAGCTCCCAGCTTCCCCAGCGGCGGGTTATGCGGCACCAGGCCGACAACACCCCCCCAGTGCGACTCCGAGCAGAGCCACGTGCTCCAGGTCAGAACCCCCACCGATCAACAAGACAACTGCTGCGCACAGCGCAAGCGCACTGCCGGAGAGCAAGCGTTGAGGCATCGTCCCACCTCACGAAAACAGTGCTCTCGCGGGCGCCCAGTGCATCCAATGAGGAAGAGCAGAGTGACGGGATACTAACCTGCCGGACGACCTGCCGCATTTTGAACCCGCCGGGGGGGTACGAACTTCCCGTCCCGGTCAGTGGACGGCGTCGTGCCAGGACCCGCCGACCCCGACACTGACCTCCAGCGGGACCTTCATCTCGACAGACGCGCCCATTTCCTTGCGGACCAGGGCCTCGACCGGCTCGCGCTCGCCCGGCGCGATCTCCAGGACGAGCTCGTCGTGCACCTGCAGCAGGACCCGTGAGACAGCCTCTGACTCACGGAGCGCAGCGTCGACCCGCAGCATGGCCAGCTTGATGATGTCGGCCGCCGAGCCCTGGATCGGAGCATTCAGGGCCATCCGTTCGGCCGCCTCGCGTCGCTGGCGGTTGTCGGAGGTCAGGTCGGGCAGATAGCGCCGACGGCCCAGCATCGTCTCGGTGTAACCGGTTCCCCTTGCCTGCACGACGACGTCCTGCAGATAGTCGCGCACGCCGCCGAACCGGGTGAAGTACTCCTCCATCAGGGTCGCGGCCTCGCCGGTCGGGATGGACAGCTGTTTGGAGAGCCCGAATGCCGAGAGACCGTAGGCCAGGCCATAGGACATCGCCTTGATCTTGGAGCGCATTGCCGGGGTCACGTCCTGCGGCTCGACCCCGAAGACGCGCGAGGCCACGAACCGGTGCAGGTCCTCCCCGGACCTGAACGCCTGAATCAGCCCCTCGTCGCCGGACAGGTGCGCCATGATCCGCATCTCGATCTGGCTGTAGTCCGCCGACATCAGCGACTCAAACCCTTGTCCCACGATGAAGACCTCGCGAATCCGACGTCCCTCCTCCGTACGGATCGGGATGTTCTGCAGGTTCGGGTCCGTCGACGAGAGGCGCCCCGTAGCGGCGATCGTCTGCTGGTAGGTCGTGTGAATGCGGCCGTCGTCGGCCACCGAGTCCTGCAGGCCCTTGATGGTCTGCCGCAGTCGTGAGGAGTCACGATGACGCAGCAGTGCCTCGAGGAAGGGATGCTCCGTCTTGGCGTAAAGATCGGTCAGTGCGTCGGCGTCGGTCGTGTAGCCGGTCTTGGTCTTCTTGGTCTTGGGCATGCCAAGGGTGTCGAAGAGCACGACCTGCAGCTGCTTGGGCGAGCCGAGGTTGATCTGTTCGCCGCCGATGGCGTTGTACGCGTCGCCCTGGGCCTCGCGCACCTTCTCCGCGAAATCGGCCTCGAGCGCCTCCATGGCCGGCACGTCGACAGCGATCCCGACGCGCTCCATGGCAGCCAGCACGTCGACCAGCGGAAGCTCGATCTCCGCAAGGAGCGCCGCCCCCCCGGTTTCCTCCAGCTGGGTGTCCAGAGACGTGGCCAGGTCCAGGATCGCCCGGGCGCGCACCATCGCGGTCTGTGCCTCAGCCTGGCCGTCGGCGCTGAAGTCCAGCAGGCCCTGCCCGCCGGACTCGGTGTCGTTGCGAAGCTCGCGGGTGAGGTGGCGCAGCACCAGGTCGGCCAGGTCATAGGACCGCTGGTCAGGCCGGACGAGATACGCCGATAGCGCGGTGTCGCTGGTCAGCCCGGCCAGCTGCAGGCCCCGGGCGGCAAGGGCCTGCATCGGCCCCTTGGCATCGTGCATGGCCTTGGTCCGCGCAGCGTCGCCCAGCCAGGCCGAGACGGCGCCTTCTGCCGCAGGGTCGAGGCTGACAAGGTCGATGTATGCCGCCACGCCGGTCCCGGTGGCGATGGCCAGCGCCCGGGCGTCGCCGGTCCCCCGCGCCCAGCTGCCGTCAACGTGAACCCCGACGCGCGACCCGGGGGCCGTGTGCTCGGTCAGCCAGGCCGGCGCCTGCTCAGATGACAACACCGAACCATCCAGCTCGAAGCCTGAGTCTGCCTCGACCTCAACGGCCTCCAGGGTGGCGAAGAGGCGGTCGCGGAGCACCCGGAACTCCAGGCCGTCAAAGACCTTGTGCACCTCCTCGCGGTCCCACGACCTGCGCTCGAGATCGTCCACCGAGACATCCATGGCGACATCGTGGACCAGCTGGTTCAACCGTCGGTTACGCAGGACGCCGTCGAGGTTGTCGCGCAGCGACTCACCCGCCTTGCCCTTGATCTCGCTGACGTGCGCAACCACACCGGTGAGGTCGCCATACTGCTGAATCCACTTGGCGGCGGTCTTGGGTCCGACCCCGGGGACGCCGGGCAGGTTGTCCGAGGACTCACCGACCAGCGCCGCAAGGTCGCTGTAGAGCTGCGGCGAGACGCCGTACTTGGCCTCCACCGCGGCCGGGGTCATCCGGGCAAGCTCGGAGACCCCCTTGACCGGGTACAGAACCGTCACCTTGTCGTTGACCAGCTGAAACGCGTCGCGGTCGCCCGAACAGATGAGCACCTCGTCAATGCCGGCCGCCTCGATGGCAGAGGTCGTCAGTGTCGCCAGGACGTCATCGGCCTCGAAGCCCTCAACCTGGATGTACGGGATCCTCAACGCGTCGAGCACCTCGTGCACGAGCGAGATCTGCCCGTTGAACTCGTCAGGCGTCGCCGATCGACCGGCCTTGTACTCGGCGTACTCGGCCATCCGAAACGTCTGGCGGCTGATGTCAAAGGCCACCCCGACGTGGGTCGGCGCCTCGTCACGCAGGACGTTGATCAGCATCGAGGTGAAGCCGTAGACCGCATTGGTGTACTGGCCGGTGCTCGTCGAGAAGTTCTCCTTCGGAAGCGCGAAGAATGCCCGGTAGGCCATCGAATGACCGTCGATAAGAAGGAGTCGGCTCACGCATGGCAGCCTAGGCCCCAGCGACCGACACGGAGATGACCGACTACAGAAACGGGCAGGTTGATGAGCGCGAAGCGCGAGCAGGTCGTGGGCAGGCCCAGCACGATGAACGGCGGCGCCCTCGGGGAGAAGATGGGGATCGAGTTCATCGAGGCGACTTCGCAGCGGGTCGTCGCTCGGATGCCGGTCGCCGGCAACACCCAGCCGTACGGGCTGCTGCACGGAGGGGCGAGCGTCGTACTCGCAGAGACCCTGGGCACCCTCGGGGCCATGATGCATGCCGGCGAGGGGCGGATCGCGGTCGGCATCGAGATCAGCGCCACCCACCACCGTGCGGTCCGGTCCGGGTTCGTCACCGGCACCGCGACCGCACTGTCGGCGGGCAAGACCGTCGCCACCTACGAAGTCATCATCACCGACGACGACGACAACCGCGTGTGCACCTCCCGGATCACCTGTCTGATCCGTCCGAAGCCCCCCGGTGCATGACTGTGCCTGACAGCGCCGAATGAAGATCACCCTGGTCGCGCGTTTCCGCCTGCCGCTCGGCTGTCTCTGTGCCACGACCCCCCACTGACAGGTCAACGCCCGCGACAAGACTGATTGCGACCGCCCCATACAGTGACTCGCATGCACAGCGCCTTTCCCGGTCTCGGGACCGTGATCAATGTGGCGGCCATCGTCATCGGGTCCCTGCTCGGTATGGCGGTGGGCCACCGGCTGCCCGACCGCACCCGCTGGGTGGTCACCGACTGCCTGGGGCTGACGACGCTGCTCATGGCAGGTTTGATGGCGTTCACGGTGACCGACCGATCCCTGACGTCCGCGGTCGGTGCGGGCGCGCCCGTTCTGATCGTGCTCGGCAGCCTGTTGATCGGCGGCGTTGCCGGGTCGCTGCTGCGGATCGAGGGACGTCTGGAGGACCTTGCCGGCGTCATCCAGGCCCGGCTGGCGCGGCGCCCGCAACTGGTCGGGGCTCAGGAGGCGGGCCAGGGACACGAGGCCCGCGAACGCTTCATCGAGGGCTGGCTGAGCGCCTCCCTGCTGTTCTGCGTCGGACCGCTGACCATTCTGGGCTCGCTGTCGGACGGGTTGGGCAAGGGCATCGACCAGCTGACCCTGAAGGCGGTGCTGGACGGGTTCGCCGCCGTGGCGTTCGCGTCGTCCTTCGGGATCGGCGTCCTGCTCTCGGCCGTGTCGGTCGCCGTCGTACAAGGCCTGCTGACGCTGCTGGGGGTGTTCCTGGGCGCGATGCTCCCGGACGCCCAGATCGCGGCCCTCACAGCCACCGGCGGCCTGCTGCTGGTGGGGATCTCCCTCCGGCTGCTGCGGATTCGTGAGATCCCGGTGGGCGATCTGCTGCCCGCGCTGATCGTGGCGCCGCTGCTCACCCAGCTCGTGGTGATAATGCGTTAGACCCCCGAGGACTCCTCAGGGGTTTGACGACCCACCCGTCATGCCGGAGACGACCGTGGCGGCCACCTCACGCATCCCCAGCCTGCGATCCATCGCGGTCTTCTGGATCCAGTTGAAGGCCTCCGGCTCACTGATCATCAGCTTGGCCATCAGGACGCCTTTGGCCCGGTCCACGATCTTACGGGTCTCAAACCGCTCCCCCAGGTCCGCGATCTCGGCCTCCAGCGCGTGCATCTCGACCCAGCGGGAGCGCGCGATGCCGATGGCAGGGGCGAGGTCGGCTTCAGTGAACGGCTTGATGATGTAGGCCATGACCCCGGCGTCCCGGGCGCGCTCGACAAGCTCCTTCTGGCTGAACGCCGTCAGTATCACGACTGGCGCAATCCGTTCCTTGCCGATCTGCTCGGCCGCGCTGATGCCATCGAGCACCGGCATCTTGACGTCCATCAGCACCAGATCCGGCTTGAGCTCACGGCTGAGGGCAACTGCCTGCTCACCGTTGCTGGCCTGTCCCACCACGTCATAGCCGGACTCGACCAGCATCTCGGCGAGGTCCAGGCGGATCAGCGCCTCGTCCTCCGCAACAAGGATGCGAACCCTGCCGGCAGCAGCAGGTGGGTTGGCGGGCGGGCTCGGCAGGGGGTGTGCGTCGTCGGTCACGAAGATAAGCCTACCGACCGCCTTCCAGCCGCGACGGAACCCTCCGCCTTCCAGCCGCGACGGAACCCTCCGCTTTCCCCCAGCAAAGGTTCATCCGCCAAGGATCTAGTGCTCGCGACCCCGACGTTCTACGGTGTGGCCATGTTCGTCCACGTCGTGAAGATGACCCCGCGATTCGTCATGTACTTGTTCTTCGCAGTCACCCTCACGCTTCTCGCCTTTGCCGTGGCTGCGGTGTCCTTTCTGGGCTTCACGCTCGCCGTCCAGGGGTGGGCCGTCAACCCGCCAACAACTATCCACGCTCCCGTGCAGCGATAGCGTCGCCGCGTTCTTCAGCCAGTGAGTTACCGGGTGCTGAGGGGGGACTCGAACCCTCTTTGCACGCACTGTCAGGTATGTCGACTTGGTCTTAACGCTCAGCAGTTGTCACCTCACCACCTCACCACCTCACCACCTCACCACCGAGAGGAAGCCAGATGTCCGACTACACCGTCAGTTTCCGCAGCGTGCTTCGCGGGTACGACCAGACCCAAGTGGACCACCATATGAATGAACTGGCGCAGGCAGCGGCGTCAGCCTGGCAAGAGGCCACCGAACGCACCCGCCAGATCAACGATCTCAAGGCCGTCAACAGCCAGCTCAAGAGCGAGGCGGAAGGTCACGCCGAGCGGGCCCGCGTGCTCGAAAGGGCCCAGCTGGAGACCGCGGCACCCACCTACACGGGTCTCGGCGAACGCATCGGCTCAGTCCTGACACTGGTAGACACCGAAGTCAGTGAGCTGCGGACACGCGCTCGGGCGGGCGCGGCGAACAGCCGTGCGCTCGCCGAAGAGAACGCTCTCGCGACCCGTCAGGACGCGGACAAGTATGCGAGGGAGACACTTAGTGCAGCCGAAGACGAGGCAGCCCGGATCCTGGACGAGGCCAGACAGCAGGCGGACAGCCTCCTGGATGACGCCATACAGCAGGGGGAAGGCATCCGAGACGATGCCAGACAGGAGGCGGAAAGCCTGCGAGACGACGCCGACCGCCAGGCAATTGCCCGACAGGACGCAGACCGCCAGGCAATGGCCCGACGGGAAGAGGCCGAAACCCTCTACGAGCAGGCACGTGCCAAGTCCGCGGCCGCGGCAGTCGACTTCGAGACGACTCTGGCCGCGCGTCGAGAAGCGTCAGCCTTGGAGTTCGCTGCCCAGGTCACGGCAGCCGAACAACATCTGGCCGCCGTCCGGCTGCGTTCGGAGCAGGCTCGCAGCGACTCTGAGCGAGCGCAGCAGGAGGCTGCGTCGAAGATTGCACAGCAGCTGGAGCAGGCGACGGCGCGCGCTCAGACAGTGGTGGCTGAGGCCAAGACCAAGGCTGAGCGCATCCGGGACAGCTCCGAGCGCGAGCTCGCCGCCACGACGCATCGTCTTGACAGCGTCAATGCGCAGATCAACAACGTTCGCCACGACCTCTCTGTGCTCGGCAGTGCTACCAGGATCAACCCGATGGCACTGGTAGAACCTGCTGCCGACCAGAACGAGGCCGCGGGTGAAGTCGAGCAGGAGGCCTCTGAGGTCGAGCAAGAGGTTGTGGCAAACGAACAGGCCGACGTCCAAGCGGCTGGCTGAAGTCACGGGGCCAGCACCGGGTTGAGCAATCAGCAGGTAACCGGTGCTGGCTGTCGTGAGGGCCCACTAGTCGGCCTGATCCACGTACGCCCTCCACCAGTCATCACGGTGAAGATCTTGACACCCATGCCAACATGTCTGATGCAGGTACCCCCTCCACCAGTCATCACGGTGAAGACCCGCACACCCATGCCAACACGTCCATGGAGACCAGCCCCTCGGGAAGGTCCATCCCTTCCACCCCAGCTCATCCAGGTCGTCGAGCCCTCTCACCTCATTCATCCGATTCTGTCTTACGCGCCGCGGCACGTTGGCCAGCAGCCACAGAACCGACATGGCACAGAGGACGCTCGGTAAGAAGAATGCAGCCTCGACGAATGTCACGTCTTTTCTCCTTATCCCCCTCAGCGTGGCACTTCTCACTTCCCCCGAAAGCGGAATCACGCGTTCCCGTTTTCCTGGGACGTAATGAGATTTTTGCGCGAATTTGTGGCTGCCCGCAAGTGGTCTGACAAGGGAATCTGGGCGCCGACGGGAGAGGGACGGGAGCAATACCTTCAACTTAGGGTTACAATGGTGTAGTTTGAGTCTATGGGCCGACCGGGACAGAAGGTACTGAAGGACGAGGATGGTCTCGCGGACCGGATCTCGTTGGGGCTGTTGGCGCGGGCGTTCCCGCGGGCAACTGTTGAGGCGGTCGTGCAGGCAGCGAAGGCGCGGGAGCAACGGACACGGATGCTCCCGTCCTGGCTGGTCGTCTACTACGTGCTGGCGTTGGCGTTGTTCATGGACATGGGCGGCGGCCGGGTGATGCGCAAGCTCGCGGGGACGATGTCGTGGGCCGCTCGCGGTGTCACGGTCGCGCTGCCTTCGGAGGAGGCACTGAGCCGGGCCCGGGCCCGGCTGGGCCCGGTCCCGATGCGGTTGTTGTTCGAGTCGGTCGCTGGCCCGCTGGCGTCACCGGATACCCCGGGCGGTTTCTGGCGGGGCCGGCGGGTGCTCAGCATCGACGGGACAACCCTGGACGTGCAGGACACCGAGGCGAACTGGGCCCGCTTCGGGGGGCCGGGCACCCGCGACGAGTCCGGCGCCGGGTTGCAAGGCGGGTTCCCCAAGGTCCGGGTGGTGGCTTTGGCCGAGTGCGGCACCAGGGCGTTGATCGCCGCACGGCAGGGCAGCTACGCCACCTGCCAGAAGGCGCTGACGGTGGAGCTCCTTCCCCTGCTTGGGGAGGGGATGCTGGTCCTGGCCGACCGCAACTTCCCCGGCTATGACCTGTGGGGCCGGGCCGCGGCGACCGGAGCGGACCTGCTGTGGCGGGTCGGGCCCATCTTTCCGCTCCCCGTGGTCGCGGTTCTGGCCGACGGCGGCTATCTGTCGAGACTGTCCCCGCCCAGGAAGGAGCTCCGGGACGGCGCCGCGCCGATCGTCGTCCGGGTCGTGGAGTACCACCTGTTGGCTCCCGACGGGACCCCGACCGAGGTCTTCGCGCTGATCACCACCCTGCTGGACGTCGAGGCTGCTCCCGCCGGCGAGCTGGCCGAGCTCTACCACGCTCGCTGGCAGATCGAGAACGCCTTCGGCGCGCTGAAGTCCCAGCTCAAAGGTGACGGCGTCGTGCTGCGATCCAAGACCCCCGACGGCGCCGAGCAGGAGCTGTGGGCGCTGCTATGCGCCTACCACGCCATCCGCGAGCTGATCTGCGCCGCCGCAGAGCTCACCGACCAAGACCCCTTACGCCTCTCATTCATCGCCGCCCTGGACGCGGTACGCGGCCCGGTCGGCGACCCGGCCGCTTTCCCCCCCTAACCACCCACCCGGCCACGTCCCCGCCGCATGGCTGCACATCCTGGCCGCCCTGGTCAACCCCCGCCGGCTCGGCCGGTCCAACCCCCGAGAGGCCAAACGCAGCCACACCTAACCACGCAAACGAGCCGACAGGACCCTGCGGCCACCGCCACGCGGACACCTCACCCTGGACCTGCTACCACTACCCCAAGAGGCCTAAGTTGAAGGTATTGGGGACGGGAGGGCACGCCAGTGGTATGCAAGGCCCTGGTGCGAAACGCATGTGGGCTCTATCCGCGTCTGCTATTCCGAAGGGCGCGGGGGACCGCCGGATGACCCGAGGTTGACGGTCCGGGTGCTGATCTACGGGTACACCACAGGGGTTCGGTCCTCACGGAAGTGGCCGGCCAGGTCCGGGCCACAAGGACCTTCCCAACCACGTCTCCGCCGGTCAGGACCCTAGATAGTTCGTGCCGAGGGCGGGACTCGAACCCGCACGCCCTTGCGAGCAAAGCATTTTGAGTGCTCCGTGTCTGCCATTCCACCACCCCGGCGAGGTTGCGGCGATCAGCATACCGGGATACCGATCGCCACAAGAACGGGTCGCCACCAAAAGAGCGTTACAACCGGTCGTCAAATCTCCTGGTATGCGACGCAGCCTTCCTCGCGACATCGCCCACGTGGTGCACGCGCAGGTCGTTGGTCGAACCCGGTATGCCGGGAGGTGAGCCGGCGACGATGACCACTGTGTCGCCCTCGACACATCTGCCACTCTCGAGCAGTGCCTCATCGACCTGCGCCATCATCTCGTCGGTGTGACGAACCGCCGAGACCAGGAAGGACTCGATGCCCCAGGTCAGAGACAACTGCGCACGAGTGGCCTCCAGCGGCGTGAACGCCAGCATCGGGATCTTGGATCTGATCCGGCAGAGCCGCCGCGCCGAGTCTCCCAGCTGGGTAAACGTCACGAGGTACTTTGCCCCCAGGAGCTCGCCGATCTCAGCCGCAGCGGCCGTCACTGCTCCACCGACCGTGTGCGGTCGGGTGCCGAGCTCCGCAACGCGCTCGAGGCCGTGCTCCTCGGTGCTCTCGATGATCCGGGCCATCGCTTCCACAGCCTCGGTCGGCCACTTGCCGACGCTCGTCTCGCCGGAGAGCATGATGGCGTCAGCGCCGTCCAGGACGGCGTTGGCGCAGTCGCTGACCTCGGCCCGGGTCGGCCGGGAGCTCTCGATCATCGACTCGAGCACCTGGGTGGCCACTATCACGGGTTTGGCTTGGCGCCGGCACATCTCGATGGCAAGCTTCTGAACAATCGGGACTTCTTCGAAGGGGAGCTCGACGCCGAGGTCACCACGCGCGACCATCACGGCGTCGAACGCGTTGATGATCTCCTTGAGGTTCTTGACCGCCTGCGGCTTCTCGATCTTGGCGATCACCGGGAGGCGAATGCCCTCCTCGTCCATGATCTCGTGGACCCGTTCGATGTCCTTGGCGTCACGCACGAAGGACAGTGCCACCATGTCGGCGGGCAGTCGCAGCGCCCAGCGCAGGTCCGCCTCGTCTTTTTCCGACAAAGCCGGCACGCTGACCGCGACGCCCGGCAGGTTGATGCCCTTGTTGTTGGACACGACCCCGCCGATGACCACCTCGCAGGCCACGTCGGTGTCGCTGACCTCGAGCGCCTTCAGCGTGACCTTGCCGTCGTCGATCAGCAACCGGTCGCCGGGTTTGACGTCGCCTGGAAGCCCCTTGTAGGTCGTCGACACGCGCTTCTGGTCGCCCGAGATGTCTTCGACCGTGATGGTGAATCGTTCGCCGTCGACCAGCGTGACCTGGCCGTCGGTGAAGCGACCCGTGCGAATCTTCGGACCCTGCAGGTCGACGAGTACGCCCACAGCCCTGCCCGACTCCTGGCTGGCCTTACGCACCGAGGCATAGGCCGCTTCGTGCTCTTCGTAGCTCCCGTGCGAACGGTTGATCCGGGCAACGTCCAGACCCGCATCAACCAGGGCCCGAACCCCCCCGGGCACAGCCGTTGCGGGGCCAAGGGTACAGACGATCTTTGCGCGGCGCATGGTGTCGATTCTATTGGCGGGTTGAGCGATATCGTGAATCGGGTTATGGCTGAACTCACACGTTGAGCGGCCGGTCCGTGGGGTTGATCGGGCGAGGCAGCGCAGAGCTACCGCCCATGAGATAGGCGTCCACACCGGCGGCCGCAGAACGGCCCTCGGCGATGGCCCACACGATCAGCGACTGACCGCGACCGGCATCTCCGGCAGCGAAGACACCGGGCACCGATGTCATGAAAGCCTTGTCCCGCTTGATGTTCGAGCGCTCGTCCAGCTCGACGCCGAGCTGTTCGACCACACCATTGGTCTGCGGTCCGAGGAAGCCCATGGCGAGTAGGACCAGCTGTGCGGGGATCTCTCGTGCGGTGCCTTCGACCTCCACAAAGCCGCCTACGTTGCCAGGCTTCACCTCGACCAGGGACAGGGCCCGGACCCTGCCGAGATCGTCACCCAGGATCTCCTTGGTGCTCACCGCGTAGATGCGCTCCCCGCCCTCTTCATGTGCGCCCGCGACGCGGTAGAGCGTGGGGTATGTCGGCCACGGCTGGATCGCGGGGCGATCCGGCCCGGGGCGGGGCATGATCTCCAGAGAGGTCACAGACCTGGCGCCCTGGCGGAGTGCGGTGCCGATGCAGTCCGCCCCCGTGTCGCCACCGCCGATCACGATGACGTCCTTGCCGGTGGCGACGACCTGGTTCTCGACCTCTTCGCCCAGTGCAACGCGGTTCGCCGGCGGCAGGAACTCCATGGCCTGCATGACTCCGTCCAACTGACGTCCGGGAACGGGGAGGTCACGTGGGACCGTGGCGCCGACAGCCAGCACGACGGCGTCATACCGGTCACGCAGCGCCTTGCCGGTCACTGCTCCACCAACGTCGACGCCGGTGCGGAACCGGGTGCCCTCGGCCGTCATCTGGGCCAGACGACGGTCGAGGACGGACTTCTCCATCTTGAACTCGGGGATGCCGTAGCGCAGCAGACCGCCTGCTTTGTCGGCTCGCTCATACACGGCGACGGTGTGCCCGGCCCGGGTCAGCTGCTGGGCAACGGCCAGGCCAGCCGGCCCGGACCCGACGACGGCAACGGTCTTGCCGGACAGTCGATCCGGGGCTTTGGGCGAGACGGCTCCGCCATCGAAGGCGCGGTCGATCGTGGTGACCTCGATCTGCTTAATGGTCACGGGGGGCTGGTTGATGCCCAGCACACAAGCGGTCTCGCAGGGAGCCGGGCACAACCGACCGGTGAACTCCGGGAAGTTGTTCGTGGCATGCAGCTGCTCGACCGCCTCGCTCCAGTCGCCCTTCCACGCCAGGTCGTTCCACTCGGGAATCCGGTTTCCCAGCGGACAGCCGTTGTGGCAGAACGGGATACCGCAGTCCATGCAGCGTCCTGCCTGCCTCTGCACCTGCGCGACATCCTGCTGCTCGTAGACCTCACGCCAGTCCATCAGCCGGACCGGAACCGGACGGCGCTTGGGCAGCTCGCGCTCACGAGTGGACAGGAATCCCCGAGGATCAGCCACGAGAAGCCTCCATGATCCGCTCCCACACGTCAGGGCCGTTGAGGTCAAGCCCCTCGGCCTCGGCCGTGGTTCGAACGTCGAGGACACGCTGGTAGTCACGCGGCAGGACCAGGGTGAACTGGCCCTTGACGTTGTCCCAGTCCGCGAGCAGCCTTCCGGCAACTGCGGATTCGGTCCACCGTCGGTGTCTGACCAGAAGGTCCTGCACGATCTCCACATCGCGCTCACGCAGCGGCATGAGATCGACCAGCTCACGGTTGACCCGACCCTCACGCAAATTCAGGACATAGGCCACGCCACCGGACATACCAGCCGCGAAGTTGCGACCGGTGGGCCCGAGGACGAGCACCGTTCCACCGGTCATGTACTCGCAACCATGGTCGCCCAGTCCTTCGACCACCGCCGTGGCGCCGGAGTTGCGCACGCAGAACCGCTCGCCCACCTGCCCACGAAGGAAGACCTCACCGCTGGTGGCTCCGTAGGCGATCACATTGCCTGCGATGACGTTGTGCTCAGCCGGCAGCGAAGCCGCGCGATCGGGCCGAACCACGACCCGGCCACCCGAAAGTCCCTTGCCCACGTAGTCGTTCGCATCGCCATACAGACACAACGTGATGCCGGCAGGGAGGAAGGCCCCGAGCGACTGCCCAGCCGACCCCATCAGCGAGATCTGGATCGTGTCGTCGGGCAGACCGGAAGGGTAGGCCTTGGTCACCTCGTGGCCGAGCATGGTGCCGATCGTGCGGTTGACGTTGCGGACGGGCAGCTCGATGCGGACCGGCGTCTTGTCGCGCAAGGCTTCCTGGCTCATCTCGATCAGCATGTGGTCAAGGGCCTTGGCCAGTCCATGGTCCTGACCGACGGTATTGCGACGGGGCGCACCGTTCGGGGAGACGACCTCCGCGAGAATCGGCGTGAGGTCAAGGCCGCTGGCCTTCCAGTGCTCGACCGCCGCCGCCGTGTCAAGGCGCGATACCTCCCCGATGGCTTCGCTCAGGGACCTGAACCCCAAGGCGGCCAGGTGTTCACGGACCTCTTGGGCGACATACTCAAAGAACGTCTCGATGTACTCGGGCTTGCCCGAGAACCGTGAACGCAGCTCCGGGTTCTGGGTAGCGATGCCCACCGGGCAGGTGTCGAGATGACACACGCGCATCATGACGCAGCCGCTGACCACCAGCGGAGCGGTGGCGAAGCCGAACTCCTCGGCTCCGAGCAGCGCCGCGATCACCACGTCCCGTCCGGTCTTGAGCTGTCCGTCGACCTGAACCACGATCCGCTCACGCAGACCGTTGAGCACCAGAGTCTGCTGGGTCTCGGCAAGTCCGAGCTCCCATGGGGCGCCCGCGTGCTTGAGCGAAGTGAGTGGCGCGGCACCCGTACCACCGTCATGGCCCGAGATGAGCACGACGTCGGCATGCGCCTTGCTGACGCCTGCGGCGACCGTTCCCACACCGATCTCCGCCACGAGCTTGACGTGCACGCGCGCCGACGGATTGGCGTTCTTGAGGTCGTGGATCAGCTGCGCCAGGTCTTCGATGGAGTAGATGTCGTGGTGCGGTGGCGGCGAGATAAGCCCGACCCCTGGAGTGGAGTGCCGAGTGCGGGCAACCCACGGATAGACCTTGTGTCCGGGCAGCTGACCGCCCTCGCCCGGCTTGGCGCCCTGCGCCATCTTGATCTGGATGTCGCTGGCCTGGGTGAGATAGAGCGAGGTCACTCCGAAGCGGCCAGAAGCGACCTGCTTGATCGCCGAGCGGCGCACCGGGTCCAGCAGACGGTCCTCGTCCTCCCCGCCCTCGCCCGTGTTCGACCGGCCGCCAAGGCGGTTCATCGCCACGGCGATCGTCTCGTGGGCCTCCTGGCTGATGGAGCCGTAGCTCATCGCCCCGGTGCTGAACCTGGCCACGATCGCACTGACCGGCTCTACCTCGTCGATGGGCACCGGCGCGCGGTCGGCAGCGAACTTGAACATCCCACGCAACGTCATCAGCCGCTCTGACTGCTCGTCGACGCGCGCTGTGTACGTCTTGAAGATGTCGTAGCGCCGCGTTCGGGTGGCGTGCTGCAGGCGAAAGACGGTCTCCGGGTCGAACAGGTGGGGCTCGCCCTCACGGCGCCATTGGTACTCCCCGCCCACCGCCAGCTTGCGATGCGGCAGCCGCACGCTGTCCAGCGGGTATGCCGTGGCGTGACGCGCCGCCACCTCCTGCGCAACAACATCGAGACCGATGCCACCCAGTTGAGAGGTTGTCCCGGTGAAGTAGGAGTCGATCAGCTCCTGGGAGAGCCCGATGGCCTCGAAGGCCTGTGCTCCGCGATAGGAGGCCACGGTGGAGATGCCCATCTTGGACATGACCTTGAGCACGCCCTTGCCCAACGCCTTGATGAGGTTCTTGACCGCCTTCTCGGCGCTCTCTGCGGGAAGTGCCCCCGAACGAACCAGGTCCTCCACCGTCTCCATGGCCAGATAGGGGTTCACGGCCGCGGCGCCGAAGCCGATGAGGAGCGCCACGTGATGGACCTCCCGGACGTCTCCGGCCTCGACGAGCAACCCGACAAGGGTGCGGGTCTTCTCCCGGATCAGGTGGTGGTGCACCGCCGAGGTGAGCAGAAGCGACGGGATCGGCGCGAAGGCGCGGCTGGAGTCACGGTCGGACAGAACGACGAAACGTGCGCCCGCGGCAATGGCCACCGACACCTCCGAGAGGATCTCGTCGAGGCGGGCCTTCATCGCGTCGGACCCGCCGGAGACGTCGTAGAGGCCCCTGACCAGGTGCGTGGCGTAACCGGGCAGATCGCCGTCGGCATTGATGTGGACGATCTTGGCCAGCTCGTCATTGTCGAGCACGGGGAAGGGCAGGACGAGCTGACGGGCGTGGGCCGGTCCGACGGAGAGCGCGTTGCCCTCTGAACCGATCACGGTGCCGAGTGAGGTGACGAGCTCTTCGCGAATGGCGTCAAGGGGTGGGTTGGTCACCTGGGCAAACAGCTGAGTGAAGTAGTCGAAGAGCAGCCGAGGACGCTCGGACAACACCGCAATGGGGCTGTCGGTGCCCATCGAGCCCAGCGCCTCTCCCCCGGTCCTTGCCATCGGGGACAACAGGATCCGCAGCTCTTCCTGGGTGTAGCCGAACGTCTGCTGACGACGGGCGACCGATGCCGCGGTATGCACGACATGCTCACGCTCGGGCAGTGCGCTCAGGTTGATCAGCCCGGCATGGAGCCAGTCCTCATAGGGATTCTCAGCCGCGAGCGACGACTTGACCTCGTCGTCGCTGACGATGCGGCCGTGCTCGGTGTCGACCAGGAACATCCGCCCTGGCTGCAACCGGCCCTTGCGGACCACCCGCCCTGGCTCGAGGTCCAGGACGCCGGTCTCCGAAGCCATGACCACCAGGCCGTCATCGGTGACCCAGTAGCGTCCTGGACGCAGACCGTTGCGGTCCAGGACCGCACCGATAACGGTGCCGTCGGTGAACGTGACGCAGGCCGGACCGTCCCAGGGCTCCATGAACGTGGCGTGGTACTGGTAGAACGCCTTGCGAGCCGGGTCCATCTCCTCGTGGTTCTCCCACGCCTCGGGAATCATCATCAGGACTGAGTGCGGCAGCGATCGACCGCCCAGGTGCAGCAGCTCCAGAACCTCGTCGAAAGTCGCCGAGTCCGAGGCCCCGTCGGTGCAGATCGGGAAGAGACGTTCGAGGTCACCGGGGATGACATCGCTGGCGAGCTGGCTCTCGCGAGCCTTCATCCAGTTCCGGTTGCCCTTGAGCGTGTTGATCTCGCCGTTGTGGGCAATCAGCCGGTAGGGGTGGGCCAACGGCCATGAGGGGAAGGTATTGGTCGAGAAGCGTGCGTGGACCAGCGCCAGCTCGGTGGCAAACCTCTCGTCAGACAGATCGGGGAAGAAGAGCTCAAGCTGATCCGTGGTGAGCATGCCCTTGTAGACCATCGTTCGTGCCGACAGGGACGAGAAGTAGACCGCGGCTTCGTGCTCGGCACGTTTGCGCAGACAGAAGGCCAGACGTTCCATGCCCAGACCCACCACCCGACCCGCGGACGCGGTGACAAAGAGCTGGCGGAAGAACGGCATGCACGCCCGGGCTGCGTCACCGACGATCTCCGAGGCGATCGGCACATCGCGCCACCCGAGGACCTTCAGCCCCTCCTCCTTGGCGATGAGCTGGATCTCCGCAACGGCAGCGGCGCGCTCGTCCTCATCGACGGGCAGGAAGGCGATACCCGCGGCGTAGGCGCCCCGCGGGGGCAGCTCGAAGTCCACAACCTCGCGCAGGAAGGCGTCCGGGATCTGGGTGAGGATGCCCGCGCCGTCACCGACATTTGGATCTGCGCCGGTCGCGCCGCGGTGCTCGAGATTGCGCAGGGCCGTCAGACCATGGTCGATGATGTCGTGTCCCGCGCTACCACGCATGGTCGCCACGAGCGCCACACCACATGCATCATGCTCGAACCCGGAGTTGTACAACCCCTGGTTCATCGGCTGAGCCGAGAACAGCGAAGAAGCCACGATCAGACACCGTCCTTGACGTATCGAGAAGCACCTCGGAGAACCTGCATGGACGGCATTGGCCAGCGAGGAATTTTCAGAATACCGGAAAGCTCAAAATCCTTGCACGCATTTCGCCTCAGTCCGAATGATGAGATGACTGAGGTGCATCCCCGGCTGGTTCGCCGGTGGCCGGCTCGTCCGTGGCTGGCCCTGCCGACCCGTTGACCTCCTCGTCAGCCCGCCGCACCCGAACCCCGAAGTACCAGAAAGCGAACGCCGAACCGGCGAAGACGATCAGGGACGTCCAGATGTTGAGGCGAAGCCCCAGAATGAGGTTGGCGTGATCATCGCGCAGCATCTCGATCAACAGGCGACCGATCGTGTAGAGCATCCCGTAGAGCGCGAAGATCTGGCCCCTGGCGAGACTGAACCGGCGGTCGACCAGCACCAGGGCCAGCGCGACGAGCATGCACCACAACGACTCGTAGAGAAACGTCGGCTGGAAGACCCCTTCGATGTTTGTGGTGCTGCCAGGGCAAGTGACCGCTACCCCTGCGCTCTGGTCCCAGCAGTGGATCTGCAGGCCCCACGGCAGATCGGTCCTGCCGCCATGCAACTCGTTGTTGAAGTAGTTGCCCCAGCGGCCGATCGCCTGGGCAAGGACTATGCCGGGGGCAGCCGCATCGGCGTAGTCCAGCAGACGGACTCCGTGACGACGACAACCGATCCAGGCGCCCACGATGCCGAGCGCGACGGCGCCCCAGATACCGAGACCGCCCTCCCATATCTTGAGCGCATTCCATGGGTTCTTGCCCGCGACGAAGTAGAGCTCGGGGTCGGTCATCACGTGATAGATCCGACCACCGACGATCCCGAACGGAACCGCCCACACCGCCACGTCCAGCGCCTGGCCGGGCTTGCCGCCGCGATCGTTGAGCCGTCGCTGGGTGATCCAGACCGCCACGATGATGCCGGCAAGGATGCACATCGCATACGCCCGGATGGGGAATGGGCCGATGAACCAGACCGACTGTTCGGGGCTCGGGATAGACGCGATCAACTCTTGGCAGCCTTGATCTTCGCGACCAGGGCGTCAGGAGTCGTCAGGGTCTTGGTGATGTCCTTGCCGTTGAGCCACACGGTGGGCGTGCCGGTCACTCCAGCCTTCCCCGCGGCAGTCGCCACCTCGGTGACGTACTGCGCGTGCTGGCCCGAAGAGGTGCACTTCTGCCAGGTCGTCAGCGCCGGACCGGTGATCCCGGCGGTCTTGGCGAACTCCGTGAGCTGGGCGTCGGTGTAGCCGGCACCCTCCTTGGCGGGCTGCGCCGCGAAGACCGCCGCGTGGTACTCCAGGAACTTGCCCGCGTCGGCCGCACAGGCGACCGCGTTCGCGGACCGTTTTGACGAGTCGTTGCCGAGGTTGTCATCCAGGAAGGACAGGGTGTGCACCACGTACTTCATCTCACCGGCTTTGGCCATCGAGCTGAGGGTGGGGCCAAACGTCTTCTCGAACTCGCCGCAGATCGGGCACTGGAAGTCCACGAAGACGTCGAGGGTGGGCGCGTTGCTCTTCCCCGCTGCCGGGTTGGCCAGGATGCCGCCACCCGTGCCTCCGACAACACCCACAGGAGTGGGATTCCCCGAAGCGCCGGTTGACGACCCCGACTTGCTGTTGCTGCCAATAACGATTGCCACCACGACTGCCAGGACCACCACGACGGCAATGATCGCGCCGATGACGACCACGTTTGGGCCGCTCTTAGGCGTGGCTTTCGCGATCTTCTTGGAGGCGTCTGGACGCATCTGGGTGGGTCTCCTTATCCGAACAAACGGTAGTCAAGGCTGTATGCCGTACGAGGACGAACGATGAGCCACGCGGCACAGACCAGGAGCCCCACGTCGCGAAGTATTTCCAATGGGTATTGCGTTTGAGAGGCCGCGATGGTTCCCCCGCCGCCGAAGCAGCCGCAGTCAAGAGCCAGCCCGTGGGCCCACGCCCAGCTGATACCGATGATGAAGGCCAGCATCAGGAGGCCGCCCACGACTGCAGACGCACGCGTGAAAAGGCCTGCGACCAGGAGCAGACCGACCAGGATCTCGAGCACTGGCAAGGCGTAGCCCACGTAACCCGCGAAGTCGTACGGAAGGATCTGGTAGGCACGCACCGCCCGCGCCGAGAGGGCCGGTTTGGTCACCTTGGCTACCCCGGCCCAGATGAGGACGATCCCCAGGATCAAACGGGCCAGCAGACCAAAGACATCTGGCAGCCGGGTGACTGCCCTATCAATCACCAGACCCATGAGCTCAGCGCCCTTCTCGGACGCCAGCAGCCAGCTCGGCGCAGAGCTTGCGGATCGCGGTGAGACCGTTCGCAGACGAACCTGTGTCGGTGAGACAGCGCACCAGGGCCGAGCCGACGATCACGCCGTCGGCAAAGGCCGCGACCTGCGCGGCCTGGGCGCCGGTGGAGACGCCGAGTCCGACGCAGATCGGCAGGTCGGTCATCAGGCGGGTCCGGGTGACCAGCACCTCAGCCGCGTCGCCGACCGTCGTGCGTGCCCCGGTGACTCCCATGCTTGACGCGGCGTAGACGAAGCCGCTGCAGGCCGCAGCGGTGCTCCGGAGCCGCTGCGGGGTGGAGCTCGGCGCCACCAGGAAGACATGATCCAGGTCGTTGCGCTCCGCAGCCGCCATCCACTCGGCACCCTCGTCAGGGATGAGGTCAGGGGTGATCAGGCCCGCTCCGCCCGCCTTGGCCAGGTCGGCGGCAAACCGCTCGACGCCATACCGGAGAACGGGGTTCCAGTAGGTCATGACCAACGCAGGAGCGCCGGCGTCGGCAACTGCCCGCACCGCGGTGAAGACGTCATTGAACCGGACCCCGTGCTGGAGCGCGACGTCGGCCGCGTGCGCAATGACCGGGCCGTCCATCAGCGGATCGGTGTAGGGCACGCCGATCTCGACGATGTCCACCCCGGCGGCGACCATGGCGACCATGGCGTCGATGGATCCGGGCACGTCCGGGAACCCGACGGGCAGGTACCCCACGAGCGCCGCCCGACCCTCCGCCCTGGTCTTGGCAAGAACTGCTCCGACGCCGCTCACAGCTGCTCCAACCCCTCTGGCTTCTGTCCTTCGCCGAGCAACCCGAACCAACGGGCTGCCGTGTCTACATCCTTGTCACCGCGACCTGACAGGTTAACCAGGATGACGCCGCCAGGGCCGAGCTCGCGCCCGATCTCGAGGGCGCCGGCGAGCGCGTGTGCACTCTCGATGGCGGGGATGATGCCTTCAGTCCGGCACAGCAGCGAGAAGGCGTCCATGGCCTGGGTGTCCGTGATCGGGCGGTACTCGGCCCGGCCGGTGTCCCGCAGGAACGAGTGCTCGGGCCCGACGCTGGGGTAGTCAAGCCCGGCCGAGACGGAGTAGGACTCCATGGTCTGTCCGTCCTCGTCCTGAAGGACGTAGGTGAACGCGCCGTGCAGGACCCCGGGCAGCCCGGTGCTGAAACGAGATGCGTGCTGATCAGTGTCAACACCATGGCCGCCGGCCTCGAGCCCGATCAGGCGGACGGAGGAGTCATCGATGAAACGGTGGAAGATGCCCATCGCGTTGGAGCCCCCACCGACACAGGCGCACACGACATCAGGCAGACGGCCGACGAGGTCGAGCACCTGAGCCCGTGCCTCGACACCGATGATGCGCTGGAAGTCACGCACCATCTCGGGAAACGGGTGCGGTCCGGTGACGGTGCCGATCACGTAGTGGGTGGTCTCGACGTTTGTTACCCAGTCACGCATGGCCTCGTTGATCGCGTCCTTCAGGGTCGCGCTGCCATGGCTCACCGGGATGACCTTGGCGCCCAGCAGCTGCATCCTGGCGACGTTCAGAGCCTGGCGCTGCATGTCTTTCGTGCCCATGTAGACGACGCACTCAAGGCCCATCAGGGCGGCCACCGTCGCACTGGCCACCCCGTGCTGACCGGCGCCGGTCTCAGCGATGATGCGTGTCTTGCCCATGCGCTTGGTCAGCAGCGCCTGCCCGAGCACGTTGTTGATCTTGTGCGAGCCGGTGTGGTTGAGGTCCTCTCGCTTGAGCAGGATGCGGGCTCCCCCGGCATGCTCAGCGAATTTCGGAGCCTCGGTGATGATGCTGGGGCGACCGCTGTAGGTGCGGTGCAGGCGCTCGAGCTCACCCTGGAAGGCCGGGTCTACCTTCGCCTTGAGCCGTGCCTCGTCGAGCTGCTCGAGAGCGGCCATGAGGGCCTCGGGAACGTAGCGACCGCCATACGCGCCGAAGCGGCCGGGCCGCGGGCCGGCAGCGGGCGGACTGGACTCGTTGTTCATCAGACTCCCTGCTGGCGCAACGCTGGATGGGCACCTGCGGCAATGAGATCGGCTACGGCTTGGCGGGGGTGGCCACCGATCACCAGGCTCTCGCCGACGAGCACGGCGGATGCACCGGCCTGGGCATATTCGAGCACGTCGTGTGGACCGCGCACGCCGGACTCCGCGACCTTGACGATCCCCCGGGGGACGCGGGGGGCCAGTCGGGCAAAGGTGCCGCGGTCGACCTCGAGGGTCCTGAGGTTGCGGGCGTTGATGCCGATGACGCGGGCGCCTGCCTCGACGGCCCGTTCGGTCTCGGCCTCGTCGTGGACCTCGACCAGCGCCGTCATCCCGAGTGACTCGGCGCGCTCACGCAAGCCGATCAGGGTGGGTTGGTCGAGAGCCGCGACGATCAGCAGGATGACGTCGGCGCCATAGGCGCGCGCCTCCCACAGCTGGTAGGAGGAGACCATGAAGTCCTTGCGCAGCACGGGGATGTCAACTGCGGCGCGCACTGCCGCCAGGTCCTCGAGGCTGCCTCCGAAACGGCGCCGCTCGGTCAGGACGCTGATCACGCTGGCCCCGCCCGCGGCATAGTCGGCAGCCAGCCCGGCCGGATCGGCGATGATGGCCAGGGCGCCCTTGCTCGGGCTGGAGCGCTTGACCTCGGCGATCACCTTGACGCCCTCCCCCGCAGACAGAGCCGCGTGGGCGTCGAGCGCCGGGGCAACCCGCTGCGCGCGTGACTTCAGCTCATCCAGCGGGACAAGGGCCGTCCTCATTGCGAGGTCCTCACGAACGCCGTCGATGATCTCGTCGAGGACTGTGGGCACCCCTTAAGGCTATCTGCGACTTGGGGAATGCTCCGAACCGACCCCCTTGGGGCGATCAGCGAGCCTCAGTGCTCGTGGAAGACTCCTCCGGCTTGGTCTGACCGTAGCCAGCCATTGCCAGGATCTTGCCGGCAGCCACGCCGACAACTACCAGGACGATCCCGACGATGGCCATGGGCCAGCTGGCGATCACGATGGCCAAACTGATCAGGAACGTGGCCAGCAACAGAATCGCGACGCCGGTCCAGGCTGCCGTGCTCTGGCCGTCCCGGTGCTCTGCCATGGGGTCCTCTCCTCGGTGCTGCGTTCAATGAGTCCAGTGAGTATGTCTGCGCATCCGGCTGCTCTTGGGGCCTCGAGGTCATACTGTCAGCGCCGGGCGACGTCAGGAAGCCCCCCATGAACTTAAGACCGGAACCGGGACCGAGAGCTGGGCTGGCCACTGCGGGTTCGGCATCTTTGCTCAGTGCAGGGCGGTGGGATCCTCGCCACGGGAGAGCTTGTCCCATGCCGATGCTGCCGGCGCGTCTTCGGGTGCTGGCTCGCCGGCGTCATACCTGCTGGAGAGTCCGCGCCAGCGGGGCCCACCGACCAGCGCACCCAGCGCACCGAGTCCCATCACGAACATGGCGGCTAGCCCGGCCCATGCCCAGCTTCCGACCCGACCGTGCGCCGCGAGTGTCCCGCTGCGGCCCGTGCCGGCGGCCGCCAGCCTGCCCAACGCGCCCCCTGGGTCAACCAGGACCGAGATGATCACTGTCGCGCCCAGAAGCGCGGCCATCAGCGCTGAACAGGCAGCGACGACGCGTACCACGCGGCCGGACGTGGCTGCGACCACGGCCGAGGTCAAGCCCACCAGCGCGGCTGCCAGGGCACCGGATGCGATGTCAGACCCCCGGCCGTGCAGCGCACTTGCGCCGAGTGCGGCATCATCCACCGAACCCGAGACCCACTCCCTGGAACCACTCACGAGGATGATCGAGGCGGCCGCGACTATGACGACCAGAACGGTCCGCTTGCTGGTCAGCCGGTCGATCACGGCGACCGCAGCCCCGAGGCCGAGGCGACTGCGCGCAAAGCCGCGGCGGCCTTGTTGACGCTCTCCTCGAACTCCAGACGAGGTACCGAGTCGGCGACGATCCCCCCGCCGGCCTGAACATAAGCCTGACCGCCCCTGATCACGGCAGTGCGGATCGCTATGGCCATGTCCAGGTCGCCGGCGAAGTCGAGATAGCCCACGACCCCGCCGTAGACCCCGCGACGGCTCGGCTCGAGCTCGTCGATCAGGGCCATGGCACGCGGTTTGGGTGCCCCTGAGAGTGTTCCGGCCGGGAACGTTGCCGTGAGCACGTCATAGGCGCTCTTTTCGGGACGGATGTCGCCGACAACCGTGGACTCCAGATGCATGATGTGGCTGTATCGCCGGACCGTCATGAACTCCACGACGTCGACGGTGCCCGCGTGACACACCCGCTGAAGGTCGTTTCTCGAGAGATCGACGAGCATGACGTGCTCGGATCGTTCCTTGGCGTCGGCCAGCAGGTCCTCACCGTTGGCTACGTCCGCCTCGGGCGTGGCACCTCGTGGCCTCGAGCCCGCGATCGGATGGGTGATCGCGCGCCGGCCGGTCACCTTGACAAGTGCCTCGGGGCTCGAGCCCACGACGTCGTATGTCGTGCCGTCGGGTGCCGGGAGCCGCAGGAGATACATGTAGGGGCTGGGGTTCGACGCGCGAAGGACACGATAGACATCAAGGGCATCTGCGGGGCAGTCCATGGTGAACCGTTGCGACAGCACGACCTGGAACACCTCGCCATCGCGGATGGCCTCTTTGCCGGCCTCGACCATGGCGTAGAACTGCTCCGGAGTGTGGTTGCTGGAAGCCTCCGGCACGGTCGGCTCGATGACGGCCACGGTGCTCGGAGCCGCGGCGGCCAGGTCGGCGGTCATCCGGTCCAGACGGCTGACCGCGTCGGTCCAGGCATCCTCCACCCGCTCGTCGGTGGCGTCGTAGTTGACGGCGTTCGCAACCAGCAACAGTGAGCCATCGGCGTGGTCCAGGACGGCGAGATCTGTGGCCAGCATCATGGCGAGCTCGGGCAGGTGCAGCTCGTCGGGTGCAGTGTCGGGCACCCGCTCCCAGCGACGCACCGCGTCATAGGTGATGGTCCCGACCATGCCACCGGTCAGCGGTGGAAGACCCGGAATCTGGTCGGTCGCGAGCGCAGCAACGGTGTCACGTAACGCTTCCAGCGGGTCTCCACCGGTTGGGACGCCCACCGGAGCATCGCCCATCCAGTGGGTGAGGCCGTCCTTCTCGGTCAGCACGGCACTGCACGCGGCGCCGACGATGGAGTAGCGCGACCACACTCCCCCGTGCTCTGCAGACTCCAGCAGGAAGGTGCCCGGCGCATTCTTGGCGAGCTTGCGGTAGACGCCGACCGGGGTCTCGGCATCGGCGAGCAGCCTGCGCACCACCGGGATCACCCGACGAGTGCGAGCCAGATCGGTGAAGGTGTCCAGCGAAGGCCAGGTCACGCCATACCCCAGACTTGGCGTGGGCTCACTCATCCGGTTGTCCCTCAACTGCGCCGAGATCGTGGTCGTCGAAGCACGTGCGCGCGCCGGTGTGGCAGGCCGCACCGATCTGGTCGACGCGGACGAGCAGTGCGTCACCGTCGCAGTCCAGCGCGACGGTCTTGACGTACTGCGCGTGGCCCGACGTGTCGCCCTTGCGCCAGTACTCACCACGACTACGGGACCAGAACGTCACCCGCCCCGACGTCAGCGTGCGATGAAGCGCCTCATCGTCCATCCAGCCGACCATGAGCACCTCACCGCTGTCGTGCTGCTGCACGACAGCACATACGAGGCCGTCGTCGTTGCGCTTCAGGCGCGTGGCGACCTCGGCGGGGAGGGCGGACTTCGGGGATGTGGGGGTCACCCTGGACATTCTGCCGTGCGAACCCCTGGGCGAACCCACCAGATCCGGCCCGTGTTGGATACGGGAGTGCTCCCAATTGACTTCGACGTTGTCCTGCTCACGCTGCACGTGCTCGCCGCGACCATCTGGGTGGGCGGCCAGATCGTCCTGGCCGCGCTCACGGGGCCGCTGCGCCGGGCGGCTCCGGCTGCAATCGCCCCGGCCGCGCGCGCCTACGCCTGGGTGGCCTGGCCGGCGTTCGCAGTGCTCATCGGGACGGGTGCCGGGCTGCTCGCCCGCGCTGGCGATACGAGCGATGCCTACAAGATGACCCTGATGGTCAAGATGGTGTTCGTCCTGCTCTCCGGAGTTGGCGCCGCGCTGCACACCTTCGTCAAGAACCCTTCACTCAAAGGCATCTGGGCGAGCGTCGGGCTGATCAGCGCACTGTGCGTCGTGCTGCTCGGCGTCTCGATCGTCGAGGCTCCCTGAGCCGTCGAGGGGTGCTCCCGCATCGCGACCGAGAGGCTGCAGTGTGAGGATGGCGCCATGACTCGGTTCGCCAGCAGTGAGCGCCAGGGCCTGTGCGACACCTTCGAGCGCGTTGGCCCCGACACGCCGACGTTGTGCTCGCCGTGGCTCACCCGTGACCTCGCCGCACACCTCGTGGTGCGCGAGCGCCGGCCCGATGTCGCCGCGGGCATCTTGTTGCCATTCATGGCCGGCCGCCTGGAGAAGGTGCAGAACGAGTACGCGGCCTGGGACTGGCCACGGCTGGTCAACGAGGTCCGCTCGGGTCCCCCGGCCTGGTCGCCGGCGTCGCTGGGGCCGGTGGACGAGGCGATGAACACCGCCGAGTTCTTCGTCCATCACGAGGACGTGCTCCGCGGCGGTGCCGAATGGAACGTCCGGGAGCTCTCTGGCGATCTCGAGTCGGCACTGTGGGGCATCGTCTCCAGGGCCGCCCGGCTGCAGCTGGCCCGCGCCCGGGTGGGTGTGGTGCTGGTGGCCCCCTCGTATGGCGAACGCCAGGTCCACGCCAAGACCGATGTCGGTACCGTCGAGATCACCGGCACGCCCGGCGAGCTGCTGCTCTACTCGTTCGGGCGCCGGGGTGTGGCCCAGGTCGAGCTATCCGGCTCCGAACAGGCCCTCACCGCCATCTAGCCTGTCAACCCGCAAACCTAGGCAGCGTGCCTGCCTTCAACCCGCAAACCTAGGTGGCATGCTCGATAGAGAGCCGCAATTCAAGAAAGGTGCGCGAAAACCCCACTCAGCGGACGGGCAGCCCGTGGCTGCGCAGGGCGTCCTTCACCTGGCCGATGGTGAGCTCGCCGAAGTGGAAGACGCTCGCCGCGAGGACGGCGTCGGCCCCAGCATCAACAGCCGGCGCAAAGTCGCCGACAGCGCCCGCTCCACCGCTGGCGATCAGAGGCACGGTGACCACTCGCCGGACTGCCTCGATCAGCTCCAGGTCGAAGCCATCCTTGGTGCCGTCGGCGTCCATGGAATTGAGCAGGATCTCCCCCGCGCCCAGCTCCGCGGCCCGCGCGCACCACGCGATGGCGTCCAGTCCGGTTCCCTGACGACCTCCGTGGGTGGTCACCTCGAACTCGCTCGTAGCAACACCCGATGTGTCGCGTCGACGCCGCACATCAGCCGACAACACCAGGACTTGAGAGCCGAAACGATCCGCGATGTCGGCGATCAGGCCCGGGCGGGAGATCGCTGCGGTGTTGATCCCCACCTTGTCGGCCCCGGCTCGCAGCAAGCGGTCCACGTCGTCAACCTCGCGCACGCCCCCGCCGACTGTCAGCGGGATGAAGACTTCCTCGGCGGTCCTGCGAACCACGTCATAGGTCGTCTCGCGGTTACCACTGCTCGCGGTGACGTCAAGGAAGGTGAGCTCGTCAGCGCCCTGCTCGTCATAACGTTTGGCCAGCTCGACGGGATCACCGGCATCACGCAGGTTCTCGAAGTTGACCCCCTTGACCACTCGGCCGGCATCAACATCAAGGCAGGGGATAACCCGTATCGCAACACTCACCCGGCGAGCCTACCGACCATTCCACCCGGTCATGGCGCTCTACAGTCCAGATATGCACTTCACGGTGGCGGACGAGACGGTCGCCGCGGCACTGCTGATCATCAACAGGGCCCAGACGCGGTGCGGCGCAACTAAAGTCGTCGCCATCGACGGGCCCAGCGGTGCAGGCAAGACCGACTTCGCCGCTGCCCTAGCCGACCGCGTCCCCAGCGCACTGCTCCTGCACATGGACGACTTGTACCCCGGCTGGGACGGCCTGGCGCGGGCCGTTGCCAACCTGCACGACCAGGTTCTGGCACCAATCTCGCGCGGCGAGCAGGCGACATACCGGCGATGGGACTGGGAGCAAAATAGGTATGCCGAGTGGCACAGCCTCCCTGCGACAGACCTCCTGCTCATCGAGGGTGTGGGCTCGGGCGCGGGTCCGGGCCGGCAGTACCAGTCGGCGCTCATCTGGCTCGAGGCGGACCGCGATGAACGCTTCCGACGGGCAATAGAGCGCGACGGCGAGTCGTATCTGCCGCACTGGCGACGCTGGGCAGCGCATGAGGAGGCCCTGTTCGCGGTCGACGGGACGCGCAGCCGCGCGGACCTCATCATCAACACCTAGCCCTGACCGAAAGCCAGCGAAAGTGGACGATGGCTAACCGCTGGTGGGCAGCGTGGCGACTCATATGAGACGGGGCCTGGCCAAGTTGCTCTAGCGAGCCGTGGGCAGGAGCTCTCAGCCTGTGGGGCGCGGCCTGCTGTGAACCTGGACGAGCGCCGACAACCGTGCTGCCTCTGCCTGGCCTAAGGCACCGTCAGCCTTCTGGATCGCCATGACAGCAACGGTATCGGTGTCATCGAGGTCGACGCTCACCCACGGGGCGCCGCCACCGAACTGAACGCTGATGATCTGCGCCCACTCAAGCTTGCGGGTAATAACCAGATTGCGGATCACCAGACCCTGGGCCGAAGGAACTGCCCGAATCGAGGCGAAGCGCCACAGCGCTGCCGCGACGACGAGGCCGCAGCAGGTCAGCAGCAACCGGTCTGAGAGTCTCCACCCACCGAGGCTCGGATCAACCGACGGCATCGACAACGCGCCGCCGGTGAAGATCACCACGGACAACACCGACATCGTCAGGGCAACCCGTCGCCCCTGACGGGGGCGGAATACGGCATATGGGTCCGGCTGACCGCGACTATCAGCCGGCACGCCGGCCATCAGAGTCGGCAGGCGGAGATGTCAGTGACCAGAATCGCTCGAGCGCCGAGGTCGTAGAGGTCGTCCATCAGCTGGTTCGTGCGGCTCCGCGGCACCATGGCGCGCACTGCCGCATACCCCTTGTCGTGCAGCGGTGACACGGTCGGCGACTCCAGGCCAGGGGTGAGGGCGCAGGCCTGCTCCACCAGCTCGACCCGTACGTCGTAGTCCATCATCACGTAGCTGTGGGCGGTGATCACGCCCTGAAGTCGGCGTGCGAGGACGTCAAGGGCGCCCTGGGACTGACTGTCCGCGCGCTGGATCAGGACGGCCTCGCTCAGCAGGATCGGGTCTCCGAAGACCTCCAGTCCCTGCTGGCGCAGCGTGGACCCGGTCTCGACGACGTCCGCGATCACGTCCGCGACCCCCAGGGTGATGGCAGTCTCGACCGCACCGTCGAGCCGGACGACGTCAGCCTTGACGCCATGCTCAGCCAGATGCGTCGACACCAGTCCGGCGTAGCTCGTCGCGACCCGCTTCCCGTCAATATCCTTGACGCTCGCGGCGATCCCCGGTCGTGCGGCATAGCGAAACGTCGACGCGGCGAAACCCAGAGCCATCGACTCGACAGCAGCGGCGCCCGAGTCCAGCAGGAGGTCACGACCGGTAATCCCGCCGTCGAGGCTGCCGGAGCCGACGTAGACCGCTATGTCACGCGGCCGCAGGAAGAAGAACTCGATGTCGTGGTCTGAGTCGGTCAGCACGAGCTCCTTGGGGTCGCGGCGGCCCCGGTAGCCCGCTTCCCGAAGCATCTCGGCAGCAGCCTGGGACAGAGAACCCTTGTTGGGCACGGCAATTCGTAACATGTGATGCAGTCCTTGCGTTGAGGACGGGAGGTCGGGTCAGAGGTGGGTATAGACGTCGTCGAGCGAGATGCCAGCAGCAAGCATCATGACCTGTAGGTGATAGAGCAGCTGGCTGATCTCCTCGGCGGTGCGCGCCTTGCCCTCATGCTCGGCAGCCATCCACACCTCGGCGGCCTCTTCGACGATCTTCTTGCCGATGGCATGGACCCCTGCGTCCAGCTCGACGACGGTGCGCGAGCCTTGCGGGCGCGTGGCAGCCTTGTCGGTCAACTCGGCATACAACTGGTCAAAGGTCTTCACGAAGGTCAAGGTTACGGGGCGAGCCTTCTGCCACCCGTCACCACCCATTGAACGAATCGCCGATCAAGGAAATCACGGTCAGGTTCGACCGCTCCCACCTCCGAACCAGTATCGTCACCTGTCGGATGGGATCGCCGTCAAGGCGTGCGGATGCCGTGCGGCCGCGACCCCAACGGAGGTGTCAATGACCAGCTGCCGGAGGACCAGACCACGAACTCGAAATGGCGTCGACGGACCTGGTCCTGTGACGGTCCTCGTCCTCGCGACGTCGGGTCTGTTCGCGGGTGCCGTTGTGGCCCTCCGCACCAGGCGGCGGCTCGGTCAGCTGCTGCTTGTCGGTGCGGCGTTCGAGGCGTTCCGGGCCGGCACGTACCTGTACGCGACGCTGCACGGCAAGCTCGTGGTCTGGGCGCGTGAGATTGATGCGCTCCACCTGACCGGCAGCGAGCAGGTGCTCGACCTTGGCTGCGGTCGGGGGGCCGTGCTACTGACGGTCGCTCAGAAGCTGACCACTGGCAAGGCGATCGGCCTCGACCTGTGGCAGGCCAAGGACCAGTCCGGGAACACCGAGGCCGCCACCCGGCGCAACGCCGACATCGCGGACCTGGCCGACCGGATCGACCTCGTCACGGGCGATATGCGCGCCCTGCCCTTCAACGACGCCAGCTTCGACCTTGTCGTCTCCAGCCTCGCGCTGCACAACATCGCCGTCGCGGAGGACCGCGACAAAGCGGTGAACGAGGCCATGCGCGTGCTTCGCCCAGGCGGCCGGCTGCTTCTGGCCGATGCCCTGCACACCGATGCCTACGCGGCTGCGCTGCGAAAGGCCGGCGCCCAGGACGTGGAGGTCAGGCCCCTGGGATGGCGGGTCTGGTACGGCGGTCCGTGGTTTGGCCTGTCAATGGTGACCACCCACAAGCCCTGACTGCTAGGTTCTGCCCCCGAATCACCGGCACCGCCCCTAGAATTTGCGGCTCTTGTGACCCATCCGTGGGTGCCTGACTGACCCACGAGGTACGACACGCCGTTCCCCGCCTATGGTTCCTGCTGTCCAAGGCTGGAAT
>Ga0208716_1000033_pt1 | contig 43255 bp, 39 predicted proteins | sample NGESurdeep092012_8_FD_184482 | JGI IMG/M metagenome (GOLD analysis project Ga0208716, IMG submission 184482) | Arctic peat soil microbial communities from Barrow, Alaska - NGEE Surface sample 415-3 deep-092012 (SPAdes) | ecosystem: Environmental > Terrestrial > Soil > Wetlands > Peat ...
CAGAAGGAGACGCCGGGACTCGGCGACAAGGTCGAGGTGGACAAGTCGTTCGGCGCCCAGTTCGCCGGGCGCATCGTGCCGCTGAAAGGAGTGAAGACGCTCGTCGCCGGCAATCCGAGCCAGGTGCAGACGATCACCGGCGCGACCATCTCGTCGCGCGCCGTGATTCGCATCATCAACGACGCGGTCGCGAAGTGGCGGCCGCTGCTCGAGGCACACGATCGCGGAGGCCAGCGGTGACCGCAGTTCCGGTGCCCGGACTCGTATCGGCTCCTCCGTCGAGCGCGCCGGCGCTGGTGCCCGGTGCGCCACCTCCCGCCACCGTCTTTGCTGATGTGTGGCGCGGCATCGGCCGCGAGAATCCCGTCCTTGTCCAGTTCCTCGGGATGTGCCCGACGATGGCGGTGACGAACGTGCTCGCCAACGGGCTCGCGATGGGCATCGCGACGACGTTCGTGCTCGTCGGGTCGGGACTGTTCGTCTCGCTCTTCCGAAAGTACATCGCGAACGAAGTCCGGATCACGTCGTACATCCTCATCATCGCGACGTTCGTGACCCTCGCCGACATGCTCCTCGCGGCCACGTTCCCCGACATCAGCAAGGCGCTCGGACCGTTCATCCCGCTCATCGTCGCGAACTGTCTGCTGCTCGGACGCGCGGAGGCATTCGCCGCCAAGGTTCCGGTGTACCGCGCGGTCGCCGATGGATTCGGAATGGGGGCGGGATTCACCCTTTCGCTGTGCCTCCTCAGCACGATTCGCGAGGTGCTCGGCAAGGGCAGCATCCTCGGGCACGACCTGTTCGGACCGCGGTTCGAACCGTGGGTGTTCATGATGATGCCGCCGGGCGGTTTCCTGACGCTCGGCATCGCGCTGCTCGGCCTCGCGTGGGTCATGGAACTTCGGAAACGCCGCGCACTGGTGACCGCATGAGCAACCTCGCATGGATCTTCGTCTCGACGCTGCTCGTGAACAACTTCACGCTGGTGATGTTCCTCGGGCTGTGCTCCTTCTTCGGCGTCACGGCGAAAGTCGAGACGGCCTGGCGCCTCGGCCTGGCGAACACGTTCGTGCTCATCCTCACCGCGCTGAGCGCGTGGGTGCTCAACACGTTCGTCCTCGCGCGGACGCCGTTCCTGCGGACGATCGCGTTCATCGTGGTGATCGCGTCGGTCGTGCAGATCCTGGAGATGGCGCTCAAGAAGTACCTCCCGGTGCTCTTTCGCCAGCTCGGCATTTACCTGCCGCTGATCACCACCAACTGCGCGATTCTCGGGCTGGCGCTGTTCCAGACCAGCCGCAGCTATACGTTGATCGAGGGACTCGTGTTCGCGCTCGGCGCAGGCTTCGGCCTCACACTCGCGCTGTCGCTGATGGCGTCGATCCGCGAGCGCATCGAGCTGACCGACGTGCCGGCGGTTGCGCGTCGCATGGGACTCGTGCTCGTCATCGCGTCGTGCCTTTCGATGGCGTTCATGGGATTCGCCGGGATGGGGAGCGCCGAATGAGCGACACCGTGCTCGGGATCGTCCTTGCCGCAATCCTGTTCGTTATCTACGGCCTGCTGCCGCATCGCGGCTGCACAGGCCACTGTACGGGCTGCACGGGCTCATGCGGCCGCCGCGAAGAAGGAGATGACCATGTCCAATGAACGATCGATGCGCCGGCAGCCTGACCGGCGCGAATTCCTGACCATCGGCACGGGGCTCTTCGTGGCGCTCTCCCTGCCCGTCGCGCTGCGCCGCCGGATAACGCTGGTGAAGCGCACGTTTCCGGTCATGGGAACCGTCGCCGAACTGCAGGTCGCGCATGCCGACGTTCGCGTGGCCGAGAGCGCGATCGACGCGGCCATCGCCGAGCTGCAATGGGTGGAGCGCACGATGACGCGGTATACGGCGACCTCCGACGTCGGCCGTGCCAATCGCGACGCGTGGCGCGAAGCGGTGACGGTCACGCCTGAAACGGCGCTCGTGGTCTCGCGGGCGCTCGATTGGGCGTCGGCGAGCGACGGCCGGTTCGATCCGGCGGTCGGCGAGGTTTCGGAACTGTGGGACGTGCTGAATCGGAACGAGCCGCCACGGACGGACCGTGTGGCGAGCCTCGCCAGTCGCGGCTTCTGGCGGAAGCTCGACGTCTCGACGTTCCGCGGCGTACCGGCGATTCGCTTCAACGATCCCGACATGCACCTCGACCTCGGAGCGATCGCCAAGGGATTCGGCATCGACCGGGCTACCGAGGCGCTGCGCGCACGCGGCATCGCTCATGCGATCGTCACAGTAGGCGGCGATCTCTACGCGCTCGGCGGATCGCCGGAGGGTGCGCCGTGGAAGGTCGGCATTCGCGACCCGCACGACCTGCGCGCCCTCGCGGCCACGCTCGACGTTGCCGACCGCGCCGTGGCGACCTCCGGCGACTACGAACGTTTCTTCCGCTGGCGCGGAGTGCGTTACCACCACCTGATGGATCCGGCCACGGCCGCGCCCCGGCGGACGCCGGTGCACAGCCTCACCGTCCTCGGCGACCGGGCGATCGATGCGGACGGCGCATCCACGTCTGGTTTCGGTCTGTCGCGTGACGTGGCGACGCGGCTTGCACGCCGTCTGATTCCCGGAGCTGAGGCAATTCCGCTGACCTGAGGAGGGCGAGATGAAGAGCCACCGGCTGTTCTGCAACGCCTGCGACCGGGAAGTGAGCGTGATGATCACCGACGCTCCGCTTCTCGACGGACAGGCGACGCTGCACGACGAGGAGGTCATCTGCCTCGAGATCGGCAGCAAGTGCACGGGAAATCTGTGCCCGCTTGGCGCGCTGGAACCCAACGCGATGGTGGCTCGGCTCGTGAGGAACGGCCTGCCGCTCGACGGCCTCCGGACGTTGCGGTCCGTCTGTCCGTCGTGCAGACGTGAGACGGAGATGGTCCTGTACGGCGGGGGCCGCGCCGCGTGCACGGAGTGCGGCAGTCCTGCGCGATGGACCGTGGATCACGCGGAGCCGTTGAGCTGACTGGGGACGAGCGACGGGTGAGGAGTCTGCGAAGAGGGACGAGCGACGCGTGAGGGGCGATCTGGTGAAGAGCGACGGGTGAGGAGTGAGGAGGCAAACGAACGGCACCGGCAAGAACATTTCGGTGATGCTTTCTTGCGGAGCGAGAGTCAGTTTGTTCGGCGTGACAAACGACTCCAACGACGCTGCACTCTTGGCCTGGGAGACGCGACAGCTCACGGCGATTACCGGTGATCCGCTGTGGCGGCTGCACTGCTATCGCGAAGCGCTGTTCCTGCTTGAGCAGGTCCGGGAAGACGTGAAGGAACTCGGACTGCCCGGTTCGCACACGGATGCGAAGGAGCAGCTTCTCCGGTCGGTCGGCGGCGGAACACGCCGGCGTTGACGATCGTATCGAGAGGCTTGCTCGCATACGCCGAATGCTGCTCGGGTTGCTCACGCGGCTCCGGACGAAAGGCGGGCGGAAATTCGATTCTTGGTAACACAACGCGGACTCCTCACTCGTCGCCGGTCCCTCTTCGCGCTCTCGTCACCCGTCGCCCTCTATGACTCCTACGGCCGCGCCTGATGCTCGGCCACACGCCTGAAGTGATAGCCATAGATCGCGAGCGTCACGGCGCGCGGCAGCAGTCTGGGCCTCACGAACACCGTCCATGCCAGCAGGCGCCAATATTGGAACCGCTCGCGCCCGATGATTCCGAGTCGCAGCGCTGAGCGCCCCAGCGCCAGCAACCGCTGGAAGTCCACGCGTTGCCGCACCTCGGGCGTCTTGAATTCGCGGAGAAAAGTTCGCACGCGGCGATAGTACTGCTTGGGCGCGTAGATATGGCTGAGCAACGCGCGGTAGTGCTCGTTCAACATCTCGAGTCCCATGCTCGGGATGAGATTCGTCGTGCCGTCCACGTTGTCGCCCGTCATATCTCCCAGGAGACGACCCTCACGCGCCATCCGCGCATAGAGCCGGGTGCCGGGGGGCGCCTGCAGCATCCCGACCATCGCCGTCACGATGCCGCTCCGCTGAATGAAGTCGATCTGCCGCTGAAACGTGGAAAGCGTGTCGCCGTCGAAGCCGACGATGAACCCGGCATTGACCTCGATGCCGGCGCGCTGGATGCGCTTGACGTCGGCGACGAGGTCGCGGCCGAGGTTCTGCTTCTTGTTGCACGCCGCGAGCGCCGCTTCGTCGGGCGTCTCGATTCCCACGAAGACGTTGTCGAATCCGGCGGCGGCCATCAGCCGCATCAGTTCGGCGTCGTCCGCGAGGTTCATCGAGACCTGCGAGTTGAACGGCATGCGGCGTTTGCGATGCTGCCACACGATGAGCGCCGGGAGCAGTTCGCTCTTGAGAAGGCGCTTGTTCCCGATGAGGTTGTCGTCCACGAAGAACACGGAGCCGCGCCAGCCGAGTTCGTGGAGCCGGTCGAGCTCCGCGATCATCTGCGCCGTCGTCTTCGTCCGCGGCCTGTGGCCGAGCATCGCCGTCACGTTGCAGAACTCGCAGTCGTAGGGACAGCCGCGGCTGAACTGCACGCCCATCGACGCGTAGTGCTTGAAGTTCACCAGCTCCCAGAGCGGGACCGGCGTCTGGTGCAAGTCGGCATGGTCGCCGCTGGAGTACAGCCGTCGGGGGTGTCCATTCCTGAGGTCGGCGAGGAAGGACGGAAGGGTGAGCTCGGCCTCGTTGAGCACGAAGTGATCCACCTCAGGAAACGACTCGTGCTCCACGCTAAAGAGCGGGCCCCCGGCGACGACGGGCACGCCGGCGGCCTTGCAGCGCGCGATCACCTCGCGTGCCGACTTGCGCTGCACGACCATCCCGCCAACGAAGGCATAATCGGCCCATGCGAGGTCCGCGTCGGTGAGCCTCGTGACGTTGAGGTCCACCAGCCGTTTCTGCCATTCCGCCGGGAGCATCGCGGCCACCGTGAGCAGCCCGAGTGGCGGCGTTGACGCGCGCCGCCGGATGAACTTCAGCGCGTGCTTGAAGCTCCAGAACGTGTCCGGAATCTCCGGGGCGAGGAGAAGGATGTTCATCAAGTTGAATTCTATCTATCGTCGATGCCGTCATCTGCGGGTCGATCCCCGACATATATGAGGGATTCCCTTACAGACTGCTGGCGGCGTCCTGATACCGCGGCAGTCGCGGCGAACGCAACCTTCGCGGTTACGAACCAAGTCGGGCGTCGAACGCGCCGGGAGAATGGAAATGATGCGCCATCGCAGCTGGGCCGAGCCCTGGAAGATCAAGGTCGTCGAGCCGATTCACATGACCACGCGCGCGGAGCGCGAGCGTCACATCCGCGAGGCCGGTTTCAACACGTTCCTCATCAAGTCCGAGGACGTCTACATCGACCTGCTCACCGATTCGGGCACGAACGCGATGAGCGATCGCCAGTGGGCCGGGATGATGATGGGCGACGAGGCGTATGCCGGCTCGCGAAACTTCTACCATCTCGAGAAGGCCGTCCGCGACGTCTACGGCTATCCGGAGCTGATCCCCACGCACCAGGGGCGCGGCGCCGAGAACATTCTCTCGCAAATCCTCATCAAGCCCGGGGACCACATTCCCGGCAACATGTATTTCACGACGACGCGGCTGCACCAGGAGCTGGCGGGCGGCGCGTTCCACGACGTGATCATCGACGAGGCGCACGACCCGGCGTCGGAGCACCCGTTCAAGGGGAACGTGGACCTCGCCAAGCTCGACGCGCTAGTGCGGGAGGTGGGAGCGGAACGCGTCCCGTACATCTGCGTGGCGCTGACGGTGAACCTTGCGGGCGGGCAGCCCGTGAGCGTCGCGAACCTCCGCGCCGTGAACGAATACTGCCATGCGCGCGGCATCAAGGTGATGCTCGACGCGACGCGCGCCGTGGAGAACGCGTGGTTCGTCCAGCAGCGCGAGCCGGAGATGCGCGATCGCACGGTCGCCGAAATCCTGCGCCTGATGTGCGACCTCTCCGACGGCGCGACGATGAGCGGCAAGAAGGACTCGCTCGTGAACATCGGCGGCTGGCTTGGGCTCCGCGATCCGTCGCTCGGCGAGCGCGCGCGCAACCTCGTGGTCGTGTACGAGGGACTCCACACCTACGGCGGGCTCGCCGGGCGCGACCTCGAGGCGATGGCCATCGGCATCCGCGAGTCCATCGAGGAGGATTACATCCGCAGCCGCATCGGGCAGGTGTACTACCTCGGAGAGCAACTGCGCGAGGGCGGCGTGCCGATCGTGTTGCCGATCGGCGGCCATGCCGTGTTCATCGATGCGGCGGCGATGCTCTCCCATCTGCCGCGCGACCAGTTTCCGGCGCAGGCGCTCGCGGCGGCGCTCTACGTCGAGGGCGGCGTGCGGGCGATGGAGCGGGGCGCGGTGAGCGCGGGGCGCGACCCGAAGACGGGGGAAAACCGTTTCCCGCGGCTCGAGCTCGTGCGGCTCACGATTCCGCGCCGCGTGTACACCCAGGCCCACATGGACGTCGTGGCCGAAAGCGTCCTGGCGCTGTACGCCGCGCGTGACCGCGTGCACGGCCTGCGCTTCACGTCGGAGCCGGAATACCTGCGCTTCTTCCAGGCGCGGTTCGAGCCGGTGGGATCGCTGAAGGTGCTCGACAGCGCGGTCGCCGGCGCGGACCACGCGGACCCGCACTTTGTACTCCAGACGGACGACTGACTCGCGACCCTCGCAGTTCCACCACTTTCCGGAGCCTCATCGATGACGCCCATCGACGGTGCAGCTGACGCCCTGGGCGGGAGCATCGCCGTTCCCCGTCCGCCGGCCTCCGCGCCAGCCGCGCCATCCGCACTCGACTCGTTCGCGTACGACGACGACATCGTACGAAAGTTCATGGTCGCCACGTTCGTGTGGGGACTCGTCGGGATGCTCGTCGGCCTGGTCATCGCGCTTCAGCTCGTTGAACCCTCGCTGAACCTCGCGTCGTGGTTCTCGTTCGGGCGACTGCGGCCGCTGCACACGAACGCCGTGATCTTCGCCTTCGCCGGCAACGCGTTCTTCACCGGCTGCTACTACTCCACGCAGCGGCTCTGCAAGGCGCGGATGTTTTCCGACGGACTCGGCCGCTTCCACTTCTGGGGATGGCAGCTGATCATCGTCGCCGCCGCGATCACGCTCCCGCTCGGGTACACGCAGGCGAAGGAATACGCGGAGCTCGAGTGGCCGATCGACATCGCGATCGCGGTGGTATGGATCGCGTTCGCGGTGAACTTCTTCGGCACGCTGAAGAAGCGGCGCGAGCGGCACCTCTATGTGGCGCTCTGGTTCTACATCGCCAGCATCATCACCGTCGCGGTCCTGCACATCTTCAACAACCTCGCCATTCCGGCGGGATTCCTGAAGAGTTACTCGATCTATGCCGGTGCGCAGGACGCGTTCATGCAGTGGTGGTACGGCCACAACGCCGTCGCGTTCTTCCTGACCACGCCCTTCCTCGGCATGATGTACTACTTCATGCCGAAGGCGGCCGAGCGACCGGTCTATTCATACAGGCTGTCGATCCTGCATTTCTGGTCGCTGATCTTCCTGTACATCTGGGCAGGTCCACACCACCTCCACTACACCGCGCTTCCCGAATGGGCGTCGACGCTCGGCATGGTGTTCTCGGTGATGCTCTGGATGCCGTCGTGGGGCGGCATGATCAACGGCCTGCTCACGCTGCGCGGCGCGTGGCAGAAGGTGGTGGACGAGCCGGTGCTGAAGTTCTTCGTCGTCGCTATCACGGCGTACGGGATGTCGACGTTCGAGGGGCCGATGCTCTCGATCAAGAGCGTGAACGCGCTCGCGCACTACACCGACTGGATCATCGCGCACGTCCACACCGGCACGCTCGGGTGGAACGGATTCATGACGTTCGGTGTGATCTACTGGCTGCTGCCGCGGCTCTTCCAGACGCAGCTCTACAGCAAGAAGCTGGCGGAGGCGCACTTCTGGATTGCGAGCTTCGGCATCCTCCTGTACGTGGTTGCGATCTACAGCGCGGGCGTGACGCAGGGGCTTATGTGGCGCGCCTTCGACGAAACGGGACGCCTCGCGTATCCCGATTTCATCGAGACCGTCGTCAAGCTTCTCCCGATGTGGTGGATGCGCGCCGCCGGCGGCGGACTGTACATCGTCGGCATGCTGCTGTTCGGGTGGAACATCCTGATGACCTGGCGCCGCCGTCCGGCGGTGTACGACGTGCCGGTCATTCAGGCGGCGCCGCTCGTTCGCGAATCGAAGACGCCGACTTATGCAGAGCCGCGGCGCGCCGGCGTGATCGCGCACTTCATGGACATGGGGTGGCATCGCATGTGGGAGGGACGCTGGCTGTACTTCAGCGTGTGGGTGCTCGTGGCGATCGCGGTGGCGTCGCTGTTCGAGATTCTCCCGACCTTCCTGATCAGGTCGAACATCCCGACCATCGCATCGGTGAAGCCGTACACGCCGCTCGAGCTCGCGGGCCGCGACCTCTACCTCCGCGAGGGGTGCTTCAACTGCCACTCGCAGATGATCCGTCCGTTCCGCTGGGAAACCGAGCGGTTCGGCGAGTACTCGAAGCCCGGCGAGTCGGTGTACGACCATCCGTTCCTGTGGGGTTCGCGGCGCATCGGCCCGGATCTCGCGCGTGAAGGAGCGAAGTATCCAGACCTCTGGCACGTGCGCCACATGCAGGACCCGCGGTCGATCACGGCGAAGTCGATCATGCCGGCATATCCGCACCTGCTGACGCACGACCTCGATTTCGCGGGGATCCAGCGGCGAGTCGATGTCATGGCGATGCTCGGCGTCCCGTACGGCGACGCCGTCATCGACGGCAACGCGCCGAAGATGGCGCACGCGCAGGCGGCGATGGTCGCCGACACGATCGCGCAGCAGGGCGGTCCCGCCGGATTGCAGGACAAGGAAATCGTCGCGCTCATCGCGTACCTCCAGCGGCTCGGCCGCGACGCGACGCGGGTCGCGCCGGCCGTCGCGAGCGGGAGGGCTCCATGAATCCGCTCGCCGACGTCGTGGGCGCATCCGGCCTGCACGTGTTCGCCGAGATCGCGCTCGTCCTTTTTCTCATCGCGTTCGGATCGATCGTCACGCAGCTGCTGACGGCGCGCCAGTCAACGCTGGATCATGCCGCCCGCCTGCCGCTCGAAGAAGACGTCGTTCCACCGACCTCCTTGCTGGAGCGCGAATCCTGACATGAACACACCAACCTCGGAACAGGACCGCCTGCTCGATCACAGTTACGACGGCATCCAGGAATTCGACAATCCGCTGCCGCGCTGGTGGGTGTGGATCTTTTGGGCGTGCATCGCGTTCGCGGCGGTGTACGGGCTCATTCCCGGCAACGTGCTGCGCGGGCCCGGACGCATCGCGGAGTACAACGCGTCGCTCGCCGAGGCCGCGCGTCTCCATCCACCCGAGGTGGAGGCGAGCGAGGCGTCACTGCTCGCGCTGACGCACGACTCGAAAGCGCTGGTCGCGGGGAAACAGCTGTTCGTCACGACCTGTTCGCCGTGCCATCGCCCCGACGCGGGCGGCCTGATCGGGCCGAACCTCACGGATGACTACTGGCTCCACGGCGGCAAGATCAACGAAATCCATCACACCATCACGGTCGGTGTGCTCGACAAGGGCATGCCGAACTGGGGCAAGATGCTGAAGCCGGATCAGGTGACGGACGTGGCGGCGTACGTGTTCACGCTGCACGGCTCGAACCCGCCGAACCCGAAGCCGCCGCAGGGCGTGCTGGTGCCGCGCGAAAAATGACGGCGCCGGTCGCGGTCGGCCGCGTTCTCCCGACGATGAACGAGGACGGATCCCGCCGGTGGATCCGTCCGAAGCTGTCGCCCGGAAAGTTCTGGGTGCGCCGGCGTGCCGTCGCGTACGCGCTGATGGTGATCTTCTTCATCATCCCGTACCTGCGGATGAACGGAATGCCGCTCGTCCTGCTCGACCTGCCGCTTCGGCGGTTCACGATTCTCGGCTCGACGTTCTTCCCGACCGACACGCTGCTGCTGATGCTGCTCGTGCTCAGCATCCTCATCGGAATCTTCCTGATGACGGCGCTCGCCGGGCGCGTCTGGTGCGGATGGGCCTGTCCGCAAACGGTGTACATGGAATTCGTTTTCCGGCCGATCGAGCGCCTGTTCGAGGGCGGCCGGAGCGGTTCGATGCGGTTCGACCGCGAGCACGCGCGGGGACAGCTGCATCCGAGGCGGCTCGCGAAGTACGCGGTGTACCTCGTGCTGTCGCTCTTCCTCGCGCACACGTTCCTGGCGTACTTCGTCGGGATCGATCGTCTCGTGATGTGGGTGCGCCGCTCTCCGGTCGAGCATCCGACGTCGTTCCTGGTGATGGCGTTCACGACGGCGGCGATCATGGTGGACTTCACCTGGTTCCGCGAGCAGACCTGTCTCGTGGCCTGCCCGTACGGGCGGTGGCAGTCGGTGCTGCTCGACCGCCAGTCGCTGATCGTCGCCTACGACGGGAATCGCGGCGAGCCGCGCAGCCGCGACAGGGAGCGCGTGGAAGGCGCCGGTGACTGCATCGACTGCGGCGCGTGCGTCCTCACCTGTCCCACGGGCATCGATATACGCGACGGCCTGCAGATGGAGTGCATACACTGCACGCAGTGCGCGGACGCGTGCGATGCGATCATGTCCCGCGTGGGCAAGCCGCCGGGATTGATCCGCTATTCGTCGCGCGCAGCGCTCGAGGGCGAGCGCGTGCGCCGCTTGCGCCCGCGCGTCGTGCTCTACCCGGCCGCGCTCTCGCTCGCGTTCGGCGGCTTCCTCGTTGCGCTCATCCTGAGGACGCCGGCCGACATCACCGTCATGCGGGGACTGGGCGCGCCGTTCGCGGTGGAGGCCGACGGACGCGTGGCGAACCAGCTGCGCATCAAGATCACCAACCGCGATCCGCAGTCGCACGAATATGCGGTCTCGCTCGAGGGCGTCGAGCCCGGCGCGATGATCGCGCCGCAGAATCCGATCCCGGTCGGGCCGGGCCGAACGGCGATCATGGACGTGTTCGTGATGCTTCCGGCGGCGGAGTTTCACGACGGCGAGCACCGGGTTACGGTTCGCATCGCCGACGGTGCCGGTTACACCGACGCCGTGACGTACCGCCTCGTCGGGCCGGAGCACCCGGACGCCGCGGGTCCGCCGCACGAATCGAAGAAGGAGCCGCGATCGTGAAGCGCGGCGCATGGTGGCCCATCGCGATCGTGGCGATTCTCACGCTCACCGTCGGCGCGAACGTCGCGATCTACTACGTCGCGAACGACGATCAGGGGATCGCGATCGAGCCCGATTACTACCGCAAGGCCGTCGCATGGGACAGCACGATGGCGCAGGCGCGCGAGAACCGTGCGCTGGGCTGGCACGTCACGCCATCGCTCGCGGCCTTCACCGGGCGCGATGGCGCCGAGTTGCGCGTCACGCTCACCGACTCCACGGGCGCGGCGATCTCCGGTGCGACGGTGAAGGTGGTTGCGTTCTACAATGCGCGTGCTGGTGAGATTTCGGACACGACGCTCGTACCCGAGCGGGGCGGTTACGGGGGGAGGTTGCCCGTGCATCACGGCGGCGTCTGGGAACTTCGCTTCGAGGTGACGCGAGGTGACGTCCGGTTCACGTCGACGTCGCGCGTCGAGGCGGTTTCCGCCGCGGGTTCGTGATCCTGCTCGCCGGAGTGCTGCTCGCCAGCCTGGTGGGAAGCATCCACTGTGCGGCGATGTGCGGCGGGTTCGTCTGCGCCTACGCCGGAACCGGTGCACCGCGCGGACTTTCGAGTCTTCCGGCGCACCTCGCGTACAACGGCGGGCGCCTCATCTCGTACGTGACCCTCGGACTCGTGGCGGGTGCGATCGGCGCGCGCGTCGACGACCTGGGACGGCTCGCGGGAATGGGACGCGGCGCGGCGGTGCTCGCCGGCGTGCTCATGGTGGTGTGGGCGCTCGGGATGATCGGCGCGTCGCTCGGCGTACGCGTGAGCGGCACGCTCGTGCCCGAGTGGCTGCAGAAGCGGCTCGGCTCGGCGCTGGTCGCGATGCGCGACGAACCGCCGGTCGCGCGCGCGGCGCTCACCGGACTGCTCACCACGCTCCTGCCGTGCGGCTGGCTCTACACGTTCGTCGTGACGGCGGGCGGAACCGGGAGCGCGATCGCCGGCGCGGGAGTGATGATCGCATTCTGGATCGGCACCGTGCCGATGCTCCTCGCCGTCGGATTCGGTGCGCAGCGGGTGCTCGGGCCGTTCGCGCGAAGACTGCCGCTCGCGGCCGCCGCGCTCGTGCTCGTACTGGGGCTGCTCTCGATCGCGGGGCGGGTACACGCGCCGGCGATGCACATGGCGGGGCCGATGCACGCGAACGCGGCGACGTCATGACGAGCGTGCGCTGCCTGCGCTGCGTGCACTGCGGGCTCGACGTGCCGGCAGGATTCGTCGAGCCTGGTGCGGCCTCGCAGTTCTGTTGCGCGGGATGCCGCGTGGCGTACCGGATCATTCACGAGCATGGGCTGGACCAGTACTACCGGCTCGGCGAGAAGCGCGAAGCGGCCGTCCGCTCCACGCAGCGCACGTATGAGGAGTTCGACCACCCGTCGTTCGAGGATCTGTATGTGCGCGACGCGGGGAACGGGCTCAGCGAGGTCGAGCTGTACATCGAGGGCGTGCACTGCGCGTCGTGCGTCTGGCTCGTCGAGCGGGTGCCGTTCCTCCTCGAGGGCGTCGCACGCGCGGAGCTCGAGGTGCGCCGTTCGCTGGCGCGAATCACGTGGGACGCGAACGCCGTGAAGTTGTCGAATGTCGCGCGGATGCTGGACTCGCTCGGGTACGCGCCGCATCCGTATCGCGGCGTCCGCCGGGACGCGTTGCGTCGCAAGGAAGATCGCGCGATGCTCGTGCGCATCGGCGTGTCCGGCGCGATCGCCGGCAACCTGATGCTCGCGGCCGCCGCGCTCTACGCCGGGTGGGCCGGAGGGATGGAGCATGAGTGGCAGCTCTTCTTCCGGTGGGTGAGCTTCGTGCTCGTCACGCCGACGATTCTCTGGCCGGGTCGCGTGTTTTTCGCCGGCGCGTGGTCGGCGCTTCGGGCGCGCACTCTTCATATGGATGTCCCGATCGCGCTCGGTCTCGCGGCCGGATACGTGCAAGGCGCGATCAATACCATTCGCGACTCCGGTCCGATCTACTTCGACGGGCTCGCCGTGCTCGTGTTCCTGCTGCTCGTGGGCCGCTACGTGCAGCAGCGCGGGCAGCGCGCCGCGGCGGACGGCGCCGAGCTGCTGTTCTCGCTGACGCCGACGACGGCGCGCGTCATCGACGGCGCCGGTGCGGTGCACGAGGTTCCGGCGGAGGCGCTGCTGCCGGGGACGATCATCGAGGTGCGCCCGGGCGAGACCCTCGCCGCCGATGGGGTGGTCGCGGACGGGAGATCGCAGCTCGACATGGCGCTGCTCACGGGCGAGTCGCGGCCGGAGTCGGTGGGTGTGGGCATGAAGGTGTACGCCGGGACCGTGAACGTCACGTCGCCGATCCGCGTGCGCGTCGAGCAGCCGGGCGAGTCGAGCCGTGTCGCGAAGATTCTTCGTCAGGTGGAGGAGAGCGGGCGCCGTCGCGCGCCTGTCGTGCAGGCGGCGAACCGGATGGCCCCGTGGTTCGTCGGCGGCGTGCTGGCGCTCGCCGTGGTGACGTTCGTGGTGTGGCGCTCGCGCGATCCGGCGCGCGCGATGGACAACGCGATCGCGCTGCTCATCGTGACGTGTCCGTGCGCGCTGGCGCTGTCGACGCCGCTCGCGGTTTCCGCGGCGATCGCTCGCGCGGCGCGCCGCGGGATCTTCGTGAAGGGCGGGGACGCGCTGGAGTCGCTCGCGAGGCCGGGCCGCATCTTTCTCGACAAGACCGGCACGATCACCGAGTCGCGCACCGCGCTGGTGCAGTGGTGCGGGCCGGAGTGGGTGCAGCCGCTGGTGCTCGCGCTCGAGGCGGAATCGACCCATCCGCTCGCCGCGGGTTTCCGTGCGGCGTGGCCGGAGGCGGAAGTGCCGCGCGCCTGCGAGACGACCCATGTCGTCAGCGGCGGCATCGCCGGCAACGTCGCCGGACATCGCGTGATCGTCGGCTCGCCGGCGTTCGTCAAGGCGCGCGCGCTCGGGAGCGTCGGCGCCATGACATCGCGCATGGATGCGTCGCTCACGCCGGTCCTCGTCGCGGTGGACGGCAGGATCGTCGCGGCAGCGGGACTCGGCGATCCGATTCGCGGCGACGCCGCGAGATCCGTCGCGCGCCTCCGCTCACGCGGCTGGCACGTGTCGGTGCTTTCGGGCGACGCGGGGGCGGTGGTCGCGGCGATCGGCCGCGAGCTCGACCTGCCCGCGCGCGACTGCGAAGGCGGCATGTCGCCGGAGGACAAACTGCACATGGTCGAGAAGGTGAGGGATGAGGAGGACGGGCCGGTTGTGATGGTGGGCGACGGCGTGAACGACGCCGCGGCGATCGCGGCCGCTTCGGTCGGGATCGGCGTGCATGGCGGGGCGGAGGCCTGTCTCTCGGCCGCGGATATCTACCTGACGAGGCCGGGGCTCGCACCGCTCGTGGAGCTCGTGCGCGGCGCGGAGCGCACGATGGGTGTGATCAAGCGCAACCTCGCGTTCTCGCTCGCGTACAATCTTGCCGGCGCGGCGCTCGCGATGACCGGGTCGATCAATCCGCTCGTGGCGGCGATTCTCATGCCGGCGAGTTCGCTGACCGTGGTGCTGAGTTCGTGGCACGCGCGGACGTTCGTGGAGAGTCCCGCATGAGCGTGCTCTACATCGTGGTGCCGGTCGCGCTGCTCATCGTCGCGGTGGCCGTCGGAGCGTTCGTGTGGGCGGCGAATCGGGGTCAGTTCGACGACCTCGAGACCCCGGCACTGCGGATGCTGCACGACGACGAGGAGCGTATTCTTCCCGCGAACGATCGCGGCCCGGTCTCGCCACCGTAGGGAAAACCCTCACCGGGGATAACCCGACAAACATTCAAGGATTGTCCGACGGACACGAAGCGTTGCATCCGAGATACTCATATGCATATGAGAAACTCGCAAATGTCTTCCGGAGGCTGACGTGATATCACTCACCGCCGACTACGCGCTCCGCGCCATGCTCCTGATTGCCAGGCCGGAGACTGTCCGCGCGCTCCGCGCCGATGAAATAGCGGACGCCACCGGTGCGCCGCGCAATTACATGGCGAAAGTGCTCAACGCCGTGGCGAAGGCAGGGCTCATCACGAGCGCGCGCGGCCCGACGGGCGGGTTCACTCTCGCGGTGCCCGCCAGACAGATCACGCTTGGCCGGGTCATCGACTTGTTCGATACCGTGCCGCTCAATTCGCGCTGCATGCTCGGTAACGGACCGTGCGATCCCTCCTGTCCGTGCCGCGCGCACGCCGCGTGGCAGGCAGTCGTCGGCGCGCGACGTTTGCCGTTCCTCAACACCACGATCGCGGACCTGCTCGAAGGCCGCGTCGCTCCACATGCCATCCACAACGCTCCGGAGTCCCTCAATGTCGCCTGATATCAATTCACTCACGTCTCGCCGGCCCGGCTGGCGCACCGCCCTCGTCGGCGCCGTGCTCATCATCGGAATCCCGCTCGTCATCCAGGCGTGCAATGAAGCGTCGGCCCGCGAAGAAGAAGGGCGCAGGATCATCCAGCTTCGTCATCCGAGCGACGACGTCAGCGGACAGGAGGTCGCGGTGCTCACGCACGCGCCCAATGTGCCGCCGCCGATCACTCGCACGCATCCGACCAAGGTGATCGTGAACCTCGAAGTGATCGAGAAGACGCTTCGGCTCGCGGACAGCGTCCAGTACGCGGCATGGACGTTCGGCGGGGAAGTGCCGGGTTCGTTCATCCGCGTTCGCGAAGGCGATCTCGTCGAGCTTCATCTCAAGAACGACGCGTCGAGCACGATGCCGCACAACATCGACCTGCATGCAGTGACGGGGCCGGGCGGTGGCGCCAAGGCCTCACTCACGCTCCCCGGTCACGAATCGGTCTTCACGTTCTCCGCGATGAATCCCGGCCTGTTCATGTATCACTGCGCCATGTCGCCGGTGCCGATGCACATCGCCAACGGCATGTACGGCTTGATCCTGGTGGAGCCGAAGGGCGGCCTGCCGAGCGTGGACAAGGAGTTCTACGTGATGCAGAGCGAGTTCTACACCAAGGGGAAGTACGGTGAGCACGGCGTGCAGACACTCGACATGGAGAAGGGCATCGACGAGCGGCCCACTTATGTCGTGTTCAACGGCGGTGTCGGCGCAATAACGGGAGACGGCGCACTCAAGGCCAAGGTCGGCGACCGGGTGCGGATGTTCGTTGGAAACGCGGGTCCGAACCTCACCTCGAGCTTTCACGTGATCGGCCAGATCTTCGAGAACGTGTACGGCGAGGGTGGCAGCACGAACGCGGAACACAACGTCCAGACCACGCTCATTCCCGCCGGCGGCTCCGCGGTGGTCGAGTTCGGGGCCACGGTGCCGGGTGATTTCGTCCTCGTCGATCACGCGATCTTCCGCGCGTTCAACAAGGGCACGCTCGGGATTCTCACCATCTCGGGGCCCGAAAACAAGAAGATCATCGCTGAGGTGCAGTCGGGCCTCACGGGGACTCCGGCGAAATGAACGCCGCGCCGGCACTCCGCGCGCTCGGCGCGTTCGCTGCGCTCCTCACAGGGATGGTGCGTGTCCCGGCGGGCGATTACCTGCCGCTTCGTGGAATGGCCGCCGGCCAGCGCATGCATGTGGCGGCCTTCCGGATGGACGCGCACGCAGTGACGCGCGGGGAGTATCTCGCCTTCGTGCACACGCATCCGGAATGGCAGCGCGGTAGAGTGGACGCAAAGCGGGCCGACGCAACGTACCTGTCCGACTGGCGCGGGGCGATCGATCCGGGCGACTCCACCGACCTGCGCCGGCCGGTGACCTCCGTCTCATGGCACGCGGCCTCCGCGTACTGCGAGGCGCAGGGCAAGCGACTCCCGACGACGGACGAGTGGGAGTATGTCGCAGTGGCGAGCGACGTGAGCCGGGACGCATCGCATGACGGGGCGTTCATGAGCCGCCTGCTCGCGATGTATGCGTCGCGAACCGCGAGCGCGCCGCCGCCGGTTGGGCTCGGATTCCGGAACGTCTACGGAATCGAGGGTCTCCACGGCTCGGCGTGGGAATGGACCCGCGACTTCAAGACCGAGGAGATGACGAATTGCGCGGGCGCCGCGATGGGCGCGTCCGATCCGTCGAACTATCCGGCGCTGCTGCGGGAAGCTTTTCGCTCCGCACTGACCGAGCGCTCGACCGCCCGCACACTGGGCTTTCGCTGCGCGGCGAGCGGGCCGGCGTAGCCATACACACGACTCGAACCTCACCATGACTTCATTGCGGAAAATATTCGCACCGCTCGCGCTCGCGATCGCGCTTGGCGGAGCCACGACACCGCGCGCGGCGCGCGCGCAAACGGCGACGACCACGATTCCGGTCACCGTCTTCGGCGAAATCCGGTCGCGTTCGGAGGGAGACTGGCCGGGCGGCGCGCTCGCGACCGATTTCTACTCCTACCTTCGCTCCCGGCTCGGCATTCGCGCCGAACCCACGCACGGAGTTCGAATCGTCGCGCAGGTGCAGGATAGCCGGGTGTTCGGAGCGGAAGGGAATGCCTCCGCGACCAATCCGGACATGATCGAGCTCCATCAGGGCTACCTCGAGCTCGGCGGCGGCTGGGGTCCGCGCGATTTCCTCGTGCGCGTCGGGCGGCAGGAAGTCATCTTCGGAAACGAGCGCCTCGTCGGCGCGGCGGACTGGACGAACACCGGGCGCTCGTTCGATGGCGCCCGCCTGCTGCTCACGCCCCGCGGAAGCAAGCTTGGGGCGGAGCAGTGGACCGCGACCCTGTTCGCCGCGACCGTCGAAGAACGCGGACGCAAGTTCGGCGCGACGACGCCCGGCGCGACATCGGCTCCGCTGCCCGACCACGCCGTCGCCGGGCTGTTCGCGACCCGCATCATCGCGAGCGGGTCGCTCGACGCGACGGCGCTCTATGATGCAGGCTCGCACTATCGAACGTACTCGGAGTCGAATCGGGCGACGTTCGACTCGCGGCTGCGGCAGGGAGCGAATCGTGCCATCGGCTTCGAGCTCGAAGCGGCGTGGCAGACCGGCAACCAGCAATACCAGGCAGCAAGCACGTCGCCCGTCGTGAACCAGGACGTGAGCGCCTGGCTGCTGGGCGCGAAGCTCACGCGGCCGGAGGCCGATGGACGCCGGGTGACTGGAGCGATCGGCGTCGACGTGCTTTCCGGCGACGCGAAAGCGACCGACGGCACGTACGGCGCGTTCAACACGATGTTCGCGACGAACCATCAATACTACGGGCTCATGGATCTCCTTTTCGATCCCGCCGCGCGCACCGACGACCGCGGCCTCGTCGACGCGCTCGCGAGGATGGCCATCGTGCTTCCGCCGAGGACGACGCTCAAGTTCGAACTGCACCATTTCTCACCGCAGGCAGGCGACCACGCCGAGATCGGGTGGGAAGGCGATGCGATCGTTCCGGTTCGGATTTCGGCCGCGGCGACCGTCGAACTCGGCTACACGGCGTTTCGGGCGGGACCCGCTGCCCAGGCGTTGGCGCTCGGCGTGAACGGCGCGTGGCGTCACTGGGCTTACCTGCAGCTGAAAGCAGGATTCTGAATCACCAACGAGGAACACACGATGGACTGGTTCGTCAAGGCGTTCGTCAAGGCAAGTGTCGCCTGGCTCGCGGTGGGCGTCATCCTCGGAATGTCGATGGCGATCGTGCCGGCGTGGACCGTGTATCGCGCCATGCACGTGCACGTGATGCTGGTCGGATTCGTGACGATGTTCATCAGCGGCGTCGCATATCATGTCCTGCCGCGATTCTCCGGCCGTCCGCTCTGGAGCGCTCGCGCGGCGCGCTGGCACTGGTGGCTGGCGAACGCGGGGCTGTGCGTAATGGTGGCGGGATTCTGGCTGCGCGCCTCAGGACTCCCGTCGGGCACAATCGTGCTGAGCACCGGCGGAACGATCACGACGATCGGCGCGCTCATCTTCGTACTTCAGGTGTGGCGCACCGTCGACGCGCCGCTCCCGGCGCGAGCCGCGGCGCCGCCCGTGCCCCTGCAGTCGCTCCGCCGAGGCGGCTGATGTCTTTTCAGAAGCGCTCGCCGCGGGACTCACGAGCCTGGCTGCCGAGCGCCCTGATGCGCGACCACATCGTATAGAAGTAGACGGCGAGCGCGACGATCTGCATGAGGCCGCTGACGACGATCATCACGCGGAGCCAGCGCGCGCTTGAATCGTGCCGGATCAGCTCGCCGGCGATTCGCGACGACGTTCCGATGACGAGCAGCCAGTAGGCTGTCTCCGCGAGCGCAGGACGATAGCGCTCGTCGTTCTTGTCGGGTCTCGGAAAGAGCCAGAGCGCGACACCGAGGATCATCATCATCACGAAGCCGACGAAGATCGCGTGCGTGTGCGCGCTGACCTGATAGGATGTCGCCCCGCCCTGCAGAAGCTCTCGGCGAACGATCATCCAACCACCGATCGCCAGTCCGACGAACAGGAATGCGATTGCCGTCTTGATGTACCTGCGGACGAGCGAGTGCATCGGCTAACCTCCTCGAACGAGTCGCACGGCGGCCGCGACCAGCAGCACGCCGACGATCGCGTTGACGCGAGCGAGCAGCGCGGCGTGGCGGCGGCGGAGAATCGCCTCCGCCGACCCCGGCGCAGCCCGTGCGGCGCGGGGTCCCTGGATGAAGTCGTGCACGGCGGCGACAACGATCATGATCGTGACTGCCGAGAGCTTCGCGGCGAGAGCGTGCCCGGCGGAGGTGCGCCAAAACGGTGCGGACCCAAGCACGCCGTCCCAGTGCAGCCAGCCGCGGTAGTGCAGGTTGACGACACCAGTGACGAGGAGCACGCCGATCGCCCACCAGCCGACGCCCCGAAAACGCTCACCGATCGCCTGGAAGAGACGCTGCCTGAGTTCCGGTGGCTCGATCGCTCGCAGCAGAGGCGCGCCGACGACGCCGAGGAAGAACATCCCGCCGAGCCAGAGCATGGCGGCGAGAACGTGTATCGTGACGTTGGCGTAGTATAGGTTTGGCATGGCCCCGGTGTTCTTTATCGATACGGTGCACGCGGCTACGGCAAGCTATCAGCACGCTGCCGGCATAAGGTAATCCCTGACACAAGGCAGATGCCTGGCCGGTTAAGATTAACGATGACTTTTTCCACCCTTCCCCGGATAATCCAGGGCGGCATGGGCGTTGCCGTGTCCGACTGGCGGCTCGCCAACGCCGTCGCCCGCGCCGGCCAGCTCGGCGTCGTCTCGGGAACGCTGCTCGATACCGTCATGGTCCGGCGGCTTCAGGACGGAGATCGCGGTGGGCACCTGCGCCGTGCGATCGCGGAGTTTCCGATTCCGGGAGTCGGTGAAGAGATCTTGCGGCGCTATTTCAATCCATCCGGGCGTGCACCCGGCGTGCCTTACAAACTTCTACCGATGTACAAGCAGTCGGTAAGCGTCGCGCGCCAGCGCGTGACCGTGCTCGCGAACTTTGTCGAGATTTGGCTTGCGAAGGAAGGGCACTCGTCTCCGATCGGGTTGAATCTCCTGACGAAGATTCAGCTTCCGAACATGCCGTCGCTTTATGGTGCGATGCTGGCGGGAGTCGCCGTCGTCATCATGGGAGCCGGCATTCCGCGCGAGATGCCAGGCGTGCTCGACGCATTGGCCGAGCATCGGCCGGCTCGCCTACGCTTCGATGTGGAAGGCCTCCCGCGCGACGTAGCGGAGTACCTCGAGTTCGATCCCTCGACGCTCGCCCCGCCGAGTCTGATGGCGACGCCGTTGCGTCGCCCGGCGTTTCTTCCCGTGGTGTCGGCCGCCTCGCTCGCGATGACGCTCGCACGGAAATCGAACGGGCGCGTGGATGGATTCATCGTCGAGGGTCCCACGGCCGGCGGGCACAACGCGCCCCCGCGCGGCGCCCTTCAGCTGAGCGATGAAGGCGAGCCGATCTACGGCGAACGTGACGTGGTGGATCTCGGGAAGATGCGCGAGCTGGGACTCCCGTTCTGGCTCGCCGGCGGCAGGGGTTCGCCCGAGGGCCTTCGAGACGCTCTCGAGTCGGGCGCGGCCGGCATCCAGGTGGGGACGCTGTTCGCGTATTGCGCCGAGTCCGGTCTCGATCCGGCGCTCAGGGCGCGCGTGCTCGAGGGCGTCGTGTCCGGCACGGCCAAACTGCACACGGACCCGCGCGCGTCGCCGACGGGTTACCCGTTCAAGGTCGTCGAGCTTCCGGGCGATGCGGCCCAGGCCACGGCGAGGGAGCGAATCTGCGACCTCGGCTACCTTCGTGTGGCGGTGCGTACGCCCGAGGGTCGCACGGTGTACCGCTGTCCTTCGGAGCCGGTCGATGCGTACATCGCCAAGGGCGGCGACCCGGCTGACACGGAAGGCCGTCGCTGCCTCTGCAACGGGCTGGCGGCGAACGTGGGCCTGGCGCAGTGGCGAGCGGCGACGGGCGAGGAGGAGATGCCGCTCGTCACGAGCGGTGACGATCTGCTTCAGATGGCGGGCTTCCTTTCCAGCCATCCGGGTTACACCGCCGCGCAGGCGATCGACTACCTCAGCGCGGGCGTCACGGCACCCAGGTAGTGAACGCCGAGGCCGGCTCACGCTTTTTCGCCGGCACGTCTTCCGCAGGCACGCCGACGTTGACGATCGCCACGATGCGCTGGTCGTCGGGCAGTCCGACCGCCGCGCGCGCCGCGGGATCACTCATCACCGACCCGGTCTTCATGTGCGTGCCGAGACCGAGCGCAACCGCGGTGAGCGCGATGTTCTGCACGGCCATCATCGCCGCCGCGTAGTCTTCCTCCCTCGTTTCCGGATTGTCGTGGTTCATGACCGCCACCGCGATCATGCCGGGAAGCGCGCGATGCTCCGCGCCGACGGTCTCGCGCAACGCCGCACCAGCCGCGGTATCCGCGATCTTCTTCGCCTTGCGTGCGCCGAGTGCGAGCCCGTATGCGTAGCGCGCCTCCGGACCGAGGACGTAAAAGCGCCACGGCTGCGTGAGCTTGTGGTTCGGTGCAAGTGTCGCGGCGGCGAGCAGCGTCTCGATTTCTTCCCGCGAAACGGCGCGCTCCGCGAAGCGCTTGACCGAACGGCGTCCCTTGATGGCGTCGGATGTGTGCATGCCGGTGAACTTAACGTGCACGAGCCGCCGCCGTATCCGGATTCAGCACCGCGGCCAGGATCTATGAGCGATAGGGGCAGAAGCGCGGGCGCTTGCCGGTGTGCGCACACCGGCCCAGCTTCCCGAACATGACCGCACCCGCACCCGCCCGCCTGTCGAACACCGTGGAAGTCGAGACGCCGGAGCTGGTCGTGCTCTCGTACACGATCGCGGGCGTGGGCTCGCGCGCGTACGCCGCGATCATCGACTACACGATCTGCTTTATCGCCGTTCTCGCGGCCGACATCGGGATCACGGTATTCTTTGCGAAGACCGGCGGGCTGGTCCGAAATGCGTCCGCCTCGCTCGCGATCTCCATGATCGTGCTGATCCAGTTCGCGGTGCTGTGGGGGTACTACGTGCTGTTCGAGGCGCTCGCGGATGGGCGGACTCCGGGCAAGCGGCTGCAGCGGCTGCGAGTCGTACGGGACGGCGGATACTCCGTGACGTTCGGCGCGTCGGCCGTGCGCAACCTCATGCGCATCGTGGACATGCAGCCGATCGTGCTGTACGGCGTCGGCATGCTGAGCGTGCTGATCTCGAAGTCGGGCAAACGGCTCGGCGACATGGCCGCGGGAACGATCGTGGTGAAGGAGGACTTCGTCCGCCAGCCTGCGGTCGCGGAGCCGGCGGGCGGATTCTCGGACACCGCGCAGCCTCCGCGCCTGCACGCGGCGCTCTCCGCCGCGGAGTTCGATCTTCTCGAGCGCTTCTCGCAGCGCCAGCGCGACCTCGATCCGGAACGCCGCGCGCTGATCGCGGCCCAGCTCGCGCAGCGGCTCGCGCCCGCGCTGGCGGAGTACACCGGCGCAACACCGGCCGGGCGGCTCGGGCGGCTGTACAACGCGGAGCGCGCGGCGCGCGCGGCCGGTTCGGCGTCGCGCCACGACACCGGCGCCGCGCGCGAGCGTCACGCGATCGTCGCGCGCGAATCGAAGCGGTGGGCCGGCTTCGCCGCGAAGCTCGCCGAGGCGCAGCGAAAGGGGCTCAAGGGCCTGGGCGAGGACGGCGTGCGCGAGTTCGTGGCCGAGTACCGGGATCTTGCCTCCGATCTCGCGCGGCTCAGGACCGCGTCGAAGGGAGGCGAGGTGGACGAAGTGTTCTACCTCAACCGGCTCGTCGCGGGCGCGCACAACCTGCTCTACCGCCGCCGCGCGATCCGCCCGCAGGACATCGCGCGCTTCATGCTCGTCGATGTGCCCGCCGAGATTCGCGCGTCGGCGCTGCCGATACTCCTCGCCGCCGCGCTGCTGTTCGGTCCCGCGGCGATCGCCGGCACGGCGGTGCTGCGCGATCCTTCGGTGGCGGAGGCGTTCCTGCCGCCGGGAATGCTCGACCGCGCCGAGAACGGCGTGCGCCGCGCGAAGAGCGGTGATGGCTACATCGAGGACCCGCAGCTGTTCCGCCCGGTCATGGCGACCTCGATCGTCACGAACAACGTGCAGGTCGCCATCGCCGCGTTCGCATTCGGCGTGACCGCGGGACTGCTCACCGTGTACCTGCTGGTCTCGAACGGCATCAGTTTAGGCGCGGTGTTCGGCCTCTACGGGTCGAAGGGGATCGCGTCGCTCCTGCTCGCGTTCGTCGCGCCGCACGGCGTGCTCGAACTCACGGCGATCTGCATTTCGGGAGGCGCCGGATTCCTCCTCGCGGCCGCACTGCTGATTCCCGGCGAGCGCACCCGACGGCGCGCGCTGATCGAGAACGGGCGCCGCGCGATCAAGCTCGTCGCCGGCGCGGCGCTGCTGCTGCTCATCGCGGGAACGCTCGAGGGCATGGTGTCGCCCATTCCGTGGTGGCCGCTCGAATGGAAGCTGGGGGTGTCGGCCCTGACGGCGATCCTCCTGTACGCGTACGTCCGCGGCGTCGCCGGCGGCACGGGCGCCCCTACAGCGCGCCCCGCGACTTGATCTCGAGATAACGATTGATCACGCTTGCCGTCATCGCCTGCGGCGAGACGTCGATCACGGAGACGCCCGCGCGGCGCATCCGCTGCAGCGCCTCTTCCCGCGCGAGTATCAGCTCCTCGGCGGCGGCGCTCTCGTAGAGCACGCCGGGGCCGCCGGCCGCGCGCGGCAGCGCCGCCGCGAAGATGGCGTCGTTGCGCAGCGCGACCACCACGGCGAGATGGCGCGCGGCGCTGCGCGCCACGTGCGCGATGAGCGCCTGCGACGCGCGCGGATCGATGACGTCGGTGATGAACACGATCAGTGCGCGCTTGCGCTGGTGCGCCGCGAGGTAGCGAAAGGCGCCGGCGTAATCGGGCTCGCGTGACGTCGCCTGGAGGGGAACGAACGCGTCGCGGATCGCCTGAAGGGCGCCCCGTCCGGGTCGTGCCGGGACGTACGCGCGGATTTCGTCGTCGAACACGAGCGCTCCGACGCGGTCGCCGGCGTTCGCGGCGATGTCCGTGAGGATGAGCGCCGACGAGAGCGCGTGCTCGAATCGCGAGCGCGTCGCGGCGAGCTGCGTCATGCCGCGCCCCGCATCGATGAGCGTGATGACGGTCTGCGAACGCTCGATCGTGTACTCGCGCGTGATCAGCTGCGCACGCCGCGCCGTGGCCTTCCAGTCGATGCGGCGCGGATCGTCGCCGATCGCGTATTCGCGCAGGTTCGCGAAGGCGAAGCCCTCTCCCCGGCGCCGCAGCGAACGCACGCCCGCGGTCGCGAGGCGATGCTGCATCGCGAGCATCCGGAAACGCCGGACGCCGGAGAGCGACGGGATCACCAGGATCGAGTCGTCGGCGCTGAAGAGGAAGCGCGCCCCCACCAGGCCGAGGCGCGTGCGGACGCGCGCCCCGACGGGACCGAGCGGCGCGCGGCCGCGGGTCTCGCCGGTGACCCGAAAGGGGAGCGCGCGCGTCGCGAACGGATCGAGCGTCGCCACGGTCGCGCCGGCCCCTCCGGACACGAGCGGCGAGAGGCGATCCATGAGATTCACGACGAGCGTGCGCGGCCAGTGCGACTCGATGGTATACGTGCCCTCGACCGCGTCTCCGATGCCGACGGTCTCCGGGAGCTCGCGTGTGACGGTGAGCGCGCGCCTCGGGGGCAGCAGCGCGACGTCGATCGCGGTACAGAGTGCGACCAGGCTGAGGGCGGTGCCGGCCGCGATCGCGCCGGCGCGCCCCGGCAGCAGCCAGAGGAGCGACGAGACCGCGACGAGCAGTGCGAGGCGCCGCTCCGGCGAGAAGCGAATGCGCGGCCTGGCGGAGGCAACGAGCGAACGCACGCTGCCCGCGGATGTCACTTGGGCGCCTCGATCCGCAGCAGGATCGCCGCGAGCACGTCGTCCACCGATCGCCCTTCCACCTCGAGCTCCGGCGAGAGCGTCACGCGATGGCGCAGGGCGGAGGGAACGCGGTCTTTCACGTCGTCCGGCGTCGCGTAGGCGCGTCCCTCGAGCACGGCCGCGGCGCGCGCGGCGCGCATGAGCGACACGCTCGCGCGCGGCGACGCGCCGAGCGAGATCGCCGCTTCATCGCGCGTGGCTCTTGTAATCGCCGCGATGTACTCGCGGATTTCGGGTGCCACGCGCACGCCGTCGATGAGCGCGCGGAGCTCGGCGGCCCGCGCGGCGTCGAGCACCGGCGGCACCATCGCATCCGCGGCTCGCTCCGGATCGAACCCGGCCTCGTGGTGCGCGAGCATCTCGAGCTCCGCGTCCTTCGACGGATAGTTGATCAGCGTCTTGAGCAGGAACCGGTCGAGCTGCGCTTCAGGGAGCGGATACGTTCCTTCGTGCTCCACGGGATTCTGCGTCGCGAACACCGTGAAGAGAGGATCGAGCGGGCGCGACGTTCCATCCACGGTGACCTGGCGCTCGCCCATCGCCTCGAGCAGGGCGGACTGCGTCTTTGCCGGCGCGCGGTTGATCTCGTCGCCGAGAAGGATCTGCGTGAAGACCGGACCGGGCTGGAACTCGAACCCGCGCGCGGGATCGCGCTGCATGGACACACCCGTGACGTCCGACGGCATGAGGTCGGGCGTGAACTGGATGCGCGTGAAACGCAGGCCGAGCGCGCTGGAGAGGGTGCGGACGAGCAGCGTCTTCGCGGTGCCGGGAACGCCCTCGATCAGGAGGTGCCCGCGTGCGAGGAACGCGACGAGCGCGTCGTCGATGGCGGCGTCCTGGCCGACGATGCGCGTGGCGACCGACGCGCGCACCTGGCGAAGAAGCTCCGCGCCCTGTTCGATGGAGAGGCTCATGTCAGATCCGGGTGAGAGAGAGTTCGAGCTGTTCGAGCGCCGCGCCGACGGAGGCGAACTCGCGGCGGGAGAGCGGCGAATGCAATGCCTTCCTGATGAGTGCGATGTCGCTGGCGAGCTGCGGCGCGTCGCGTTGCGCGCGATCGAGGAACACGTCGTCGGAGGCGTCCACACCCGGACGGATCGCACCGCCCGCAAGCCTGCGCCGCACGCCGCGCACGAGGCGCGCGGTGGCCGATCGTGTGGCGCCGACCTGCGCGTACGCGCGGCCCAGCGCGTCGACGTGTTCGAGCGGCGAGCGCCGCTCGATGCGCTCGGGATCGTGCGGAGGAATGAGGCGAGGCGCCACCGCCAGGAGCAGGACGAGACCTGCGGCGAGCATCTGCAAGAGCAGGCGTCCGGAGGCCGCACCGACGAGATACGCGGCGATCGCGCCCATCGTCCCCCGCTGCTCGCCGTATCCCTGATGATATTCGTCGAACACGATGCGCCGCGAATGAAAAGCCATGCCGTCGCCGCGGTCGCCGAGGTACTCGAGCATTCGCACTGCCGTGACGTCGAGGCCGTACTTGCACACACGAATGGCATCGTTGCGCAGCAAGTCGGGATCCGCGCCGGCGACGATCCGGCCGCGGCCGTAGGCGAAACCGACGGCGGCGGCGCGGGGGCGCATCCCCTCGGCGCTCGTCATCGCGTCCGTCTCGACGATCCGCGTGACGGAGTCCGGCGGCGGCCCTTTCCACGCGATCGTGGTCAACGACACCTGGTCGCCGGGCCACAGTGTGTAGAGGAACCGCCGGTTGAACGGGTCGCGCTGGTCCGGGGCGCAGCCGGCGACGTCGCTGCCAGGGTGTCTCGTCCGCCTGCGGTCCGCGCCGGTCGTGAGGTGCAGCGAATCCGCGATGAGGCTCGAGCCGCGGCCCAGCATCACCAGCAGCGCGCCGCCGTGCCGAACGCGCTCGAGCAACGCGTGAACATCGGTGACGCGGAGCGGCACCACCGGATCGAGCTCCGCGATGATCGCGTCGGTGTCGGCCGGCCAGTCCGCCGTGCGGTGCTGCTCGACGCTCCATCCGAGGCGCTGCGCCATTTCGAAGAACAGCTTGCCGCCCATCGGGGCCGCGGAGTACGTGGAGAGCCGTGAGTCGCCGCCGCGCCCGACGGTCGGCTGCGGCGTGACGAGTGCCGAGATGACGATCAGCACGGCGACGATCGGCAGCACGATGGCGGGCCGCGCGTACCACGGGAGCCCGCCGGCCTCCGGCAAACGCGGTGACGTCACGCGACCCCTGCCCGCGAGAGGATCGGTGCGGCGTCGCGCAACAGCGCCGCGTATTCGTCCGCGGTGCACGTGCCGACGCCGAAGATCACGGCGTCGTACCGGCGCCGGAACTCCTGAAACGCGCCGCGCGCCGGCGAGCCGCGCCGGGCAAGTTCTCGCGCGTAATCGCCCGCCGTCTTCGACGCGTGGAGCCGCACTTCGCCGCGCTGCGCGAACGCCGAGAGGAGCGCGGCAAGCAGTGCGTGCGAGGCATCGGTGAACTGGCCGGCGGCGGCGAGACGCTCGGCATCGCGCCACGCGTCGGCGGCGCGGACGCGGGCGGGATTCGCGTCGGCTGCGACCACATCGTTGCGGGCCGCGAGCGTCGCGAGAATGAAGTGAATCGCGATGGCCGCGACGATCAGCACGACGAGCGCGACGGTGACGTGGCGCCCGGTCTCGGATCCGCGGAAGAACTGGAACAGCGCGTTCAGCGCACGGCCGATGACGCTCCAGATGCGCTGCATCGCACTCTGGCCGATCGTCCTCTCGTACGCCGCCTGGCGCGCGATCGCCGCGACCGTGTCGTGCACCGCGGGGACCGGCCACGACTGCCCCACCGCGCCCTGCAGAAGCGTCACGTTGTCGGTCGCTACGTCGTCGCGCCCGCCGCGCCGGATGCGCCGGACGCGGAACCCCGATCGCCGTCCATCGAAGCGGCCATCCGTTCGATGTCGAATCCCTCACCGCGGATGCGGCAATCGTAGTACAGCAGCATGTCGGTCAGCCCGATGATCGGATACGCGACGATCTGGAACGCGGTCGTCAAGACGATGGTCACGACCGTGCTCCCCATGATGTTCGCCACGAGCGATACGCCCATGCTCAACAGAAAATAGATGATCCAGACGAGCAGCAGCGTGTTCAGGATGTGCCGCTTTCGCCCGTTGGAGAGCGCCGACGAGCGCGAGAAGGCCTCGTTGACACCCCCGTCCTCGAGCACGATCACGGCGGCGACGGCGAAGAAGCGCGCGGCGACGTAGAACTCGCCGACGAAGAACACGAGGAACCCGATCGCGTACAGGATCGCCTTCAAGAATCCCGCCCAGAGGAGCGCGAATACCTTGGGGATGACGCTGCCGACGGCGTGGCTGAAATCCGCCTGCTCTCCGAGGTACACCTCCGATCCGAGCTTCATGATCGCCGCGCTGCCGATCATGAACGTGAACGAAGAAATCAGCCCGGTGACCAGCGCGAACAGGCCGAGGCCCATCGTCCCGTCGCTCCGCAGGAAGAGCCGGGACACGAGTTGCGGGATCGTGGCGACCGCCATGACGAGGATGTACTGGTTGCTGTCGCGGCGGTACAGCGCGAACGCCGCATCGACGAGTTCGGAAACGGATCGGGCGCGCAGGCGAACGTCAGTCATCGAAGAATCCGGTTCGCAGTGGGGGAGCGGTCCCTACGAGTCGCGTGCGATCGGCGGGAGCCGTCGGAACCAAAATGGCTCTGGCCCCCACGTGCGGCTAGGCTGGCCTGAAAGCGCGAGCCGCTCTTTGGGCGTGCACTCGCTCGTCCTACTCGATGATGCCGTACGCGACCGGCGCGCGATCCAGCGCCCCCGAGACCCACGCGCGGTGTCCGACACTCGAGCGCAGCAGCGGCGGTGGGTTCACGAGCCGGTGGCGCGTTCCGTCGGACGTGACGAGCACGAGAGCGTCCCCGTCCGCGGCGAGCACGCCGTCGGTGGCCGGCACGCCGTTCGCGGCGAGCACGGTGAACCGCCGCACCGCGAGTCGCGCGCCGGATCGTTCGCCGACCACGGCAATGCGCAGCCCGGCCACCCGGCGCAGCGACGGGGGTCCGTCGAGCGTGACCGAGCGGCTCGCGTCGTCGGGAACCAGCGTGACGACTGGAAGCGCGTCGATGCCGACGACGCGAACGATACCCTCGAGCGAATCCGTTCCGACGGGCGCTCTCGCATCCGTTCCGAAGGGCGCTCTCGCATCCGTTCCGAAGGGCGCTCTCGCATCCGTTCCAGCCGGCGCTCTCGCTTCTCCGGCGACGGGAGCCGGCAATTCGGTCGCCGCGGCGCGGCTCCCACTATGACACGCGGCGACTGCGCCCACGGCCAGCGCGAGCGCCAGCCGCGCGGCACGCCTTGGTTGCACTACTGCACTCGAAGGATCGCGACGCGGAAGCCGCTCGCCAATGAGAGCGGCGCTCCGCTGGGCGCAAACAGCTGAAGCGTCTCGACTCCGGCACTCGAGGCCGAAAGCAGGAAGTACGACGCGGACGTCCCGGGCACGCCGTTGACGGTCTGCGTGAAACTGGAAGTCGCCGAAATCGCGGCGGGCTGGACGGGATAGGCGGGGTTGCCGGAGCTCGTGAACACCCCGCACTTGACTCCGCCGTTGCACGTCAGATGCGTCTGCCCGAAGTTGAAGATGTCGGCGAAGTTGAAGCTCGGGATCGTGATTCGCGGGTCGGCGGCGATGTACGACGGCGTCTGGAAAATCGCGGTGGCCAGGTTCCAGTAGACGAGAATCAGCGGCACCGATTGACCGGTGTGCGCGCTGAGATTGGCCAGCCCGCTGAGCTGCGGCTCGTTAACGAGCGACTTGATGAACGCGCCCTCGTTGCCGTTCGCGTATTGGTCGGTGGCCCATCTCGCGAGGGTCCAGCCGGCGCCGTAATTCGCCGGCGTGTCCAATCCGAGTCCCTCGGTGTGAGATGAGCTTTCTGCCAGCAGGTAGTTGAAGAAGAACGGCAGGTGGCTCCCAAGGAGCGTATACGGCTTGTTGTTCGCGAGATCGCAGGGTGCGTTCGCGCCGAGGTTGATCTCGCACGCGGCCGTCTGGAGGAACGTCGCGCCTCCCATCCAGGTCGCCTGGTTGAAGTTGCGCTCCCAGATCTCTGAAGACTCCTGCGCCAGACCTTCCTCCAGCCAGACCTCCTCGAAATTCTGGCTGTTGTTGATTATGCGGTCCGTGTAGGAGACGATGTGCTTGACTTCATGCGCCGCAGTCGCACGCAGCGCCTCCTCCCAGATCGCCACGGTGAAGCCGGAGCTGCCCGGAATCCAGGAATAGAACATTTCCGTCTGGTTGCTCAGGTCGGCATCCACGCCGCTCGACGCCAGCGGGAAGAAATCGCACCCGTTCACGAAGGCGACGATCGAGCCGCCGCCGGTGCCGCCGGCGAAGTTGTTGAGGACCGGCGTGATCGTCATGGTGATCTTGCCGGTGTTCGAGAGCGACGCGTCGTACGCGAGCGGATTGCCGATGTTCGCGACGATGTGCGGATACGTGACCTGGTCGAACTCGTTCGCGAACGTCTGGTAGAACGACGAATCGGGACGCAGACTCTGCGGCCACTTCGTGAGGTTCGTGTCGGCGAGCACGATGATGTGCTGCCCGACGGCGACCGTGCGCGCGCCGATCGAGTCGACGGCCGTGCACGAACCGCTGAGCGAGTGCTTCACGTACACCTTCTGCACCGCGCCGATCGTCTGCGTGATCGCCGCGCTGAGTTGCGACAACCGCCCGCCCTGCGATCTCGTCCTGGCCCATCTGGCAGACGGGTTCCCGAGGCTGGCGAAGATCCGCCGGTTGTCGTTCAGCACGCCGGCATGGTTCTGCGCGGCGCCGCCGAGCGACGCCATCGACGGCGGCCGCGTACCGGCGACCGCGTACGAGGGCTGGGCCGCCACGCTCGCGCGCATGAGTGGCAGCGGAGGCACGCCCGCGAGACGCTGCGCCGCAGCCGAGGTGCCGAAGCTGCCGGTCAGCGAGAAGCCCTCCTGAATCGTGTACGAAGGATCCGTGTTGATCACGGCGACGAGATACTGCGAGCCGGGTTGCACGGCCAGCGCCGCGGCGAAGTTCGGCGACGAAAGGAACGTCGTGGATTGTCCCGCCGACGCGAGCGTCACGCTCGCGGCCGACGACGACGACACCGTGAAGGCGGCACTCGTGGCTCCGGTCAGGCCGGTGGCGGAGGCGACGAGGTTGAATCCGGCGCCCGGTTTGCTGATGGAGAGGTTGCTGAACGTGGCGACGCCCGCCACCGCGGCGACCGTGGTGGTGCCGCTCAGGACTGCCCCGGAGCCGTTCGCGCCGATCGCGAGCGTGACGCTCGTGGTCGCGGTGGTCACCAAGTCTCCCAGCGCGTCGTAGATCGAGACGGTCACCGGCGGCGTCATCACTCCACCGGCTGTCGGACTCGGCACCGGCGCGAAGCCGAGATGGGTCGCCGGTCCGGGTCCGACCGTCAGCGTGAGGCTCACCGACTGCGGGCTGTTCGTCACGCCCGAGGCAACCGAACTGATGGGTACCGTCGCGGTGTAGGTTCCGGCCAGGAGACCGTTCGTCGAGGGAGTCAGCGTCATCGTTGTCGGCGCCGTGGCGGCGCTCAAGCTCGCCGAGAGCCAGCCGCCGGTGGGACCGCTGGCATACGCGATCGTGCCCACCGCGAGGCCGCCGAGCGTTCCGGTCCCGCTGTTCGTGACGGTGACCGTCTGCGCCGCCGGACTGGCGGTGCCGGCCGTGCCCGCAAAGACCGCGGCGTTCGACGAGAGCGAGATGGCGGGCGCCGATGCGGGCGGTTGCGTCGTGCTGTTGCCGCTATTGCTGCCGCCGCCACTGCAGGCGAGTGTGCCAGCGCTCACCAGCAACAAGAGAGTCCGTCGCATGCGACCTCGCACAGGAGATATGGAAAGTGTGGATCCGAGGCCGGATCCACGCCGCGCCGTGACCGGGAATGTCGGAGCGGGTAGAGCAATCGGCAAGCGCGCCGGGTGCGATCCGATACGACCCGGTACCACCCGGCTCCAGCCCGTACAACACAGCCCGTACAACTCCTTGACCCCCGCCAGCCTACCGCTGAATATGATCCTGCGCCCCACGGCCGCACCGTGAGGCCGCGTTCCATCCGGACATCGGAGGCCAGCGTGCGCGGTTGTTCCTTTTGCTACACCGTTCTCTTCGTGACGTTCGTCGGTGCACCGCCGGCAACGCGCGCGCAGGGAGCCGCGCCATCGCTAGGCAAGTGAGAAGCTCCGGGTTCCGTGGACACCATCCTTCCTTCAGCTCTCGGCCCCTAACATTCGCCGTTCCGGTGTTGCTTCGATTGTCAGAGACCGTCTAACCCGGTATTGAAACGCGCTCTTAGTAGATCAGCTCGTAATTCAGGCGGAATCCGCGCGCTGGCTGGGGAATGAAATCCTTCACCACCGAGAGGTTGTCGCGATACACGGTGTTGAAGACGTTGTCGCAGTGGAGGCTGATATTGTGCACCATACCCTGCTGCGTGGAACGCACCCCGAAGCCGAGGTTCATCACGGTGTACCCTGAGGTGGGCGTGTCGCCCTCGCCCAGACGGGTTTGCGACGACGCCATGCGCATTTCGACCATTCCCATCCACCTGCTGTCCTGGTACGTGCCGCGCAGAAGGCCTCGGAGCGGCGGGGTGAACGGGAGCGGCACGCTGTTCCGCGTGTCCTCCGCGTTGACGTAGTCGGAGCTCGCCCTGATGGCGACGTACTCCCACGGCTGAACGGTGAGGCTCGCCTCGAACCCCATGAGGCGCGCGTTCGTCGCGGCGAACTGGCGGACCGGAAAATCCTGGATCGTGTCGCCGCGCAGGAACCCGTAGATGTAGCTGTTGATGTAGTTGAGATACGGTGAGACCTCGAACGAGACGTTCGAGAACTCTCCCTTCAACGACGCGTCGACGCCGAATCCCGTCTCGGGCCCGAGGCTCGCGGTGCCGACCGAGTAGGTGCCGCTCGCAGCGTCGAGTCCGTTGGCGAACAGTTCCTGGACGGTGGGCGCACGGAACGATCGCGCGAGATTCAGCGAGCCCGTCACTTCGGGGCTGAACTGATGCATCGCGCCGACCGACGCCGTGAACGCGTTGGCGGTCCGCGCCGAGTTGATCGTCTGGAAGACCGGATCGGTGGAACCCGAGAACGGCCGTGTCTGGATGTTGTTGTAGTCGAAGCGGGCCGCGGCACTGAAGCTCGTGGCCGGCGAGGCGTGCAGCTCCTCGTACAGGTATCCCGCGAGGCCGGTCGTGAGCGAGTTGGGCCCGAGCGGCTGGTCGCCGTCGATCGTGAGATCCTCGACGTTCGCCCAGAGGCCGAACGCGCCGTCAACGTCACCCCGGCGCCGCTGCTGAAACTGCAGCACGCCGTTGAACGCGCGCTTCTGAAAGTGGTTGGCCTGCGGATCGGATATGCCGCTCGCGTCCTGCGCGGTCGGAAACTCCGAATGCCCGTAATCGTTGTAACTGGCGTTCAGCTTTACCTGCCGGACGAACGAGCCGCCCGCGTTGAACAGGCTGCGCCACTCGAGGGTGTTCCGCTGTTGTGAGATGCGCGACGTGGCCGGCGGCACGTTGGCCCAGTCCGCATTCGGCGGAACACCGGGAATGCCGTAGTTCATCTCGAAGTGCTTCACGCCGAGGCCCCACATCCCGAAGTCGCCCTGGTGCGCGTAGCCGAGTCCCGCCTCGCTGCTCTTCTGGTCGGTCTGCGGCATCGCCTTGAGGTTGAATGCGGCGCCGCTGCCGGGATCCGTGTAGCTGCCCGCCGGAATGCCGATGTCGCCCGCCTTCAGTGCGCCGGCCGAGACGCTGAACGCGGAGTTCCCGCCGCTCCACACGTTCCTGGCGAAGCCGGAGTACTCACCGCTCACCGAGTTGCCCTCGAGATTCAGCGTGCCGGAAAACGCATGATCCGAAATCGCCGGAACGATGTTCGTGATCACGTTCACCAGGCCGCCCAGCGTGTTCGGACCGTAGAGGATCGCGGACGGACCGCGCACGACATCCACCTGCGCGACGCCCAGCGCCTCGAGCGGAGTCGCGTGCGCCGGATCGTACGTGGCGATGTCGCCCATGCGCAGGCCGTTTTCGATGACCAGCACTTCGTTGTCGGTGAGCCCGCGCAGGATCGGACGCGAAGGCGCGGATCCGTTGCCGCGAACGCTCACACCGGGAAGATCCGAAAGCTTCTCGGCGAAACTCGTGCCGGTGCCGTTGAGGAAATCCACCTGCGATTTCGAGTCGACGGACTGGTATTGATCGGTGATCGCACGAGGCAGAGGGCTGGCGGACACCACGATCTCCTGCAGCGCGACCGCCGAACGCTTCAGGTCGAAGGTGGCCGATGCCGTGGCGCCGCTCACCTCGATGGTCTTCGATGACGACGCGTAGCCGCCCGAGCTGACGAAGACCGTGTAGCTCCCCTTCGGGACGCCGGCGAAGGTGAAATCGCCATGTGCGCCCGTGCGCTGCACGCGATCCAGTTCGACGAGTCGGACGGACGCCCCGACGACGGCCCGACCGGTACTTTGAACGGTGCCGGCGATCGTCTGCGCCCTCGCGACGGCGCTGGCGAGGAAAAGGGCGACGAACGTGACGCTACGATGACGAGACATTGCAGGAAGCTCCGGGTTGTCAGCTTCCCGTCATCTTAACGCACAGTTCCAGCCGCGCTAGGGCTCGCTTCCCGCGCTCGGTCCGTCAGTCGCCGATCACCCCGCGCTGACGAAGGGTATCGCGAACATCACGAGCCCGGCCGCGCCGAGCAAGAGCGACCCGTACCACACGAGCTTCACCCGAGTGAGCGCGGAGACGGCTCCGAGCGCGATCGCCACTTGAAAGAGCGCGACCGCGCCGGCGTAGTGATGGTGCTTCTCGAGCAGCCCGGCGGCCTCGTGCTCCTTCGCGTCGCGCTCGGATTCGAGTTCTTTCGCCTTCACCTGAATCTCCTTCTGCTCGGCGTCATAGCGGCTCGCGGTCTCCTCCAGATCCGGAGGAACGGGGCGGCCGGCGGCCCTCCAGGTGATCGCTGAGGCGCGCGCTACGGCGCCCTTGATGCCCTTCGCTTGATAGTAGGTCCACTGGTCCGAGGCCTGCGCCTGGATGCGCGTGGCGTCGGATTTCAGCGCGAGCGCCTCGTTCACGGTGTCGCCCGCGCGCAGCGACGCGACGGCCGCAACCGCGGCGAGCAGCGCCGTGGTGAGCGACACCCAGCGCAGCATGCTGCTCCCCGAACGCTCGATCTCTTCGTCGATCGTTTCGCGAAGCTTGTCGGTGTCGATCTCCGGCCCTTCGGGCATCGTCGTCCGGTGCGCGCTAGGGTTGGTAAATGACCTTGACCGGCGAGGCGCTCAGGTTGGTCGAGCCGTTGCCGAGCTGGCCCTCTCCGCCGTCACCCCAGCAGTAGGCCACGTTGCCGCCGGCCATCGCGCAGGAGTGATAGTTGCCGGTGCTGAGCGTGCGGAACGTAAGTCCACCCGCCACCGCGACGGGCGCGTTGCTCGTCGGACTGGTGACGCCGCTGCCGAGCTCGCCCCAGATGTTGTCGCCCCAGCAGAACGCGGCGCCGCTCGCGGCGAGTCCGCAGGTGTAGAGTCCACCCGCGCCGACCGTCGCGAAGCTGATGCCGCCGGAGACCGCGACCGGGAGCGAGTGGTTCTGCGTGTCGCCGGTGCCGAGCTGGCCCTGATCGTTGCTGCCCCAGCAGAACGCGGCGCCGGCGGCCGTGATGCCGCAGGCGTGCTGGAAGCCGGCGCTGATGGAGACGAACGCGGCGGCCGACGTCACCTTCACCGGGGTCGCGCTGGAGTTCAGCGTGCCGCTGCCGAGCTGGCCGCGCGTGTTGTCCCCCCAGCACCACGCAACTCCGTTCGTCGCGACGCCGCAGGTATTCTGGAATCCGGCGCTGATCGTCGCGAAGGCGATGCCGCCCCCCACGGGGACCGGCGACGAGCTGTTCGCGGTCAGGCCGTTGCCGAGCTGGCCGCTGAGGTTGTTGCCCCAGCACCATGCGGCGCCGGCGGCGGTGAGGCCGCACGTGTGGTCCTGTCCTGCGCTGATCGACGAGAAGGTGAGACCGCCGCCGACGGCGACCGGCAGCGAGCGGTGCGCGAAGGTTCCGTCGCCGAGTTCACCGCTCAGGTTGTCGCCCCAGCAGAATGCCACGCTCGCAGCGGTCAGCCCGCAGTTGTGCGCGTATCCGGAGCTGAGCGACGCGAACTTGAGGCCGCCCTTCGTCACGACGGGCGTGGTACTGTTCGTCTGCGTGCTGTCGCCGAGCTGGTCTGCCTGGTCGCCGCCCCAACACCAGGCGCTGCCGTCGGTCTGGAGGCCGCACGAGTGGAGATCGCCCGCGCTCACGGCGATGAGGTGCAGCACCTGGATCGTCACGGTCGCGGTGCCCGAGCCGCCGAACGCCGAGCCTGTGATTGTTGCGACGCCGGCGGAGACGCCGGTCGCGAGACCGGTGGAGGAGATCGTGACGACGGCCGCGTTGCTGCTCTTCCACGTGGCGGTCGCGTTGGGATACGTGTTGCCGGTCGAGTCGGTCGCCGTCGCGGTGAACTGCACGGCGCGGCCGATGCCGATGGTCGCCGACGAAGGAGCGACCGCGACGGAGGAAGGTCCGAGCGTGATGCTCGTCTGGACGGTGACGTTCGACGTGCCGAGGTAGCCGCCGATGCTGGCGCTGATGACGGCCGATCCGACGGCGACTCCGGTGACGAGTCCGGTGCTGCTCACGGTCGCAAAGGCGGCGTTGTTGCTCTGCCAGATGACGGTGAGGTTCGGAACGACGTTGCCGGCCGCGTCGCGGACGGTCGCGGTGAGCTGCTGCGTTCCGTGCACGACGACGAACGCCGGCGTGGGCGCGACCGTGATCGAGGAGATCGACGGCGGGAGCGCGGCGACGACGGCGAGCTTCGCGGTGCCCACGGCGGTGCCACTCGTCGCGTTGATGTTCACGCTGCCGACCTTGCGCGCGGTGACCAAGCCCCCGCTGTTCACCACCGCGATGGTCGTGTCGCTGCTGCTCCACGTCACCGAGCGTCCCGTGAGCACGATGCCGTTGATGTCCGACTCGGAGGCCGTGATGGTCACCGTGTCGCCCACGAGCAGGGATATGTTCGTCGGCACGAGGAACACGGAGGCGACCGGCGTGGTGTTCGTGAGGTCGTGATGGCACGAGGCCGTCACGACGGCACCAATGATCAGAAAACTGCGAGCGGCAAGAGTCGCGAAACGCACGAAGAAAAACTCCAGGGGAAACCGTGTCAGGTACTCCCACGCGTCAAAGCCCTCACGCGGGGACGCCTCGTGCGGAGAAGCACACACTGGCGTGCACTCATACCTATGGGAGGGCAGGGTGTTCCGGTAGTGGGGGAGCGTGATGACTTGTCGCGAGGAACCGATCCGACGAACTTGACTTCTGTCGCCGGCCGATTCCCACAGGAGGAATTATTGATGCACCGCCTCATCCGGGCAGTTCCGCTGATGGTGTTCTCGGTCGCGAATCTCGCTGCACAGGCGCCCGCCGCGGGTTCGCCTTCCGCAGGCACGGGGCCGCTGGTCGAGTTCGAGATGATGACCTGGCCGGAGGTAAAGGCGGCCATCGAGGGCGGCAAGACGACTGCGCTCGTGTACACGGGCGGCACGGAGCAGCGCGGTCCGCAGAACGTGAACGGCGGCCACACGCTGATGGGGAAGGCGACGGTCAGGGCGACCGCGCTGACGCTTGGCAATGCCATCGCGCTGCCGGTGCTCCCCTACACGCCGAACGAGGCGAACGCGGCGCTTCCCGGCACGATCGGTCTCACGACCGAGCTGCTCAGCGCGATTCTCGAGCGCATCGCCCAGCAGGCGATCAAGACCGGATTCACCAATGTGGTCATCATGGGCGACCATGGCGGTGGGCAGCCGAACGCCTACGTGGTCGTCGCGAGGAAGCTCGATTCGGTCTACGCGCCTGAGGGAAAGCACGTGTACTTCTGCGACCAGGTGTACAAGACCGCGAACGCCGCCTTCGACGACTACCTCAAGTCGCAGAACATGCCGGTGAGCTCGCACGCCGGAATTCCCGACACCTCGGAGATGCTCTACCTCGGCCTCGACCTCGGCTGGGTGCGCCCGGACCAGATACCCACAGCCGTGCAGGACCGAGAGCATCCCAACGGGATCCAGGGCGATGCACGGCCGTCGACGAAGGAGCTTGGCCGCAAGATCTTCGACATGAAGGTCGATTACGCGGTGAAGCAGATACAGTCGATGGTGGGACAGAAGTAGCCCGCGGAGCACGCGACGTGTTTCCGAAGATTCTCGCCGTCGCGCTGGCGGCGACGGCGGCCGCGCAGGCGCCAGCGCAGTCGCGACCCGACAGCGCGCTCAGCGTCATCGCGATCAGCGGACCCCGCGAGCCGCTTCCCGCCGAAAAGGCGACCGCGAGGATCAAGAGATTCTCGTTCATCGCGTACGGCGACACCCGCAACTGGCACGACGGAACGCTGCCGCAGGAGGTGCACGGGCTCGTCGTGGAATCGCTGCTCGCGAAGGCCGCGTCGCTCGCGACGGGACCCGATCCCGTCCGCTTCGTGGTGTCGAGCGGCGACGCGGTGGCGAACGGACAGCGGATCGATCAGCTCAACGTGAGCTTCGTGCCGCTGATCAACCGGATCACGGCGGCCGGGCTTCCGTATTTCTTCGCGGCGGGGAATCACGACGTCACCGGCGCGCAGGACCTGCAGAATCCGCAGCGGGCGATCGGGCTTGCCAACCTCCTCACCGCGCACAGGAACCTGATTCCGCCGCAGGGTTCCATGCGGCGATTGAACGGCTATCCCACCTACGCGTTCGGCTACGGCAACACGTTCGTGGTCGAGTTCGACTCGAACATCGCCGGCGACTTCACCCAGTACCGATGGGTGCGATCGCAGCTCGATTCGCTCGATCGCAAGCGATACGTGAACATCGTGATGGTCTTTCACCACCCGGTGTTCTCGTCCGGTCCGCACGGGGGATTGACCGTCGAGTCGTCCACTGCGGCGCTGCGGCAGCTGTACATGCCGCTCTTCCGGAAGCATCACGTGAGGCTGCTGCTCGCGGGACACGAGCATCTGTTCGAGCACTGGGTGGAGCGCTACCGCGACCGGAGTGGCGCGCACCGGATGGACGAGGTCGTGAGCGGGGGAGGCGGAGCGCCGCTCTACTCGTATTCGGCGGAGCCGGATCTCACGTCGTATCTCGCGGCGGGAGCGGCGGATCACGTGTCCGTGGATCACCTCGTGAAGCCGGGCGTCGACTCGACGGGAAATCCGCATCACTATCTGGTGGTGCACGTGGATGGGGAGAAGCTGACGGTCGAGGTGGTGGGAGTGGGGTGGGGTGCGGCGTTCGCGCCGTATTCCGGGGGGATGCTCGTGATTCCGCCGGAGAGAAAGCAGAAGTGAGTTGGGAGGCTTCGAACGGCGACGAGCGACGCGTGAGAGGCAATTTGGCGAAGGGCGACGAGTGAGCAGTGAGGGGGACTTCGTCTCCGCACACGTCGCCCGTCGCCCTTCGCCAAGTCGCCCCTCACGCGTCGCTCGTTGCTGACTCGCCTCTGACCTCCTCAGCGCGCGCGACGTAGCATTAGGAGATTCGCTCACTTCATCCGGAGTTCTTCGTGCCCAAGTCGCCTGACGATTCCGTCTTCTCCCGTCGCGATTTTCTTCTCCTTGCCGGCCAGGCCGGTGCGCTCTCCGTCGTCGGGCCGGGCTTTCAGCGCGCGCTGAACGCCGAGACGGTGAATGGCGCGGCGCTCGATCGCGCGCTCGGCGTGCATCGCGACCTCACGGCGATCTCGGCGCAGCAGCTCGCGAATCTCACGTCCGGACTGCGCTGGCGAATGCTCGGGCCGTTCCGCGGCGGGCGCGTGGATGCGGCGAGCGGCGTGCCGGGGAGGCCGAACGAATTCTATTTCGGCGCGGTGAACGGCGGCGTGTGGAAGTCGATCGACGCGGGGCGCGTGTGGACGCCGGTGTTCGATTCGCAGCCCGTGGCTTCGATCGGCGCGATCGCGGTCGCGCCCTCCGCGCCCGACGTCGTGTACGTCGGCAGCGGCGAATGCACGCTGCGCGACTCGATGGGTTACGGCAACGGGATGTACAAGTCCACCGACGCCGGCAAGAGCTGGTCGCACATCGGTCTCGACGACACACAGCACATCGGCCGCATCGCGGTGGATCCGAAGGATCCGAACATCGTGTTCGTCGCGGCGATCGGGCATCTGTACGCGCCGAGCGCGGAGCGCGGAGTGTTCCGCTCGACGGACGGCGGCAAGAGCTGGAAGAAGGTGCTCTACAAGGATGAGAACATCGGCGCGGTCGAAGTCGTGATCGATCCGACGAACTCGAGCGTGATCTACGCGGGACTCTGGAATACGCGGCGGCCGCCGTGGTACACATATCGTCCTTCGAACGGACCGGGCGGCGGCATTTTCAAGTCGACCGACGGCGGCAACACGTGGAAGCAGCTGACGGCCGGGCTTCCGAAGTCGGGGATCGGCAAGACGGGGATCGCGGTGTCCGCCGGCAATCCGCGCCGCGTGTACGCGGTGGTCGACTGCCTGGAGCCCGATGCGTCAGCGCCCGCACCGGCGGCACCTGCGGGCGGCGGTGGTGGACGCGCCGCGGCGCAGCCGGTGCAGTCGGGATTCTTCCGCTCCGACGACGGCGGCGCGACGTGGACGAAGATGTCGTCCGATCCGGCGCTCAGCGGACGCGGCTGGTACTTCGAGCACGTGACCGTGGATCCCAGGGATCCGGATGTCGTCTACGTGCCCAACGTCGTTGTCAATCGCACGAAGGACGGTGGCAGGACATGGGTTCCGCTGCGCGGTTCGCCGGGCGGCGACGACTACCATCAGGCATGGGTCTCGCCTGACGATCCGAACACCATGATCGTCGCGAGCGACCAGGGCGCGATCATCACGCGCAACGCGAAGACGGAAGACCCGCGCGAGGTGACGTGGAGTTCGTGGATCAACCAGCCGATCGCGCAGATCTATCACGTGAGCGTCGACTATCGCTTCCCGTACTGGGTGACGGGTGCGCAGCAGGACAGCGGCGCGGTGGCCGTCTGCAGCCGCGGCAAGTTTGGAGAAATCTCGATGCGCGACTGGGAGCCGATCGGCGCGGGCGGCGAGAGCGGCTACACGGCGGGCGATCCGCTGCATCCCGGGATCGTGTACGGCGGTACGGGTGGCGCCTTTGACCTCGAGCTCAACACGCCGGTGCCGGGTACCACCGGGGCGCGCCTGACCGAGCCCGCGCGCACCGACTGGACGCAGCCGCTCGTGATCTCGCGCGCCGACCCGCGAGCGATGTACTACTCGAACCAGTTCGTCTTCAAGACCACCGACGGCGCGCGAAACTGGACGCAGATCAGCGGCGACCTCACGCGTCCCGCGCCGGGCGTGCCGTCGACTCTCGATGCGGCGGCTGCCGCGGACACGGATCGCAACGGAAATCGCGGCGTGGTCTACACGCTCTCGCCGTCACCGCTGCTGGTCCCGATGGTCTGGGCCGGCACGGACGACGGGCTCGTTCACGTCACGACGAACGACGGGAAGAGCTGGCAGAACGTGACGCCGTCCGTGCTCACCGCATGGAGCCGTGTGACGACGGTCGAAGCGTCGCACTTCGATTTCAACGCCGCGTACGCCAGCGTCGACCGCCACCAGCTGCAGGATTTCGAGCCGTACGTGTATCGCACGCGCGACATGGGCAAGACGTGGCAGCGAATCTCGAACGGCCTTCCGGCCGGTGTGTACGTGCACGTCGTGAAGGAAGATCCAAAGCGTCAGGGGCTGCTGGTCGCCGGCACCGAGCGCGGCGCGTTCGTCTCGCTCGACGACGGCGACAGCTGGCAGCCGCTGCAGCTGAACATGCCGGCGACGTCGGTGCGCGACTTCGAGTTCTATGAAAACGATCTCATCGTCGCCACGCACGGCCGCGGCTTCTGGGTGATCGACGACATCAGCCCGCTGCGCCAGGTGAACAACGCGGTGCTGACGGCCGACGCACATCTCTTCAAGCCGGCCGACGCGATCAACGTGCTGCAGGGCGGCGACAACGGAACGCCGCTCCAGAAGGACGAACCGCAGGCGCTGAATCCGCCGAACGGCGCGATGATCGACTTCTACCTCAGGTCGGCGGCGACGGGTACGCTCACGCTCGAGATTCTTGACGCCGCGGGAACGAGCGTGCGCACATTCTCGACCGATGCCTCGAGCCAGCCCGCGGCGCAGGGCGGTCGCGGCGGCGGTGGTGGTATTCCGAACACGTCGCCGCTCTGGCGCACGCCGCCGGAGCCGTTCTCCGCAAGCGCCGGCATGCATCGGGTGGTGTGGGATGCGGTCCCTGTCGTTCCCGGCGGAGGGCGAGGCGGGCGCGGTGGTGGCGGAGGAGGCCGCGGCGGTGGCGCGCCAAAATTGACGGGGACGTTCACGGCGAAACTCACGGTGAACGGGAAGAGCTATACGCAGATGTTTGCCGTCAGGGCGGATCCGCGTGCTCGCGAGCGGTAACTGCAGGAGCGAGATGGGAGACTGGATGGGAGTGGGGAGTGGCGAGATGGATGCGGAATGCGGGATTTCGACCCGATGCAGAATGCAGAAGAGGAATGCGGAATGC
>Ga0208716_1000034_pt1 | contig 42854 bp, 36 predicted proteins | sample NGESurdeep092012_8_FD_184482 | JGI IMG/M metagenome (GOLD analysis project Ga0208716, IMG submission 184482) | Arctic peat soil microbial communities from Barrow, Alaska - NGEE Surface sample 415-3 deep-092012 (SPAdes) | ecosystem: Environmental > Terrestrial > Soil > Wetlands > Peat ...
CAACGCGAGAGCCTGCGAGAACTTATCGAACATGTGTTCTACTATAGCCCCCATGACCGACAACCGGAAGTGCAGGCCAGCAGTGAAAGTCATTGCTAATGGATCACATTCACGCAAGCGAACAAACCCAGCCACACGTGGTGAACCACCGCATCGACGATGCCCGCGGCTTCGCACGAGACCTACTCCGGTGACGGGGACCGGGTGCCTTGGTGGAAACGCAGGAGCCACTCACTTTCGGCGCTGCGAAGCCACACCGAGCAGCGCAACGACGACCGTGCCTGCTGGTCAATGCGGTAGGTGAGCAACACGGTGTCTGCAGAGAGGCTCACCGGGGTCAGGTCGACCACCGCCCCATGGCCGAGCGGCACGGAATTTGCCGCGAGTGCCTCAACTAGCGTTACCCCGTCCCAGATACGACCGCAGGCCCCGAACTCAACGAAGTCCGGGTGCAGGAGCCCGCGAACGCGACCGACATCAGCCCGGACCACAGGGTCGAGAAGCAGGAGCTCCCGCCTCACCACTTCGGCGCGGTCTTCAGCCCCGGCAATACCGTCCTGTCCCACGCTGACCGACATGGTCCGATCATTGCGCATCAGCGCCACCCCTGACTTCAGCGCGAGTGAGGCCAGAGCCGGCGCTGCTCGGAGTGAGCAGCGCCGGCCCTGGCCACCATCTCGGTGCAACGGCTACGTCATACGGACTCGGCTCAGTCCTTGGCTGCGGTGAACCCCTGTTCGAGATCCGCCAGGATGTCATCGATGAACTCAATACCGACCGCCAGTCGCACCAACCCAGGAGTCACCCCGGATGCCAGCTGGTCCTCGGCCGAGAGCTGAGCGTGAGTGGTGGATGCCGGGTGGATGACCAACGAGCGCACGTCGCCGATGTTGGCCACATGGCTGTGCAGGGTCAATGCCTGGACGAACTTCTTCCCAGCCTCCACGCCGCCCGTGATCTCGAAGGAGACGACAGCGCCAGCACCACGCGGGGCGTACTTGTCCGCCAACGCCTTCCATGGGCTCGAGGCCAGCGAGGCGTAGGACACCGACTCGACCTGGGAATGCGCTTCAAGCCAGGTCGCCACCTTGAGCGCGTTCTCCACGTGACGCTCGATGCGCAGCGACAGGGTCTCGACCCCTTGCGAGATGAGGAACGCGTTGAACGGCGAGATGGCCGGGCCCAGGTCGCGCAGGAGGTGAACCCGCGCCTTGAGGATGTACGCCAGGTTGGCGCCGAGCGGACTCCCCACCCCAAGGTCACGAGCGTAGACCAGCCCGTTGTAGCTCGGGTCCGGCTCGTTGAACCCCGGGTAACGGGCCGCGTCCTTGGCGTAGTCGAAGGTGCCGCCGTCAACGATGACACCGGCGATGGACGTGCCGTGTCCGCCGAGGTACTTGGTCGCCGAGTGGACCACCACGTCGGCACCCCATTCGAGTGGACGGATGAGGTAGGGAGTGGCGACGGTGTTGTCCACGATGAGCGGCACGCCAACCTCGTGCGCAATCGCCGAGACAGCTTCAATATCAAGGACATTCGCCGACGGGTTGCTGATCGTCTCGGCATAGAAGGCCTTGGTGTTCGGCCTCACCGCGGCACGCCAAGACTCGAGATCGTCAACGTCCTCCACGAACGTCGTCTCGATGCCGAGCTTCTTGAGGGTGTACTTCAGCAGGTTGTAGGTGCCGCCGTACAGCTGGGGGCTCGCGACGATGTGGTCCCCGACCTCCGCGACATTCAGAATCGCGATCGTCTCCGCCGCCTGGCCCGAGGCCACGAGCAGAGCCGCCACGCCGCCTTCGAGCGAGGCAATCCGCTGCTCGACCGCGTCCTGGGTCGGGTTCATGATGCGGGTGTAGATGTTGCCGAACTCCTTGAGCGCGAACAAGTTCTCCGCATGTGCGGAGTCGTTGAAAACATACGACGTCGTCTGGTAGATCGGCAGCGCCCTGGCGCCTGTAGCTGTGTCCGGGGCCTGGCCGGCGTGGACCTGACGGGTCTCGAAGGACCATTTGGCAGTGTTGTCACTCATCGGATTCCCTTACCTTTCAATCTCACGTGAGGTTGCGGGTACACCGAAGAGCGAACCCGCGCTTGCGCGGCGCCGAAGGCGCGTTGCCAGGTCTTCACCCGGGGCACCCCACCGCGGTGGAGGGTTGCCGGCCAGCGAGCCGGGGCTTGTCGCTGACACTCATGACCTATGCCAACGGTAGAACCCGATGTCACATCTCGGGAATTCCGTCTCTAAATCTGGACATACCCCGGCCCGGATGCCGCAGAAGTCCGCGGTCCCACGACCGCGCAGAATGTGAGAGGAACCGAAACGGCATACCGTGTGAGAGGTGAGCACACTCCAGCTGACCATCGACGCCGACTCGGCCACTGCGCCGTTCGAACAGGTCCGCACCCAGATCGCCGCGGCCGTCGCGGAGGGGCAGCTCAGCCCCGGGACCAGGCTCCCGACGGTGCGCCAGCTCGCAACCGATCTCGGGCTCGCAGCCAACACCGTGGCAAGGGCGTACCGCGAGCTCGAGTCCGACGGGGTGATCGCTACGCACGGTCGTGGCGGCACGTTCGTGCGCAGCGATGTCCTGGACGAGCCGACAACCCACTCCGGCGCTGCCGACCTCGCAAGATCGGCCGCCACCGACTACGTTCACACGGTCAGACGGCTCGGCCTCAACGCCCAGGAGGCCGCGCGCCTGGTCGAGAACACCTGGAACGAGAGCTAGCTCGGGTCCGCACCCTCCGACTCGCTTATTCCGTGACGCTCCCACCAGCGTCGCATCGGACCGGGGGCCCACCAGTTCAGGGTGCCCAGCAAACGCATCGTGGCCGGGACCAACAGGGCGCGAACGACGGTGGCATCGATCAGGACAGCGACGAGCATGCCTACCCCGATCATCTTCATGATCACGATGCCGGAGGTGGCGAACCCGCCGATGACCACGGCGAGCAACAGCGCTGCGCTGGTGATGATTCGACCACTGCGCTGCAGTCCGTTGGCCACCGATGTCGTGTTGTCCCCGGTACGGTCCCACTCCTCACGGATCCGGGATATCAGGAAGACCTCATAGTCCATGGACAGGCCGAAGATGATGGCGAGCATGAGGATCGGCTGGGTGACGTCCAGGTAGCCCGTTGAGGTGAAACCGAGCGGCCCCGACAGGTAGCCGTCCTGGAAGATCAGGGTGACCACCCCGAACGAGGCGGTCAGGGACAGGGCACTCATCACGACGGCCTTGAGGGGAAGGACAACGGAACCGAAGGCTATGAACAGCAGGACCAGCATGACTGCGACCACGAAGAGGCCCATCCACGGCAGGCGTGCACCGATGGAGTCAATGATGTCAACGGCACTGGCCGAGAAGCCCCCGACCAGCGCGTTGGCCCCGGCACCGGGATCGACCGCGCGCAGGTCCCTGACCAGCTGTTGCGACTGCTCGCTCTGGCTCTCCCCGAGCCAGCTGACCTGGACCAGGCTCGTCATGCCAGGGCGGCCCGGGCGGGCAGCAGCCTGGTCGATCACCTGGACCGACCTCACGCCGCTGACCTTGCCGAGCCGGGCGACGTAGGACACGAACTGCGGGCGGCTGGCGCCTTCGACCACGATGTTGGCGCTCGAGGTCCCACCGCCAAACAGCCGGGCACCCATGTCTGCGGCGACCCGGCTCGGTGCGCTGACCGGCAGGACCCGCTCGTCCGTGCTGCCCCACCTGGCTGACAGGAACGGGGCGCCAAGGGCCAGCAAGCCCAGGGTGATGACCAGCAGGTATGCGACGGGTCGCCGCATCACGCTGTGCGCGAGGGTCGCCCACGCACCGGACTCCACAGTGGCACCAGAGTCAGCGCGCGAGCCTCGGCGCCACGGCATACGACCGGCTTCAATGCGCGGTCCCAGGACAGCGAGCAACGCTGGCAGGAGGGTCAGCGCTGCCAGCATCGCGGCCAGGACCGCGGCGACACCGCCAAAGCCCATCGAGCGCAGAAAGCTCTGCTGGAAGATCAGCAATGAGGCCAGTGAGGCAGCCACGATCAACCCGGAGAACAACACGGTCCGGCCGGCGGTCGCCATGGTTGCGGTGATGGCCGCGTTGACGTGCTCACGCTCGGTGCCGGGAAACTTGGCGAGCTCCTCGCGGAACCTGCTCACGACGAACAGCGCGTAGTCGATCGCCAGGCCCATCCCGATCAGGGTGATGATGTTGATGGAGAAGACCGAGACGTTCGTGACCATGCTGATGACCCGGACGAAAGCGAAGGCGCCGAAGATGGCCACGCCACCCACAAAGGCCGGCATCAGAGCGGACGTGACGCTGCCGAAGAACACCAGACACAGGATGATCACTATCGGCATGGAGATCTCCTCGGCCTTGGCGATGTCTCTGGAGACCCGGTGGTTCACGTCTCGGAAGACGGCCCACGCTCCCCCGACCGTCGTGGACAGCCCTTTGGCCTCGAGGTGCGGGCTGACCTTGTCGTAGAGAGCGACCTTCTGACTTTGCGAGGTGCCGCTCAAGGAGAGGATGACCCGGGTCGCGTGCTGGTCCTTGCTGATCAAGGCGGGCGACGGCGTTTGGTACCAGCTGGTGACCCGCTGGATCGAACCCTTGGGGAGCCCCTTGAGGACGTTCGCGACGGACGCCCGGAAGGCCGGGTCGCTGACCTTCAACGACGGACTGGAGTAGATGACCACGATGTCGGCGTCGTGGCTGGTGAAGTCCGCATGCTCCTTGACCAGAGACCGGGCAGACTCGCTGGCCGGATCGTCGTAGCCACCGCTGCTGAGGCTGCCGAACACCCCGAGGCCGAACACCGCAGCCGCTGCGACCAGCACCAGTCCGGCGACAAGAACGGTCCAGGCTCGTCGGGCCACAAAGTGGCCCCAACTCTGCATCATGCCGGTAACACCCTTCGCTCCAGGGAGGTTCAACGCCGATCACCCGTTGGATGGACTTCAGTGATCACCCACTGAAGGGACCTTAGTGGCCGCGGCTGAACCGACTTGAGCGATCGCGCGGTGGGCTTTGGCGGAAAGGAGCGCCGAGGGTGACACCGGGGATCAGGCCAGTGCCCCCGCCCGCCCGGACACGATCTCAGTCAAGGCCGTGATCAGCCGTTCGATGTCGGACTCAGCGGTGTATGGCGAGAGGCTGACCCGGATCGCACCACCGGTATCGCGGATCCCCAGCGCCCTGGTGAGCTCCCACGCATATGCATGACCGCTCCACACGCAGATGTCCCGCTCCCCCAGCCGCGCCGCTACCTCACCGGGCGCCAGCGAGTCCACCGTGAAGCAGATGGTCCCCGTGCGCAGGGATGGAGCCCCGACCATCCGCACACCCGGTATGCCGGTGAGCCGGCTGATCGCCCCCCGCACCGTGGTGGTCTCCCGGGCCCTCAACGCCGCGAAGGAACGATCCAGTCGCCGCCGCCGATCTCCTTCTCCGTCGACAAGATCCGCCAGGTGGTCCACGGCTGCCGTGATGCCCGCCATGTTGGCCAGACCCGCGGTGCCAAGCTCGAACCGTTCGGGCACCTCATCGGAGGACGGCTCGAGCTTGTCGGGGTGCAGGCTCTCCAGCAGGTCAACGGAGGCCACAACGGCCCCAGCGTGCGGACCGCACCACTTGTATGCCGAGACTGCGATGAAGTCGGCACCCAGCGACGTCATGTCCAGCCGGAAGTGCGGGGCAGCGGCGACGGCGTCTGCGTAGACGAGAGCTCCTACGGAGTGGGCGATCGCGCTGATCGCCGCGACATCGGTCATCGTCCCGATCAGGTTCGACGCCGCGGCCACGGCAACAAGCCTGGTGCGTGAGGTGACCAGCTCGGCGTACTGACCGGCCGGCAGGTCGGTGGTCAGCGGGTCCACCCGCGCCCAGCGCACCGTCACGCCGGCTGAGGCTGCTGCCTGAGCCCATGGCCGCACGTTGGAGTCATGGTCGAGCTCTGAGAGCACGATCTCGTCGCCGGGCGACCAGGTCTTGGCCACCGCTCCTGCCATGCGATAGGTCAGCGTGGTCATGTTGGGTCCGAGGACGACCCCGCCCGCCGGCCCGCCGGTGAGGTCCGCAACCGCCTCACGGGCGTCGGCGATCAGCTGCACCGATCGGCGACTGGCTGCGAAGGGACCGTGCACATTGCTCAGTCCGCTGCGGTGGGCCTCAGAGATCGCCTCGATCACGCACTCAGGCACCTGCGTTCCGCCGGCACCGTCGAGATAGACCGTGCCGCCCTTGAGCGCCGGGTACTGCGAACGAATGCCCTCGATGTCCCACGTCATGTCCATAAGCACGAGCATGCCCGACCCGGCCACCGAGTGATCCGCCGGCTGTATCGTCGAGGCTTCGAGGGAGTACCAGACCCATGTTCAGTGTTGTTGCCGAGCAGAGTGGAGAGGTCCCATGCAGAAGATCTTCGAGATCTACATCCGCACGACCCCGGAGCGCCTCTGGGAGGCGATCACCGACCCCGAGATCAGGAGCAAGTACCAGTTCGGCAACCGGATCAGCTCGGACTTCACGCCCGGCTCGCGCTTCGAGATGACGCATGAGGGCGCCCCCGGGCCCCTGGGCGAAGGCAAGAACCTCGAGGTCGACCCGCCACGGAAGCTGGTCCAGAGCATGGTCGCTCTCGGTCCGATGTCACGCAAATACATCCCACGAGCCGGGCAGTCTGGCGGGCGTGGCTGACGGCCAACCATGACTCGGCCCAGGGTGTGCGGCTCGTTTTAGGCACGAAGGCATCTGGTTCGCAGCCGCTCTCACTCGACGACGCCGTCGAGGAAGCGATCTGCTTCGGCTGGATCGACAGCAAGCTCATCCCTCTCGACGACCATCGGTCTTCCCTCCTGTTCACACCCCGACGGCGAGGCGGCACGTGGTCACAGGCGAACAAGGACCGCGCCGAGTCACTTCTTGCGCGGGGCCTGATGACCGACGCCGGACTGAGCGCCGTCACAGCGGCTCAGCAGGACGGCTCCTGGTCGGCACTCGACGACGTCGACGAGCTGCACATACCCGAGGACCTCGCCCGGGCGCTCGCCGACAACCCGGAGGCTCACCGCAACTTCGACAGGTTCACCGCCTCTGCCCAGAAGGCCACGCTGTGGTGGGTCAAGAGCGCCAAGCGTTCTGAGACCAGAGCACAACGCATCGCCGAGTCGGTCCGGCTGGCGGCCGACAACAAGACGGTCCTGCAACGCTGACACTCAGTCGCGGAATGAGCGGACCCGCCGGCAAACGAACCGGTTGCGAGGAGAAAGTAGCCACGCTCCCCTGCCGGTGGGGTTAGATCCTGGCATAAGGTGGCATTTCAGAGTCCTTATACTCCGCCAGTTTCGAGTTCTGTGAGACAGCTCGAAGGGGAACCAGATGTCTCCGAAGACGAGGTTCGAGAATCTGCTGGAGGCTGTGCCCGATGCCTTGGTGGGGATGGACCAGAAGGGCGTGATCCGTTTTGTCAATCGCCAGACCGAGTCACTGTTCGGCTATGACCGCGACCAGCTGATCGGCCAGCGCATCGAGACGCTGGTGCCCGAATCTCTCTGGCAGATCTATGCCGAGCACCGGGACGACTACTTCGCAGACCCGAGGGCTCGGTCCACAGGGCTTGATCTGCAGCTCAACGGACGGCAACGGGATGGCACCGCGTTCCCGATCGACATCAGCTTGTCCCACATCGACACCGGGGACGTCTTGTTGGTGATCACGGCGGTGCGCGAGGTGAACCAGCGGAAGCAGGCGATCAAGAACGCCCAGCTCGTAGAGGCGATCGTCGCGAGCTCGGACGTTGCCATCATCAGCAGCACGCTCGAGGGCATCATCACGAGCTGGAACCCGGCCGCCGAACAGATGTGCGGCTACTCGAGCAAAGAGATCATCGGCAGGTCCGGCAGCCTGCTGACACCCCGAGATCGAGCCGGTGAGCCGAGCGCCCTCCTGGAACAGGTCAGGAATGGCCAGACGGTCGAACACTTTGAAAGCACTCTTGCCCGAAAAGACGGAACACTGGTCCCGGTCTCGGTCACCGTCGCACCGATCCGCGACGAGGGCGGCGCGATCGTCGGCGCATCCACGATCGCCCGCGACCTGACCGAGCTGAAGCGCGCAGCGCAGTACGCCAGGAACCTGATCGAGACAGCCCTGGACCCGCTGGTGACGATCAGCCCCGAAGGCACGATCAACGACGTCAACGAGGCCACCGTCAAGGCCACGGGCGTCCCCCGGGACGAGCTCATCGGGACCGACTTCACCCACTATTTCAGCAACCCTGACAGAGCCCGCGAAGGCTATGAGCAGGTGTTCGCGCAGGGGTCGGTCACCGACTACCCGCTAACCCTGCGCCACCGGAACGGCGCCCTGACCGACGTCCTCTACAACGCCTCGGTCTACTACGACACAGGCGGAAACGTACTCGGCGTGTTCGCCGCCGCCCGCGATGTGACCGGGCAGAAGAAGGCGTTCGAGGCCTCCCAGCGCCTGGCGTCGATCGTCGAGTGCTCACAGGATGCCATCATCAGCGGCTCGCTCGACGGAAAGATCACGAGCTGGAACCCAGCCGCGGAGAGGTTGTACGGGTACTCCCGCGAGGAGATGGTGGGCAAGCCCGCCGACTTCCTGACTCCCGAGGATCGAGCGGGCGAGATCAAAGTCGTCCTGGAACAGATCGTGGCCGGCCGGCATGTCGAGAACCTTGAGACCAATCGTGTCCGAAAGGACGGAACGGTGTTCCCCGTCTCGCTCGCCGTCTCACCGATCCGCGACACTGAGGGTGCAGTCGTCGGCACCTCCGTGATCCACCGGGATCTGACCGAACAGAAGAGGGCGCTGGCGTCCGTCCAGAGCATCGCGGCGATTGTCGAGTACTCAAACGACGCGATCATCGGCCGAACGCTCGACGGCGCCATCAGCAGCTGGAACCCAGCCGCAGCCAGGATGTTCGGCTATACCAGCGAGGAGATTGTCGGCAAGTCCATCGACCTCCTCGTTCCCAAGGAGCGAGCCGGCGAGATGATCTCCATCCTGGCCAAGATCAGCGCTGGCCGACCCGTCGACAACTTTGAGACGATCCGCGTCCGAAAAGACGGAACGGTCTTCCCGGTCTCCCTCACCATCTCACCGATCTGCAACGAGAGGGGCGCGGTCGTTGCCACCTCGGTGATCTACCGCGACGTGACCGAGCTGAAGCATGCGGCCCGATACTCCCGAAGCCTGATCGAGGCGAGCCTGGACCCGCTGGAGACGATCAGCCCCGACGGCAAGATCACCGACGTCAACGAGGCCGCAGTCAAGGCCAGCGGCGTCCCCCGCAACAAGCTCATCGGGACCGACTTCTCCCAGTACTTCACCGACCCCGACCAGGCCCGAGAGGGCTATCACCGGGTTTTCGAGGAGGGGTCGGTCACCGACTACCCGCTGACCCTGCGCCACCGGGATGGCACCCTGACCGACTTTCTGTGCAACGCGTCGGTGTACCACGACCCCGAAGGCAACGTCCTCGGCGTGGTTGCTACCGTCCGCGACATCACCAGGCAGAAGGAGGCCTTCGAGGCCACCGAGCGCATGGCGTCTATCGTCGAGTACTCCGACGAGGCAATCATCAGCAGCACGCTCGACGGCATCATCACGAGCTGGAACCCGGCCGCCGCAAGGCTGTACGGCTACTCCAGCGAGGAGATCATCGGCAAATCCATCCAACCCGTGGCTCCCAAGGATCGACCCGACGAGATCAAAGACCTCCTCGCCAAGATCAAGACCGGCTTGCGCGTGGAGCACTTTGAGACCACCCGCGTTCGAAAGGACGGAACGGTGTTCCCGGTCTCACTCACAGTCTCTCCGATCCGCGGCATTGACGGCGCGATCGTCGGCACATCGGTTATCTCCCGGGAGATGACCACCCAGGAGTAGGTGTTGGGGCGCGCTGACCGCCGCGTGCGACGGCACGTAACGAGAGTTATTACACTTCGTTCCGTGAAAGATAGACAGGCGGCAACCGCGGGCCCACGGCCCGGATACGGTCCGCTGCCCACGGCGCGGGCAAGGTGGCTGCGCGCTCGCCTGTCGACCGCGCGGACCCGCATCCTGGACGTCCTGATCGACCAGCCGGCGCCCTGCACGGTGAGTGCCCTCTCGGCGCTGACTCGGCAGCACCCCAACACGATTCGCGAACATCTGGACGGCCTGGCGGACGAACTGCTGGCCGTCCGAACCCGCGCTCCAGCCGTGGGCCGCGGGCGTCCCGCCTGGCTCTTCAGCGCCGCGCCCGAGGTTGGTTTCGAGCCGGGTGCCCGGGGGTATGCCGGTCTGGCCTCCGCCTTGGCCGCGCACATCGCCCGGACCAGCCGGCAACCCCGCGCAGACTCCATCGAGGCGGGCCTGTTGTGGGGGCGGGGGCTGGTCCGGCGATCCACCGCGACCGAAGTCGTGACTCCGGCTCAGGCTTCGGCACCGACAGTGGTTGCGAGCGAAGGCGCAGGCCCGGGTCCGAAGGAGCCCGACGCCGTGTCGGCCCGCCGCGAAGTGATCACCCTGCTCGAGGAGCTCGGGTTCGCGCCAAGTCCCGATGCCCGCGCAGGCGTCGTCAAGCTGCGCCGGTGCCTCCTGCTGAAGGCAGCACACCAGCATCCGAAGGTCGTCTGCGGAGTCCACCTCGGTGTGGTGCGTGGCGCCCTCGATGAGCTGGGCGCCGACCCCGAAGGAACGGAACGCACTTCGCTGCAAGCCTTTTCGGAACCCGGAGCGTGCCGTCTGGATCTGCTCCCCCGTCGTGGGACACCCTCATGACCCTCGATCCCCCGACCCCGATGGCTTTGCGCGACCGCACCAGATGGCACCTCGGCGCCAACGCACCGGTTGCCGCCTGGCTCACTGCACTGCTCGCTGTCACCCTGTTCCGCCCTTACCTCGCCGAGTCACCCTGGCTGCTCGTGCACCTGCTGTTGCTGGGCGCCGTCACCAACGCGATCTTCGTCTGGAGCGCGCACTTCGCCGACGCCATGCTGCGTCGCCGTGCCACCACCGGATCACGGCGCTGGCAGGCAGCCCGGATGGTCGCACTCAACGTGGGCGTCATCACTGTCGTCGCCGGCATGGTGGGCTCCGCCTGGGCCCTGACGTTGGCCGGGTCAGTGATCGTGGGCGCCGCGGCCGCAGCGCACGGCATCACGCTGGCCCTTCAGCTCCGCGCAGCGCTGGCCTCGCGGTTCGGGGCAACGGTGCGCTACTACGTCTACGCCTCACTAGCTCTTCCGATCGGCGCCGGGCTGGGCGCAGCCTTGGCCCGGGACCCCGCCGAGCCATGGCACGGACGGTTGGCGGTCGCACACGTCACGCTCAACCTGCTGGGCTGGATCGGCCTCACGGTGATGGGCACACTGGTCACCCTGTGGCCGACGATGCTGCGCACCCGCATCGCCGAGGGCGCCGAGCTCGTTGCGCGCCAGGCGCTTCCGATCCTTGTCGGCTCCGTCGTCGTCACTGTCACGGGCGCCCTGTGCGGCCTGCAGTGGCTGGCCGCGGCCGGCGTCGCAACGTACCTGGGCGGAGTCCTCTGGGCCGTCCGGCCGCTGGCAGAGGTAGCCCGGGCCAAGAGGCCCTCGGCCTATGCCACCTGGTCGGTCATGGCGGCGGTGATCTGGCTGGAGGGATCTCTCCTGGGCCTGTTCACCGTATTTGTCATCAGCCCGACATGGCATTCGGTCACCGACCATCTGGGACTGCTCGTCATTCCCCTGGCCGCCGGGTTCGCCGCGCAGGTCCTGCTCGGCGCCATGTCCTTCCTGGTACCCGTCGTCCTGGGCGGCGGGCCCAACATTCTTCGAGGAACCCAGGCCCGAATGGACCGCGGCTCCGCGTTGCGTGCCGTGCTGATCAACGCCGGCCTCCTCGTCTGGATCTTGGCCTATGCGCTGCCCATCCCAGGCCAGGTGCAGCTGCTGGTCTCGGTGCTGGTGCTGGGCGCGTTTGCCGCCTTCCTGCCACTGCTGGCCTTCGCGGTCCTGTATGCCGTGCGGGCCAAGCGTGCCGGGCGGCTGACTGCAGCCGACCGATCCCCCATGCCAAAGCACGTCCCTGAGCCGGCCGCGGTCACCCGCCGGCGGCATACCTCTCAGGCCGCGGTGGCTTTGGCCCTCGTCTTGCTCGCCGTGGCGGTTGGGATGGTGCTCGCCCGGTAGCGCTCGACAATGCTGTCCCCGCGACGAGATCCCGTGGCGCTGATCACTCCAGGGCAACCTCAGGGCTCGGAGCAACCCTCACAGAATTCTCCATGTCCTCGGGTTTCATGGGAGGCAGCGCGATGGTCGCGAGCAGGCCGAGAAGGATGATTGCGGCCGCGCTGAGGGTCGTGATCCGTCAGGCTGCGCCCTTCTTGCGGGCGTTGAAGGAAATGGGAGCGCCGGAGCTGCAGGTCACGGGCCAGCTGCTGGGCGGCGTACTAGAAGCCGCGATGGGCGCGGTCGAGTCAGGCGCGTCCCTGGCCTCAGTGACCAAGCGGACGCTGACCCTGGTGCGCGCCTCCGTCCGCTCCGACAACTCGTGCTGAAACTGGACCGGCACGACGGCGATGACGCTTAACTGCCCCGGGCGAAGTCACGGCCGTCGCCGGAGACACCCCATCGACCCGCTTTGGCAGCCCGGAGCATCATCGCCTGAAGGGCGATACCCGTTTCCGTGGTGTTCGTGACTCCTGAACGGTCATACCCGTTTCCGTGGTGTTCGTGACTGGAGCTGCAAACCCATCAGGGCTGCCTGACGTCCCGGTGAGGTCAGCATCCACGTCCGGCTGTGCCCGTCGTCATCCTGCTCAATCCAGCCGAAGGCGATCGCGAGCAAACCGAACTCGCGCGAGGCGTCAAAGCCCGACCACTGCTCGGGCGTCTCACCCGAGACGGCGCGCCACCGACCCACCAGACCGGCCCCAACCTTGGCCTCCACCGTCGGGCGCGGCACCGGGATGCCGGCTCTGACCAGCATCGCCGCAGCCAGGACAGCACCCTCACCCTCGTAGGTTCCGGCCGAGAAGAGGTCAGCCACGACGATGCGCCACAGCAGGCTCGGATCACCCAGTGCCCGTCGCCCCGCCGCCGACAGCGACACCTTGCGACCCTTCTTCGTGATCAACCTGGCTCGTCGGGCCATCTCGTTCAGGGTGGCCAGCTCGGGCACGTCGGTCTCGGTTCGGACTGTGAAGCCGAACAGGTCGGACCAGCCGAACGTGTCGTTCGCCTCGAGCACCAAAGCCCTGGGCAGCCAACCCGCCTGGGTCAGGGTGACGCCGTCACCGATCTGTTCGAGCAGCCAGCGCAAAGGCATCAGGCATTCGCGCGCCCCCACGGGAACGGCCACCTCACCGGCCAGCAACGGCAGCATCTGGGTCAGCAGCTCTTGACGCACCGCCGGGCTCCCGGCCGCCCAGCTTTCCGCGCGCTCCCGGCACACGGCCTGAAGCAGGGTCCCTCCTCGCAGATCCAGCCGTCGCATCGTCAGCGAGACCTCCGTGATGCGAGTGGCGAGCTGCTTCCAGCCTCGCTCACCGGGCACGAGCTCGCCGGCACCGATGGCCTGCTCCAGCGCCTGGCTGACCCGCCGCCTGGCCGACTGCTCGGCGACACCCAAAACCGATCCCCACCCCAGCAGGGTCGTGTCCGGCGGGTCCACGCCCGAGGACCTGATCGCCTCCTTCATCGTCTTGCGCGCTGGCTCGTGGTCGTTGTCCTGCCACGCATCCATGAGCCGGTGGGTCGCGGGCGCCCGGCAGAGAACGGCATAACGGTCGAGCCCCGCAGCGGTGAACAGATCCGCCAGAGACCACGCGATCTCGTGCAGCTCGCTCGTCTGGGCCAGAAACTTCAACGGCAGCTGGTACCAGAGGAACTCCTGAAGCTCGATCTGGCCGAGCTGGGTCAGGGCCGCGCCCTCGGGCAGCATCCAGTCGACAGCTGCCCGGGCCAGGTCCGCCGAGGACGGGTCCAGGTCCGCCAGGAGGGTCTCGAGCGGCTGCTCGCACGTGCTGGCGCGATCGCCCACCCGCGGCATACCTGGAAATCGTGCAGCTAATGTGCCACGGCTTCTCGGACTCATGCCCCGAACTTCAGCACATCGTGACCCTGCTGACTAGACAGACAGGACCTATTCCCTGACAACAAGGCGTCCCTGTCTTTCGGTGGCGTCCTCGACGTAGTGGCAGAGGGCATTGACGGCACGAAGCTGGTCAGGTGTGTGCACCTCTGCGTCGAGCAGATCCGGACTGGCCACGATGACGGTAAGCGCCTTGGCCCGCGAGACCGCGACGTTGAGCCGGTGCAGGTCGTAGAGGAAGTCGACACCTCGCGGCGCCTCGTCTGCGCTGGAGCTGGCGGTCGAGTAGATGACCACAGGTGCCTGTTGCCCCTGGAACTTGTCCACGGTGCCCACCCTCGCGCCGGCCGGCAGCTTCTCGAGGAGACGCGCGACCTGCCGGTTGTAGGGCGCCACCACCAGCACGTCCTTCAACGACAGCCGGCGCTCAACTCCTGCCGAGTCCACCCAGGTGCCGCCACAGAGATCCTTGACCAGAGCGGCGACCGCGGCAGCCTCCTGGTCACTTGCCGAGGTGTTGCCCCCGTGCGCAACAGGAAGCCACCGCAGACCTGACCCGGAAAGCGCTCCCCCCGCCTGAATGCGTTGCGCCCCAAGGCCCTCGACCGAAGCCAGCCTGCCATCGTAGGAGGTCTGCGAGACAAACGCCGTGATCGCAGGGTGCATCCGATAGGTCTTGTCGAGGAATACGCCTCGATCGGGGGGGATCGTGTCGTGACCCTCAAGCAGATGGTCAAGGGCGGAGATGCCCGCACCATCGGGGTGGACCGCCTGGGTCGGCTGGGTGAGCTGCTGCGGGTCGCCGAGCAGCACCATGGACCTGGCTGCGGACGAGACCGCGACAGCGTTGGCCAACGAGAACTGCCCGGCCTCGTCGATAACCAACACGTCAACAAGCTCTTGCATGTCCTCGCGCGCCCAGAGCCACGCGGTCCCACCCACGAGGTTCGCTGTACCGCTCGAAAGTGCCCGCACGACCGCCTCGTTGGTCCCCACAATCGCGATCTGGTCGGAACAGGCTTCGTCCTGCTCTTCCCACTTCTGCAACGCCGGGCGGTCCACGGCGGTGAGCAGATTGTTGATGACCTTGTGTGACAACGCGGTGACCCCCACGGTGAGCCCGTCGTCGAGCAGTCCCCGGATCAACCTTGCACCGGTGGTCGTCTTGCCCGAACCGGGGGGCCCCTGCACTGCCAGGACCCGCCCGGACATGGCCCGACCCACCCGCACCACCAGCTCTGACGGCGACTCCCCCGCGTTCGCCGGCAGCTGGTGTGGCACCACCTGCGGGCCGGGGGGCACGGGCTGGGCGAGCACCAGCTCTGGCGACACCAGCTGCTCTGGCACCCGGCGCTCCAGAAGTGCTCTGCCCAGGGGCGATTCACCGGCCAGCACCTGGGCGCCAACGCGCGCGATGGAGGACTGCAGCACGGCGACGTTGATCGGACCGTCCGGCCCGAAGCCACGCGGCTCTGCCGGCTCGGTCTTCTTGGACCTCTTCAGCACTATGTAGCCGGCCGCCGGATCCAGCTCGACCACCGTGCCGAGGGCCGCGTGCGGCTCGTCGACGTCATGGGCGCCATTACCGATGGAAAGCTTGCAGTCCTGCGGCTCGAAGTCATAACGCCACAGGTACGACGCCTTGACCTCACCCACCTGCACCGGCGCCGAGAGCCCGCCAAGGGTCGAGGCGTCCTCGACCAGCATCTCGTCGTCGAGATCCCCGACCCTGAAGAACTCCCACCACTTCGGGCGGTCCTCCCGCCGGTGCCAGCCAACCAGCCCCGCCAGCAACGGCTGCCCAGCCTCGCGCAGGCGTTCGGCCAGGGCGCTCTCCGCCCGTTCGGCCGCTGAGGCCTCGTCGCCGGCAGATCCGTCCTTCACCTCAGGCCGTGGCCGGGTCCCGTGGATGGTCTCGAGCTCAGCGCGGCGCTCCTCCAGCCATTCATGCAGGGCGTGCGTCGAACGGACGTCCTCGCGGTTGTACCTCTCGATCGAGTCAAGGATCGACCGGTCCGCCTCAACCAGGAACCGTTCGTACTCCACGACACTGGTCATCGCGTCGGCGACCTCAGCCTCCGAACCCGCCTTGCGGGTCTGGCCCCAGTAGAAGTCCTCGACCTTCTTGATGGAGTAGGACGGCTTGCTGATCCGGATCCCGTTGCGCACCACGGCATACAGGTCGACGAACCGCTCCCCGCGCAGGAGTGCGTCGAGCTCGGTCTCGCGGGTCGCATGGCGGCCGGTCAGACGCTTGAGCGCGCTCTGCTCGTATGCCGCGTAGTGATAGACGTGCATCTCGGGATCGGCCTTGAGCCTGCCGATCAGATCATCGATGAGCTGCTCAGTGAGCGTCTGCTCCCGCTCGAAGCTGTGCGCCCACCAAGATGTGAAGGTGCCGTCGCGGTCCCACATGCCTGCGAGGTACTCACGTCCCGCGCCGTCATGGGCGAAGGGGTCACCCTCGAAGTCAAGATAGACATCGCCCGGGCTGGGTGTGGGCAGCCCAAGCAGCCCTTTGCCCGCGTCCGGGAAGAGCAGCTCGTATGTCGGCGCGCCCGTGGTGCGCTCGGCCATCTGGAGGCGGGCCTGCTGGGCGAGCCGCTCCCGGGAGGGCCGGCCGATACTGTGCGGAAGGTCTGCAGGATCAGCTTTCCCGAGGTCGGCAACGGTCGAGATCCCCGCCGCGACAAGGGCTTGCCGATGGCCGTTGCGCATGCCGGCGACCAGCGAAAGGTCATCGGTGGCTTCCCACAGACCAGCGCACCTCGTCTTCCATCGACATTGAGCGCAGTGCGCCACCGGCACGGGTTCGGTGGCCGGTCGCGCCTCAACAGCACCGCGCAGGCGGCTTCGAGCGCGCCGGGCGTACGACGCGACGTCCGCCAGCCGCCAGGGGCGTTCGACCCCGTCGCCGGTGACGACGGTGAGGAACTCGGGGGGCACCCCCTGCAGCTCAGCCAGCCGCTCGGCATACGTGGCCATCTGGAGCAACGCCGGAACCTTGAGCCTGCGGGCGAGCTTGGTGTCGGCGACGTCGTACGACCAGTCGCCGAGGTCGCTGGGTCGATCGGTGCGCAGCAGGAAGTCGGCCTGACCGCCCCACTGCCCGTCATAGAACGTCGCCTGGTAGATCACGTCAGCCCCGGCACGCATCGCGTCGAAAGTCTGCTGCTCGGCCTCGCGCCGGCCCGCCACGTCATAGCGGGTGGGGATCTCGGTGACCACCCGTCCCCCCTGGCGAAGGCGTTGCAGATACGCCCGTTCGTGGTCCAGTCCCTTGCTGAATACAAGGTTCAGCGCGTCATCGGACTTCGCTGCGCCGTGGGCCACGCCATCGTGACGAGGGCCGCCGTCACCAGGACCAACCAGAGCGGCAAGGTCCAGGGTCGTGACGTGTGGGCAGGCGAGATGCTTGGTGAGGTCCGTCGGGCTCAGGACCAGCTGACCTTCAATGCGCTGCACGCGCCTCATCTCCCCTACTCCGGGCACCTCATGCCAGCACCCTTGAAGATGCTGAACGCAGGCTACGACCCACCACCGACAGCCAAGGCGTGACGGCCTGAGCTCAGCTCTGGCCAACAGGCCGCGACTTTAGACCCCATTGGCAGGACGCCGCGGGCAGGATGGTCTAGAGGGTCATGGCGGAACCGAGCAGGACCGATCAGTCATCTGGAGGGATGGCCGTGACAGACGCGACGAGCCCGGTGTTGACCGACACCGTGATGCTGGATGCAGCCCATCTCAGCCGAAGCTTCGGCAAACGCCTCGCCGTGGACGACGTCTCCTTCCACGTGGCCCCGGGGGAGACCTACGGGCTGCTCGGCCCGAACGGTGCAGGCAAGACCACGACCATCCGCCTGGTCTGCGGCCTGCTCTCGACAGACACCGGCGACATCACCGTCTCCGGGATGCCGGTCAGCGCATCGACCACCACGGCCAAAGCCCAGATCGGGTACGTCCCGCAGGACGTGTCCCTCTATCCGGACCTCACCGCGCGGGAGAACCTGTCCTTCTTCGGCCGGCTCTACCGGCTCAGCGGCAAGGCGCTGCGTGAGCGCGTGGACGAGGTACTGGACCTGATCGACCTGATGGAACGCGGCAACGATCGTGTCGAGTCCTTCAGCGGGGGCATGAAACGGCGCCTCAACATCGGCGCCAGCCTGCTGCACCGACCTCGCCTCCTGGTTCTGGACGAGCCGACCGTCGGGGTCGACCCGCAGAGTCGGCACGCCATCCTGGAGAGCATCCAGACCCTGGGTTCTGCAGGCTTGGCAGTGCTGTACACCACGCACTACATGGAGGAGGCCGAGCGTCTCTGCGACCGCATCGGCATCATCGACCACGGCCACCTGATAGCCGAGGGGACCAGCCGCGAGCTCGTCTCACAGGTGGGCGAGAAGGACCGGATCACCCTGTCGGCCAGCGGTTCTCTGGCAGCCTTCGCGCAGGCGTGCCGCTCCCTGGAGGGCATCGAGCGCGCCGACGTGACGGCCTCGGTTGTCGCCCGTCACGGGGCCACGGTCCAGGCCGCCAACTTCGCGACCAGCCACACCGCGCGCAGCTTCGAGCAGAACCTGGCCACGACCAGGTCGCTGCAGCGCGAGACTCCCGCCGCGGCCGTCCGCACCGACGTCGTCAACCGGAAGAGCAACTTCCTGCCCCTGGGCTGCAACTACAGCGCTCCCACGATGCTGGTCCTGTTCGTGTTCATCAACGCGCTGGCCGGGGGCGCTGCGATGATCCAGACCCGCAGGTACGGCATCTTCGCGCGTGCCCTGGCGGCTCCGATGCGACCACGCGACCTCGTCCTGGGCGAGACCCTCTGCTACCTCACTCTCGCAGTGGGCCAGGCCGTGCTCATCGTGGTCGTGGGAGCGGTGATGTTCGGTGTCAGCTGGGGCAACCCCCTGGCCGCTGCCGCGCTTATCGGGATGTGGACCCTGGTGGGGACCGGTGCGGGCATGGTCAGCGGCACGCTCTTCCGCACACCCGAGCAGGCATCCGCGATCGGCCCGGCCGTGGGCATCGCCTTCGGGATGCTGGGTGGGTGCATGTGGCCACTGGAGATCGTCCCCCGGTCCGTGAACATGATCGGGCACGCCACCCCCCACGCATGGGCGGTAGATGCCTGGGTGACCCTGGTGTCCCGCGGCGGCGGCCTGGTCGACATTGCCGGCTACCTCGCGATCCTCGCCGGGTATGCCGTGGCGCTGTTCGCGTTCGCGTCCTATCGGCTTCGCCGATCCCTTGTCACGCCCTGAGCTTCAGCCATCTGCCGAACTGGCGCCCTGAGGAGATGCCCACTCAAGGGACGTTGGTCCCTTGAGGTCAACGTGCCGCCGGCAGGAGGATCGAGATGGAGGTGCTCATGGACGACATCAGAGGAATGGTCCTGCTCCTTCCCGGGCTGCAACTGCTCGTCGACGTCCTCCGCGAACGTGGATGGACCGTCATCGGGCCGACAGTGCGGGACGGCGTGGTGGTCCATGCCGAGATCGAGTCCGTCGACCAGCTCCCGCGCGGGGTGGGAGACGTACAGGACAGCGGCAGCTACCGGCTCCGTCAACGCGGCGACGAAGCGGTGTTCCGCTATGTCGTCGGCCCGCAGAGCTGGAAGTCACTGCTGTTCCCGTCACGCGAGCTGCTGTGGAGCGGACGGCAGACCGGTGCCGAGATGGAGGTCGAACCGGCTGACATCGACCCACCCCGACTCGCCCTGCTCGGCGTCAGATCCTGCGACCTGCACGCGCTCGGCATCCACGACACCGTCCTTGCCAGGCGGTCGGCGCCCGACGCGGCATACGTCTCCCGGCGCGAGGACAACTTCATCATCGCGGTGACCTGTTCCGATCCCGGGGGCACCTGTTTCTGCGTCTCGATGGGCACCGGGCCCGTGCCGGACAGGGGCTTCGACCTTGCGCTGACCGAGCTGATCGACGCGGACGGGCACCGTTTCCTCGTCCAGCCAGGCAGCGACTGCGGCGAAGAGATCCTCGACGAGCTGACGACCCGGGCCACCGGCGACGAGGTTCTCAATGCCGCCAGGTCGGACCGCGACGCAGCCCAGGAGGTCGGCGCAGCCGCGGCGCAGCGGATGGGGCGCTCGCTGGACACCGACGGGTTGCGCGACCTGCTGTACGCGAACGCCGAGCACCCTCAATGGGACGACGTGGCGAGCCGATGCCTGGCCTGCACGAACTGCACCCTCGTGTGCCCCACGTGCTTCTGCACCTCTGTCGAGGACGTGAGCGACCTCTCCGGGACGGAGACCGAGCGGTGGCGGGTGTGGGACTCCTGCTTCAACAAAGACTTCTCCTATCTACACGGCGGCAGCGTCCGTTCATCGGTGCCGTCGCGATACCGCCAGTGGGCCACCCACAAGCTCGCCTCGTGGGTGGACCAGTTCGGCACGTCGGGATGCGTCGGCTGCGGTCGCTGTATCACGTGGTGCCCCGCCGCCATCGACATCACCGCTGAGCTCGGAGCCATTCGCTCCGGAGAGGGCTGACATGCGCACCATCGAGCAGTACCTTCCAGACCACCCCTTCTTCTCCGGGCTGAACGCGAGCGATCTGGCGCTCCTCGCCGGCTGTGCGACCAACGTCAGCTTCAAGCCCGGCGAGTTCCTGTTCCGAACGGGGCAGCCGGCCGACCAGTTCTTCGTCGTACGGCGCGGCCGGGTGGCCATCCAGGTGCACGGTCCCGCCGCCGGCACGATGGTGGTCGACAGCGCCGACACGGGCGACGTTGTGGGCTGGTCGTGGCTCGTGCCGCCATACACCTGGCTGTTCGACGCACGGGCCGTCGAGCCCACCGGCGCGGTCGCCTTCGACGGAGCTTGCCTGCGCGGCAAGTGCGAGGAGGACCCGCGACTGGGGTACGAGCTGATGAAGCTCGTGACCCAGGTGATGTTCAACCGTCTCGTCGCCGCGCGGGTGCGGCTGCTCGACCTGTACGGCAGCACCGGGGCCACCAGCCCTCTGGTCAGTCCTCTGCTCACGGAGGCGAGAGCCACCTGGGCTCGACCCACCGATCCTGGAGCCACCGATCCTGGAGCCACCGATGCCGGAGCCACCCATGCAGCGCCTGGCTGAGAGGCACGGGGTGCAGCCGGTCAGCGCGATGGTCCCGCGCGTCTTCCGCCTTGCCGATCGGCGCCAGGACACCGCGGACACCTTCACGATGTTGCTCGAGCCGACCGACGGCATACCGCTGGAGTTCATCCCCGGCCAGTTCACGATGCTGTCATCGTTCGGCGTCGGCGAGGTGCCGATCTCGGTCAGCAGCGCCGCGAACGTGAACAGCCCGCTGCAACACACGGTGCGTGATGTCGGCGCTGTCACCCACGCCCTGTCGCGCGCCTCTGTCGGGGACGCGGTGGGCATCCGCGGGCCGTACGGCACGGGCTGGGATGTGGCCGACGGCGCCGGCGGGGACGTGGTCCTGGTCGCGGGTGGCATCGGTCTGGCGCCGCTTCGTCCGGCGATGCTCGAGGTGCTCCAGCACCGGCAACGCTATGGCCGGGTGGTCCTGCTCTACGGCACCCGCAGCCCGGATGACCTGCTCTTCACCGACGAGCTGAAGCGATGGGAGAACCTGGGGGTTCAGGTCCTGGTCACCGTCGACTACGGGACACCGTCGTGGACCGGTCGGGTCGGCCTGGTGACGACCCTCATCAAGCGGGCAGGTTTCGATCCCAGATCCGCCCTCGCCCTGGTCTGCGGCCCAGAGGTCATGATGCGGTTCACCGCGGCGGCGCTGATCGAGCGGGGCGTGCGCCCCGACAAGGTCCGGGTCTCTTTCGAGCGCAACATGCGCTGCGGGGTCGGCCTGTGCGGGCACTGCCAGTATCGCGAGCTGTTCGTCTGCGTCGACGGCCCTGTCCTGCCGTTCGCCCGGGTCTCCGGCTTGCTCGGAACGAGGGAGCTGTGACATGGCAAGTGACGACATGGCAGGTGATGACATGACGGGGCGGGAGCTGGCAGAGCGTGAGCCGGCAGATCACGACACGGCAGCACCCCCCCGCCCGAAGCTGGCCGTCTGGAAGTTCGCCTCCTGTGACGGCTGCCAGCTGACGCTGCTGAACTGCGAAGACGAGCTCATCCCGCTCGCCGGAGCGGTTGAGATCGCCTACTTCCCCGAGGCCACTCGCGCCGTGGTCGAGGGCCCGTACGACGTCTCGCTGGTCGAGGGCTCGGTCACCACGGCCAGCGACGCTGAGCGGATCCGCGAGGTACGCCGGGTCTCCCGCCGGTTGATCACGATCGGCGCCTGCGCGACGAGCGGCGGTATCCAGGCCCTGCGCAACTTCTCGGACGTGGCGGAGTATCGCTCGGTCGTCTACGCCCACCCGGAGTACGTGGAGACGCTCGAGCGTTCAACTCCGATCTCCGAGCATGTGACCGTCGACTACGAGCTGCGCGGCTGCCCGGTCAACTCCAGCCAGCTCCTTGAGGTTCTCGCCGCATTCGTGCAGGACCGCAAACCGCGTATCCCGTCATACAGCGTCTGCGTCGAGTGCAAGCGCCGCGGCGCGGTCTGCGTAGCGGTCGCCCACGGGACGCCGTGCCTCGGCCCGGTCACCCAGGCCGGCTGCGGCGCCCTCTGCCCGGCCTACTCGCGCGGCTGCTACGGCTGCTTCGGACCGCAGGACACTCCGAACACCGAGTCCCTGGCCGACCGGCTGCGGGCGGGCGGCATGGATGAGTCCCAGGCGATGCGCATCTTCCGCACCTTCAACGCCGGCGCCGAGCCGTTCAGGGCCCAGAGCCGTCGGCACGAGAGCGAACAACTAAGTCATGAGAAGGAGGTGGCTCCATGACGCACAAGCTCACCCAGGGCGATCACATCCTGCAGGTGGACACCCTGGCCCGGGTCGAGGGTGAAGGCGCCATGCACATTGTCGTGCGCGACGGCCTCGTCGCCGACGTCGAGCTGCGCATCTTCGAGCCGCCGCGGTTCTTCGAGGCGTTCCTGCGCGGCCGGGCGTGGACGGAGCCGCCGGACATCACGGCCCGGATCTGCGGAATCTGCCCGGTCGCCTACCAGATGAGCTCGTGTCTGGCGATCGAGGACGCCTGCGGTGTCACGGTTCCGGAAGAGCTACGGCTGCTGCGCCGGCTCCTCTACTGCGGTGAGTGGATCGAGAGCCACGCGCTGCACATCTTCCTGCTGCACGCGCCGGACTTCCTCGGCTACCCCGGCGCGATCGAGATGGCCGCCGACCACGGCGCCGTCGTCCAGCGTGGGTTGCGGCTGAAGAAGGCCGGCAACGCCCTGATGACCCTGGTCGGCGGACGCGCCATCCACCCGGTCAACGTCCGTGTCGGTGGCTTCTACCGCCTGCCGACAACCCAGGAGCTTCGCGATTTCCGTCCCACCCTGGTCCACGCCCGGGAGGACGCCGTCGAGACCGTGCGCCTCGTGTCCGGCTTCGAGTTTCCCGACCTGGTGCAGCCTCAGGAGTACCTCGCTCTGAGGTCGCCGCACGGATACCCGCTGGAGAGCGGATCGGTGATCAGCAGTGCCGGACGCGCCTTCGAGGTCGCAGACTTCGGCAACCACGTCGTGGAGGAGCACGTCGCCCACTCCCACGCGCTGCACGCACACCTCGATGGATCCGACGGCTCCACGTCGTACGTCGTGGGGCCGCTGGCACGCTACTCGCTCAACCATGACCAGCTGAGCCCACTTGCCCGCGAGCTCGCGCAGGAGGCCGGGCTGGGAGACGAGTGCCGCAACCCCTTCCAGTCGATCGTCGTGCGGGCCGTCGAGCTCGTCCACGCGACCGACGAGGCCCTGGCGATCATCGACCACTGGGACGGTGCCTCGGCACCCTTCATCGACGTCCCGCCGCGCGCCGGAATCGGGCACGGGGCAACAGAGGCACCGAGGGGGCTGCTCTACCACCGCTACGAGCTCGCTGAAGACGGAACGATCCTGGACGCCACGATCATCCCGCCGACCTCACAGAACCAGCCGAGCATCGAGGCAGACCTGCGGGCCTTCGTCCAGGAACGTCTCGACCTCCCCCACGACGAGCTGGTCCGGCAGTGCGAGCAGGCAATTCGCAACTACGACCCGTGCATCTCTTGTGCGACGCACTTTCTCGACCTCACGATGGAGGAGCAATGACCAGGCCGGCAATCGTCATCGGACTCGGCAACCCGGACCGCGGCGACGACGCCGTGGGCGTCCAGGTGGCGCGCGAGGTGGCAGCCGAGCGCCTCGACGTGCTGGCGCTCGAGTTCGACGACCCCAGCGAAGCGCTCGACGCCTGGGACCCAGAAGACACCGTCATCATCGCCGACGCGGTCAGCTCCGGCGGCGCCCCTGGGGACATCCACGTTGTTGACGCAGTGGAGCAGAAGCTCCCCGCAGGCAACTGGTCCGCGGGAGGCACCCACGCGCTCGGGCTGGCCGCCGTCGTGGAGCTCGCCCGCGGTCTCGGCCAACTGCCCAGAAGGCTGGTGGTGGTCGGCGTCGAGGCCGGACAGTTCGACCACGGCGCCCCCATGTCCGAGGCCGTCCAGGCCGCGGTGCCGGCCGCTGCCGAGGCGGTGTTCGCCGTGATCGATGCCAAGAAAGGGGAGCCCTGATGTGCCTGGGGACGGTCGGCCGGATCACCGCGGTGGGCACCGACCGATACGTGAAGGTCCGCGCTGGTGACCGGGAGATCACCGCGTCGCTGCTGGCCGTCAGCGACCCCGTAGGACAGGGTGACTGGGTGCTCGTCCACTCGGGACTGGTGCTGGCCCGGTTGACGGAGGATGAAGCCAAGGATGCGCTCGAGCTGCGCGAGCCGACAAGCGAAGGAGCCTCATGAAGGTAAGGCAACACGGCGCGACCCGACGTGACAGCGCGCGACCGACGATCAGCCAACCAGCAGCGACCCGGCGGACCGGCCTCCTGCTGGCACTGGCAACCGCCTGTATCAGCGGCGTGGCCGTCTTCCTCAACTCCTACGGGGTCAAGGCGTTCGGTGACGCGACGACCTACACGACCGCCAAGAACGTGGTCGCCGCACTGGTGCTGGTCACCCTTGTCGCGGCGATGTCCGCGAGCCGCCGGGGGGCCGTGCTGACCCGGCCGTCGCGGCCCGGGCAGTGGGCAGGCCTTGCGGTCGTCGGCGTATTCGGCGGGGCGATCGCCTTCGTGCTCTTCTTCGAGGGACTTGCCCTGGCGTCCTCGGTTGACGCCTCCTTCATACACAAGACCTTGCTCGTCTGGGTGGCCCTGCTCGCAGTGCCACTTCTGGGTGAGCGGATCGGCGCCCTGCAGGTGGCCGCGATCGCGCTCCTGGTGCTCGGGCAGATCGGGTTGGCCGGGGGTGTCACAACAATCCTGGGTCGAGGCCAGCTGATGGTGCTGGGGGCGACCTTGCTGTGGGCGGCGGAGGTGATCATCGCCAAGAAGCTGCTCGCGGAGCTGTCGTCGTGGACCGTGGGGCTCACCCGGATGGGTGTCGGAGCAGTTGTCCTTGTCACCTGGAGTCTCATCCGCGGCGACGGTGGGGCCCTCATCTCGCTGACCGGCAACCAGTGGATGTGGGTCCTGGTCACCGGCGTGATCCTCGCGGGTTACGTCTCGACGTGGTTCGCGGCTCTGTCGCGGGCTCCGGCGGTCGACGTCACGGCCGTGCTGGTCATCGGTGCCGTGATCACCGCAGTGCTGGCTGCTGCCGTCAACGGGAAGGCACTGGTCCCGCAGCTAGGCTGGCTGGCCCTCGTGCTGGTGGGCGCCATCCTGGTGGCAGTGCCGGCATGGCGAGGTCGCGACGCCCTCACCGGTGCAACGTGATTGGACCTGAACCAGTGACTGACGGTCCGCTGCTGTTCGCTCGCTACGCCTACCCGCCCAACGAGCTGGGGTACTGCGGTGGCGACGACCACCGGGCCCTGCTCGAGCAGACCTCTGCAGGCGTGGTGGACGGAGGCCTGCGTCAGACCCTACGGGGGTTTGAGGGCGCCTGGCCCTACCTGGAGCTCATCGCCGCAGCCAACCACCTCGACGACCCGCTGGACGCTCAGGTCGTCGAGGCCTACTGGCTGGGCAGCCACCTGCTCGAACGGGTCGGACCGGCCCTGCTGGCCGGATCACTGGACGAGCGCTTCCGCCGTCGTGCCGGCCGGTCGTGGCCGGCACTCGTCGAGGCCATCCCCAACGGCGCCCTCCCCCACCACAGCTTCCACGTGCTCGGCGTCTACCCGTTCGTGGGACTGCTGCGCAACGGTGTCGTCAGCGAGCCCCTTCACGTGCTCGACCGGTGCCGGATCCGGTGGGGCCGGGTCGTCGCCGTGATCGACGACAAGGCGGTCGTGCAGTCGCAACCACTTGAATGGGACGGTCACCGCCTGGTGCTCGGTGCGGTCCGCGACGAGGTGGCTGTGACCGGGGAAGGAACCATGCGCCTGGGTCGGGAGCTTGCGGCGGGCGACTGGTGCTCACTGCACTGGGACTGGGTGTGTGACAGGCTGGAGCCGGCCCAGGTGCGCTCGCTGCGGCACTACACCGAGACGCAGCTCGCCGCCGTCAACGACGCTCCCGCCACCGTGCTGGCCTGACTTACCCACCGGCCCGACTGGACCGCTGACCTGGCTGGACCGCTGACGGTGCGGAGGTCTGGTCTCGGTCAAGAAGTGCTCGTTGCCCTTCCGCTCCGGGGCCGGAGGGCCCATGCTGATCACAGGGCTCTGGGAAGGGATTGGCATGCACGCAGTTGTGGGAGACCGGCTGCACGTCCACGGACGAGTTGTCGGTACCTCCGACCAGACGTCGGAGATCATCGAGATCAGGGGACCAGACGGAGAGCCGCCGTACCTGGTCCGCCGCGACGACGGGCACGAAGCGCTCGTATTTCCTGGAGCGGACGCGTCCGTGGAGCACCCACAGCAGAGCCGCAAGTCCACCTGAAGCCGAAGGAGTCACCATGTCGCCCGATGACCCAGGCCAGTTCGACGCTGCCACCCTCGCGTTTCTGGTTGACCTGGCCATACACGCGCCAGCGGGTGAAGGCGACATGTCCGTCCCTGAAGACGCTGACTGCGAGAGCGCCCTGGCCACAGACCCGAGGCAACCCCGACCAGTCAGTTCGGCACGAGTGGGCCTGTCGCGAAACGCTCACTCCCGTCCGTTCAACGACCCCTCCGACTATCTTGGCTGAGGACAACCACCTTGCTTAACGACAGTCGCCTTTACGCCGCAGCGTCCACCAGCACGTTGCTGGCGGGCCACGCTACGAGCGACAGCAAGCAAGCGTGGGCCGAGATGACCGCGACCCTTTCTGTCGAGCTCGAAGGCAGGGTCCCGCCGGGTCTCGTCGCCGAGATCGTCCGGGCTGTCCTTGATGAGAGCCGACGAGCCTCCCAGGATCGCGCGCTCGAGCTCACGATGTTCGAGGCTCGAAAGCGTCTGGAGCGGTTCATTCGCGCCCGCTCATCCAGGTGAACGAGGAGCACGATGGCCAAACGCTGGAGTGAGCTGAGTGAGCGGCAGCAGACCACGATCCTGGTGGCAGCATCCGTGCAGCTCTCCCTGGCCGCGACGGCGTGGGCCGACCTCGCGACCCGGCCGGCGGAGCTGGTCCACGGGCGCAAGGCAGTGTGGGCGTTGATTATCGGGGTGAACTTCGTCGGCCCGATTGCCTACTTCGCGCGGGGACGCCTACCGCAAGAGCGACGCGACATCTAAGTCACTGCGCCGACTCTGAGGTCGGGCATTCGTTCGAGGTCTAGCGGCCCTTTGTCCGTTCCTGCCGATATCCTGCGATCAGACAAGTCCCTGCGATCAGGCGGGTCCTGCGATCAGGCGGGTCCTGCGATCAGGCAGGCGAGGGCGTGTCCCGAGGGGGGGCAGGTGTGACCGTTCAGGTGAGGACGACGGCATACGGCCGACCGGCCCTGGAAGCCCTGCGAGCAGCGGTGGCACAGGTCAAGCGCGACGATCCGATGGCTCCCGTGACAGTTCTGGTGCCGAACAACATCGCGGGTATTGTCGCCCGACGGTTCCTGGCCGGCGGCCTGGCCGACGGAGGCAACGGCATCGCCGGCATCTACTTCTCCACGCTCCCCCGCCTGGCCGAACAGCTCGCCGCGCCAACCCTGACTGCGGCAGGCAGGCGCCCCGCGACGCGGCCGGTGATCGCCGCCACGATCCGCGGACGCCTGGACACCGACCCCGGTATGTTCCAGCCCGTTGCCAACCATCCCTCCACATCACGCGCGCTCGGCCAGGCGATGACGGCCCTTCGCGACGTGACCGACAGCACCCTGACAACCCTCGAGTCCGCATCCAACCTCGTCAGGGAAGTGATCCGCCTACACCGGGAGACCGTCAGCGCGCTCGAGCCACGGTGGTATGACGCCACCGACCTCCTCGCCGCAGCAACCTGGTTGCTCCGTGCCCGGCACCTCGAAGGCGCGCCATCCACCACGGCGCCATCCGCCACGACGGCGCTGGGACCGGTGCTGCTCTACCTCCCACAGGACCTCAATCGCGCCGAGACCGCGTTCGCCCAGGCCCTTGCCGACCGGAGCGACCTGCAGGTCATCGCCGGGTTCACCGGCAACGCGCGAGCCGACCACGGCGTCGTCACCACGCTGACCGCGCTCGCGCCCGGGTTCCAGACCTCCACCAGCACCAACGAGCCGTTCGCCGCCCGTATCCTGCACGCCTCCGACTCCGACGACGAGGTGCGTTGCGTCGTACGCCTCGTGGTCAGGGCGCTGCAGTCGGTGCCCGCTCACCGCATTGCTGTCCTGTATGCCGACCGGTCGCCCTACGCGCGTCTGCTTCACGAGCACCTCGGTTCGGCGGGCATCACGATCAACGGCCCCGGAGTCCGCCCGGTCAACGAGCGGGCGGTGTCCCGGCTGGTGCTCGGACTGCTCACGACAAGCCGCACCGGCTTCCGGCGGTCCGACGTTCTCCGGACGCTCGGAGAGGTCGGCCTGCGCGACTTCGCCGGCGAGCGGATCAGCGTCTCTCGCTGGGAGCGGATATCGCGCGAGGCGGGGGTGGTTGCCGGCGAGCACTGGGACACGCGGCTCGCGACGTACGCCAGGACGCAGCAGGAGACCATCAGGACCGAGCGAGAGAAGGACGAGCCATACGAGTCCACCATCGCCCGGGCCGAACGCGATCGAGACACGGCAATCGCGTTGCGCGAGTTCATGAGAGAGCTGACGGAATGGTTCACCACGATCGCCGACGCTGCGACCTGGGACGATCTCACGGCCCTGGCTCGGGGCCTCCTGCACCCCCTCATACCGCCTGAAGATGTTGCCCGGATGCCCTTGGAGGAGCAGTACGCCGCAAGCGTCATCGAACGCACCCTGAGCGGCCTGGCTGCCCTGGACGAAACCGGGTCGGTCGCCTCGGTCGGGGGCCTCGAGGACGTGCTCGCCCTCGAGCTCGAGTCGGCTCTGCCACGGGTGGGCAGGTTTGGCGAGGGCGTCCTGGTCGCTCCGGTGACCCATGCCGTCGGGCTCGACCTCGACGTCGTCTACCTGATCGGCCTGTCCGAGGATCTGTTCCCCGGGCGGCTCCACGACGACTCCCTGCTGCCCGAACGGGTCCGCGCGATGACAGCAGGCCAGCTCCCCTCAACGCGGGCGAGGGCGGACCTCAAACAGCGCAGCCTGCTGGCGGCGTTCGCCTCGGCAAGCCACGTGGTGGCGACCTTCCCGCGAGGCGACCTGCGCCGGCACACAGATCGGTTGCCGAGTCGCTGGCTGCTGCCCACGCTGCGCCAGCTCAGCGGCAACCCGTCGCTGACCGCCACCGAATGGCAGCAGGCCGGCCTCGACGAGGAGGCACGCGACTGGCTGTCGCCCTCGCACTCGTACGCCGGATCGCTGTTGAAGACCGACATGCCAAGCACCGGCCAGGAGTGGCGGGTTCGCGCCGTGTCAGCAGGCGTCCATCTGGACGACGACGCCCTCAAGGCGTCATGGGCGATGAGCAAAGCCCGCGAGTCCGACCGGTTCACCCGCTTCGACGGCAACCTGGCAAGGGCACCGGGCCTGCCCAACTTCGCCGATGGCACCCGCATGGTCTCCCCTACCCAGCTCGAGCGCTACGCGATCTGCCCGCACGAGTACTTCGTCAGGCGCATGCTCAACGTCGAGCCGGTCGAGGCCCCGGAGGAAGAGGTCGAGATCAGCGTGCTGGACATCGGCACCTTCATCCACGAGTGCTTCGACGAGCTGATCACCGGCTGCGCCGAGAGAAGCGAGCTGCCGGACTACGGCAAGCCGTGGACCGGCCAACAGCGGCAACGGCTTCAGACGATCGCTGCCGCCAAGGCTCACGCCTTCGAGGCCCAGGGCCGGACCGGCCACCCTCTGCTGTGGGCGCGAACCCTCCCATCGCTTCTTGCCACCCTCGACTGGATGCTGGACAACGACAGTGAGTGGCGCGCCAGTAGGGACGCACGGGTCCTGGCCAGCGAGCTCACGTTCGGTATGCACGGCGAGCCCGAGGTCGAGATCAGGGTCGGCGGTGGGATCGTCCGGTTCCGTGGCAGCGCCGACAAGGTCGATCAGTGCGAGGACGGCACCCTGCTGGTCACCGACCTCAAGACCGGAAGTATCCACTCCTTCAAGGACCTGTCCGAGGACAACCCGGTCGCCCGCGGTGAGAAGCTGCAACTGCCCGTCTACGCTCACGCCGCGCGGGCCCGCTTCGGCAACGCCAACACCCACGTCGAGGCGATGTACTGGTTCGTCCGCAAGGACCGCAAGCGGGTCGAAGTGCCACTGAGTGATGCAGTGGAGCAGGAGTATTCCGCGACGGTGGGCCTGATCGTGAGATCGATTGCGGAGGGGGTCTTCCCTTCGCGGGCACCAGCCGAGCCCGACTTCAGCTGGGTCAAGTGCCCCTACTGCAACCCGGACGGCCTGGGGCACAGCGATGTTCGCCGGCAGTGGGAGGCCAAGCGGCTCGCACCCGAGCTCGTCGACTACACCCGCCTGGTCGAGCCGGAGGCGCTCGAAGGACCCCTGGGCGACGACGAGGACACCCACGGGGGCGACCGATGAGCAGGGATCTGGTCGATCAGGAAGCGCGACGGACCATCCGCGAGGACACCGGCCGGACCCTCTTCGTCGAGGCCGGAGCAGGGTCGGGCAAGACGACGATGCTCGTCCAGCGCGTGCAACAGCTCACCCTGTGGGACGGCGTACCGATGGGCGCGATCGCGGCTGTCACGTTCAGCGAGAGGGCCGGCGCCGAGCTGCGTGACCGGCTGCGGGCCCGGCTCGAAAGAGCTGCCGGGTCTGGCAGCGATGCGATCCGCCGGGCGCGGGCCGCGGCTGCTCTGGACGAGCTCGACACGGCAGCCATCGGCACGCTGCACTCCTTCGCACAAAGGATCCTGTCCGAGCACCCGATCGAGGCCGGCATCCCCCCACTGATCGAGGTGCTCGACGAGGTCGGGTCGTCGGCCGCGTTCGAGGGACGCTGGTCGCAGCTACGCACCGAGCTGCTGGACGACCCCGCGATGTCAGCGACCCTGGATCTGGCTTTCGCCGTCGACATCACTGTCGCCCACATCCGATCGCTGATCACCAAGCTCAACTCCGACTGGGACCTCGTGAAGGAGCACGTCGTGGCACCCGGGCCGCCACCCGAGCCAACGCCCCCCAGCCTGTCCGCTCTCGTCGCGGATGCCCGCCGGCTGGCCGCGATGGAGACCTATTGCACGAAGGACAGGGACAAAGACAAGTTCCGCCCGAGGCTGCAGGCCCTCGGCACCTGGGCCGAGGATGCGGATGCGGCTCCGGTCGGCACCAGCGAGATCATGACGGAGCTCAGGTCGCTCGCCGGGCTGAAGTGGGGCAACGGCCAGAAGGCCAACTGGGGCGACCGCCAGGGCCACAACGACACGCTGGAGGACATCCGCAGCCAGTGCAGGCAGCTCCAGGAACAGGGTGCCGACATGTTCCGCGGAGTTGTCGAGGCCGCCCTGCGGTCAATCGTCCACTGGTGCGGTGTGCGTGTCCTCGAGTCCGCCGAGGCACGGCGCGCTGAGGGTCGCCTGGAGTTCCACGACCTTCTCGTCCTTGCCCGAAACCTGTTGCAGGTCAACGACGAGGTGCGCGCGACCCTGCAGCAGCGATACAGACGACTGCTGCTCGACGAGTTCCAGGACACAGACCCGATCCAGATCGAGATCGCCGTCCGGATCGCGGGAGGCGCCTCCGCAACCCAGGCTCACTGGGAGGACGTCAACGTTCCCCAGGGGTCACTGTTCGTCGTCGGCGACCCGAAGCAGTCGATCTACCGCTTCCGGCGCGCGGACATCGCCATGTACCTCCAGGCCCAGCAGATGCTCGGTGGCTCGGTGGCACTCACGACCAACTTCCGCACCGTGGCACCCATCCTCGACTGGGTCAACGCCGTCTTCGACAAGCTCATCAAGTTCCACCCGGACATGCAGCCGCAGTACCAACCCCTCGACCGCTCGCGCGGCGCCCCGACGGTGGGCCCGCCGGTTACCGTGCTGGGCGGCACAGCGCACCCGGACGGGTTCAGGGCGAACGAGCTGCGCGAGCATGAGGCAGCTGACGTGGCACAGGCGATCGTGCAAGCGCTCGACCAGGGCTGGACCATCCAGGAGAAGGCGCCGGCCATGAACCCCGACGCTGCGACGAGCACGACGTGGCGGCCCCTGCTCCCCGGTGACATCACAATCCTCATCCCGGCGCGAACCTCGTTGCCATTCCTGGAGACTGCGCTTGACGACGCCGGCGTGATGTACCGCACCGAGTCGAGCTCGCTGGTCTACCACGCGCAGGAGGTGCGTGACCTGTTCGCCGCGGTACGCGCCCTCGCCGACCCGTCCGACGCGTTCGCCCTGGTGACCACCTTGCGCTCGCCGCTGTTCGGGTGTGGTGATGACGACCTCTGGACCTGGAAGCAGGCGCGCGGATCCTTCAACCTGCTGGCGCCGGCACCACGAGGCCAGCAGAACCACCCGGTCGCGGTGGCGATCGCCTCGTTGCGCGACCTGTATCGGCGCTCCCGCTGGCTGACCCCTTCGGAGGTCCTGGGGACGCTGGCCGTCGAACGCCGGATGTTCGAGGCTGCGGTCCCCGGGCCTCGCTCCCGGGACTCCTGGCGCCGGCTGCGGTTCGTCATCGACCAGGCCCGAGCCTGGTCCGAGAACGAGCACGGCGGGCTGCGCTCGTATCTCGCGTGGGCCAGAGCCCAGTCGGCCGAGGGCTCGCGGGTGGCCGAGTCGGTGCTGCCCGAGTCGGACGTTGACTCGGTGCGGATCATGACAATTCACGCCGCCAAGGGCCTGGAGTTCCCGATGGTGGTCCTGTCCGGCATGACGGCTCAGCCGATGAGTGGCAGCGGGGTGCGCCTGTTGTGGTCGCGGGCCGGCTATGCCGTGAGCCTGTCCAAGGACCTGCAGACCGGGGACTTCCAGGACCAGCTGCCGCTGGACGAGCAGATGAGCTCTTTCGAACGGCTCCGCCTGATGTATGTCGCGACGACCCGCGCGCGCGACCACCTCGTCGTCTCGCTGCACCGGTCCGGCAACACGGACACGAACGCGCGACGGCTGGCGGAGGCCGACGCGGCATCCGCGGGTGCAGTTCCATTTCTCTCCGGCGAAGCCGGCTCGGCTCCCGCGCGGCCGGCGTCCGCAGTCTCTCCTCCCCCGGACTTCGACACCTGGCTGGCCGGCGTCCGGCAGTCCGCCGAGGCGAGCCGACGCCTCCCGGCCTTCAGCGCATCAGGGCTGGAAGGCACGGACCCGGATGCCGAGGGTCCGTTGCCAGACGTCGAGGGGCCGCTGCCGGACATCGCCGTTGCAGCGGATATCGCGATCACGGTGACCCGAGCTGACGACAACGTGGCTTTGGGGGTGGCCAAGGGCAGACGTGATGTCGAGCTGCCGGCCTGGTCGAAGGGCCGCTACGGCTCCGCGATCGGCCGGGCTGTGCACGGCGTTCTGCAGGTCGTCGACCTGGCATCCGGCTACGGGCTCGAGGACGCGACAGCGGCCCAGTGCGTGGCCGAGGGTGTCGTCCAGTTCACTCCGCTGGTCACCTTGCTGGTCCGGTCTGCGCTCGGTTCGGATGTCGTGAAACGGGCTGCGGCGCGGGAACACTGGCGCGAGTCGTACGTCGGGATGGTCCGGGAGGACGGAACCGTGCTGGAGGGATTCGTCGACCTGATCTACCGCGAGGACGACGGGTCGCTGGTGATCGTCGACTACAAGACCGACAGCGCACCGGATGCGGCGCTGCCCTCCCGGCTGGAGTATTACGCACCCCAGCTCAACGCGTACCGGACCATCGTTGAGACGGCGATCGACGAACCGGCAGCCGCGCCGATCCTGGTCTTCGCCCGTGAGACCGCGGCACGCAGCCTGCCAGTCGACGGCCACCACCAGTGACCCCCACGATGCGGCTGTCGCAGCCGGGCGCGATGGGCGACAGCGGAGGACCAGATGAGCGCTGACAGCGCCGTCGCCACCCACGAGATCTCGAAACGCTTCGGCGACGCGCTCGCCGTCGACACGCTCGATCTCGACGTCCGCCGAGGAGAGATCTACGCATTCCTCGGCAAGAACGGCGCCGGCAAGACGACCACCATCCGGATGCTCCTGGGACTCATCCGACCAACTGGAGGTCACGTCGAGGTGCTGGGCAACCGGGTTCGGCCAGGCGCCAGTGACGTGTTCGCACGTGTCGGCTATCTGGTTGAGACCGCCACCGCCTACCCGAACCTGACCGTGCGCGAGAACCTCGACATCCAGCGCCGACTCACCGGCGCACCGCCCGCCGCTGTCGCCGAGGCCATTGAGCTCATGCGGCTCGGCTCACATGCGGACCGACGGGCAGGTGTGCTCTCGCTCGGCTACAAGCAGCGCCTCGCACTGGCCCGGGCGTTGTTGCACCGGCCCGACCTGCTCATCCTGGACGAGCCGGCGAACGGGCTCGACCCTGCCGGCATCGTGGAGATCCGCGAGCTGCTGCAGTCGCTGACCAGTGAGCAGGGCGTCACCGTCTTCATGTCGAGTCACATCCTCGCCGAGGTCGCCCACCTCGCCGACCGGATCGGCATCGTGGACGAGGGTCGCCTGCTCGAGGAGCTCGACCGCGAGGAGCTGCGGGTACGGGAGCGCGGACATCTCCGGGTGGGTGCCTCGGAGCCCGAACGTGCGGCAAGGCTTCTGGCCGAGGCCGGCTTCGGGCACGTCGAGCGCAGTGACGGCCATTTGCGGGTGTTCGACGCCGAGGATCGGGTCGCCGAGATCGCGCGAGTGCTGGTCGGCGCCGGAATCGCCCTGACCGAGCTCAGCCCCGCGCGCGAGGACCTCGAGTCCTATTTCCTGCGGATGACCGGAAGGGTGTAGTGATGTTCGGGCAGGTGCTCGCGACTGAGCTCATCAAGCTTCGCCGCAGCAAGGTCACCTGGCTCTCGCTCATCGTGCTCTCGTTGGGGCCGCTCGGGATCGGGCTCTTCATGTGGATCGTGCGGGAGCCGGGAAGGGCCGACCAGCTTGGCCTGCTCGGCACGAAGGCCAACCTTGCCGGGTTTGAGGCCACGTGGCCGGCGTACTTCTCCATGCTCATATTGGTGGTGGGAATCAGCGGCATGCTGATGCTGTCGTTCATCATCGCGTATCTGTTCGGGCGGGAGTATGCCGACGGCACCGCCAAGAACCTGCTCGCCCTGCCCGTTGGGCGGCAGTGGTTTGTTCTTGCCAAGCTTGTCGTCGCTGCGTTCTGGTGGTTTGTGCTCGTGGTGGCAGTCTTGGCCGAGGCCCTCGTCATCGGACGTGTCCTCGGGCTTCCCGGGTTCTCGACGGAACTGGTCCTGGGCGGTTCACGTGACGCCCTGTTGGCGGCCGGCATCGCGTACTTGCTCGCACCGGTGGTCGCCTGGATCACGACGCTGGGCCGCGGCTATCTGCCTCCGCTCGGCTTCGCGCTCACGATGCTCGCCCTCGGCAACGTGTTCGCCAAGACAGGCTGGGCGCTGTGGTTCCCCTGGTCGATAGTGCCGCTGTCCATCGGGATGGTGGGCAAGCCCGTGCAGACGCTGCCCACGGGCAGCCTGATCGTCGTCGTGCTCACGTTCCTCGGGGGCATCGCAGCGACGATCCTACAGATGCGGTACGCCGACAACACGCAATAGCAGGCGGCGGTTTCTGAGATGGGTGACGGTCGTTGACGAACTTGTCCAGCAGTGCTGCAAGCCGGCGCAGGAAACGTGCCATGGTGCGCTCCTCGGGATCAGGAGCCGCGTCCTGCCGTTCGTCCGGGCCTGCGGCCTGACCGCGGACGACACGACAGGGTTCTCGCCAACACAAAAGACCTCAAACGGATGAGGCGGGGCCGATCGCGTCCGGCGGCAGGACCGGGCTCCACGGGAGGAGGTCGTCGAGCACCATGCTGCTGGTGGACTGCCCATAGATCGACAGCCGGTCGAGCAGTGTCTCGAACGCGGGGATGTCCTCGACCACGACCAGCAGCACCGAGCAGTCGTCGCCGGTGACCCGATGCATCGTCCGCACCTCGGGCCAGCCGGGCACCGCCGGATCCCGGAGCACGCAGGTCGGTCCGTAGCAGTGCATTCGCACGATGGCCCGCACCGGCCGGCCAGCCCGGAGCGGGTCGACCTGCGCGTGGTAGCCGGTGATCACGCCCGTCTCCTGCAACCGGCGCACCCGATCGGCGACCGCGGGTGCGGACAGGTTCAGCCGACGGGACAGCTCGTTGTAGGACAGCCGGGCGTCGTCCTGGAGCTCGGCGAGAATGCGCCAGTCAACCCGATCCACGAACCCTCCTTGCGATCGTGCCCGTTCAGCGACGAACACCTTCCTTACAGAAGGTACAGGCCCCGATCCCGGCCCCAACGACCCTTCACCGGAAGCCGGTTCGGGAGCACCATCGTGACCATGAGCGAACCGATCTACCACACCATCATCGAGCCCTTCCGGATCCACTCGGTGGAGCCGCTGCGGCTGACCACCCCGGAACAGCGAAAGGCGGCCATTGCCGCCGCCGGATACAACCTGTTCAAGGTGAACGCTCAGGACGTGCTGATCGACCTGCTGACCGACTCGGGGACCGGCGCGATGAGCCGCGACCAGTGGGCCGCGATACAGCATGGGGATGAGTCGTATGCCGGCTCGCCGTCCTATTTCGTATTCCGTGATGCCGTGCGTGAGCTGTTCCCGTTCGAGCACATTCTCCCCACCCACCAGGGACGGGCGGCCGAGAAGATCATCTTCAGCGTCCTGGGAGGGCCCGGGAAGGTCGTGCCGAACAACACGCACTTCGACACCACCCGGGCCAACGTCGAGGCCTCGGGTGCGACGGCCGTCGACCTGGTCATCGCCGAGGGCCGTGACCCCCAGGCCGACCACCCGTTCAAGGGCAACATGGACGTCGCGGCACTCGAGGCGTTGCTCCACGAACGCGCAGACGACGTCCCGGTCGTGTTCGTGACGATCACCAACAACAGCGGGGGCGGTCAGCCGGTGTCGCTGGCCAACCTGCACGCCGTCCGCGAGGTGTGCGACAAGTACGGCAAGAAGCTATTCCTGGATGCGTGCCGCTTCGCCGAGAACGCGTGGTTCGTCCACGAGCGCGAAGAGGGTCATGGCGACCGCGACGTGGCCAACATCGTGCGCGAGATCGCCTCGCTGGCCGACGGCATGACGATGAGCGCCAAGAAGGACCCGATGGGCAACATCGGTGGATGGCTGGCGATGGATGACGACGACCTGGCCCGGGAGTGCCGCAACGTGCTGATCCTCACCGAGGGTTTCCCGACGTATGGCGGGCTGGCCGGCCGGGACCTCGAGGCACTGGCGCAGGGGTTGAAGGAGGTCGTCAGCCACGACTACCTGAGGTACCGGATCCGCTCGACCGGGTACCTCGGCGATGCCCTGGTCAAGGCCGGGGTGCCGGTGCTGACCCCGATCGGCGGGCACGCCGTGTACCTGGACGCCCGGGCCCTGCTGCCGCACATCCCGCCGCTGGAGTACCCCGGCGAGGCGCTCGCGGTTGCCCTGTATGAGGCAGGCGGGGTACGCAGCATCGAGATCGGCACGGTGATGTTCGGCCGCCAGCCGGACGGCTCGGAGGTGCCCGCCGCCCTCGACCTGGTGCGGCTGGCCATCCCGCGGCGAACGTATACGCAGAGCCACATCGACTACGTCATCGAGGTCTGCGAGCACGTCGCACGGCACGCGGACGAGCTCCGCGGCTATCGCATCGTGGACGAGCCGCCGGCCCCGCGTCACTTCACCGCAACCTTTGAGCCACTGGGCTGACCATGCGCCACTGGGCTGACCGTGAGCCGCTGGGCTGAACTCAGTGCCAGGCACCTTTGAGCCGCTGGGCTGATCGCATTTGCCAGGCAGAACCGGACTCAGGCGCTCGGCACGCCCACCTGCGAGAGCGTGTGCCACGCGATGGGAAGACCCTTGCCGGCCTCGAAGTCAGCGAGAACCTGTCTGAGACGCGCCACCAGCCAGTCATTGGTCAGGTGCGCGCTCTGACGGCATCCCGGCCGAGTACACGTCACCACCACTGCCCCGCAACCGCTGTCATCTGAGTCCCAAGCCCCTTTTCGGCCCTCGCCCTCGAAGGTGACGCCCGCGGAATGAGGACACATCCACAGACGCATCAGCCGCCCGTCGTGGGTGTCGCAGGTGAAGTCGAGAGCCACCGAACCAGCCGGCCTCGACGCTCCCGGATGCCTGACGAAGTCCTTGACGAAATCCGCCGGGCGCGGCGACCTCTTCGACTTGACTCCCCGCACCTGCGCCAGGATCGCCTCACCGAGCGTGGGTTGGTCAGAGCTGCTCATACCCGAATCGCCTCGCTTCGTCCCTGAGTTAAACGGTACGCCACATGAGTCGATCCTCCTATAGCACGGGTCACATCGGAACTGTCGTAGGAGCCTCGGCGCGGCGCAACTCTGACAGAAAGCAGCAGACACCTGTAGCGTCACCAGATGTGACCGAAGAGCAGTTTTTCGAGGTGGTGCGGTGCTTTGAGGGTTCTGGCCGCTCCCGTCATCCAGAGCGCGTCGTCGACGTGGAGAACGACCAAACCCACTGAAGGGAAACACGATGATCAACTACGACCTCGGCGGCAAGGTCGCCGTCATCACTGGTGGCGCCTCCGGCATCGGGCTCGCCTGCGCCCACACGATGGCCCGGTCCGGTGCTGATGTCTCCGTCTGGGACCTGGACAAGGACGCGGTGGACGAGACCGCCGAGAGCCTGGCACAGTACGGCCACCGCGCCCACGGTGCCATCGTCGACGTCTCAGACAGCGCACGCGTCGACGAGGCCATGAACGACGTCGTCGCCAGTCTCGGCCGGGTCGACATCGCCGTGTGCAACGCCGGCATCGGTGGCGAGTCCAGCACCAGCGCCGACTACTCCGACAAGGGCTGGCAGCAGGTCATCGGGGTCAACCTCAACGGCGTCTTCTTCACCCAGCGCGCCGCCATCCGGGCGATGAAGGCCACCGGGGGCGGGTCGATCATCAACATGGCCTCGATCCTGGGCCAGGTCGGCTTCGCCACGGCCAGCGCCTACGCGGCGGCCAAGCACGGCGTCGTGGGCCTCACCCAGACGGCTGCCTGGGAGCACGCCGCTGACGGGGTACGGGTCAACGCGGTCGGGCCGGGCTTCATCGAGACTCCAATGCTCACCAAGAGCCTCGACCAGCTCACCCTCGACTTCCTCGCGACACAGCACGCGCTGGGTCGGATCGGCAAGCCGGAAGAGGTGGCCGAGCTCGTGGCCTGGCTGGCCAGCGACGCGTCGTCCTTCGCCACCGGCACCTACTACCCGATCGACGGCGGTTACCTGGCCAGGTGAGCCGTCGGTCGGTTCGGGCGGTCCTCGACGAGGATTGTCCGGGGCGTCTCTATCAGGCTTTCCGGCGGAGCGTTGCCGGCTGAACCTCATGTCCTCAACCCGCGACGATCGCGAGCAGATCGGGATGGGCCTGAGTCGCCGGCTCGGCGATACCCCGCTCCGTGATGACTGCGCTGATGAGGTCGTGCGGCGTGACGTCGAAGGCCGGGTTGAAGCCCCTGACCCCCGCCGGGGCCGTCCGAAGCCCAGCGAAACCGAGCACTTCGTCCTCGTAACGCTCCTCGATGACGATGTCCTCGCCCCGCGCGATGGCCAGGTCGACCGTGGAGGACGGTGCGGCGACGATGAAGGGGATCCCAGCTCGCTGACATGCGAGCGCAAGGCCCACCGAACCCACCTTGTTCGCCGTATCACCGTTGGCGGCGATCCGGTCGGCACCGATGATCGCGACGTCGACCAGACCGCGCAAGATGGTGCTCGCGGCCGCGCTGTCAGCCTGCACGACGTGCTCGATCCCGTCGTGCAGAAGCTCCCAGCTCGTCAGGCGCGCCCCTTGCAGCAGCGGCCTTGTCTCGTCGGCATAGACAAGTCCCAGGCGCCCACGCTCGTGCAGCTCGTGGATGATTCCGTATGCCGTGCCCCAGCCACAGGTGGCCAGCGCCCCCGTGTTGCAGTGTGTGACGACCCGTACCTTCTCCTTCGCCACATGGGCAAGGACCCAGTCGGCGCCACGCCGTGACAGCCGGCGGTTGGCGGCCTCGTCGTCGGCCACGACCTGCAGGGCAAGCCTGAGGACCTCCGCGGTGCCGCGAGGCATCGCCCCCCGGACCTGGTTGACGCCCCAGGCGAGGTTGACCGCTGTGGGCCGGGCGTCACGGATCCGGTCGATCTCCGTATCAAGGCGTGCCGCGTCCCAGCTCTCCTCACCGGCCTGGATCATTGCCAGGGCGACACCCAACGCCCCGGTTCCTCCGAGGGCAGGCGCGCCGCGGACGACCAGGTCCCCGATCGCCTCGACCAGGACGTCCACCGTCGTGACGTCGACATACCGCTCGGAATCCGGCAACAGTGTCTGGTCGATGAGCCGGATCATCGGTCTCGGAACGTCCAGCCACTCCATCGCGCGCACCATCGAGGCTCTCCCTTGCAGCTAGGTTGTCCGACAACGTGAAGGAAGAGTTTGGACGTCTGGGTGAAACACCTACGGTTGTCGGACAACAGCAACGATAACCGGGTGGCATGGCGATGAAGGGCAGCACGGTGGATGTCGAGAAGGCGTTACGTGAGCAGATCTGCGATATCGGGAAGAACCTCTGGAACCGCGGCATGGTTGCGTCAAACGATGGCAACATCTCCGCGCTGATGCCTGGCGGAAGGGTTCTGTGCACCCCGACCGGTGTCAGCAAGGGATACCTGACGCCGTCGATGCTCGCGGTCGTCGACCTCAGGGGCAACGTCCTCGAACAGCACGAGGGATACCGCCCGTCATCGGAGATCAAGATGCACCTGCGCATCTACCAGACCTCCTCGGCAGCGGGCGCTGTCGTTCACGCTCACCCGCTCTACGGCACGGTATTCGCCGTCATGGGCCAGGCGATACGCACGAAGATGATGCCCGAGTCCGTCGTCACGATGCCCGAGGTCCCGCTGGCGCCCTATGCCACGCCATCGACCGAGGCCATGCCCGACTCCGTCGAACCTTTCGCCCTGACCCATGACGCCTGCCTGCTCGAGCATCATGGTGCACTGTCGTGGGGTCCCGACCTGATGACGGCCTACCTCACGATGGAGCGTCTTGAGTACACCGCGCAGATGACCTACCTGTTGCGGCAGATCGGCGGCGAACGCGACCTGCCCGACGATGAGATCGCCAGGCTCCAGGAGCTTCGGCACGGAGAGACGGCCTCGGCTACCCAGTGAGGCTCCGCCTCTGACCACCGAGGTGCGTGCTGGCTTGGTGTGTTGGGCGGGAGTCATGCTGTTGGCATGGCTGCATCGTTGACGGTGAGTGAGCTTCTCGATGGTCACGTGGCCCTGGACGTGGAGTGCTTGAGGTTGTCCCGGGTCTCGTGGATTTTGAGTGGCGGTCCCCCGCCTGACACCGCCCTTGGGGTAGGTGTTGGGTGTCCGCCAAAGACACACCAAGAAAGGGGACCACCGTGAATAAGAAGTACCAGAAGAACGCGCCAAAGACGAGCACCGGGCCAGGGCTCGCCGTACCCGATGCTGTGACCATAGCGATGAGCGAGATCGCCGAGGACATGCGCGAGGGCCTGCTCGCCCTGGCGGTCGGCGCCGGCCTGCAGGTGCTGGGCTCATTGATGGAGGCCGACGTGGCCGCAGTGTGCGGGCCACGCGGCAGACACGACCCCGAGCGGGCTGCTGTGCGCCACGGCACTGAGCGCGGGTCGGTGACCCTGGGTGGGCGTCGCACCAGCGTTCAACGGCCGAGGATGCGCGGGACCGGCGGTGAGGTGCCGGTGCCGTCCTACGAGCTGTTCAACAGCAGCGAGATCCTGGGCCGGATGGCGATGACCAAGATGCTCGGCGGCCTGTCGAGCCGCCGTTACCGGGTTGGGCTCGAACCGGTCGGTGAGAACGTCGAGCGGGCTGCTTCGGCGACGAGCAAGTCGGCGGTCTCGCGCCGTTTCGTGGCGATGACCGAGACCGCCCTGGCCGAGCTGCTCGCCGCACCGCTGGGCGAGCTGGACCTGGTGGCGTTGATGATCGACGGGGTCCACTTCGGCGCGCACCTGTGTGTTGTGGCATTGGGGATCGGTATCGACGGCACCAAGCATCCACTGGGACTGGTCGAAGGCAGCACCGAGAACACGACCGTGGTCACCGAGCTGCTCGCCGACCTGCGCGAGCGGGGCCTGGACACGACCTGCCCGATCCTGGTC
>Ga0208716_1000038_pt1 | contig 42512 bp, 36 predicted proteins | sample NGESurdeep092012_8_FD_184482 | JGI IMG/M metagenome (GOLD analysis project Ga0208716, IMG submission 184482) | Arctic peat soil microbial communities from Barrow, Alaska - NGEE Surface sample 415-3 deep-092012 (SPAdes) | ecosystem: Environmental > Terrestrial > Soil > Wetlands > Peat ...
GCTAAGCCCTTCAGCGCCGATGGTACTGCACTGGTGACGGTGTGGGAGAGTAGGACGCCGCCGGACATACATTGTGAAAGAGCCCCGACCGGGAACAACGGGTCGGGGCTCTTTTGCGTTCGCCTGAAGATTGCGAGGCATGGCCACGCTTTGATGAGGATCCGGGACCTTCGGCACTGTCCCGCAGCCAGCTGATCGACGTTCACTAGCCTTGTTGGGGTCACTTGATGTGACTGAGAGGTAGTGATCGCCAGTGTTCCAGGGCCTCATCCATGGCCGGGGTGGTCAGGGAGTTGTGACTTCAGCTTGAGCTGTCCAGGGCCGGCGTTCGACGAGGGCCGCCACGGGCAAGCCTTCCCCTGCTTCGGTGTAAGAGACGGACATGTACAAGATACTTGACAGAGTTGACTATTCCGATGACGTGTACATGCAGGTCATCGAGGCTCCCGCGATCGCCGCAGCCTGCCAGCCGGGCCAGTTCATCATCCTGAGGATCGACGAGGAGGGAGAGCGGATCCCGCTCACCATCGCCGATTTCGACCGCGTGGCGGGCACCATCACCATCGTCGTCCAGGCGATTGGCAAGTCGACGCGGCAGCTGCAGAAGCTGGGCAAGGGCGACTCGATCGCCAACTTCATCGGTCCGCTGGGCATACCGAGCGAGATCGAGAAGGTTGGCACGGTCGTCGTAGCCGGGGGCGGCATCGGTGTGGCGCCGATCTATCCCATCGCCAGGGCGCTGAAGGAGGCCGGCAACAAGATCATCTCGATCGTTGCGGCCCGCAACCAGAACCTGCTGCTGTGGGAGGACAGGATGAGGGAGATCAGTGACGAGCTCATCGTCACCACGGACGACGGCAGCCGCGGCCGCCACTGCCTGGTCACCGAGCCGCTCAAAGAGCTCTGCGAAGCCGGCGACGTCGACCTTGTCTACGCGATCGGCCCAGGGGTCATGATGAAGTTCTGCGCGAAGGCAACCGAGCCGTACGGCGTCAAGACTCTTGTCAGCCTCAACTCGATCATGGTGGACGGCACCGGCATGTGTGGTGCCTGCCGTTGCAGCGTCGGCGGCGAGACGAAGTTCGTCTGCGTCGACGGACCGGAGTTTGACGGGCACCAGGTCGACTTCGACCTGCTGCTGGCCCGCCAGCGGCAGTACCTCCCGCAGGAGAAGGAGTCCTTGGACGCCTACCTGTCCACGACAACGGTGACGAAAGTTGCCTGACATGACGAATCCCGACATGACGAACGCTGACATGACCACGAAAATCCGCGGCGAGCGGCCAGCGAGGAAGCCGAAGCGGCTGAAGCTGCCACGCACGGCGATTCCCGAGCAGCCGGCGAAGGTGAGGGCGGCTAACTTCGAGGAAGTGACCCTCGGCTACGACGACGACATGGCCAGGCTCGAGGCCAGTCGCTGCCTGCAGTGCAAGAAGCCCAAATGCGTGCTCGGCTGCCCGGTGGGCATCGACATCGGCGCTTTCATCAAGCTCATCGAGGAAGGCGATCCGGCGGGCGCCATCGCCAAGCTTAAGGAGACCACCAGCTTCCCTGCGGTCTGCGGGCGGGTCTGCCCGCAGGAGGAGCAGTGCGAGCTGCACTGCGTCCTTGGCGTGAAGCAGGAGCCTGTAGCCATCGGCCGTCTCGAGCGTTACGCCGCCGACTGGGAATCTGCCCATGGCAGCTCCAGCAGGCCGGCCATAGCCCCGAGGAAGGGGAAGCGGGTAGGTGTTGTCGGTTCAGGCCCCGCTGGCCTGACCTGCGCCGGAGAGCTGGCCAAGATGGGCTATGACGTCACTATCTACGAAGCGTTGCACAAACCGGGAGGGGTGCTGGTCTATGGCATCCCCGAGTTCCGGCTACCCAAGGCGATCGTGCAGCGGGAGTGCGACTACGTCGCGTCCCTGGGCGTGGAGTTCAAGCTGGACTACGTCATCGGGCGCACGCTGACCGTTGACCAGATGCTCGAGAACGGCCATGACGCCGTCTTCCTGGCCAACGGCGCCGGACTGCCCACATTCATGAACATTCCGGGCGAGAACCTGAACGGCGTCTACTCCGCCAACGAGTTCCTCACGCGGTCGAACCTGATGAAGGCCTACCGTTTCCCTGAGTACGACACCCCGATCACGGTCGGCAAGAAGGTCGCCGTTATCGGCGCCGGAAATGTTGCCATGGACTCGGCGCGCACCGCTCTGAGGCTGGGTGCCGAGGTGCACCTCATCTACCGCCGTTCCCACGACGAGATGCCGGCGCGGAACGAGGAGATCCACCACGCTGAGGAAGAGGGCATCATCCTCGACCTGCTGGCCAACCCGACGCAGATCATCGGAGACGAGCGGGGTTGGGTCCACGAGATCGAGGTCATCGACATGGAGCTGGGCGAGCCGGACGACAGCGGTCGCCGGCGGCCCGTGCCGAAGGTGGGCTCCGAGAGGCGCATCCAGGTGGACGCGGTCATCGTCTCGGTCGGCACCAAGGCCAATCCGCTGCTCACCAAGAGCACCAGTGGGCTCGACCTCAACAAGCGCGGCAACATCGTCGCTGACGAGCACACTCTGGAAACCAGTAAGGAAGGCGTATTCGCTGGCGGCGACATCGTCACAGGGTCCGCCACGGTCATCCTGGCGATGGGTGCCGGTAAGACCGCCGCGCGCTCCATCGACCGCTATCTGCAGGGCCAGCCCCTGCTGACGGCCGAAGAGCAGGAGCCGATCACAGGCTCCCCGCAACTGGTCGGGGCCGTTTCGTGATCTGAAGAGTCGATGCGGGAGGGAAGAGGGCCGCGGGCCCGCTCGCAGGCTTTCCTGCAGGGCTACGCTGCGGCCCCCTCCCCCCTTGCCGGATGCGGTCTCACGTTGACCTCAACCACCCCGGCTGCCTGTTCGGGTCCGTGTGCTGGAGACTGGTGACGTGCCATGGTGGCTTTGGCGACCTGCGGTCTTCGCAGTCATCCAGCCCCCCGACGAAAGGGTTCCGCTGACATGATTGTCTGCACGCCAGTGACGAAAGACGGCATGATCGACCCCCGTTGGGGCAAGGCTGACTGGGTCGCGTTGGCCGATGTTGTCGACGGCGAGATCGTGAGCTGGCAGCAGGTTGAGGTGTCCTGGAGCCGACTGCACGACGAGGGCACACCTGGCTCACACCACGCCCGCGTGGTCACGTTCTTGCGCGAGCACAAGGTCGAGGCCGTGGTCGCGAACCACATGGGCGACGGCATGGTGCGGACGCTGGACACGATGGGCCTCCCCACGCATATGGGCGCTGCCGGGGATGCCCGGGCAGCCGTGCTCGCCGCTATCGGTGAGCTCTGAGGGCAAAGGGCGGGTAGCTTCCGCCGGCTGCGTGTCGGGCTATCCCCACCGGACCGAGGTTCTCCTCGATGCGGTGGGGACAGCCAGGGTTCGGTGAGTGCGTTGCCGCTTGCGTGGGTAGGAGGTGGACCAACGGTCGCGCGGCAGCAGGTCGTGTCCCGGTGCTAGGAGCAGAGATCGAACCAGCTCACATGGATCTCGCCCAGCATCTCGCGCAGCAGTGGCAGGCTGATCCCCACGACATTGTGGTGGTCGCCCTCGATTCCGGACACGAAGGGTCCGCCGAGCCCATCGATCGTGAACGCTCCGGCGACCTGCAGCGGCTCACCGGTTGCGACGTACGCCGCGATCTCGTCGTCACTGACCTTCGCGAAATGCACGGTCGTCGAGGCCACTGCGCCCATGGTGGCGCCGGTGCCACCGTCATTGTCGTCGCGATCGTCGATCAACCAGTGGGCGGTGTGCAGCACGCCGGACGTGCCCCGCATCCGCTTCCACCTGGAGATGGCCTCCTCGTCGTCGGCGGGCTTGCCGTGCACCTCACCGTCGAGCTCGAGCACCGAGTCGCAGCCGAGGACCAGAGCGCCGACGGGGGCGTCCTGCGGGCAGGTCTCGTCCGTCAGGAGCCTTGTGACGGCCTCGCACTTGGCGCGGGCGAGAACGAGCGCCACGTCCTCCGGAGGGAGCTCGCCGAATCGTGAAAGAGCCTCCGCAACCACGGAGCCCTCGTCGACGTCGCTCACCAGCACATACGGCGTTACTCCAGCCCGCTGCAACGTTGCCAGTCGAGCGGGAGAGGCAGAGCCGAGAATGATGGGTAAGCACGCAGAGACCATGCAGGCAGGCTATCCGAGCGGTTCGTGGCCCAGCACCGGCACCGGCACAGCGCCTGGTTGTTGGCTCAGCCGCTCAGGATGGTCTCACGAAGCGTGTCGAGGCCGACCCCGCCGATGTCGAGCGCGCGCCGGTGAAAGGCCCTGATGTCAAAGGCAGCGCCCTCGCGGGCCTTGACCTCGTCGCGCAGCTGGAGCCAGAGACGCTCGCCGATCTTGTAGGAGGGTGCCTGCCCCGGCCAGCCGAGGTAACGGTCCAGCTCGAAGCGCAGGAAGTCCTCGGCCATGTTGGCGTGAGCTCGCAGGAACTGCCATGCCTTGTCATAGGTCCACTCGCCGCCGCCGACCTCGGCAGGTGCGTCGAAACCGCAGTGGACCCCGATGTCCAGGATCACGCGGGCGGCTCGAAGCGACTGACCGTCGAGCAGGCCCATCCGGTTACCAGGGTCGTCCATGTAGCCGAGCTCGGCCATCAGGCGCTCGGCGTACAGCGCCCAGCCCTCACCATGACCGGAGGTCCAGGCATCCATCCGGCGCCAGCGGTTGAGCAGCTCGCAGCGGAACACGGTCTGGGCGACCTGGAGGTGATGACCGGGCACGCCCTCGTGATAGACGGTCGTCAGCTCCCGCCAGGTGCCGAACTCGGTGACGCCCTTGGGCACCGACCACCACATCCGACCCGGCCGGCTGAAGTCCTCGGACGGCCCCGTGTAGTAGATCCCGCCGGTCTGGGTCGGCGCGATCAGGCACTCGATCTTGCGCACCGGCGCAGGAATGTCGAAGTGGGTGCCCGCAAGGTTGCTGATGACCTCGTCGGCCTTACTCTGCATCCACATCTTGAGCTCGTCCGTGCCGTGCAGCTGGTAGGCCGGGTCGGCGTCGAGGATCGCGATGGCCTCCTTGATGTCGGCGCCCGGCGCGATCTGCTCGGCCACTGCCGCCATCGCGGCCGTGATGCGGGCAAGCTCCTCTTGGCCCCACTGGTAGGTCTCCTCGAGGTCGACGGTGGCCCCGAGGAAGAACCGTGACAGGAGCTGGTATCGAACGCGGCCGCAGGCATCGGCCGCCGGTGCCTGGGGGAGCAGCTCGTTGCGCAGGAAGTCACCCATTCGCGCGTAGGCCGATGAAGCCTCCCCGACAGCATTGCGCAGGGCGTCTGCGACGGCGTCCCCGAGACCGCCCTCGTTCGTAGCGACCGCACTTGGACTGAGCGAATGAGCACTGAGCAGACTCTTACCCAGCAGATTGGCAAAGTAGCCGTCCTCGGCCGTCAGCTGCACACACTGGGCGGCGCACGCCTCGACCTGTCGCCTCGGGCTCACCAGGCCCCTGAGTGCCGCATCACGCAGGGACTCGACGTAGCTGTCGAGGGCCGCCGGGACCTTTGTCATCCGGGCCGCGATCGTGGCCCAGTGCTCATCCATCTCGGTGGGCATCAGGTCGAAGACGTCGCGGATCCCTTGCAGGGGGGAGGCCAGCACGTTGAGGGACATCTGGTCGAGCCCTGCGGCGTAGGTCTCCTCGGCCAGACCGAGGCGCTCCCGCATCGCCGCGAGGGTCACCCGGTCGATGTCGTCGACGGCAGTGGCCCGGGCCAGGGCAGCAAGGGTTCTGGTGCGCAGGTCGGACTGGGCGGCGTAGCCGGCCGGGGAGAAGTCGTCGAGGTCCTCGTCGTGGCCGGTGATCCCCAGATAGGTCGCTGTGATGGGACTCAGCCCGACGAACGCGTCGAGATAGTCGTTCGCAATGTGGTCGACGTCGGTGGTGGGGCGCGCTTGCCGCGCGTGAGCGTCAGTGGTCACCCGTGGAACGTACCTCAGCCGACAGGGTGAACTGGACCCGCGGGACGATTTGACCTGTACCGCGGAAATGCCGACGCCCGCCAGCCTCCTGGTCCGTGCGGGTGTGTCGTGCGGACCATTCGTGCGGGAGAGCTCCATCGGGACCGGGGATATTTTCTGCTTCCCGAGGAAGGGCGGTCGGTCTGGCCAAAGTCGTCATCGCCGTCGTCGCTGCCCGCGCTGGTGATGACAGCGACTACCGCGATGAGCACGGAGAGCTCCTCCGGTGAGGCGTTGCCGCGCACCAGACGGATCGGCACACCGGCCGTCACCTCTGTTTGATCGCCCTGCGGGTGGGTCTCCGGTGTTGGCGCGCCGCCCGTTCGAGCGCCCTGCGGGTGGGCGCCCTGCGGGTTGCGGGAAGTGTTGTCAGCCATAGGAGTCCGCTGGCTCATAGCGGTATGTTCCCGTGCTTCTTGGGTGGCAGCGTCTCGCGTTTGTTACGCAGCGCTTGCATGGCCCGGATAACCCAGGCGCGGGTGTGCGACGGTGAGATCACCGAGTCGACGTAACCGCGTTCAGCCGCGATGTAGGGGTTGGCCAGCGTGTCTTCGTATTGGGTGATGAACTGCTGTCGGGCAGCTTCGACATCACCGCCGGCAGCCACCACCTTGGCGATCTCCTTGCGGTAGAGGATGTTGACCGCTCCCTGGGCGCCCATGACCGCGATCTGCGCGGTGGGCCAGGCAAGGTTCATGTCGGCGCCGAGGTGCTTGGAACCCATGACGTCGTAGGCACCGCCGTAGGCCTTGCGGGTGATCACCGTCACCAGCGGGACTGTGGCCTCGGCATACGCGTACAGGAGCTTGGCGCCGCGCCGGATGATGCCGTTCCACTCCTGATCGGTGCCCGGCAGGAAGCCGGGGACGTCCACGAAGGTCAGCACCGGGACGTTGAACGCGTCGCACGTTCGCACGAACCGAGCGGCCTTCTCGGAGGCGTCGATGTCCAGGCAGCCGGCAAGCTGCATGGGCTGGTTGGCGACGACACCCACAGAACGTCCCTCGACCCTGCCGAAGCCGCAGATGATGTTCTGGGCGAACAGGGCATGGACCTCGAGGAAGTCAGGAGAGCCGTCTTCGCTGCCGTCGACGATGTGCTCGATGATCGTGTGCATGTCGTACGGCTGGTTCGCAGAGTCCGGGATGAAGGTGTCCAGGAACGCATCGTCGGCCACCTGGGCGGCGGAGCCGTCGGTGTCCCAGTCAAAAGAGGGAGCATCCTCGAGGTTGTTGGACGGCAGGTACGACAGCAGCGCCTTGGCGTAGTTCATGGCGTCGTCCTCGTCGTGACCCATGTAGTGCGCCACGCCGGACTTGGAGTTGTGGGTGAGCGCTCCGCCGAGCTCCTCCATGCCGACGTCTTCGCCGGTGACGGTCTTGATGACGTCCGGGCCGGTGATGAACATGTGCGAGGTCTGGTCGACCATCACCGTGAAGTCGGTGATTGCGGGGGAGTAGACCGCGCCGCCGGCGCAGGGACCCATGACCAGCGAGATCTGGGGGATGACGCCTGAGGAGTGGACGTTGCGGCGGAAGATCTCTGCGTAGAGCCCGAGCGCCACCACACCCTCCTGGATGCGGGCGCCACCCGAGTCGTTGATGCCGATGACCGGACAGCCGATCTTCATCGCCAGGTCCATGATCTTGACGATCTTCTCGCCGAACACCTCGCCCAGCGATCCGCCGAAGACGGTGAAGTCCTGGGAGAAGACGCAGACCTGCCTGCCGTCGATCGTGCCGTAGCCGATGATGACGCCGTCACCGTACGGGCGGTTCTTCTGCTGGTCGAACGCCGTCGACCTGTGGCGACCGAGCTGGTCGACCTCGATGAACGAGTCCTGGTCCATCAGCGCCTCGACACGCTCTCGCGCGGTCTTCTTGCCCTGGGCGTGCCGCTTGTCGACCGCCTTGGCCGACCCGGCATGCACGGACTCTTCGTTGCGCCGAATCAGGTCAGCGAGCTTGCCGGCCGTCGTGTGGACGTCAGGACCTGGCACAGCAGGGTCGCCATTGAGTGCTACATCAGCCATGGCGGGGAGCATAGCCTTAGGTCCGTGTATGAGGCTCTTAATTCTCAGTCCGTGAAAGCGGCGTTGATCACGGCGCCAAACCCTTGGCAGGTGGTGGATGTCCATGCGTCCATCGACTCGACGAATCTGGAGGCGCTGCGAGACCCCCATCCATGGCGGGTCGTGGTGGCTGATTTTCAGAGTGCCGGTCGTGGACGCCTGGCGCGCCAGTGGCGGGCGCCGGCCGGCACGTCGATCGCCGTGTCTGCCGTCGTTCCGGTGCCAGGTGGCCGTACCACCGACCTGGGCTGGCTGCCACTGCTGAGCGGTATGGCGATGTGTTCGGCGCTGGCGGACGTGGCCAAAGTGGCCGGCCTGCTCAAGTGGCCCAATGACGTGATGGCTCAGGAAAGGACGGCCGGACCTGTGGACAGCGGCACGCCGTGGCTCAAGATCTCGGGCATCCTGTGCGAGATGGCGCCCGGTGAAGAGCTGGTGGTCATCGGCGCGGGCGCAAATATCGCCCAGGAGCGCAGCGAGCTTCCGGTGGAGACGGCGACGTCATTGGCCCTGTGCGGTGCGGGGGACATAAGCCGCGAGGATCTCATCGTGCGGTATCTCGGGGAGCTGGCCGACCTCCACCGCGCGTGGTCGTCAGGCGGCTCCGGGCTGGAGGCTCTGCGCACGGCATACCGCTCATCGTGCCTGACCATCGGGCTGGAAATCGACGTGTATCAACCTGATGGGCAGGTCGTCAGGGGTACCGCGACGGGGGTCGACGACATGGGACGGCTTGTGGTTGCGTCCGGCGGGTTGAGCAGGGCCCATGCGGCCGGAGACGTGGTGCACGTACGCCGCTCGCAAGGTGACCCAGGGCACACGGCATGATCGCAGACATGGTCGTCCACGTGCTGCTCCACGCAGGGTGCCACTAAAATGCCCCGCGCCGGTCGACATCGCCCCGGTACCGCGGTGGAGCTTGCCGGTGGCATCTCGCCGGCAGCCGATGACATCGAGGCACGGTTGCTCGGTCAACCGCGCTCCATGGCTTCGCGCGAGGTCAGCGCCAGGGCGTCGGTGTCCATCGTCAGCGCTCGCAAGTTCTGGCATGCACTCGGGTTCCCCAACGTAGAGGACGAGGACACGGTCTTCACCGAGGCTGACCTGATCGCACTGAAGTCTCTGGCCGCACTGGTGCGTGATGGCGTCTTCGACGAACCGACGGCGCTGGGGATGACTCGAGCTTTCGCCCGGACCACTGATCGTCTGGCTGTCTGGCAGGTCCAGCTGATGGCCGAGGCCATCGGCGAGCTGCAGCAACAGGCGGGCATCTCGGGGGCATCTGAGGACGGAGGGGGCGACGCAGGTCAGGACATGGCGCGAGGAATGCCGGATCCTGCGACGGCGCAGGCGGCTGCCGCGAAGCTGGCTGACATCGCCGACGACCTGGAGCCGCTTCTGGTCTATGCCTGGCGCCGACATCTCTCGGCCGCGATCTCGCGCATGATCACTGATGCCGAGCCGATCGAGGATAGGCCGGGCGTCGAGCGCTTCGTTGGATTTGCGGACCTCGTCTCCTTCACCCGTCTCGTCCGTCGCCTCTCGGAGCGCGAGCTGGCGCGGATGGTGCAACGGTTCGAGGCGCTGGCATCCGACGTCGTCACGGCGCATGGTGGCAGGGTCATCAAGACCGTGGGGGACGAGGTCCTGTTCGTTGCGATAGGTGCCGCGCCTGCCGCGGCGATCGCGCTCGACCTGGTCGAGGCCATGGCGGAAGACGACCTCCTGCCGGACGTTCGGGTGGGTATGGCCAGTGGGCGGGTCATCTCGCGTCTCGGTGACGTCTTCGGGAACACGGTGAACCGCGCCAGCCGGTTGACGGCCGTGGCGAGGCCCAGAACGGTCCTGGTCGATGACGCCATCGCTGCCTCCCTGGTGAGCACGTCGGGTTTCGAGATGTCCGCGTTGCGCCGCCGGACCCTGCGCGGGATCGGACCCGTGACACCTTGGGTCCTGCAGCGCGCCGACCCGGCCGGGCGCAGGGCCATGATGGGCGACGACCACCCGCGCGAAGATGACGTGGCTGACGACGTGGGCGCAGATGACGTGGCTGACGACGTGGGCGCAGATGACGTCGGCGTAGATGACGTGGGCGGAGACGACCGAGGAGACCTGGACCATGAATGATCTGAACGGCCCCACCCCGTCGATGGTCACGATCACCCGGCATGGCCCTGGTGGTCACATCGCCGAGCTGGCACTGGACCGGCCTGAGGCGATGAACGCGGTGTCGACGCAGATGGCCCTCGACCTGGGCGCGGCATGTGCCCAGCTCGGCGCTGACCAGGACGTGCGAGTCGTGATGGTTACCAGCACTCACGCGAGAGCGTTCTGCGTGGGTGCCGACCTCAAGGAGCGCGCTTCCTTCACCGACGCCGACCTGGTGGCACAGCGGCCGGTGGCGCGCGCGGCATACAGCGGCGTGTTGAACCTGCCGATGCCCACCATCGCGGTGGTTGAGGGATTCGCCCTTGGCGGTGGCCTGGAGATCGCGCTGTCCTGCGACCTGATCATCGCCGGGTCGGCAGCAGTGGTCGGCCTGCCGGAGGTGTCCGTCGGCGTCATTCCCGGCGGCGGCGGCACCCAGCTGCTGACGCGTCGTATCGGCTGGTCCAGAGCGGCCGGGATGATCTTCACGGCGCGCCGGATGTCGGCCACCGAGGCGGCAGGGCTGGGCGTTGTCGATGAGGTGCTGGAAGCTGGGACTGCGCGGGACCGCGGGCTCGAGCTGGCCACGCAGATCGCGGCCAACTCGCCTGTCGGGCTGCGCCAGGCCAAGCGTGCGATGCGGCTCGGCAGCGACGTTGATCTGGCGACCGGCCTCGAGGTCGAGGATGGTTGCTGGCGCGCGACGGCATTCTCCGGTGATCGGGCAGAAGGCGTCGCGGCTTTTAATGAAAAGCGTTCCCCGGAGTGGCCCGGTCGCTGATTGGGACGAACGTCCTTACGATGTCGGTATGACCCGTGTTCTTCTTGCAGAGGATGACCCGGCGATCGCGGAACCCCTCGCACGGGCTCTGAGGCGGGAGGGCTATGAGGTCGACGTGCGTGTCGACGGCCGCGCCGCACTGGAAGGCGCCAACAGCAAACCCGACATGGTCGTGCTTGACCTCGGTCTGCCACATATTGACGGGCTTGAGGTCTGCCGACGGATCCGCGCGGACGGGAGCAAGGTCCCGGTCCTGATCCTGACAGCCCGGGTCGACGAGGTGGACCTGGTGGTGGGACTCGACGCAGGCGCCGACGACTATGTCACCAAGCCCTTCCGTCTGGCCGAGCTGTTGGCCCGGGTTCGGGCACTCCTGCGCAGACAGCCCACCGACGACGATGCAGCGGCTGCCGTCGTGCGTGTCGACCCGGATGCCCGTCGTGCCTTCTTCAACGAGGAAGAGCTTCAGCTGACCGCCAAGGAGTTCGACCTGCTGCGAGTCCTCGTGCGCGAGCAGGGCAAGGTCGTCTCTCGTGAGCAGCTGATGCGTGAGATCTGGGAGACAGTGTGGTTCGGGTCCACCAAGACCCTCGACATGCATATTTCGGTGCTGCGCCGAAAGCTGGGTGACGATGCTGCCCAGCCTCGCTTCATCTCGACCGTGCGTGGGGTCGGTTTCCGTTTCGAGCGCGCTGAGCGAGGCTGACCTAGAGCATGCGCCGTCAGTTGGTGCGGTCGACCTTCGCCGCCGTGCTGCTCTCGGTGGGGATAGTCGTACTGCCGTTGGGGTTCGCTGTGTGGTGGGCAGCCGTCGACAACTTCAGGCGTCTGCGCGGGTGGCTGGGGGGGCAGTCGACTCTGCCGCTTGAGCCGGTTCTGCTGTTGGGTGTCGTTGTGGGGCTGTCGGTGCTCGCCGTGCTCGCCGGCGTAGTGGTCGCCTCCGTGGAGGCCCGAAGGTTCGCGGAGCCGATGACCCAGCTGGTTGACCGGGCCGAACGGCTGGGGGCTGGCGAGTCACAATTCCAGCCGCTGGTCACCGGCATCCGCGAGGTCGACCGAGTGTCGGAGGTGTTGGCCCGCAGCGCGCATCAGATGACCCGGTCACTGGCCTCTGAGCGTGACTTCGCGTCGGATGCGTCCCACCAGCTGCGAACCCCGCTGACCGCGTTGCTCATGCGGCTCGAGGAGATCTCAGTGACCGACGATCTCGCCGTCGTGCAGGAGGAGGCGAGTATTGCGATCACGCAGGTCGAGCGTCTCACCACGGTGGTGGACGAGCTGCTCTCACGGACCCGCACCGGCCACGATGCGAGGCCGCCGACAGTCTCCCTGGACTCGGTGATCGCGTCACTGCAGCGGGAGTGGCAGCCCGCGTTCGAACAGGCTCACCGCAGCGTTCGGGTCCACGGTCAGCGTGGCCTGTTCGTGCGCGCCACACCGATGGCGCTGTCCCAGGTGCTGTCGACGCTTCTGGAGAACTCCCTTGCCCACGGTCGTGGCACCGTGGATGTCGAGGCCCGACGCAGTGGACCTTCAGTCGTCGTGGAGATAAGCGACCAAGGTGACGGCGTGCCCGCAGCGATTGCGCCGCACATCTTCGAACGCTCGGTCAGCACGGCGCAAAGCACCGGCCTGGGGCTGGCTCTGGCCCGTGACCTGGCGGAGGCCAACGGAGGCCGCCTCGAGCTGATCCAGCGGCAACCGGCGATCTTTGCCCTGTTCCTCTCCGAAGCCGATCCCGGCTAGCCCTTGCCTGATGGATCCAGCTCGGCGGGATCCAGCTCGGCGGGGGCCCTCACAACGGGATCCCTCAGATCTTCGTCAAGGCTGCCGGCGAACACCCACTTGCGGTACGACCAGAAACGGAACAGCGTCCCAAGCACGATCCCGATGATGTTGGTGACATTGTCGGCGAGCTGGGTGTGCAGGCCGAATCCGTATCGGGATATGCCCAGGCAGGCGACAGAGATGACCATGGCGATGACGTTGAAGGACAGGTACAAAGCGAGCTCGTGGCCGGCCTCCCGACTGCGACGGTGGCGGAACGTCCACAGCCTGTTACCGACCCAGGCCACCAACGTCGACACGGTCGCTGAGATGATCCGGGCTGTGAGGGGCTTGCCGTTGAGCCCCAGCAGGTTTGGGCCGAACACCAGGAGGTTGTAGCCACCCAGGTCGATGACGAACGCCACCGCTCCGACCACGCCGAACTTGAGCATCTCGCGGACGAGGACGTCTAGCGCCTCCCGGGCACGACTGAGCAGCGCAAGTCCATTTGTGAGCACCCAACGAGCGTAGCCGCCGAAACTGGACGCCGGTGACGACTTGCCCGGATAGGCTCCTGTGGTGACTGCCCCGCAGCGTGCGCCTGGAGGATTCCCCGTCGTTGGCATCATTGGTGGCGGCCAGCTCGCGCGGATGTGTCAGCCCCCTGCCGTGGGTCTGTCGATCACGCTGTCGGTTCTGGCGGAGTCAGCGGACGCTTCGGCAGCCCTGGTCATCCCCTCGTCCGCCGTGGGCAGCCACACCGACATCGGGGCCGTTCGCGCCTTTGCCAGCGAATGCGACGTGGTTACGTTCGACCATGAGCATGTGCCTGCCGAGGTCCTTGCCGCGCTCGAGGCCGATGGCGTCATCCTTCATCCGTCGCGCGAAGCCCTCGTGTTCGCCCAGGACAAGCTTGCGATGCGGCGGCGGCTCACCGAGATCGGGATCGCCTGCCCTGCCTGGGCCCAGGTGCGCGATGCAGCCTCACTTCAGGCATTTGGCGACGAGGTGGGCTGGCCGGTGATCGTCAAGACCCCCCGCGGGTATGACGGCAAGGGAGTCCGTGTCGTCGGTTCGCCGGACGAGGTTGCCGACTGGCTTTCCGATGTCGCGCGTGATTCCGCCGCGTATGCAGCCGCTGCGAGCGATGAGTTGCTGGGCGATGAGTTGCTGGGCGATGAGTTGCTGGGCGGTGGACCGCTCGCCGCCGGACTGCTGGCCGAGGAGAAGGTCGACTTCGTCCGTGAGCTGGCGATGCTGGTGGTCCGCAGCCCCTCGGGACAGGCAGGTGCGTGGCCTGTCGTGGAGACCGTCCAGACCGGCGGCATCTGCACACAGGTCCTGGCACCAGCTCCGGGACTGGACCCCGAGCTCTCGGCCGTGGCCACGGCTGCAGGTCTGCGCATCGCGGGCGAGCTGGGCGTCACCGGCGTGATGGCGGTGGAGATGTTCGAGGTGAGGGACCCGCAGACCGGCAACCCTGCATACCTGGTCAACGAGCTCGCGATGCGGCCGCATAACAGTGGTCACTGGACCATTGACGGTGCGGTGACCAGCCAGTTCGAGCAGCATCTGCGCGCGGTTCTTGATCTGCCGCTGGGGGACACCAGCCCCCGGGCGCCGTGGACCGTGATGGGCAATGTCCTGGGGGGTGACCACCCGCAGCTGTATCCCACGTATCGACATCTGCTGGCGCGCGACCCCGGGCTCAAGATTCACTTGTACGGTAAAGGGGTCCGACCCGGTCGCACGATCGGACACGTGAACGTCAGCGGCTCGGACCTGGATGACCTCCGGGCCCGCGCCAGCCATGCCAGCGACTTTCTGCAGGGAGTGATCACGGAATGAGTGGACTCGTATCGGTTGACGATCCTGACCCGCGGGGTCCTGCAGGCGTAGGTCCCTCCATTGTGGGGCTGGTGATGGGCAGTGACAGCGACTGGCCCGTCATGGAAGAAGCCGCAAGAGTGCTGGAGGAGTTCGGCATCGGCTACGAAGCCGATGTCGTCTCGGCGCACCGGATGCCCCAGGAGACGTTCGAGTACGGGCAGGGCGCCGTCGAGCGTGGTCTGCGGGTGATCATCGCCGGCGCGGGGGGCGCCGCCGCCCTGCCCGGGATGCTGGCGGCGGTCACCCCGCTGCCTGTCATCGGCGTCCCGGTGCCGCTGAAGTACTTCGACGGGATGGACTCGTTGTTGTCCATCGTGCAGATGCCCGCGGGTGTGCCTGTGGCGACCGTGTCGGTGGCCGGAGCTCGCAACGCCGGACTGCTGGCGGCGCGGATACTCGGCGCTGGGATGGATGATGAGGCTGCTCGCCTCCGCACGAGAATGGTTGAGTTCCAGGGCAAGCTACGTGATGAGGCACATGCCAAGGGCGAGCGACTGCGGGCTCGTCGTGCTCACCCAACCGGCGTCGGGATGCCTCGCGACTGACCCGGCAGGGCGCGTCCCGCGAGTGCCGCCGGAGCGCCGGCGTCAGAGCTTCGGGTACTCGATCATCGGGCAGGTGTCCATCACGACGTCCAGGCCCGCACTGATCGCGCGTTGGGCCGCATCTTCGTCGATGACCCCGAGCTGAAGCCAGAGGGCCTCGATGCCGAGCCGGTCCTTGTCGAGGATCGCTTCGTCCACGATCGCCCCGACCCGATGCGAGTTGACGAAGAAGTTCACGACCGAGACAACAGTGCCGTCCGGGATCTGGGCGAGGGTCGGGTAGCCCGGCTCACCCCATACCTCCTCCGCGCGTGGGTGCACCGGGATGATGCGATGCCCCAGGGCGTCCTGCATCCACCGTGCGACCCCGTGTGCGGTCCTGGTGGCATCCGTGGACAGACCGATCACGGCCCACGTCGCGGGGGTGGTCAGGACCTTGCGGATGACTGCAGGGTCCGAGATGTTGCCTGATGTGATCGGCGTCATAGCGGCACAGTAGCCTCGGTGTGGACGCGGTTCCCGCGTTGAGTGCGATGGCTTCTGTTGATGATCATCTTTGATGATGTCCCAGTGTTCATGATTTCTTTGTGCTCACGGTGTCTTTGTGTTGATGAGGAGAAGTTCAATGCGATTTGGCCTTTTTATTCCCCAGGGCTGGCGGATGGATCTCGCCGGCATCGAGCCGGACCAGCACTGGGGGGTCATGGCGGGTTTGGCCGAACGTGCCGAGATGACGCGCCTGTGGGAGTCGGCCTGGGTCTATGACCACTTCCACACCGTGCCGAACCCATCGCAGGAGGCAACCCACGAAGCGTGGACCCTGATGGCGGCGCTGGCGGCCGTGACAAGCCGGATCCGGCTGGGGCAGATGTGCACCTGCATGGGCTACCGCAACCCGGCCTACCTGGCGAAGGTCGCTGCGACGGTCGACATCATCTCCGAGGGGCGCCTCGAGATGGGCATCGGGGCAGGGTGGTATGAGCACGAGTGGCGCGCCTATGGCGTCAGCGGCGGGGATTTTCCCTCAGCCGGCGTCAGGCTCGGGATGCTCGATGAGGGGGTTCAGATCCTCCGCGACATGTGGACCAAAGGATCGGCCACTCTGAACGGCAAGCACTATCAGGTCGATGGGGCGATCTGCTCTCCCCGCCCTCTTCAGGGCACGACCCAGCCCGGGTCCGAGCTGAACGGCATACCGATGTGGATCGCCGGGGGTGGAGAGAAGAAGACCCTTCGCATCGCGGCGCAGTACGCGGACTACACCAACTTCTCGGCCGATGTTTTCGAGCACAAGAGCGAGATCCTTGCCGCCCATTGTGCGGACGTCGGCCGGGACTTTGCCCAGATCACCCGGACGGCCAACATCAACGTCGTCATCGGCGACACCAAGAAGGACGTCGAGGACCGTCTGGCCTGGATCCGTCAGCACTACATCGACGCCGGAGTGCCCGAGGCGAGGGTCGACCAGCAGATCGAGGGCGAGCGCGCAGGCGTGGGCTTCGGCACGCCCGAGCAGATCGCCGAAAAACTCAGTGCCCTCAAGGCATTGGGGCTGAGTTACACGATCGCGTACTTCGCCGAGGCGGCCTACGACACCTCGGGTATGCACCTCTTCGAGAATGCCGTCATTCCTGAGGTGCGGTAGCGCCATTAATCACCGACAATGGCGCCGTGACCACAGACAAGGGCGTCTTCCCGTTTTTCACCATCTCCGAGGACCACGAGGAGTTGCGGCAGGCTGTCCGCAACGTTGCTGAGGACAAGATCGCTCCTCACGCCGCCGAGGTTGACGAGACCGCGACGTTCCCGAAGGCGGCGTATGACGCGTTGGTGGCGTCTGACTTCCACGCGCCCCATATCGGGGAGCAGTACGGCGGTGTGGGTGCGGACGCCTTGGCGACCTGCATCGTGATCGAGGAGGTTGCCCGGGCCTGCGCGTCCTCGTCGTTGATTCCTGCGGTCAACAAGCTGGGCACGATGCCGTTGATCCTTGCCGCTTCCGATGAGCTGAAGGCCAAGTACCTGCCGCCGGTGGCTCGGGGTGAGGCGATGTTCGCCTATGGCTTGTCCGAGCGAGAGGCTGGTAGTGACACCGCCTCGATGAGGTGCCGGGCCAAGGCCGATGGTGATGACTGGGTCCTGAACGGCCAGAAGGCGTGGATCACCAACGCGGGTGTCTCTAAGTTCTACACGGTGCTGGCGGTGACCGATCCCGATGGCAAGCGGGGTTCGAACGTGTCGGCGTTTGTGGTGGAGAAGTCTGATCCCGGGTTCACCTTCGGTGACCTGGAGCGGAAGATGGGTATCAAGGGGTCGCCGACCCGCGAGCTGATCTTCGAGGGGTGCCGGATCCCGGGGGATCGGATGGTCGGTGCGCCGGGCGAGGGCCTGAAGATCGCGTTGCGGACCCTTGACCACACCCGGGTGACCATTGGCGCCCAGGCTGTGGGTATCGCCCAGGGTGCGTTGGACTTTGCGTTGGGTTACGTCAAGGAACGCTCGCAGTTCGGCAAGCACATCGCGGAGTTCCAGGGTGTGCAGTTCATGCTGGCGGACATGGCGATGAAGCTGGAGGCCGCCCGGCAGATGGTCTATGTCGCAGCCGCGAAGTCCGAGCGCGGTGACCAGGATCTGGCCTTCTTCGGGGCTGCGGCGAAGTGCTTCGCCTCGGACGTCGCGATGGCGGTCACCACCGATGCGGTCCAGCTCCTGGGTGGCGCCGGGTACGTCAGGGACTACCCGGTCGAGCGGATGATGCGTGATGCCAAGATCACCCAGATCTATGAGGGCACCAACCAGATCCAGCGCATCGTCATGGCGCGCCAGCTGCTCAAGTTCTGAGGGGTCGATCAGGCTGGGTATGCTCGGCCGGTGACTAACGCGGCGTTTCTGGGCCACCCGAGGGTGGTTGCTGTGGTTGTCACGTGGAACCGTGTGAACCTGCTGATCGAGTGTCTGACGATGCTCGGCGCCCAGACGCGGCAACCGGACGTCGTGGTCGTGGTGGACAACGCCTCAACCGACGGCACCCAGGACGTGATCCGCACTCAGTTCCCCGGCGTTGACCTGGTGACGCTGACTCGCAACACCGGAGGGGCGGGCGGCTTCAGCGCAGGCCTGGCCGAGGCTGTCGACGTCTATGAAGCAGATCTGGTGTGGGCCATGGACGACGACACCATCCCGACCAAGACGGCCCTTCAGGAGCTCCTGGCGTCCTACACGGCGTACGGTCCCGGCCTGGGCCTGGTCGCCAGCCGGGTGGTCTGGACCGACGGCCGGGACCAGCCACGCAACATCCCGCGAGATCCCGGGCGGGTCTCCAGGGCTGATCGCCGCGCCGCTCACGCTGCCGGTGGCCGTCCGATCCGCACCGCGTCGTTTGTGTCCCTGTTGATCGAGGCGGGCGCGATCCGGAAGTTCGGACTGCCTACTGCAGACTTCTTCATCTGGAACGACGATTTTGAGTTCACCGCCCGCCTGCTGAGGCACTGCAAGGGTATCTACGCACCCCAGGCAATCGTGTTGCACAAGACCACCGAGCTCGGTACCAAGCTGGTGGACCCGGGGGCGCGGTTCTACAACGAGGTTCGCAACAAGATCTGGGTCTTCCGTGCCGGGGAGGCTTTTGCGCCGGGCGAAGCGTGCATGCGTGTTGGCGCGGCAATGCGCAACTGGACGGTTTTCTATGTTCACTCCCGCAACAAGGAAGCCATGCGCCGTGGGCTCAGGAAGGGTCTGCGAGACGGGCTGAGGACACGACCGCGTCCGACACGTGAGGTGCTGGCCGAAGCCGGCTATGACCTGGCGCCTCACTGGTGAGCACACAAATCGGCGGTCTGCTCACAGAGTTGGTCGCATCCGGAGCCGCGGCCCTCTCAGCAGCGGGGGCGGCGGGAACAGCGCGGGCGGTTGCCCCGGGTCGGGTCCGTCTCGGGGCCGGCCAGACCGTCGAGTTCTCCGGTTGGCTCGACGCCCTGCCGCTGGGCTACTGGGCGCGGTTCACCACGGTCGACGCCGTGCGCCTCGAGGTCACCTCGTCGGCGCCGCTGGATGTCACTGTCCGGGTGAGCGATGCCCAGGGCATATGTCGGGACATCACCTCTGGGACCACCCGCGAGGGGGCATTCACCGCGACAGTCGACGCCGGCGAGACGGCCGATGGTGGCTGGGCCTGGCCGGTTCTCACCGCTGTTGGCGGTGATGGGCTGACCGAGGTCTCCTGGCGGTGGGTGACCGACGATATTGCACCCCGCCCGGGCTCGCTGGCCGTTGCGATCACGACCTTCAACCGGCAGGAGGCGTGTCTGCGGCAGCTGGGCGCCCTCGCCGAGGCTGCGTTGGATGGCGGATCGTTGGACGGGGTCTTGGGACGCGTCATCCTGGTCGACCAGGGTACGACGCCGGTTGCAGACGCTGCTGGGTTCAAGGGGGTTATGGAGTCCCTCGGAGAGCGCCTGACCGTCATCCGGCAACAGAACCTGGGTGGCAGCGGTGGCTTCACACGGGGGCTGTACGAGGGCTTGAAGGACGCACGCATCACCCAGGTGGCGCTGCTGGATGACGATGCGTTGGCCCAACCGGAGGGCCTGGCGTATGCCTGGGCGTTCGCCCAGGCCGCCCGTCGCCCCACTCTCGTCGGTGGCCACATGTTCGATGCGGCCGCACCGACGACCCTCTACCGGCTCGGCGAGGTGATGGATCACAGGCGCTTTACCTGGACCTCGCTCCCAGGTACGCCGATGAACACCGACCTTGCTCGCACTTCGGTGAGCGATCACGGATGGCTCGGACCGGCATACAGCGTGGACTTCCAGCCGTGGTGGATGTGTCTGGTTCCGCGAGCCGTCGTGGAGGCCATTGGGCTGCCGATGCCTTTCTTCCTCAAGTGGGACGACGTGGAGTTCGGGCTCCGGGCAAAGGCTGCCGGGTTTGCCTCCGTAGTGCTCCCCGGCGCGGTCGTATGGCATGACTCCTGGGTCGGCAAGGATGCCGAAGCCGGTTGGCAGGCGTACTTCCTGCTGCGAAACCGCATTGTCACGGCGCTGCTGTACGACACCCGGCCAACGGCTCTTGTGGCCGAGTGGATGGCTGTGAGCCTGCGTCACCTCGCCCAGCATGAGCCCGCGGCGGCGGCGATGCGCTGGGCAGCCCTCAAGGACGTGCTGCACGGTCCGGACTGGTTGCACCGTGACCTGGAGACGGCGCGTGATCGGGCAGCTGAGACGGCGAGGCGCGAGATCGTGGCGCCGCACCCGGTCTCTGCCCTGGCAGGGAGCCTCTCCGCCTGCGCTCGGCTGCTCCGACGGTGGTCGGACCTGGCGAAGCAGTACCGCGCCGCGGTGCCCGAGGTGACCTCAGCGCGACGCTGGGAGCAGACTTTCGTTGCCGCAGAGGTGCTGGACAGACGTCGTCCCACCTGGTCGATCATCGTCACGAGCTTTCACAGCCTGGAGATGCTGACCAGACACTGGGACGGGCTGATCGAGGCTGGCGAGCTGCAGGGGGTCCCGGCGCAGGACGTCGAGGTCATCGTGGTGGACAACGCGGACGAGCCCGAGGTCGAGGAGCTTGCGCGCAAGGAGGGTTTCAGATATCTCCCGATGGGCAGCAACGTCGGTCTGTCTGCGGCCAACAACCGTGGGGCGGCGCTTGCCACAGGTGACTATCTGCTGTTCGCCAACCCGGATCTCGGCGTCAAGGTGGCGGACCTGTCGATCCTGGCGGCCGAGATCGACCGAACGGGCGGCATCGTGGCGCCGCGAGTGGACTTCGTTGATGGCACGCCCCAGAGCGCAGCACGAGGGGGGCCCTACCTGTTGGCCAAGCTGGCCCATCGCGGGCTGGCCCCCAAGGCTGCTCTGGACCGCTATCTGTGGCCGGTCGGCCCATACGAGTCAGGGCCGGTCGTGTGGTGCGCCGGGGGAGCGACGTCATTGTCCCGAGAGGTGTTCGACCGAATCGGCGGTTGGCCCGAAGAGTACTTCCTCTATATGGAGGACGTCGAGCTCGGCGTCCGCGCAGGTCGTCTGGGCATACCCGTTACCGTGACCGCGGCGTTGCGGTGGGTGCACGAGTGGGGCGGGGACAGCCGCCAGGGTCGCGTCAATCGGGGGATGCTGCTGCATCTGCGCAGCGCGGTGCGCTTCTATACGCGCCACCCCAAGTACCTCGGCCTGCCCCGTTAACCCGGTCTGACGGGGCCACCGGACCGGACTGACCTCCCCCGGTTCGTCTGATCTCGTCCCGCTAGCCCCTGCTAGCTGCTGTGCCTTGTTCTCGTCCCGCTAGCCGCTGCTAGCCGCCGTGGTCTGTTCTCGTCCCGCCAGGCGCCGCTAGCCGCTGCTGCCGGCGGGGGCCACGGTCAACGGCTCGTCGTTCCTGATAGCTGTGAACAGCGCCAATGCTTTCGCCCTGTCCCACTGCACTGCACTGCCCACGTTCGTGCGAAGGCCTGGGTTGGAGACTGGGACGGTCAACGAGAGACCGTCTCCGCTGGACACCGAGCGCATGGCCTGGAGGACTCTGGTGACATCCCGGAACGACACGTCCTGGCCGACGGTGAGGCCGGCTCCGGCACTGGTTGCGAACCCGTGGTAGCGCCATGGGATGAGCACGGTCGAGGGACTTAGCGCCTTGTGCATGATGGCGCCGAGGAACTCGCGCTGTCGTGCCACCCGCCCGATGTCGCCGAGCGGATCGGAGTATCGGGCGCGGACGTAACCCAGCGCGTTGCGCCCGTCGAGGGTCTGGCACCCGGCCTTGAGGTTGATGCCGGCGTAGGCGTCCTTCATGTTCCGCTTCACGCAGATGTCGACGCCACCGAGACTGTCGACGACCGAGGCGAACCCGCCGAAGCCGATTTCGACGTACCCGTCGACGCGAACACCCGTCACCTGCTCGATGGTCTCGACGAGCAGCTTGGGCCCACCCATGGAGTACGCGGAGTTGATCTTGTTGTGGCCATGGCCGGGGATGGGCACATAGCTGTCACGCGGCAGTGAGATCAGTGCCGGTTTGCCGGCACCGGACGGGACATGGACCAGGATGATCGAGTCGGTGCGCAGGCCACCCGCATCCTTGACGGAACCCGTGTTGAGAGTCTTCTGCTGTTCGGGGGTCAGTCCCTGGCGGCTGTCGGAGCCCACCAGGACGTAGTCATAGCCTTTGGACGCGGCCGGACGGGCGTCGCCGGGACTGGCATCGACCCGGTGCACGTTCCCCCAGGCCTGGAGCGGGACCCAGACCATGAACGCCAGCCAGGCCACCAACAGGACGGCTGCGCCCACCACGATCCGTCGGCGACGGTGGACTCGGCTGAGTCCGGTAGCCCTCGGGCGCGAAGATGGCGGTCCGCCCGGCGGACGGTTCTGTGACCGCGGCTCAGGTGAGCCCGAGCCCGACCGTCTGGTGCCCGTGCGGCTGCGACCGCGGGTGTCCACAACAAAGACGTCGTCGTCGCGGTCTCCGTCACGACCCGGCATATGGCTCCTCCTGCTGTTCGGCCCCGCTCGCGGCGGGTCGTGGCGGGCCGGCCTCGTCCAGGGCCAGCCTCCGGGCCATCTTGGTGTAGCGGGTCTCGAATTCGCGGAACCTCACGTAGGTCGTCAGGGTGTAGCTGAGGAAGGCGACCACCAGCGCGTACAGCACCATGTCCGTGCCGCGGCCGACCCCCACCAGCTTGGCGAATCGGTTCCAGACCGTCGGAAAGAGGATGGACCACACTGCCAGGGCGGCGAAGATCAACAGCCCTAGGCGACGCACGGCCTGGGTCCGGGCGCCTCGACCGCGAAGCAGCCGGGCCGCAACAAGGATGACGACGACGATGAGAACGAGCTGGATCAGAACGATCTTCATGAACGGAGCCCTCCGCGCGATTGTTGCCTGGCCGTCATCGCAGCATCAAGTCGGCCAGGATGTTGATGGAGTTCCACAGCGACTGGCCCTTGGCCTTGGAATAGTCGGTGTAGAGGATGTGGACGGGGTGCTCCACATACCTGGCCTTGGACGCGCCGATCTGGGCGACGAGCTCGCTGGCGTGCGCCATTCGGTTCTGGGTGATGTTGAGCTGCGCGACCACGGGGCGGCTTATCGCGCGCAGCCCGTTGTGGGCGTCGGTCAACCGCGTGCTCGTGGTCATGTTGGTGTAGCCGACTGCGGCTCGGAGCACCATCTTCTTGGCGAAGTTGGGTTTGCTGCGGTCATCCATGAAGCGTGAGCCGAAGACGACATCAGCCTCGCCCGCCCGTAGCCGCTCGACCATTCCGACGGCGTCCGAGATCTGGTGCTGTCCGTCGGCGTCGAAGGTGACGACGTACTTCATTTCCGGATCGGCGAGGGCGAACTGGAAGCCGGTCTGCAGCGCCGCGCCCTGCCCGAGGTTGAACGGGTGACGCACGACCCGGGCTCCTGCTGCAGCTGCCACGGCAGCAGAGCCGTCAGCAGAGCCGTCGTCGACGCAGACAACCTGAGGGAACTCCGCGAGCACGTCGGCGACCACGTCGCCGATGACCTGTTCCTCGTTGTAGAGAGGAATGACCACCCAGGTGTCGTCCACGCTTGATCCAATCCTCACGGCCCTGACCGAAGTATAGGCCGACGTCTGTGGCGTCACTTCGTTGTTGTCGTCTTGGAACTGTGGCCGGGCCGGGCCAGCACATGTTCGCGCAGGTTGTGAACGCCCTGGTGCTGCTTGGTCCGCCACGCCTTGGGCAACAACGTCGCCGCGTTCAGTCGCGAGGACAGGTGCAGGCGCGCCGTGCGTGCGGCCCGTCGCCAGCCGATGGCCTCGAACTCGTCGGCCATCCCGGTGAAGAACTCACGCTCCTCGATGAACCGTGTTCCCTCCAGGGCGCGCCATGACGAGTCGCTCTCGCGGTGCCTGCGGTACTGGAAGCAGACCGTGTTGTCCACGACCAGGCTGCCCCCGGCCTTGATCAGGTCCAGGGCAAGGGCCAGGTCCTGGACGACGTTGAGACCCTCGCGGAAGTTCGTGGCGACGAGCGTGTCCGACTTCCAGCAGACGGAGGGGAAGTACAGCCAGTTGCCTCTCATCAGGCTGATCGCGAGCGGCTCACCGCTCAGCAACCGGCGGCCGGGCGAGCCGGGCGAGGCATGGACCCGTGGGGCGTAGACCCGTTTCATCTTGTCGATAAGGCCCGTGCTGGGCTGGTTGTGCTCGTCGATGACCTCGACGCCGGGCTGGATGATCTGTGCCGAGGGGAACTGCTTGTGCGCCGCGACGACGGTCTCGATGTAGTTGCTGAGCATGACGTCGTCGGCGCCCATGACCACCGCGAGCTCATGGCGAACGAAGGCCAGAGCCTTGCGGTAGTTGCCGTTGGCGCCGAGGTTCTGTTCGTTGCGCAGGTACGTGATGCGGGGGTCCTGGGCGGCGAGAGCGCCGAAGTACCCGGGGATGCTGTCGTCCGGGTAGCCGTCATCGATGACGGTCAGGGTCCAGTCCGAGCTCGTCTGACCCAGGACGCTCTCGACCGCCTGCTTCATCATGGCGACATCGCCGTAGTAGGGAAAGAGAACGTCGACAGTCACGGGCAGTGGTCCTTCGCAGTGTGGAAATCGTGCTTGGGGGCGCTGAGTAGACTAACCGAAACACTCGCGCCGACGGATGCGCAAGGTCCGGAACTCGGTCAGGAGACATCCGTTGGATACCCAGAACCACTTCTACGGGCACACAGCCGCGCTCGCGGCATACGCAGGACTCTCCCGGCCGAGGCACGTGGCAGGACTGATCCAGCATGGCTGGACCACCGTCCCCCCCATCCCGGTCAACTTCGGAGATTTCCCCGATATCGAGAAGGATGGCAGGCGCAAGCTCTTCGTCTGGTCGCATGGCTCGCGTGCCTGGGATCCTGTGCGGTCGCCGCGGGTGAGCTTCCCGCTGGGGGCGCCCTGGGCCTACCTCGTCTCGACGGAGCCGGTGCGCAGACAGCTCGCCGGCAAAGAGGGCTCGGGCGTGTTGATCATGCCGCTGCACAGCACCCGGATCATCGAGGTCAGGGGGGACCAGGGCAGCCTGGCGCGGGCGTACCTGCGCACGGAGGGCCCCTCAACGGTGTGTCTGCACTCCGAGGACATTCACAAGCCTGAGATCGTCGGATCCTGGCTGGACGCCGGCCATCGAGTCGTGACGGCCGGGCCCCGACATGATCCGGACTTCCTCTCGCGCATCCTCGCGCTCGTGCTCGCCTCGGAGCGCGTGGTTTCCAACCGGTTGATGACCCCCGTGCTGTATGCCGCGTCGCTGGGCCGCGACGTGGGCGTCTACGGCGACCCGTTGTCGATCTCCACCGCCGAGATTCACGGACAGGACGCCATTCGTTCGCTGTGGCCGGAGCTGCACGGTCAGTCTCTCGACCGTGGCGTGACCACTGACCTGGCGCGCGCCGAGCTGGGCTTCCAGCATCTTCTCGAGCCGGTTGAGCTGCGATCGACGCTCGGCTGGGCCCGGCGCTCGGCAGGGCCAGCCATGCAGTACTGGGCGGGCGCTCCGCTTCGCAAGACGATGAACGTCCTTGGCCTTGGTGAGCGTGATCCGGGCTCGAGCGAGAAACAGGTCGGTGCCAGCCCCATGGCGTGGCTCAAGCATCCGATGTCGCACCTGCCCCGGCCCCTACCGGCTCATGCCGCGGCCCTCGACCCGCTGCCGGCGCCGATCCCGGTGACCATGCCGGTGATGAGGGCCGGGGCCGAAAGCCGGTAGGCGCGAGCCGTCTTAGCTTCTGTTCGCCATCAGGAACCGGTCTTCTCCATCAGGAACCAGGTCGAGTCATCGAGCGGGTGCTGGGGGTCGCGGTGGTACGTGAACCCGTAGTTGACCAGCCGGAGCTCGGGATGTGCGTCCATGATCTCGCCGGCGAAGTCGCGCTTGAACAGTGCGTGCTCGTGGCCGCGGTAGCTCACTTCCACCGGGCTCGGGTTGTAGTACTCGCAGACCATGACGTATCGCGACGAGGCGGCCACGAGCTTGTCGTAGATGTCCGGGAGCGCTTGCGGGGGCAGGTGGATCAGGACCCCTTTGGTGAACGAGAGGTCCCACTGACGCGAGGGCACGAAGTCCAGCAGGGAGGCGACCTCCACGGTGGCACCCCCCCAGGTCTCGATCTCTGCCGCTGCGGTCGCGTTGATCTCCACCGAGTGCAGCTCGATCGCCGGTCTCAGGTCACGAAGGGCTCGCAGGTTGTTGCCGATGTTGGCCCCGAACTCGATCGCCGAACTCACGCCCTGCGTGTGCGACAGGATCTTGTCGAAAAGTGCGCGGTTGTTGTCCAGCAGTGCGCTGTCGCGGTTCCGCACGATGTAGTCATTGCCGAACTCGCCAGCCCAGAGCTGTTCCTGGGAGGTGCGGTCGGACGAGGTCGTTGAATTCATGGGCCTTACTGTAAGACACGGCGGGCGAGTCGGAGTGTCCCGAGCCCGGCCAGGGCGGCCACGACAACCCTGACCAGCGAGGTCGTCCCTGAGGTGGGCAGCACGCCACCGAGCACGCAGAGGGCGAGCCCGAGGCCGGTGGGCAGCAGCAGCGCCATCTCGCTCCAGGACACCGCGTGGACGTGACGGCGCAGCCATGCGGTACACACGACGAGCACTGCGTAGGTGGCCGGGAAGCCGACGGCGAGCAGCACCCAGTTCTGCAGTCCTGCCAGGTAGGCGCAGGTGAGGCCGGTCAGGAGACTGAGCGGAGTGACCACCGAGAGCCAGAGCGAGCGACCGGCGGCAAAGATGAGGTGCACGTTGGCCAGATAGGCCACCGACAGGACGCAGCCAAAAGTGATGATCGCCACCGCGGGCACGAGCTCCAGTGGCTTGTAGTCAGGTGGGGCCACGAATTGCATCAGCCACGGCGACAGCAGAGCGACGCCGCCGGAGATGAGCGCGGCCAGGGTCGCGATGTCGCGGGCGGTGTGCGTCAGCACGGTGCCGCGTTCGTGCTCGGGAGCGCGGTAGACGATGGGTGCCCAGGAGTTGTTCAGGGCTGAGGTGATGACTGCGGGCGAGCTGCCCACCAGGAGCGCGAGCTGGATGCGGCCGGAGAGGGGGACGCCATACAGCCGAGCCGCCAGGAATACGAGGGCGCCGTTGGCCAGGTACAGGGCAACCAGATGCGGTATGACGGGCAGTCCCATGCGCAGGGCCGCGCGGGTGTCGCCGCGGTCGCGTTGCGGACGACCACCTCGCAGGCACATGACGAGCCCCACCACTGCCGCGGCTGCGTACCCCGCGGTGAGCCCGATCAGGTAGGCCTCAGGGGAGCGATGCCGGGCCAGCAGGGCGAGCCCCAGCAGGGGGCCGCCCAGGGTGGCGGTCAGCGACAACGCGACGAAGGCGCCCGGGCGATCGAGCACCCGCAGGAGAGCCTGGGAGTTCTCGACCACGACGAAGAAGGCGCTCGCGGCCAGGGCCAGCAGGATCGCGTTGCGCAGTGAAGCCCGCACCAGCGGGTCCCACAGCGGCGCGGTCAGGATGACCGCGGTCATCAGCCCGGCCGTCATCAGTGACCCGCGAAGGAGCAGAGCGCGCGCACCGGCGACTCCGGACCGCGCGAGGATGCCCTGCCGGGTGATGACCGAAGGCATCCCGAAGCTCCCGGCCATCATGGCGACCCACATGACGGTGATGGCAATGGCCACGACGCCGTACGCGTCCTTGCCCAGCAGTCGGGTGACGATGGGTATGACCGCGGCGTTGGCCAGGATCGGGGCAACCGTGCCCAGGGTGTAGATGGATCCGCGCCCGAGAACTCCCTTGCTGGCGGCTGCGCCGGCGGATCGGGCAGGGCTGGCAGACTCAGCAGGGACGTCGGACTCGGGGCTCATCACCGGGTTGCGATCAGGCGCCGACGAATCCGCGGATCAGGTCGATCACGCGGTCGACGTCGTCATTGGCAAGTCCGGGGAACAGAGGCAGTGAGATCTCCTGCTCGTAGTAGTCCTCCGCGACGGGGCACATGCCGCGTTGGTAACCCAGATCAGCGTAGACGGGATGCCGGTAGACAGGAATGTAGTTGACCTGGACGCCGATGTCGTTCGCCCGAAGGTGCTCGAAGAGCGCGCGTCGTCGACCGTCCCGGATGCGCAGCGGGTAGAGGTGCCACATCGGGTCCGCGCCCTCGCGGCACTCGGGCAGCCGCAGCTCGTCGATCCAGGACAGTCCCTGGTTGTACCGGGCGGTGATCTCCGTGCGACGAGCCTTGAAAGCGGGCAGCCGCAACAGCTGGCTGGAGCCGAGAGCGCTGAGCACGTCCGACAGGCGGTAGTTGAGTCCGAACTCGTGGACCTCCTGGTGCCAGGGGCCCTCGTCCGGGAAGCGCAGGACGGTGGGATCGCGGACCAGCCCGATGCTGCGGTAGCTCCGGGCGCGGTCAACAGTGGCGTCCAGCAGGCCCACCACGGCGCCGCCCTCGGCGGTGGTGAGGTTCTTGGTCGGGAAGAACGAGAACGTCGTGACGTCTGCCAGCGACCCGACCGGCCGGCCGTCCAGCGAGCCGCCGATGGAGTGAGCGGCGTCCTCGAGCAGAGTGGCGTTGCCCCGATGAGCGATCTCGCCCAGAGCCGTGGCGTCGATCGGGTGTCCCGCGAAGTCGACCCCGGCGACAACCTTGGTGCGCGCGGTCATGGCGGCCGAGACCGCCTGCGGGTCGAGATTGCCGGTGTCCTCGCAGACGTCGGCGAACACGACTGTCGCGCCCAGGACCGAGGCGCAGCTGGCAGTCGCCACGAAGGTCAGCGGAGTGGTGACCACCTCGTCGCCGGCGCCGACGCCCAGGGCCGCGTAAGCCACGTGCAGGGCGGCGGTCCCGGAGGTGACCGACACCGCGCGGGACACGCCACACAGGCGGGCCAGGTCTTCCTCAAAGGCGGTGACGGACGGGCCGGTGGTCAGCCAGTCGCCGCGCAGGACCTTCGCCACGGCCTCGATGTCGGACTCGTCGATGGACTGATGCCCATAGGGGAGCAAGGCTCAGCAGTCCTCTCCGAGGATCTTGGTGATCTCCTCGAGGGTGAACCACTGGTCGTTGGTGTCCGAGGTGTAATGGAAACCGTCGGCCACGGGCTCGCCGTCGGCGGGCGGCTGGTAGCCCCAGGCCGCGAGGTCCGGCTGCAGCACGTAGCGGTCGCCCATCCGCAGGGCACGGCGGCCCTCCTCGGCGGAGATCATCTCCTCGTGCAGCTTCTCGCCGGGGCGCAGCCCCATGTTGTGCATCGCCGCACCGGGAGCGATCGCCTGGGCCAGGTCGGTGATCTTCATCGAGGGGATGCGGGGCACATAGAGCTCGCCACCGTTCATCAGCTCGAAGGAGTCCATCACGAACTTCACGGCCTGGGGCAGGGTGATGAAGAAGCGGGTCATCCGCAGGTCGGTGATCGGCAGGGACTCACCCGCCTCGCCGAGCTTGCGGAAGAACGGGATGACCGAGCCGCGGCTGCCCATGACGTTCCCGTAGCGCACGACAGCGAACCGCGTCGGGTAGGCGGCCGCATAGTGGTTGCCCGTGATGAACAGCTTGTCGGCGGTCAGCTTCGTGGCGCCGTACAGGTTGATCGGGCTGGAGGCCTTGTCGGTGGACAGGGCGATCACCCTCTTGACCCCGGCATCAATACAGGCCTCGATGACGTTCTGCGAGCCGACGATGTTCGTCTGGACGAACTCCCACGGGTTGTACTCCGCGGTGTCGACCTGCTTCAGCGCGGCCGCGTGCACGACGTAGTCGACGCCGTGCATCGCGCGGTTGAGGCGGTGCTGGTCCCGGATGTCCCCGATGAACCACCGCAGACGCTTGTCGTCGTTGAAGAGCTGACGGCACTCGTACTGCTTGAGCTCGTCCCGGCTGTAGATGACCACGCGGCGTGGGTCATGCTTGTCGAGAAGCTCCCGGATGAAGGCCTTGCCGAAGGAACCCGTCCCGCCCGTGACGAGGATCGAGGAACCGGACAGGACCGACATTTGTGCCTCCAAAGCGTGATGTTCGTTTAAGGCATGATGTCACGGTCAGACCCTGTACAAGGATGCGCGCCCCGTGCGGCGCGGGAACTGAGGACACGATGACGCAGCAGAACGGACAAGCCGGCGTACGCGGCATCACCATCGGTGGGCGTGAGGTCGGTCCCGACGCGGCGCCGTTCATCATCGCCGAGATGTCGGGCAACCATGACGGTGATCTGGACAAGGCACTGGCCATCGTGAGGGCAACGGCAAAGGCAGGTGCCCACGCGATCAAGCTTCAGACCTACACCGCCGACACGATCACCATCGACGCCGACGGCCCCGAGTTTCGGATCTCCTCCGGGCACGAGCTCTGGGCCGATCGCCGGCTCTACGACCTCTACCAGGAAGCACACACCCCGTGGGAGTGGCACGCTCCGATCTTCGAGCTCGCCCACGAGCTGGGGCTTCTCGCGTTCTCCAGCCCTTTCGACCCCACGGCGGTCACGTTCCTGGAGGACCTCGACGTCCCCTGCTACAAGATCGCCTCGTCGGAGATCGTGGACCTTCCTTTGATCCGGCTCGCTGCAGCCACAGGCAAGCCGATCATCATCTCGACCGGCATGGCCTCGGTGGGTGAGATCGACGCCGCGGTCAAGGCCGCCCGCAGCACCGGCAACGACCAGATCATCGTGCTCTCGTGCACCGCCTCCTACCCGGCCGACCCCGCCGACTCCAACCTGAGGGGCATCCCGGTCCTGGCAGACACCTTCGACACCCTGGTCGGCCTGTCCGACCACACGATGGGTATCGGCGCGGCAGTAGCCGCTGTGGCTCTGGGCGCCTGTGCCATCGAGAAGCACGTGACCATCTCGCGCGCGGGCGGCGGGGTTGACTCGGCGTTCTCGCTCGAGCCGGACGAGCTCGCCGCACTGGTTCGCGAGACCGAGATCGCCCGGATCTCGCTGGGACGGCCGCGTATCGGCGCCACCGCGTCCGAGACTGAAGGCCTGCGCCTACGCCGCTCCCTGTTCATCGTGCAGGACGTCGTCGCCGGCGACGTGGTCACCGAGGCGAACGTCCGATCCATCCGGCCTTCGGGTGGGCTCGCGCCCGACCTGTTCAGGGTGGTCAAGGGACGCTCGTTCCGCGCTGATGCGAAGATGGGGACGCCCCTGAGCTGGGACGTCATCTAGGCTCACCCAAAGGAACACACAGTGCGCATCAACGTCGTCATCCAGGCACGAACAGGCTCGACCCGCCTTCCCGGGAAGGTCCTCGAGGATCTGGGTGGACATCCGGTGCTCGAGTGGGTGGTTCGTGCCGCGAAGGCTGCCACCCAGATCGACACGGTCATCGTGGCCACCTCGACACTGGCCGGGGACGATGTCGTCGCCGATCTCGCCGACTCCCTCGGGGTTCCGGTCGTCCGGGGGAGCGAAGACGATGTGCTCTCCCGTTATGTTGCCGCGCTCGATGCCCACCCCGCCGACGCTATTGTGCGGCTCACGGCGGACTGCCCACTGTTGGACCCGTCCCTCATCGACGCCGTCGCCGGCGCCTGGGCCGCGTCTCCCACCCACGACTACGTCTCAACCCTTGTCTCGCGCTGTCTGCCGCGGGGTCTGGATGTCGAGCTGGTCACCGCCCAGGCGCTGCGGGCCGTCGACCGTATCGCGGTAGGTCACGATCGCGTGCATGTCACGTCCCTGCTCTATGCCCAGCCCACGGCATACCGCCTGCTGGGCGTGTGCGTGACACCCCCTGCGAACGACCTCCGGGTCACCCTGGACACCCAGGAGGATCTGGTCCTGTTGCGGGCGCTGGTGGCCGAGCTGCCCGATGCGCCGCCGGCCTGGAACGACGTCGTGGCGGTCCTTCGATCCCGACCGGATCTCGTGGCCATCAACTCCGCGATCAAGCAGAAACCCCTCGCGGCCGGCTGATGCGGGTCCTGCTGCGTTGTGACGGAGGTGGGCCACTCGGCGTAGGGCATGTGATCCGCTCGCTGGCCCTGGCCGAGGCGGCGGTGGGTGCCGGTCACGAGGTGGTGGTTGCCGGACACTTCGAGGGATCGTTCCTGCAGGGCCAGCTCGCGGCCGCACCGGTCGAGGTCGCCCAGCTCTCGGCGTGGGTGGCCGATGGTGACTTGCAGCCCCTCATCGACATGGTCCGGCGGCTCCGCCCGGACGTGCTCCATGTCGACTCCTATCTGGCACCTGATGGGCTCCGGGCACTCGTGACTTCTGGCGGCGCCGGCGTTCGCCTAGACGGCAATGACCCCACCAGCGTGGTCGTCAGCAACATGGAGGACGGCACGTTCGGCCGCAGACCCGCGGATGTGGTCGTCGACCCGACCTTCGGCGCTGAGCTCTCGGCCCGGCCGGCGGACGGAACCCCCTGGCTGCTGCGCGGATCCCGCTACGCACCGGTTCGACAGCGGGTCATCGACGCCCGTCGCCGAGCCTCTGATGACCGACCCCCTGATCACCGACCCCCTGATCACCGACCCTCTGATGTCATCGTGAGTGGGGTCGGGCAGGTTGCCCGATCGGTGCTTGTGGTCATGGGCGGGACAGATCCCGCTGGCCTGGCTCCCGGCGCGGTCGAGCTGCTGGCCCGCACCGGCCGCGCCCTGGAGGTGACGGCGATTGCCGTGGGTGAGAACGCTGACCGGGCTCGCGCAGCCGCGCTGGGCTCGCGGCTGTCGCTGAACGTCCTGGCCCCGGTGGACGACCTCGCCGCGATGATGTCGGCCCACGATCTGGTGATCAGCGCGGCCGGCACCTCGATCTGGGAGCTGTGTTGCATCGGTGTGCCGACCGCCGTGGCCTGGGCCGTGGACAACCAGCGTGAGGGCTATGAACGGGTGGTCGCCGCGGGGGCGGCGATCGGACTCGGCGGGCCTGAGCTGGGCAGGGATGAGCTTGGCGGGGATGAGCGTGCCGTTGACCGGTTGAAGAGGGCGTTGACGGACCCGGAGGTGCGCGCGCGGCTGGTGCGCGCAGGTCGCCAGATCGTCGACGGACTGGGCGCCTGGCGGGTGGTGCGGACGTGGGAGCAGGCGTTGGCCGTGCCGTCCCCGCCCGAGATCGGTTTCGACCCTATGGTCGCTCGCCCAGCCACCCTGGAGGATTCCCGACAGCTGTGGCAGTGGCGCAACGACCCCGTGACGAGGGCCGGATCGAGGTCATCGGCCGAGGTGTCGTGGGACGATCATCTCCGTTGGTTCACCGCGAGCCTGACCAGGGCCGACCGGGTGCTGCTGGTGGTCGAGGACCCCGCCGGCCCCGTCGGCACCGTCCGCTGGGACCTTGTGCGGGAGCGAGACGGGGAGCCTGGAGGTAGCCACGAGTGGGAGGTCTCGATCACGGTGGCACCCGAGCGTCGCGGACAGAATCTGGGCCGCCCCCTGCTTAGGGCCGGGGAGGTCGCCCTGGCTGAGAAGACTTCCGGCGTGACGCGGTCGGGCGGGACCGAAGTCCACGCCTATCTTGCCGTGGTCCGCATCGACAACCAGTCCTCTATGCGGTTGTTCGAGACCTCGGCATATCTTCCCGACCTGCCGCCGGACCCGGGAGGCTTCATGCGGTTTCGCAAAGATGCTCGGGTAACCTGACTTCGATGCCCAAACCTTTGGAGAGTGTGTGAACGCGGATCTAGTCATCGTCGGCTCGGGGTTTTTCGGGCTGACGGTTGCGCAGCAGTGTGCGGAGAACCTCGGACTGAACGTCGTCGTGGTCGACCGTAGGAACCATCTCGGCGGCAACGCCTACAGCGAGAAGGATCCGGAGACCGGCATCGAGGTCCACCGCTATGGCGCGCACCTGTTCCACACCTCCAACGAGCGGGTGTGGGAGTACGTCAACCGTTTCACCGCCTTCACGAGCTACCAGCACCGCGTCTACACCAACTTCCGCGGTCAGGTCTTCCCCATGCCGATCAACCTCGGCACCATCAACCAGTTCTTCGACGCCGCCTACTCGCCGGACGAGGCACGAGCGCTGATCGCCGAGCAGGCCGCCGAGTTCTCCCCGGCGCAGGCCAGCAACCTTGAGGAGAAGGGGATCTCGCTGATCGGCCGGCCCCTCTACGAGGCCTTCATCAAGGACTACACCGCCAAGCAGTGGCAGACCGACCCGAAGCTGCTCGCGGCCGAGATCATCTCCCGCCTGCCGGTGCGCTACAACTACGACAACCGCTACTTCAACGACGCCCACGAGGGCCTGCCGGTCGACGGCTACACCGCGTGGCTGGAGAAGATGGCCGGCCACGACCGCATCGAGCTCAGGCTCGGCACCGACTTCTTCGACACGTCGCAGGAGGTCAACAAGAACAACGTGGTCGGCAACATCCCGGTTGTCTACACCGGGCCGCTCGACCAGTACTTCGACTACTCAGCGGGACAGCTCGGCTGGCGCACGCTGGACTTCGAGCGAGAGGTCATGCCGACCGGCGACTTCCAGGGCACCTCGGTCATGAACTACGCCGACCCGGACGTCCCCTATACGCGAATCCATGAGTTCCGGCACTTCCACCCGGAGCGCGACTACCCGGCCGACAAGACCGTGATCATGCGGGAGTTCTCGCGGTTCGCGAAGGGCGCGGATGAGCCGTACTACCCGGTCAACACCCCACTGGACCGCGAGCAGCTGCTGAAGTACCGCGACCTGGGTCAGCACGAGAGCGGCGTGTTGTTCGGCGGGCGCCTGGGCACCTACAAGTACCTCGATATGCACATGGCGATCGGGGCCGCCCTGAGCATGGTCGACAACAAGCTGACGCCGCACTTCGCCAAGGGCGCGCAGCTCGAGAGCGGCGGGGTCGACGAGTGAGCACCTCCGCTCCGCAGGAGACCGCCTGGCGCGAGGTGGCCAGGGTCGTCTTCCCTGAGGTCGACCTTGAGGCACTGGCGCTTTATCTGGACACCAGTAACGACCTGGAGGCAGTCGCTGCCGTCGGCGCCGAGGAGGAAGCACGATGGACCCGTGGCATGGCCATGCCGGGCACCGCTGTCACGACGTCCTTCGGCTCCGGGCATCACGACTACGTCAGCTCGCGCCGATCCGTGACGGTTCCGGCCGGGGAGCGGGTCTCCTTCGCCACGTACTTCAACGCCTTCCCGGCCAGCTACTGGCGTCGCTGGACCGTTGTCACCGGTGTCCGGCTGGATGTCGAGTTTCGTGGTGACGCAACGGTTCTGGTCTACCGCTCCAACGCCCGTGGGATCCGCCAGATGGTGGAGCTCTCGCGGGGCCCGGCTGCCGATGCCGCTGCAGGCGACCACACAGGTGACCCCACCACGAAAGTGAGCTTTGACCTGCCCATCGCGCCCTTCGGCGACGGCGGCTGGTACTGGTTCGACCTCGCCGCAGGCCACCAGGACGCCGATCTCGTATCGGCGTCCTGGTCGGTGTCCGTGCCACCGGATCGCGAGCAGAGGGAGCCGGGGACGGTGTCCCTGGGCATCACCACGATGAACCGCGAGCAGTTCTGCGTCGACACCTTGTGCACGCTTGCCGCCGATGCCGACGTCCGCAAGCTGATCGACCGGGTCTACGTGATCGACCAGGGTGGTGACACGCTGCGGCACACCGAAGGGTTCGAGCAGGTAGCCGCCGACCTCGGGGACCAGCTGCAGCTGATCGTGCAGGACAACCTCGGCGGTTCGGGCGGTTTCAGCAGGGGGATGGCCGAGACGCTGGACGCCGGCACCTCGCGATACCTCCTGATCCTGGACGACGACGTCAACGTCGAGACCGAGGGGATCCGCCGTTCGGTGGCGTTCGCCGAGCTGACCCGCAAACCAACGTTGGTCGGCGGTCACATGTTCAACATGTACGACCGCCCGACCATGCATGCCTTCGGCGAGCAGGTCCGGATGCATGACTTCACCTGGGGGCCGATCGACCGCCGCCCTCCGGTCAACTTCGCGCTGTCGAACCTGCGCTCGCGGCCCTGGATGCACCGGCGGATGGACGTCAACTACAACGGCTGGTGGATGTGCCTGATCCCGACCGCCGTCATCGCCGAGATCGGCCTGGCCATTCCGGCCTTCCTGAAGTGGGATGACGCCGAGTTCTGTCTGCGAGCAGGTGAGGCGGGCTACCCCACGGTCTCGATGCCCGGTGTCGCCGTCTGGCATGTGCCCTGGACCGACAAGGACGACTCGGTCGACTGGCAGGCCTACCTTCACCAGCACAACCGCCTGGTCACCGCGCTGCTGCACGGCCCGACGGAGAAGCCCGGGCGGGTGCTGCTGGACAGCATGGCGATCGACCTCATGCACACCAGCGCGATGCAGTACTACGCCACCACGCTTCGGCTGCAGGCGCTCGAGGACATCCTCTCCGGGCCCTCGCACCTGCATGACCGGCTGCGAACGGTTCTGCCATGGACCCGCGGGCAGCGGGCCAAGTTCGACGACGCCCGTATCGAGACAGACCCGGACGCCTTCCCGGCGGCGCGGGGCCTGGGTCGGACCCCCTTGCCGATGGTGGGCAAGCGACCGGGCCCCAAGAAGCTGGGGCCGTGGCTGGCCAGCACCGCATGGCGCCAGACGATGCGCAAGCCCAAGAGCTCGGCCGCCGAGGCGCCGCAGGCATACATCGCCAAGATGGACGCCAACTGGTGGCGGCTGGCGCAGGTTGACTCAGCGGTGGTCTCCAACGCCGACGGGTCGGGGGCGTCCTGGCATCGGCGCGACCGCGCGACGTTCCGCGCGCTGATGAGGCGCAGCGCCCGGCTGCACCGTCGTCTGGCGCGCGAGTGGCCACGGCTGTCTGCCGAGTACCGTTCCGCCATGCCGGAGTTCACCTCCGCCGAGACGTGGAAGCGCACCTTCGAAGGCCCTTCCTCCGAGCAGGAGCGCAGTACCCCTTGAACGCGACCTCGACCGCATCACAGGGGCCGGCGGATCTGCTGCCGATGCGCGAACCGGGCATCGGCGGGGGACTGTTCGATGTGGCCCGCTGGCGGTTCCTCCTCATGCTGCTGGTCCGCAAGGAGCTCCGAGTTCGCTACCGCGGATCGGTGCTCGGCATCATGTGGAGCTACGTCAAGCCCCTGGTGCAGTTCTTGGTGTTCTACATCGCCCTGGGCGTCTTCTTCAAGCTGAACAAAGGCACCGAGGCCTATGCCGTCTACCTGTTCTCGGGCATCGTGGGGATCAACTTCTTCAACGAGATCTTCGGCAATGCGACCAGGTCGATCGTGCTCAACGCCGATTTCGTCAAGAAGATCTATCTACCGCGCGAGCTGTTCCCCGTATCGATGATCTGGGTTGCCCTGGTGCATCTGGTGCCGCAGCTGGTCATCCTCATGGGTGGGGCCCTGTTGTACGGCTGGCGGCCGGGCCCGCTGAACCTGGTGGCCGGTGTGGTGGCACTGCTGATCGTCGCGGTGCTGGCGCTCGGTCTGGGGCTGCTGTTCAGCGCCGTCAACGTGCTCTTTCGCGATGCGGAGAACATCGTGGACCTTTTCCTGATGGTCGGCACCTGGGCTTCGCCGGTTCTCTACACCTGGGACATGGTCTACAGGGCCTTTCCGCGCTGGCTGTGGTTGCTCTACCAGTGCAACCCGCTGACGCCGGCGGTGGAGCTGATGCACTACTGCTTCTGGTATCCAGCTACGAGCCACGAAGCCCTGGCCAAGGCGGTTCCGCCACATCTGGCTGTGTGGTCACTGGTGAGCGTCTTCACCTCCATCGTGGCCCTCGCTGTGGGCCAGCTCGTCTTCGCGCGGCTGCAGGGCCGCTTTGCCCAGGAGCTGTGAACGTGACGGTCAACAGCGTGGAAGTACGTCACGTCACCAAGCGATTCACCCTGCGGCACACCCGATCCCTCAAGGAGATGGCGGTGTGGAAGTCCCGGGGACGGGATCTGACCAACATCTTCCTGGCGCTGGATGACGTCGCGCTGAGCATCAAGCAGGGGGAGGCCGTGGGCCTGCTGGGCTGGAACGGCTCGGGTAAGTCCACGCTGCTCAAGCTGATCTCCGGGGTGATGCGACCCGATATCGGATCGATCGGGGTCCGGGGCCGGGTGGCCGGGCTGATCGAGGTCGGTGCCGGCTTCCACCCCGACCTGACCGGCCGCGAGAATGTCTACCTCAACGGTGCCACCCTGGGCATGAGCAGGCGTCAGATCGACCGGCTCTTCGACGACATCGTGGACTTCAGCGGGATCTCGCGGTTCCTGGACACCGAGGTGAAGTTCTACTCCTCCGGGATGTTCTTCAGGCTGGCGTTCGCCGTGGCCGTTCACACCGAGCCTGATGTCTTCCTGGTGGACGAGATCCTGGCGGTGGGAGACGAGCCGTTTCAACGGATAGCGGTGGCGCGCATCCAGGAGCTGTGCAAGGAGGGTCGCACCCTGATCATGGTCAGCCACGACCTGCCCATGGTCGAGCGCATCTGTGAACGCGGCGTTGTGTTGCGTGAGGGACATCTCGCGTACGACACCGATATCACCTCTGCCGTCAGGCTGCTTCGAGAGACCGATCGGGCCTGATCTCGTGATTCATACCTGGCTTCCGGCACTCGCCCCCGCTCTTGTGGCAACGGTTCTGCTGGTGGTGCCCGGACTCATCGTCAACCTCGGCCTTGGGGCACGTGGTCTCGATGCACTGGGACTGGCACCGCTGACCTCCCTGGGCGTGCTCGCCCTCGCAACGCTGATGGTGCCCGCTGTCGTGGGCCGATGGAGCCTCGCGGCCGTTGCGGTCTCGCTGGTCATCGTGACCTTGATCGCTGTGCTGGGGCGCCTCGCGATCGCGTGGTGGACGGGCCGCGGGGGAGCCGACCGATCCGAGCACTCGATCCCGTTTGTCTGGCGGGTGCTCCTGGGTTATCGGCCGACCGTTCGCTGGTGGGTGCCGCGGCGCCGAACGGTGTGGTGGTTTGCGTCCGTGGGCTTGGCCGCCGGGCTCGTTGCCGCCAACTTCGTGCTTGGGGTGCGCGACCCCAATCTGCCGTCCCAGACGATCGACGCGGGGTTCCACTACAACGCGGTGCTGTCGGTCTTGAGCTCCGGCTTGCCTGACGGGGGTCATGTCGGCGCGGCGTACGGCGCTGCTGTCACGTCGTGGTACCCGCCGCTGTGGCACGACCTGACGGCATTGACCGTCTCCATCACCGGAGTCAATGTCGCGGTCGGGGTCAACGCTGTCGGCTGGGCCATCGGCGGGGTCGTCTGGCCGTTGTCGATGGTGTGGCTGTGCTCGCGGATCCTGCCGCACGCTCGCCTGCTGACCATCCTGGCGTTGGGCTTGTGCTGCGGGGCGATCGCGTTGTTCCCGTACCTGATGTTGAGCTTCGGCGTGCTGTGGCCGAACGTGCTGTCTCTGGCGGCACTGCCGGCCCTGATCGCGTTGACGTTGATGGTGTTCCGCCTGATGCCACGATCTCCCCATGCGCAGGACGACATCAGCTCCGCAGGCGTTGCCGCTGATGGCGCGACCCTTGATGAGGTCGAGGCGGCGGCAGTCAGGCGTGGTGTGGCCCTCGGGCCCGGACTGAGCTGGTGGACCATCCTGTTTGTTGGATTCCTGGGCGGCGTGGGGTTGTTCTTCGCCCACCCCGGCGCGTTGTTCGCCCTGGGGATCTGGGCCGGCATCGGCGTGGTAATGCTCTCGGCGCGATTCGTGGTGTCCAGTCGCGCGCAAGGGCCGCGTCAGCTGCGTCGCTCGTTGTTGCTGCTCCTGCTGGCCTGGTCGGTTGGCGCAGGGTTGTGGGCGGCCATGAACCTGGTCCCGTCGCTGAACTCGGTGCGCAACTTCAAGTGGGCCGAGCTCATGACGATGAACCAGGCGATGGGGCAGGCGCTGACGCTCTCGACGGTGATCACCAAGGCACACTGGGCTTTCGGTGCCGCGACGTTGTGGGGCTTCTACCGTCTGCTCAGGGTCCCTCGACTGCGCTGGTTGCTCGTGAGCCACGTATTCCTGGTCTTCCTGTACATGCTCTGCGCCGGCACGTCGGGCTGGCTGACCCGGGAGCTGACCGGGTTCTTCTACAACGACGCCCAACGAATCGCCGCGTTGATTCCCATGACGGCAGTGCCGCTGGCCGCACTCGGTATCACCAGCGCGGCTGACGCGCTGGGCCGCTTTGTCGGCCGGGTCTCCGCGGAGGTCTTCGGTCGCCCGCTCTCATCGCGACTGGCTCTGGGCATCGCGTGCCTCGGGATGATGGCCGTTCCTGCCGTCATCTACTCGAACCAGGGCATCGGCCAGGGCGCGGCGGTCCTGCAGGACCGCTACACCAACCTGAACTTCAACAATCACATGGTCACACCTGACGAACAGGCGCTCTACGGGAGGCTCGCCAAGCAGATCCCGGCCGGCGAAACGGTTCTGGGCAGTCCCTTCACCGGGGCTCAGTTCTCCTCCATCTGGTCCCGGCATGGGGTGGTCATCCCGATCGTCACCTCGAACCCGTCCAAGGACGTTGCGCTGATCTCCCAGGACTTCAAGTCCTTCACGACCGACCCTGCGGTGTGTGCTGCGCTGAAACGCCTCAAGGTGGGGGCGGTGGTTGACGACTTCGACCGGTTCTGGCCGACCGACACACGCCAGGAGAACTACTTGGGGTTGGTTGGCCTTTCTGGCACGCCAGGACTGACACCGATCGGCTACGGCGCCAGCGTCACCATCTATCGCGTCGGGGACTGCAAGAGCTGAGCGGCGCGAGCTTCGCCTAGTCCGTTCGGCCAGATGACCTGGGCTGTTTGGTCCCATTTGACACGATCCCACTGCGGCCTGCCAGAGCCGGTGCCAGCGTATATTACAGCGGCCCGAAGGTCGGGCGAGGCGGGTTGGTCAGGGCGGAAGCAAAGGGATACCTCCTCGGAACCGGGAACCAGTTGGCGGCGGAGAGGGAGTTGGGCATGTTCTTGGCTGAGCGCTTTCGAGCGCATCGGGTTTTGTCTCTGGGAGCCGCCGGCACGTTGATTGCCTCGGTGTCTCTGGTTGCCGCGGGTCCCGCGCAGGCGGTCGAGATCTATCCCCGGCCGTCTGACGGAACCATCGCGATCAGCGGCCACGGGTACGGCCACGGCCACGGCATGTCGCAGTGGGGGGCCTACGGGGCCGCTGCAGTGGGCAAGCTCTCCTGGCAGAGCATCCTGGGTTTTTACTACCCGGGCACCACGCTGGGGAACCTGGGCAACCCGACCATCCGGGTCCGTCTGGATTCGGTCGGTTCCGGAACCCTGAACGTATTCAACACGGCGGGACTTCTTCTCGCCGGGACCGCCGTACCCGGCCCGACGGCCGGGATCACCCGGTATCGCGCCCGACCCACCGCAACGGGGCTCCAGGTCGACAAGCTCTCTTCCGCCGGCTGGACCTCCTACAAGGCTGTAGCCTCTCCGGCGGTCTTCAGCAGCACCTCCGGGGTCGTTGACGTGAGCCTCGCCAACGGGGCCCGGCGCGGGTACCGCGGCAGCATCTACGCGAACAGGGCGACGTCGACCAGCATCACGCCCGTGTCCGTGTTGCCGATGGAGAGCTACCTGCGCGCCGTGGTGCCGGCGGAGATGCCGGCGTCCTGGCACGCGAACGCGCTGAGAGCTCAGGCTGTGGCCGCGCGCAGCTATGCCGGGTATGACCGTGCCCATGCAACGGCGGGTCGGACCTGGGACACCTGTGACACCACCTCGTGCCAGATGTACTCCGGGGTCCCGGCCGAGTATGCGTCGTCTAATGCCGCCGTGGCGGCCACCGCCGGCCAGACGTTGACCTACGGCGGCACGCCGGCGTTCACACAGTTCGGCTCGGCCAACGGAGGCTGGACGGCAGCCGGAAGCCAGCCGTACCTGCCGGCCAAGGCAGACCCCTATGACGGTGCCATCGCCAACGGCGCCAACTCCTGGACCGCAAGCATCACCGCGGCCGCCATCCAGGCTCGGTGGCCATCGATCGGCACCTACCGCCAGCTGCGGATCATCAGCCGTGACGGTCACGGCCAGTGGGGCGGACGTGTCCTGACTGCGGCGATCGACGGGTCGAACGGTTCGGTGACGGTCAGCGGGACGACGTTCCGCTCCGCGTTCGGACTGCGGTCCGAATGGTTCATCCCCAGCAGTAACCCCGCCAACAACCCCTACGGTCAGCTGGATTCCACCAGCACCGGTGCCGGTGCGGTCACCGCGCGCGGTTGGGCGATCGACCCTGACACCAGCTCACCGATCATGGTCCAGATGTACATCGACTCCCGCGCAAATGCGGTGACCTGGGCCGGCCAGCCCAGGCCCGACGTCGGTGCGGTGTTCCCCTCAGCGGGACCCAACCACGGTTACTCCCTGACGATGGCGACCACACCTGGCTCGCACACCGTCTGCCTCTATGCCATCAACACCGGTCCCGGAAGCAGCCGCCA
>Ga0208716_1000039_pt1 | contig 42208 bp, 39 predicted proteins | sample NGESurdeep092012_8_FD_184482 | JGI IMG/M metagenome (GOLD analysis project Ga0208716, IMG submission 184482) | Arctic peat soil microbial communities from Barrow, Alaska - NGEE Surface sample 415-3 deep-092012 (SPAdes) | ecosystem: Environmental > Terrestrial > Soil > Wetlands > Peat ...
GCTCCCCGACAGTTGCGTCTGCCGCCCGCCGGCCGCCTCGTCGAAGAGCGGCGTGCTGCCGCCGCCGACGCTCACGCTCCCCTGGAAGGAGCGCCAGACGGGCGTGCCGATGCCGGCGCTGCCGGTCCACAGGTTCCGGAGCGGCACCGGGACGGCGAAGTGGCCCCGGGTGGCGGTGTCGATCTGCACGGCGTAGCCGTCGTACTGGGCGGGGTCGAAGTGGTAGGAGGAATGTCCTCCCGAGGCGTTCGCCGACCAGCCGCCACGGAAGGTCCAGGCCGTGGTGACGCTCTCCATCCCCTCGAGCGCGTCGAGGACGTTCACGTCGCCCCAGTTCCACGTCCGCGTCGCCTGCACGTACGCCGAGGCCGTCTCGAGGAAGGCGCCGCGCTTCCCGTAGATGGTGAAGCGGTTGAAGGCGTGGGAGTTGATGACGCCGACGCGGTTCACGAACCCGACGCGCGCCCGGAACCCCGGCGCGATGGCCGTCACATTGTAGTTGAAGCCCCACGCGCGGCCGGTACGGTCCCAGGTGGCCTCGACGAGCGGTCCGGCGATGCGGGAGCCGGCGGAGTCGGTCCACGACTGCACCGCCTGCAGCTCGACGAAGTAGAGGCGCGAGTGCACGATGCGCACGTCCGCGCCGGCGAGGCGCGAGTAGTCGGAGCCGTCCTCCCGGTCCGTGGCCACCACGCCGATCGCGGAGCTGCTGCCGATGTCGCGGCGGAGTCGCATCGCGCCGATGAGGGGGTGGCTGCCGGTGAGAGACTGCGTGCGCGCGTCCTCCGCGGCGAGGGCCGCGACGTTGAGGGCGCCGAGCTTCCCCGCCAGCTTGGCGCCGAAGTCGGGGTTCCCGATCTGGCGCGTGTAGATGAGCTGGTTCGGCGAGTCGAAGAGCTCCAGCCCCTCGAGGAAGAAGGGCCGCTTCTCCGGGAAGAAGAGGGCGAAGCGCTGGTTGATCGTGACCTGGCCGACGTCGGCCTCGACCTGGGAGAAGTCGGGGTTCACCGTGCCGTCGATGTTCAGGTTCGGCGTGACGCCGTAGCGGACGCTGAGGCCCAGCTCGGTGGTGTCGCGGTAGCCCCACCCCGAGGCGCCGGGGCTGCCGCCGAGGCGGCTGGTGGCGGTCGGCGTGGCCTCGAGCACCAGGCCCCGGTGCAGGTCGTGAAGCCCCTCGAGCCACCCCGACTGGTTGAGGAAGCTGGCGCTCGCGCGCACCACCGGGGTCCACGAGTCCTGGTACCCCGAGTGCTGGGTGCGGCGCAGGACGTTGATGCTCCAGTCCTGCGGGTTCCCGTCCTGGTAGCGGAGACTCTTGAAGGGGATGCGGATCTCGACCTCGTACCCCCAGGGGGTGAGGCGCCCCCGCGAGTCGAAGACGAAGTCGGGGTTCAGGTCCACGTTGCCGTCGAGGATGTTCATGTTGGCGACGCCGCCGCCCCCCGTGAACGTCCCGCCGGCCCCGCCCGCGTACTGGTCGCTGCGGATGCCGTCCTGCTGCACGCCGAAGGGGTTCACGCCGAACAGGAAGGCGCGCCGCCGGTCGTTGTAGGTGTCGAGGAGGATCTGGATCTGGTCGTCGCTGCCGATGTTGTCGCGGTCGGCGCGCGTGGCGCGGACGACGTCCCCGTGGGCTTCGTACGCACGGATGCCGAAGTGGATCGCGGTGGCGCTGTACCAGACGAAGACCTCGGTCCGCTCCTCGGCGGGGCGCGAGTCCACGGGCTGGTACTGGGAGAAGCCCGTCAGGCGGGCCGCGCGGGACCACACCGGCTCGTCGAGCGAGCCGTCCACGACGACCGTCTCCTCGAAGCGGGGGATCCGGACGTGGAGCTGGCTCTGGCGGCCGTCGAACACGGGGCCGCTGTCGGTGGCGGCCTGGGCGACGAGGGCGATGAGGGCGAGAGCGGGGAGCATAGGGGAGGGAATTTAGCTGTCAGGAGCCAGACGCCAAGACGCCAAGGGACAGAAGCCAGGAGCCAGACGCCAAGACGCCAAGGGGAGGAGTCCCTGTCCCCTTGGCGTCTGGCAGCTGTCGTTCTGTACGTGGCGCCTGGCTCCTGGCTACTGCCTCACTCGTACCTCAGCGCGACGATCGGGTCCATCTGCGCTGCGCGGCGCGCCGGCCACATCCCGAAGAAGAGTCCCACCGCGAAGCTGAACAGGAACGCCAGCGCGATGGACATCGGCGAGATGAGCGTGTTCCAGTGGAAGATCTTGCTGGCCGCGATCGCGCCCCCGCCGCCGAACAGCACGCCGAGGCCGCCCCCGACGAGGCAGAGTACCAGCGCCTCGACGAGGAACTGGAAGAGGATGGCGCCCTTGGTGGCGCCGAGCGCCTTCCGGACGCCGATCTCGCGAGTGCGTTCCGTCACCGAGACCAGCATGATGTTCATGATGCCGATGCCGCCCACGAGGAGCGACACCGCCGCGATGCCGGCCAGCAGCATCGTGAAGGTCTGGGTGGTCTGCTGCACCGTCTGCAGGATGTCCGCCTGGTTGCGGATCATGAAGTTGTTGGCGCCCGCCGGCCGGATCTTGTGGGTGCGCCGGAGCACCCGCTCGATCTCGATCATCGCGAGATTCATCTCGCTGGCGTTCGCCACCTTGACGTTCACGTTGCGCACCCGGTCGGTGCCGTGGACGCGGTAGCGCGCGGTCAGGAGCGGGATCCAGATCTGCTCGTCGGGATTATTGAAGCCCCCCTGCGAGCCCTTGGTCTTGGTCATCCCGATGACGGTGAAGGTGATCCCGCGGATCTGGATCTCCTGACCCACCATCGCGACGCCGTTGACCCCGAAGAGGTCGGGCACCGCGGAGCCGATGACGGCCACCCGGCGCCGGGCGTCATTGTCCCCCTCGGTGAAGAACTTGCCCGCCTCGAGCTCGTAGTTGCGAGTCGGGAAGTACTCCGGCACCGTGCCCGTGATCGAGACGTTGGAGTTCTTGTTCTGGTACTTCGCCTGCAGGTTGCGCGAGAGCTCGGGCACCACGGCGAGGATGTGCCGGGCGTGCGCGCGGACGGAGTCGGCATCGGCGATGGTGAGGCCCACCCGCTGATCGCTCGCGCCGCCCTGCATGAACATCTGGCCGGGCATGATGGTGAGCAGGTTGCTCCCCAGCGCCTGAATGTTGTCGGACACCGCCTTCTGGGCGCCGGCGCCGAGCGCGACCATCGTGATGACCGCGCCCACGCCGATGATGATGCCCAGCATCGTCAGGAAGCTGCGGAGCTTGTTGGCCCGGATGGCCGCGAGGGCCACGAGCCACAGTTCCCAGAGGATCATCGCGCGGTCCCCGGCCTAGTGGTCGCGGCCGGGGCCGCCGCCGCCGGCGGGGCGCGGCTGGTTCGTCATGCCGGGCACGCCGCCGCCCATCCGCGACATGCGGCTCTTCATCTCATCCTGCTGCGCGACGAGGGACGCGGAGGGGAGCAGCAGCACCGTGTCCTTCTCGGTGAGGCCGCTGATGACTTCGCTGAAGTCCATGTCGGTGAAGCCGGTCCGCACCCGCACCGGCGTGGGCTGGCCGTTCCGCAGCACGAACACGATGTAGCTGCCGCCGTACTGGAAGTTCGAGCTGGCGCCGAACTGTCGCCGCCCGCCGCCGCCCGCACCTCCGCCGCGGTTGCCGCCGCCGAAGCGCGCGCGCATCTGGGTCATGACCGCCTGCTCCGCCGACGTCAGCGTGCCGCCGCTCATCTGCTTCTGGAAGATGGCGCGGACCTGCTCCTGCGTGACCCCCGGAGGGAGCGACGGGCCACCGGCCTCGGGCGTCCCGCCTGCCGGTGCCGCCGCGGCGCCCTGCTGCGGGGCGCCCATCTGGCCGCCGCCCTGGGCCTGCCAGGCGGCGCGGACGCGCGCCGAGACCGCGGAGTCCTCCGCGGTGAGCGGCTGGTTGTTGCGCCGCTTCTCGCGGATGGCGTTCCACTGCTCCTCCGTCACGCCCGCCGGGAGGGGGGGGCGCTGGAAGCCGCCGCCCTGCCCGCCGCCGGCGGTGCCGGGCGTACCACCCTGGCGGCCCTGCATCCCGCCTGGCTGCGCCTGCGCGTCGCGCTGGCCCGTACCCGCCCGCTGCGGGGGGTCGCCCGCGGGGCTCGCGCCGAACTGCGTCGGCGGCGCGTCGGCACGCTGGGTCCGCTGCGACGGCGTCTGCGCCTGCGCATCGCCCCGGCTCGCGCCGGCCCCCTGCCGGCCGCCCGCCGCCTGCGGGTTCTTCTTCGCGGCGGAATCGGCCTGCGCCAGCACCTGGTCCACCACCTTCGGGTCGATCCCAAGGACCTGCGCCGCCGAGCCGACATCGCGCTGCGTCCGCAGCGCCGCGTTCGGGATGGCGAGCACCTGGGTCCGGCTGCCGATGTGCACTTCCACGTCGGCGTTCATGCCGGGCCGCAGCAGCCCCTGCTCGTTCGGGATGCGGATCAGCACCGCGAACATCGTGACGTTCTGCGAGACGGTGGACTGCGGCTCGATCTTGAGGACGGTGCCCTCGAAGGGGCGGTTCGGGTAGGCGTCCACGGTGATGGTCGCCTGCATCCCCGACTGGATCTTGCCGATGTCCGTCTCGTCCACCAGCGCGCGGACCTGCACCACGGCCAGGTCGGCCATCCGCAGCAGGACCGTCCCGCCGGAGACGTCGCGCGAGGCGGAGGTGATGACCTGCCCGACCTCGACGCTCTTCTGGATGATCGTGCCGCCCGAGGGCGCGAGCACGTTGCAGTCGCTGAGGGCGTCGCGCGCGGTCTGTACGCTCACCTGTGCGCGGAGCACCTGCGCCTGCGCGTTGGCGTAGGTCAGGTTGTTGTTGTCGTGCTCCTGCTCGCTGAGGAGCTGCGCGGCGAACATCTGGTCGGAGCGACGCTTCTGCGCCTCGGCGTTGGAGAGCTGGGCGTGCGCCACCTCCATGTCGGCTTCGGCCTGTGCGAGCGTATTCGTCGGATCGCGGCGGTCCACCTTGATGAGGGTGTCGCCCTGATTGACGATGTCCCCCGTCTGGACCCGCATCTCGAGGATCTGGCCCGTGGCGCGGGACTTCACGTCCACCACGAGGATCGGCTCGATCGTGCCCGCGGCCATCGCCGAGACGGTGATGTCCCGCCGCTCGACGGAAACGGGCTCGTAGAGGAGCGCCTGCTCCTTCTTCTTGCAGGCACCGAGGAGGACGAGGGCCGCGGCGGCGCAGGCCAGCTTCGTCGTGGAGTTCATACCGTCGTTCCTTCCGTCGCCGTATCGCGGTCGATCACCCCGTCCTTGATGTGGACCTGGCGTCGCGCGTGGGCTGCGATGTCGTGTTCGTGCGTGACCAGGATGATCGTCTGGCCCTTGGTATACAGCGTCTCGAGCAAGTGCATGATCTCCTCGCCCGTGACCGAATCGAGATTGCCGGTCGGCTCGTCGGCGAGGAGGATGGTGGGGTTCGTGACGAGGGCGCGCGCCACGGCGACGCGCTGGCGCTGGCCGCCTGAGAGCTCGCTGGGGCGGTGCTCCTTCCGGTCGCCGAGGCCGACCGCCTCGAGCGCCGCGACGGCCCGCTCCCGCCGCGCGCGGGCGCGGATGCCGCCGTAGATGAGCGGCAGTTCGACGTTGTGCAGCGCGGACGCGCGCGGCAGCAGGTTGAACGTCTGGAAGACGAAGCCGATCTCGCGGTTGCGGATGTGCGCGAGGTCGCTGTCGCGGAGATCGGACACGCGCTGGCCATTGAGCCAGTACTCGCCGCCGGTCGGGGTGTCGAGGCAGCCGATCAGGTTCATCAGGGTGGACTTCCCCGACCCCGACGGCCCCATGATCGCGACGAACTCGTTGCGCCGGACCTCGAGGCTCACGCCGCGGAGGGCGTGCACCACCTCGGCGCCGATCTCGTAGTCCCGGGCGAGGTCGACGGTCCGGATGACGACGTCCGCGGCCTCGCCACGGGGGGCCGCGCGCGGTGCGGGGGCGACGGCCACGCTCACAGGCCGTGGCCCACCAGCGCCTCGATCTGGGCGCGGGCCACCAGGTAGTTGTAGCGCGCCGACACGAGGTTCGCCTGCGCCTGGTTGAGCGCGGTCTGCGTGGTCAGCAGGTCCAGGATCGTCGAGGTGCCGAGCCGGTACCGCTCCTGCTGCATCCGCAGGTTCTCCTCGGCGGCGGCGACCGACGAACGGGCGATGTCGATCTGCTGCGCCGCGGAGGTGAGCCCAGACACGGCCTGCGTCAGATTGGCATCGAGCGCCAGCTGTGCGTCGCGGAGGTTGGCCTGGGCCGTGATCACGTTGGCGTCCGCGTTCGCGATGTTGCTCTCGCGCTGGAAGCCGTTGAAGATCGGATAGCTGAGCGCCACGCCGAGGTTCCAGTTGGACAGCCACGGAACGCTCCCCAGGATGGTCGGCACGGAGCGCGACCAGTTCTGGTTCCAGCTGGCGGAGATCGTCGGCATCCACTGCGAGCGCTGGGCGGCGAGCCCGGCGCGGGCGGCCACGAGGGTCGCCGCGGCCTCCTGGACGGACGGGGCCGTCGAAATGGCTTCGCGGCGCAGGGCGCCGGTGTCGAGCGTGCCCAGGCGCTGTTCGAGGGTGGAGTCGGGGATGGGGGCGACCGCCCCGTCCATGCCGATGGTGCGCCCGAGGTTGACCTGCGCGTATTGGAGGTTCGCGATGGCCTGGATCAGCTGGAGCTGCGAGCTGCCGTAATTCACCATGGCGCTCAGCGAGTCCGAGCGGGTCGTCGCGCCCAGACGGAGCTTCTCGCTGGTAAGCTTGAGCTGTTCCACCGATTGGCGGAGCTGCGTCTCCGCCACCGTGACGAGCTCCGCGTCGGCGAGGGCGGCGAAGAAGGCCTGCTTCGCCGCGAGCGCCGTGGCGTACTGCTGCTGGAGCTGCGCCGCTTCGCGGAGATCGGTCGTCGCCGACGCCGCCCGCACGTTGGCGCCGCGCTGGAAGCCGGTGAAGAGGTTGAGCCGCGCCGACAGGCCGTACGACTCGGAGTACGGGGACGAGGAGGTGGCGCTCGTTCCCGTCGAAGTATTGAACCGCTGCGCGGAGGCCTGCGTCCCGCTCCCGCTGGCACTCAGCGTCGGCAGGTACGCCCCGAACGCCGTGCGCCGGCCCCACTCGGCCATCCGGACGTTCTGGCGGGCCTGGACCATCAGGGGCGCGTTCTGCGCCGCGAGTCGAAGGGCGTCGGCCATCGTCACGCGTGGCACGTCCTGCGGGGTCTGGTAGGCGGTCGGCGCGGCCGCCGGAGCGGAGGCCGGCGCGGGCGTCGGCGCGGCGGGCTGCTGCGGCGGCTGCTGGGCGGCGAGGCCGGACGCGGCGAGGCCGAAGAGGGCGGCGGAGAGGGCGAGGCGGCTAGTCATCGTTGTGTCGGTCACGACGCTGGGAGGCGCTGTCGCGGCGGGCGAACCGCGCGCGGTCGCGCTCGATGATCTGCTGGTAGGCGGTCTGCTGCGGCGCCGTGAGCTGGGCGCGGATGTCCGCCCGCAGACGCTCGCGCAGCGAGTCCATCTGCGGCTGGACGGACGCGAAGATCGCCCGCATCTGCGGGTCGTAGCGCCGCAGGATCGTCACGACCGAATCACGCTGGGCGGTGGCGAGATGGAGCTGCTCCGCCAGGCGGTCGGCGTAGCCGCGGTTGGGATGTTGCGGCCGACGGCCGGATACCCAGCCGGAGCCGGTCACGCCGAGCGCGATGCCGGCGAGGAGGACGGCGACCAGCAAGCCGATCGCGAACGCCTTGGACTGGTTGAACATCACGGACTCCTAGTTCCCCAATGCGACAGAGAGGACGACGTCGGAATCGGTCGTCGCGCCGAGCAGGCTCGCGGCGAGGCCGGCGTCGGCCGTCGGGCGGGTCCCGCCCCACGGACCGCTCGGGATGGCGACGCCGAGCGCAAGGAGAAGGAGGGCGGCGATGAGCCACGGCCGCGCCCAGAACTCGAGCAGCGACCAGGTCGGACCCTCCGCGGCCGCCTGCCGGCGGCGCGCCAGCGGACCCGTCGCACGGAACAGCACGGCTTCAGCGAAGCCACGGCCGTCGTCGGCGGGCGTCAGGTGCCTGTGCAGTCGTTCGTCCATCACTCCTCCGTCAGCTCCGGGCCGTAGGCCCTGAGGACCTTCCGCAGCGTGCGGCGCGCGTGGAACACGTCGGACCGCACCGTACCTTCCGGGACCCCGAGGATCGCCGCGATCTCCGCGTGCGGGTATCCCTCGACATCGAACAACGTCACCGCGGCCCGCTGCCGTTCGGGCAGCTCCGCGAGCGCCGCGGCCAACTCCCGGCGGATCTCCGCCGCCTCCGTGTCGTCGGCCGGCCCCGGTCGCGACGACGCCACGTACGGCTCCAGCGGCAGGGCGGCGCGGACGGTGCGCCGGCGGACCAGGTCGATCGCCGCGTTGGAGGCGATGCGCATCAGCCAGGGGCCGAAGGGGCGGGACGGGTCGTAGGTCTCGAGGCGGTCCAGCGCGGACAGGAAGGCGTCCTGCGCGGCGTCGTCGCCGTCTTCCGCGTTCCCCGTCACGGCCCGTGCCACGCGTCGGACGGACTCCTGGTAGCGGATCACCAGCGCGCCGAAGGACTCCCGGTCTCCCGCGGCCGCCCGCGCGATCAGCGCGGCATCCGGCTCCACAGTGGGTGTACGCAGGGGGGAGGTCCGGCGTTGAAGGAGGCGGGACTAGCTGGGCTGGCCGAGGCCGAGCTCCCGCTCGACCGGCCGCAGGGCCTCGATCACGAACTGGATGTGCTCCTCGAGGGGCACCCCGAGCTCCTCCGCTCCCTGGCGCACCTCGTCGCGGTTGACCCCGCGCGCGAAGGCCTTGTCCTTCAGCTTCTTCTTCACGGAGCTGACCTCGAGGTCGGCGAGGCTGCGGCTGGGGCGGACCAGGGCGCACGCCACGAGGAATCCGCACAGTTCGTCCACGCCGTAGAGCGCCCGTGCCATCGGCGTGTCGCGCGGCACCCCGGTATAGGATGCGTGACCCAGGATGGCCCGTCGCAGCGGCTCCGGATAGCCGCGTGCCTCGAGGATCCGCACCCCCTCCGACGGGTGCTCGGCCGTCGCGCTGCGCGCATCGTTCGGGAAGCGCTCGTAGTCGAAGTCGTGGAGGAGTCCGGTGACCCCCCACAGCTCCTCGTCCTCCCCCGCGCGGCGGGCGCTGGCGCGCATCGCCGCTTCGACCGCGTACATGTGCTTCCGGAGGGCGTCGGAGGCGGTGTACTCGTGCATCAGGGCGAGGGCGTCGGCGCGGGAGAGGGTCATGGCTGCCTGCGGTTCGAGGGGCGTCATCCCGCCCGGCCCCGGTCGGGGCGGACGGAATCCGAACACTAGAGGGGGGGGCTCGGCGGGGCCAGCCCCGCCGCCGAACGTGAGCGAGCGCTGGCGGGGACAAGCCCCGCCCACGCCGGGCTCACGCCCAGCGTTCGAGCCAGCGCTGGAACATCACGAGGGGCCAGAGGCGCCGGGCGTGGTTGGCGCTTCCGCCGCGGTGCTCGGCGAGGAGGGCCCCGACCGCCTCGGGCCGGAACCACCCCTCGGCGCCGAGGCGCCCCGGCGCGAGGAGGCGGTCCACCTCGACCCGCAGGCCGTTGTTGATCCACGACGCGATGGGGACGCTGAGGCCGCGCTTGCGGCGCCGGAGGATCGCGGGCGGGAGCAGGGGGCGCGCTGCGTCCTTGAGTACCGCCTTGGTCGAGAGCCCCCGCACCTTGAGCGCGCTCGGGAGGGAGAGCGCCAGCTCCATCACCTCGCGGTCGAGGAAGGGGGCGCGCGCCTCGACCGATGCGAGCATCGTCGCGCGGTCCACCTTGGTGAGGAGATCGTCCGGCAGGTACGTGAGGAAGTCGAGGAGGAGGATCCCCGCGAGAGGGTCGCCCGCGACCGCCGCCTGCGCGCCGCGGCGCGCGAGCTCCGCGCGCGCGGCGCCCTGGGCCCCGGCCGCCGACGGGCCCAGGAGCCCTCCGAGCGCCGACGGGCCGAGCGCGCCGAACCACTCGAAGTGGCGTTCCACCGCGGGGAGCGCGGCGTGCGTCACGAAGCGCTTGGCGAGGAACTCGAGGGTGACCTTTCCGGGCGACGGGGGCCACGCGAAGGCGGCGCGCCGCACCGCGCCCTGGAGCCACGCCGGGAGCGCCGCGAAGCCCCCCGCGACCCGATGGCCGAGGTAGGTGGGATAGCCGCCGAAGAGCTCGTCCGCTCCCTCACCCGAGAGGACGACCTTTACGTCGCGGTGCGCCGCCTCGGAGAGGAGGAAGGTCGGGAGGACGGCCGGATCGCCGAGGGGCTCGTCGAGCCGGTCCGACACCACGTCGAACGCGCGGCGCAGGTTCGCCGGGTCTGCCGGCACCGCGTAGTGGTCGGTGCCGAAGTGGCGCGTGACCAGCGCTGCGGGGCCGCTCTCGTCGTACGAGGGGTCGCCGAAGGCGATGGTGTAGGTGCGGATCCCGCCCGGCTTGAAGTGCCCGGCCGCGAGCGCGACCAGGAGGGAGGAGTCGAGTCCCCCGCTGGTGTAGATGCCGATGGGCACGTCGGCCATCAGCTCGCGGGCGACGGCAGCGCGGAGCGTCTCGCGGACCGCCACGACGGGATCGCGCGGGGGTGTGGCCGTCCCCGCGGCGGCGGCGTGCGCCGCCGCGTCCCAGTAGGCACGGATCTCGATTCCCGCGGCGTTCGCGAGGAGGAGGGAGCCGGGGGGGAGCTTGCGGACCGCGCGGTGCATCGTGAACGGCTGCGGCACGTACCCGAGGGCGGCGTAAAGCGCGACGGCCACCGGCTCGATCGCGCGGCCGACGCCGGGGTAGGCGAGGACCGCCTTCGGCTCGGAGCCGAAGACCAGCTCCCCGTCCACGTCGGCGTAGAAGAGGGGCTTCTCCCCGCTCCGGTCGCGGGCGAGGAGGAGGCGGCTCTCCCGCGCGTCCCAGATGGCGAGGGCGAACATCCCCTCCAGCCGCCGGACGGCGTCGGGGCCGTACGCGAGGTAGAGAGGGAGGACGCTCTCGACGTCGGAGCGGGAGCGGAAGGGGTAGCCCACCGCCGCGGGGTCCCGGCGCAATGTCTCGGAGTTGTAGATCTCGCCGTTGCAGACGATCGAGACGCGTCCGTCGGGGGAGGTGAAGGGCTGGTCGCCGCGCGCGAGGTCCACGATGGCGAGGCGCCGGATCTGGAGCGACGCGCCCGGGTGCTCCGCACTCCCCGCGCCGTCAGGGCCCCGGTGGACGAGCGTCTCGCGCATGGCCTCCGGGACGCCGGGGTGGCGGAGCGGGGCGCCCTTCCGGGAGACGACGCCGCAGATGCCGCACATCAGCGCGGCCCTCCGCCCCTGCGGAGCGGCGCGGCGCGCCCGCCAGACGTGGGAACCGGCGCGGCCCGCGGCGCCGCCGCGTTCGCACCCGGCGTGCAGGGCCCATACGCGAGGAAGTTCGCGTCGGCGCCCCCCGCCGCGATGAAGGGCAGCGCGCGCGCCAGTTCCGCCGCCGGCGCCCGGCCGCGCCGCGCCACGAACACCGTCGGCTCGGCGCACGTCGCCAGCGCCTCCCGCCACCACCCGGCCGCGCGGAGGGGCGTGCCGGGGAGGGCGTGGAATTCCGCCGCGCGGCTCACCACATAGTTGCTCGTCAGCTCCGCCGCGCTCGCGCTCGAGAGGAGGACGGGGCGGTCGAGGTAGTAACGGAGCGAGGTCGGGTACGCCTCTACTCCCACGACCAGCGCGCCGCGCGCCGCCCCCTCGATGCTGGCGGCCAGGTCCCGCGAGGAGCGCTCCCCGGCGAGCACCGTGAGGAAGCCGCCGCCGGCGAAGGGCGTGCCGATCATGGGCAGGGCGAGACCGGTGGCCATCAGCCACACCGAGCGCCGCCGCGCCCCGAGGAAGGCGACGACCCCGCCTCCCAGGAACGCCATGCCGAGACCGAAGACCAGCCCCGGGACCGCGTTCCGGACCAGCGGCGAGAGGGGAAGCGGGCGCGTGATCGCGGTGGAGAAGGGGACAATGGCGACCGCGAAGGCCACGAGCACGACCGCCGAGACGAGCGTGCCGGTCGCGGCCTGCCGCATCGCCCCCTCGTCGCCGAGCGCCGAGGCGAGGAGCATCCCCGCCGCCAGGGCCACCGCGGGAAGCGCAGGCAGGTAGTAGCCGGGGAGCTTCGACTGGGAGATCGAGAAGAAGACGAAGGGGACGAGCGCCCACGCGGCGAGGAACACCGCCGCTCGCGCGCCGCCCTCGCGGCGCCGCGCCCGCGCGCGCCATCCCCGGACCGCCGCCGCGATGGCGGGGCCGATCCACGGGAAGGTGCCGGCGAGGAGGACGGGGACGAAATACCAGATCGGCCCCGTCCGCCCGGCGGACCTGGTCGCGACGCGCTTCAGCGATTCGTAGACGAGCGCATACGCTGGGAAGTCGGGCCGGCGCAGGGAGACGGCCACGAACCAGGGCAGGGCGGTGGCGAAGAGCCACGGCCACGCGCGCACCGAGAAGAAGGGGCGGAGGCGCACCCCGGCGCCGAACGCGAAGGCGGTGACGACGAGGAGCGGCACCACCACGGCGACGGGGCCCTTGGTGACGAGCCCGAGCCCCATCGCGGCCCAGGCGAGCGCGAACCACGTCCGGCGCTCCCGCTCCATCGTGAAGCCGCGCCACGCGGCCGCGAGGGTGAGGGTCTCGACGAAGGCGAGGAGCGCATCGAAGATGACGGTGCGGCTGAAGGCGAGCGCGAGGGGCATCGTCGCGAGGGCGAGCCCCGCGATCTCCCCGGTGCCCGGAGGGCCCAGCACGCGGCCCAGACGCCACACCAGCAGGATGGTGCCGAGGGTGAAGAGGAGCGAGGGGAGTCGCGCCGCGCCCTCGGAGTCGCCGAGGGCCCGGAGGGAGAAGGCGACCGCGGCGAAGTAGGTGGCGGGCTTGTCGAGGTACGGGAGGCCGTCGAGGTGCGGGAGGACGTAGTCGCCGCTGCGTGCCATCTCGCGCGCTACCTCGACGTTGCGGCCCTCGTCCGGCTCAAGGAGGGGATACGACCCCAAGCCCCAGCAGAGCGCGACCAGCGCGAGGGCGCAGACCGCGAGCCAGGGGCGGGGCGCCACGGCCGGCTAGTTCGCTTCGGCCGCCGGAGGGAGCGGGGCGGCCGGCGCGTTCACCTGGGTCACCGCGATCGGCACGGTGGCTTCGAGGGCGCCATCCACGGTGATCTCGAACGTGTAGATCCCCGGGTGCTCCAGCGGCACGTCGAAGGAGAGCACGGCGCCGGCCTCGACCTCGAGCACGCCGGCCGGGGGCTCGCCGATCTGCACCGCGCCGTCACCCCGCAGCACCTCGCGGCCCCCGTCGTCCACCAGCCGGATCACGATCGGGTGATCGCCGAGCTCGGTGCGGCGCCCCTTGAGGCGCAGCACGAGATGGAGGCGGGGGTGCACCGCCGGGAACCGCTCCACCCAGATGCGTTCGAACATCCCCAGCACCGAGAGCTTCCCGTGCTGGTCGATCAGGGCGTAGTCGCAGGCGACGGCGAGGCTGACGATCACGCGTCGACGACGCGCACGCTCGTGAGGACGTCCCCCTGCGCGAGCTTCAGGACCACGTCCAGCCCCGTGGTCGCCTGGCCGAAGACCGTGTGCACGCCGTCGAGGTGCGGCAGCGCCTTGTGGGCGAGGAAGAACTGCGAGCCCCCCGTGTCCTTCCCCGCGTGCGCCATCGAGAGCGAGCCCGGCTCGTGCTTGTGCGGATTGCCCTTCGTCTCGCACTTGATCTGGTAACCAGGCCCGCCCGTCCCGACCCGCGGGTTGTTCGGGTCCTTGGAGAGGGGATCGCCCCCCTGGGCGACGAAGTCCTTGATCACGCGGTGGAACCGGGTGCCGTCGTAGAACCCCTGGTTCGCCAGCTTCTCGAAGTTGGCGACGGTGCCCGGGGCCTCGACGGGGAAGAGGTCGGCTTCGATGCGGCCCTTCGCGGTCTCGAACATGGCGCGCTTCTTCATCACGCGGGCTTCTCCTCGATGTCCTGGTCGTAGAACGTCTTGAACTCGAGCAGCTTGAGCTGGCGCACGCCGTTCGGGAGCTGCACCACCGCCACCTCACCCACCTGCTTGCCGAGCAGTCCCTTCCCGAGGGGCGATGCGACCGAGATCTGCTCCCCGTCGAAGTCCATCGCGTCGGGGATCACCAGCGCGTACTTCTCCTTCGCCTTGGTGGCGAGGTCGAGCACGACCACGCGCGAGCCGAGGCCGACGCGGTCGGTCGGGATCTTGGTGAGGTCCACCTGCGACAGCTTGGCGAGACGCCCCCGGAGGTGCGAGAGGCGCGCTTGCACGAATCCCTGCCGCTCGAGCGCGGCGTGGTAGTCGCCGTTCTCCTTCAGGTCGCCCATCGCGAGCGCGCGCTTGAGCGCCTCGGGAAGGGTGACCTGCAGCTCATGATTGAGGAGGCCCACCTCGTCGGCGAGCTTCTGCTTGATGGCGTCGAGCATCGGGGAGAAGCTAGCCCGTTCGCCCGAAAGACTCCATAGCGCTGGCGAGGTCTGCGGCTGTTCGCGCCGGCGCAGAGCACGTCCTGCCCGAGCAGAGGAGCGCGAACGGCGGTGATGGGTAATGAGTGATGAGTGATGGGCGAGGAGGGATGAGTGATGCGTGATGGGGGGCTGACGCCGCGACGCGAACGACCACCTTCCGCGGGTGATAGGTGCGGAGCGCGGTGGTGGCCAAGTCGGTAGTAGTAGTATCTGCTACTACTATTGTCGTCATTCCCTGCAGCAGGGCGTCGAGGGCGCGGCAGTAGGACGCGGCGAACACGCCCAGCTCCGCGGCGGCGCCGGCGAAGGCGCGGAGCGCCGCCTCGGCTTCCGCCTTGAGGGACTCATCGCCCGTGACGGCGTGGAGGCGGAGGAGTACCAGAGCCGCCACCGCGTTGGGCGCCGGGGTGGGGGCGTCCTGGACCGGCTTGGCGTGCTCGGCGAGGAGGCCGGTGCCGGTGCCGCCCGCGCCGGCGGCCACGTCGAGGAATCCCCCCTCGGCGTCGCGGAACCTCCGCATCACGATCCCGGCCAGGTCGAGCGCGCGGCGGAGCCACCCCTCCTCGCCGGTGTGCTCGTACGCCGCGATGGCCGCCGAAGCCGCCTGCACCTGGTCGTCGAGGAGGAGCGCGGACGCGTCCGCCGCGGCGTGGTGCGCCATCCCCTCGCCCTCCCGCCACGTCTCGGCCCAGAGTCGCTCCAGCGTGAGGAGGGCGAAGGCGCGACAGTCCTCGCGGCCGAGCGCCGCGGCGGCGTCGAGGAACGCCTCGGCCATCATCGCGTTCCAGGCGGTGTATCGCGTCCGGTCCACGAAGGGAGCCGGTCGCTTCGCCCTGACGGCGCGGAGCTTCTCCGCTGCCGAGCCGAGGAGGGCCTTCACCTCACCGTCCGGGACCTTCATCTCGGCGGAGATCTGCGTCGCGCTCTTCGCCACGAAGAGGACGTTGCGGCGCGGATCGTGGTGCATCTCCCCCTCGGGCCCGATGTCCCAGCGCCGCCGCGCGGCCTCCCACTCGGCATCCCCGAGGGCGGCGCGCGCCTCGTCGGCCGTCCAGGTGAAGTAGTCGCCGTCGTCATCGAGGCCGACGTCGGCGTCCTGCGAGGCGCCGAAGCCGCCTTCCTGCCGGTCGGCGAGCACCTCCATCGCCCAACGGACGATCCCCTCCGCGACCTCGCGGTAGAGGGGCTCGCCGAACGCGGCCCAGGCGTGCGCGTACGCCTTGAGGAGCTCGGCGTTGTCGTACGACATCTTCTCGAAGTGCGGCACGATCCAGCGCGCGTCCACGGAGTAGCGATGGAAGCCGCCACCGAGCTGGTCGTGCATCCCGCCCTGCGCCATCGCGTCGAGGGTGCGCCGGGCCACGTCCCGCGGCCACGCCTCCCCGGTGTCGCGCCACCGCGCGAGGAGGAACTCCACCGCGGCGGGGTGCGGGAACTTCGGCTGCCCGCCGAAGCCGCCGTACCGGACGTCGAACGCCTGGGCCATCCGCGCGGCAGCGGCGTCGAGGAGCGCGGGCGTCAGCTCGCCGGGCGCGGTCTCGGTGAGGGCACTCCCGACGTGCGCGCGGAGCTGCTGCGCCGACCGCACGACGTCGTCGTGCCGGCCGGTGAAGGCCTCGAGCACCTTCTCGAGCACGGTGCGGAAGCCGGGGCGTCCGTGGCCGTCCGCGGGCGGGAAGTAGGTCCCGCCGAAGAAGACGTCGCCGTCGCCGGTGAGGAACGCGGTGAGGGGCCAGCCTCCCTGCCCGGCGACGGCCTGCACCGCGCGCTGGTAGCGCACGTCCACGTCGGGGCGCTCGTCGCGGTCCACCTTCACGCAGACGAAGCGCTCGTTGAGGAAGGAGGCGAGGCCCGGGTCCTCGTACGACTCGCGGTCCATCACGTGGCACCAGTGGCACCACACCGCGCCGATGTCGAGGAGGATCGGCCGGCCGAGGGTGCGCGCGGCGGCGAACGCCTCGTCGCCCCAGGGATGCCAGTGCACCGGCTGGTGGGCGGCGGAGGCGAGGTAGGCGGACGTGGCGCCGGCGAGGCGGTTCACGCGTGGCTCGCCGGTGGGATCAAGGGCGTCGGTGCCGTACCGTTCTCCGCAGTTGCGCGACCATCTTCCTGGCGTTGGCGCTCTCCGGATTCAGGTCGAGGGCTCGCTCGTACATCCTGAGCGCCTCGGCCGCCTTGCCGGTCGCCAGCAGTGCCTCTCCGTAGCTGTCGTACACGTTCGCGCTGCTGGGGAACAGCGCGACGTTCACCTTGAACACGTCGAGAGCGTCCGCATACCGGGGTGCTGTCGGCAGGTGGTAGGGATTGTCCGTCGCCATGAAGTCGTACCCGAGGGAGTTGATTTCGCCCTCGCTCAATGCGTAGGTGGCCGTGTCGTCCCTCAGCTTCTCCAGCGTATCTCGCGCCGCCTCCGGCCCCCTGCTGGCCAACACCATCCCGAACACCCTCGCGATGCTCTTCTTGGGCCTCGGGACGCGGCGGCCGTTCACGATCATCATCGCGTTGGTGGCGATCTCGTGCGCGTTGTAGTGTGCGTTGTCGAATACGATGACGGTCTGGTGCCGGGAGACGTTCCTCAGGAGGACGCAGCTCAGTCCGGTCGCGGCGCCGCTGTGATACACGATCGTCCCAAGGGACGTGTCCTTCTCGATCTCCCAGCCGAGGCCGAAGCGGTCGGGGTTCTCGGTCCCATCGTTGAGTCTGACGGGGGTGTATGCCTCGCGGAGGGTGGTTCCGGAGAGGAGTCGCCCGCGGTAGAGGGCGTCGTCGAATCTCAGCAGGTCGCGTGTCGAGCTGACGTAGTCCCCGAACCCGGCGAAGCGGTACGCATTCCAGTAGCTGACCACGTAGGGGATCGCGCTCCCCCGGATGGGCTCGGCCGAGTAGACGTGCGGATAGATATGAGGATAGGCGAGGTCGGCGCTCGTCGAATCGCGGAACTGCAGGCCCAGGGGCAGGAACGTGGTGTGGCGCATGCCCGCCGGCCGCAGGACGTGCTTCGCGATGTACTCGTCGTACGGCGTTCCAGAGACCCTCTCGATGATGTCCGCGAGCACGATGAAGTTGATGTTGTCGTAGTTCTCCTTGTCACCGGGTCGGTAGATCGGCGGCCTCGGGCCGGCCCGCAGGCCCGGCAGGAAGTCGGCGTTCGTGAACACGCGATCGGGATGCGCCGTCCGCAGGGAATCGAAGTACGCGTTGTAGGGCGGAAGGCCCGAGGTGTGAGAGAGCAGGTGCCTGATCGTCACCGTGGGATACGGGAAGCCGGGGAGGTACTTCACCACCGGATCGGCCATCCGCAGGGTGCCCGCCTCTGCCAGCTGGAGGATCGCCGTGCCGGTGAGGACCTTCGAGATGGATGCGATCGGGAACCTGACGCCGCTGGTGTTCAGCCTCCTGCTGGCGAAGTCCGCGTAGCCGAAGGACCGCTCGAACACGACCCTTCCATGCTCGGCAACCAGTACGTCTCCGGTGAACTGCTGGCTCTGGGCCAGAGCCGCGAAGTACTCGTTCAAGGCTTCGACGCTGGCTGGAGCCGGACGCTTCGCACACGCCGCTAGGCCGAGGGCCAGCAGGATCCCCATCCGGAGCGAGCCGCGACGATTCATGACCGGGGTACCGTTCGTTGGGCGTGAGCCACGCCGTGAAGACTCGGGCGTTCGGGCGCCCGGTCGGTCGGTGCGATTGCTCCTAAACGGCCGCTGACGGGCAAAGCTCCGCCACCGCGCACTCGCCGCACTTCGGCCGGCGCGCGATGCAGACGGCGCGGCCGTGATGGATCAGGAGGTGCGGGAAGAGGGTCCACTGCGCGCGCGGCACGAGCACCATCAGATCCTGCTCGATCTTCACGGGGTCGGTCTCGCGCGTGAGGCCCAGGAGCGCGGCGATGCGCGCGACGTGCGTATCCACCACGACGCCTTCGTCCTTCCCGAAGGCGTTGCCGAGGACGACGTTGGCGGTCTTCCTCCCCACGCCCGGGAGGGTGACGAGGTCGTCCATCGTGTCGGGGACCCGCCCGCCGAACCGCGCCACGAGCGCGTTCGCCATCCCGAGGACGCTCTTCGTCTTGTTGTGGAAGAACCCGGTGCTCTTGATCTCCTCCTCGAACACCGCGGGATCGGCCGCGGCGTAGTCGTTCGCCGTGCGGTACTTCTGAAAGAGCGTCTTCGTCACGATGTTGACCCGCACATCGGTGCATCGCGCCGAGAGGATCGTCGCGACGAGGAGCTCGAGCGGGTCCTGGTGGTCGAGGGAGCAGCGCGCCTCGGGATAGCGCTCCGCCAGCCCCCCGATAATCGGGCCGATGCGCTCGGCTGCCGTCGGGAGCTTGGTGCGCTTGGCCTTCGCCTTCCCTGGGCGTCTTGGCGTCTGGCCTCTGTTCTTCCTGTCCTTACCGCCGGCGTTTGGCATACTCTGCGAACCCCTCCGCGTCCTTCGTGTTCAGGATATCCTCCGCCGTCAGCCACCCTTTGCGCGCGATCCCGATGCCGATGTCCACGTTGGCGAGGCCCGCGAGCGAATGCGCGTCGGGGCCGATGGAGATGGCCACGCCGGCGTCGCGCGCCTGGCGGCAGAGGCGCCAGTCGAGGTCGAGGCGTTGCGGGTCGGCGTTGATCTCGATCGCAACCCCCCGCTCGGCGGCGCGCGCGATGACGCGCTGCATGTCCACCGCGTACGGGTCGCGGGTGAGGAGGAGCCGTCCCGTCGGGTGGCCGAGGATGGTGAGGTGCGGGTCGTCCAGCGCGCGGAGGACCCGCGCCGTCATCGTCTCCTCGTCGAGATCGAAGCGGGAGTGCACCGAGCCGATGACGAAGTCGAAGCGACCCAGCACCTCGGGGCCGTAGTCGAGCTGGCCATCGGCGAGGATGTCCGCCTCGATCCCCTTGAGGATGCGCAGCCCGGGCGACGCACGGTTCCAGGCGTCGATCTCCGCGTGCTGCTTTGCCACCCGTTCCGGGCTGAGCCCTCCGGCGTACGCGGCGGCGACGGAGTGGTCGGTGATGCCGATCCACGCGTAGCCGAGGGCGCGGCACGCCTCCGCCAGCTCCGCGACCGAGTTCGTGCCGTCGCTGTAGGTGGTGTGGCAGTGGAGGAGCCCGCGCAGGTCGCCGCGCTCCACGAGGCGCGGCAACGGTCCCGCGCCGGCGCGCGCCACCTCATCGGTGCCTTCGCGCACCTCGGGAGGGATCCACGCCAGTCCGAGGGCGGCGAAGAGGGACGCCTCGTCGGGGCAGGGCACCTCGGCGGCCCCGCGCCGGAGCCCCGCGGCGTCGAGCGTGAGGCCACGCTCGGCGGCGCGTCGCGCCAGATGCTCGAGGTGCGCGGCGCTCCCCGTGGCCCGGACGAGCGCGTGTCCGAATCGGGACGCGGGTGCGCACGTGACGGTTGCGGTCGCGCCGTCGTCGAGACGCACGCGGAAGCCCGCCGCGTCGGCGGAGACGACCGCGGTGGCGGCGCCGCCCCGCACGAGCGTCTCCCCCAGTGCGGACGGCGCCGATGCGGCGCCCGGCCCGCGGCCCTCCGGCACGGGGACGACCTCGGCCACCAGGTCAAAGTCGCGGACGACCTCGAGGCGGCGGCGGAGATCCCCCGCCACCTCCACGCGCTCGACGCCGGGGAGCGCGTCGAGCGCCCCGGCGAGGACGGCGGCCCGCCGGTCGCCGTGATGGACGAGCCGGAGCCCCGCGGTGCGCCGCAGGAACTCGATGCCCTTCAGGATCTTCGCGGCGGTCTTCGCGCCGAACCCCTTGAGGCCGGCGAGGCGGCCGTCGCGCGCCGCCGCCTCGAGCCCGTCGAGCGTCGTGATACCGAGCTGGTCCTGGACGGCGCGCACCTTCGCGCTCCCCATCCCGCTGATCCGCAGCATCTGCACGAGGCCCGCGGGCACCTCGGCGCGGAGGGCGTCGAGCGCGCTCGAGCGTCCGGTCGCGATGCACTCGCGGACCATCTCGAGGGTCGCGGGCCCGATCCCCTTCACATCGGCGAATGCGTCCGACGCGACATCGGCCTCGAGGTCGCCGGTGTAGTCCGCGACGGTGCGGGCGGCGTTCTGGAAGGCGCGGACCTTGAAGGCGTTCTCCCCCTTGAGGTCGAGGAGGCCGGCCATCTCCTCCAGCGCGTGCGCGACCGCGTGCTTGTCCATCGTCACTCCGCCGCCTTGGCGAGGGCGAGGAGGGCGAGCGCGACCAGTTCATCCGGGGAGACGACGGAGCGGAACCCCATCCGCTCCCCGGCGGGGAGCACGGTGGCGAAGGGCGCCGAGCCGTCGGGGCGCGGCCCCGGGGCGTGCACCGGAAGCCGTGCGGACGCTTCGACGGTGGTGAAGCCGCCGCGTTCCGGGCGGAAGCCGAGGATGGCGAGGACGGTCACGGCCGACGCCGTGTGGAGGACGTAGCACCCGTCGAGCGGCTCGTGCGCCTCGCCGGCGTTCGCCGCCGCCCAGACGGCGCGCTCGGGAAGCTGGACGTACCGGACGCCGGGTGCGGCGGGCAGCCTGCCGAGCGCACTCGGTTCCGCGAGAGCGGCCTCGAGCGCGGCGCGGTCGAGCGTGCGCACGGGATGCCCCGCCTCGTGGTGCAGGAAGAGCATGTGGAGGAGCGCGCCGTACTCGGTGACGGCCTGGGCGGGCGCGTCCCCCGGCATCAGGTCCTTGAGGAGCACGCCGGCCGGGCCGACGAGGACGAAGGCGTCGCGGCTCGCGGCGTCCACGTGTCCCGCTGTGACGGCTTCGCGGATGTCGTCGAAGCGCTTCGCGCCGACCGCCTCGACCAGGTCGGTCCAGGGGAGGGGGCGCGCCGCGTTCACGCAGCCGCCGGGAGGAAGGGATCGAGGACCTGGACGAAGCGCTCCGTCTCCTCGGTGTAGAGGGTGTGGCCCGAGTCCTCGAACACCACGAGACGCGCGTGCGGCACGCTCGCGGCGAGCAGCTCCGACGCGGCGAGGGGCACGGGGTCGTGGCGGCCGTGCAGGATCAGGGTCTCGGCGGTGATCGTGCCGAGGCGCGCGCGGAGGTCCATCCCGCTCAGGCTGTGCCAGACCGCCTGCTGGGCGCGGGCGGAGACGCGGAAGGGGGAGAGCTGGCTCGCGCGCGAGGGGTCGCGGAAGTAGCCCGCCACCGAGAGCTCGAACGCCCGGCGCCAGAAGGCGTCGGGGTCCCTCTCCCGGAGCCCGGAGGCGGAGAGCTGGGCCCGGGCGGCGGCGATGCGGGGGTCGGCTTGGCGCCGCGCGAACTCCACGTCGAAGGCCTCGCGCGAGGCGGCCCAGGTGGGCGCGGGCGAGACGAGAGCGAGCTTCTGAACGGCCCCGGGGTGCTCAAGGGCGTGGAGGATGGCGAGGAGTCCGCCCCACGAGAAGCCGAGTACGCAGGTTGGGCGAGGTGTGATGCCGGCGAGGACCGCCTCGAGGTCGGCGACGTGCGCGCGCCAGTCGAGAGGTGCCTCACGCGGTACTTCGGAGCGGCCGCCGCCGCGCTGGTCGTAGAAGAGGAGGGTGCGCTCGGTGGCGAGGCGGTCGAATTGCGGCCGCAGGTAGTCCATGGAAGCCCCGGGGCCGCCGTGCAGCACCACCACCGTGGGGCCGTGATCGCCGACCCAGCGGGCGAACAGCTCGACGCCGGCGCCCCGGAGGGAGCCGGTCCGCTCGCTCACACCGGCCGGGCCGGCGCCGCGCGCCGCGGTGCTCCTACCGCCCCCCGAGCACGACGGTGATGGGGACGACCTGCGTGCCGCGCCGCACGCGTACCTCCACGGTGTCGCCGGCGTGGTAGCTGTAGAGCGCGTTGGCATAGTCCTGCAGATTCGCGATCGTGTGCGGGCCCATCCCGACGAGGACGTCACCGCCGCGGATCCCGGCCAGCTCGGCGGGGCTGCCGCTGCGCACGCCCTGAAGGAGGACGCCGCCCGGCTCGCTCCCCATGTCGGGGATCGTGCCCAGCGAGGGGCGCGCGCCCGAGGAGGCGGCGACCGGCGCCGGCGGAGGCGCATCCACGAACGTCAGCGGTCCCGGCCGCGCCGCGAGGCGCTGCACCACGTCGGCGGCGAGGGAGGCGACGTCGGCGATGCCGTCGGCGTTGATCTTCTCCCAGTCGTCGGTGGGGCGATGGTAGTCCTCGTGCACGTCGGTGAAGAAGTGGATCACCGGGCGCTTCCGGGCGAAGAAGGCGGCCTGGTCGGAGGGGCCCCAGCCGTCGCCGGAGGCGCGGATGTCGAGGTGGAGGGGCGCATTCGCCGAGTCGAGGATCACCTGCCACTCGGTGGCGCTGCGCACGCCGAGGGCGATGACGCGGCGGTCCCGCATCCGGCCGACCATGTCGAGGTTGACCATCGCGAGCGTCGAATCCATCGGGATCGCGGGGTGCTCGGCATAGAACGCGGAGCCCAGGGCGCCCTCTTCTTCGGCATTGAACAGGACGAACACGATGCTGCGTGCCGGGCGATGCCGCGCGGCCTTCAGGAGGCGCGCGACCTCGAGGACGGCGGCGGTGCCGGAGGCGTTGTCGTCGGCGCCATTGTGGATCTGGCGCGTGGTGTCGCCGGCGGGATCGCCGAACGACCCGCGGCCGAGGTGATCGAAGTGCGCCCCCACCACGATGTCCTGCCCGGCGAGCCGCCGGTCGGCGCCGGGGAGGATGCCGACCACGTTCACGACGGCCGCGCCCGCGGCGTGCGCCGCGCGGGTGCCGGAGGTGTTGCCGATGGTCCAGTGCTGGAGGAAGGTGCCGCCGTCGCCGCCGGGACGCAGGCCGAGGCGCCGCAGTTCGCGGGCGATGTAGGCCGCGGCGGAGTCGTTGCCCGGCGTGCCCGGGAAGCGGCCCTCGAGCGCGTCGGAGGCGAGGTAGTGGTCGTCGTCGAGGATCTTGCGAGCGCGCGGCGTCGAGGCCTGCTGCGCCGCGAGGTCGGCGGCGGCCAGCGTGACGAGCGTGCAGGCGAGCAGGGTGCGCAGAGTGGTCGACATCCAAGGAAGCTAAGCCGGGGGCGGAAGCGGGGCCACGCGGCCCGGCGGCATTGCGTCCGGGGCGGCGGTGGGGAGATTGGAGGCCGTGATCCAGCGCCTGCAGCACTGCGTCATCCGCCCGTGGGGCCGCCCCGACGCCCCGTCGCTCGTGCGCCACGCCGACGACCGGGAGGTCTGGCGCAACCTCCGGGATGGATTCCCCCACCCGTACACCCCCGACGCCGCCGAAGCGTGGCTGGCTTTCGTGGCGCAGCAGGACCCGACCACCCACTTCGCCATCGAGGTGGACGGGGAGGCGGCGGGAGGGATCGGGTTCACCCTGGGGGAGGGCGCGAAGGAACGGACGGCGGAGATCGGGTACTGGCTGGGGAGAGCGGTCTGGGGACGCGGCATCGCGACGGAGGCGCTGCGTGCCGTCACGGCGCACGCCTTCGCGGAGCACCCCCTCGATCGTCTCCACGCCTGTGTCTTCGCCTGGAACCTCGCGTCGGTGCGGGTGCTCGAGAAGGCGGGGTACGTCCGGGAGGGGTGCCTCTCGGGGGCGGCGACGAAGGACGGCGCGACCACCGACGTGTTCCTCTACGGCGTCCTCCGCCCCGAGCCGCTGGCCCGGCGGGCGGCGGACCTCTAGCGTTCACGGCGTGACACTCCGCGACCTCGTCGTCGTCCGGCTCGGCGTGGCGGTGAACCTGGTGGTCGGCCAGGTGGCCGCGGCACTCCTCCTGCCCGTCTACCTCGACACGATCGGCACGGTGCTCGTGGCCACGCTCGTCGGCCCGCGGGCGGCGATCGTGGCGGGGCTCACGTCGCAGGTCCTCAACGCGGTCCTCTCCGGGAACTTCACCTGGCTGCCGTTCGGCGTGGTGCAGATCGTGATCGCCCTCTACGCGGCGCTCGCCGCGCGCCTCGGCGCCTTCCGCCGGCTGGGCACGGCCGTGGCGGCGGGGTTCGGTCTCGGCATCGTGGCGGCGTCCACTTCCGCGCCGATCTCGTACTACCTCTTCGGCGGCGCGACGGCCGGCGGCGTCACCGCCGTCACCACGGTGCTGAGGGCGCTGGGTGCGCCGCTCCCGGTGGCGGTCGCCGCCGCGAGCTACTCCACGGATCTGCTCGACAAGAGCCTCGTCTTCGCCCTCGTGGCCGTGGTGCTCCGCTCCCTCCCGCGGCAGATGGCCGTGCGGTTCCCGATGCTGGCGCGATGATCGGCTACGTCCCCGGGGCGTCCGCCCTCCACCGCGCGCATCCGTACACGCCCCTGGCGATCGCGACGGGGCTCTTCCTGATGGCGTTCGCGGTGAGCGCGCCGGGAGCGGTCTGGGTGGTCGTGGCGGCGGCGGCGCTCTTCGCGGCGTCGGCCGGCGTCCTCGGCACGGTGCTCCGTCCCGCGGCGATCCTGGCGCTCCCGACCTGGGTGCTGCTCACGATCCTGCACGGGCTCCTGGGGGGCGCGCCACACGTGATGCTCGGACCCGTGGCGTTCTCGGTGGCGGGAGGGGAGCGGGCGCTGGTCTTCGGCGGGCGGCTCGCCGCGATCCTCCTCGCTTTCCTCACGGCGCTGGCCACCGTGTCGCCCGCGCGGCTCGTCGAGGCGATGACGGCGCGCGGGGTGCCGTTCGGCCGCGTCTACCTCCTCGTCTCGACGCTGACGGTGGTGCCGCGGCTTCGCGCCCGGGTGCGCCGGATCGTGGACGCGCAGCAGTGCCGGGGGCTCCGGCTCGGCGGCTCGCCGCTGGCGCGGCTCCGGGCGCTCGGGCCCCTGGTGGTGCCGCTGGTCCTGAGCGCGCTGGCGGAGGTGGACGAGCAGGCGCTGGCGCTCGACGTGCGTGGCGGCACGGCGCGCGGGCGGCGCACGGCGCTCGACCCCCCTGCGGAGCGCAGGGCCGACCGGGCGGTGCGCTGGGTGGTGGTGACGGCCGTCGTGGCGGCGTACGCGTGGAAGTTCCTGGGGGCCGGCCGGTGAGCCCGCGGATGGCGCTCGACGCGGTGACGTTCGCGTACCCCGGCGCGGGCACGCCGGCGCTGCTGGATGTCTCGCTGGCGATCGAAGCGGGGACGGTCACTGGCGTGACGGGCGCCGTGGGCGCGGGGACCTCGACGTTGCTGCTGGTGGCGGGAGGGTTCGCGCCGCGACTCACGGGCGGCGCGCTGTCGGGGCGGCGGGACATCGCCACCAACCGCATCAGCATCGTCTTCGCGACGCCGTGGACGCAGCTCACGGGCCTCGCGACGACGGTGCGGGCGGAGGTGGCCTTCGGCCCCGCCTCGCTCGGGTGGCCGCGGGGATCGGTGCTCGCGGCCTGCGAGGCCGCGCTCCGAGACCTCGGCGTGGAGCACCTCGCGGACCGCGATCCCGGGACGCTGTCGGGGGGCGAGCTGCAGCGGGTCGTCGTGGCGTCGGTGCTGGCGATGGAGCCGGAGCTGCTCGTGCTCGACGACCCCGCCGCGGAGCTGGACCCCGCCGGAGCGGACGCCCTGTACGCGTTGCTCCCGGAGCTGGCGCGGCGGGGGACGGCGGTGCTCGTCGCGACGCCGGATTCGGAGCGCCTCGCGCGGACGGCGGAACGGGTGCTGGTGATGGAGGGGGGACGCGTGGCGCGGGACGGGCCGCCCGCCGCGGTGCTCGACGACACGGACGTGGCGCGGATCGCGTGGGCCGCCGGATGCCCCGCGCCGTACCCGCTGGACGTGGCCGCCCTCGTCGCGCGGGTGGTCCGGTGAGCTCGGCGCCGGGACGGGGCCACGCGGTCCGCTGGGAGGCGGTGCGCTTCGCCTACGACGGCGCCGAGGCGCTGCGCGGTGTCTCCCTCGACGTGCCGGCGGGGACCACGCTCGCCATCCTCGGCCCCAACGGCGCCGGGAAGACGACGCTCACCCGCCTCCTCATCGGCCTCCTGCGGCCCCGGGCCGGGCGGGTCTCGGTGGGCGACTGGGACGTGGCGGCGAAGCGACCCGACGAGCTGGCGGCGCGCGTCGGTTACGTCTTCCAGCACGCCGATCAGCAGCTCTTCGAGCGGACGGTGCGCCGCGACGTGGCGTTCGGCCCGCGGCGCCTCGGCCTCGGCGACGGCGGCGTCGAGCGGGCGCTCGGGGAGCTCGAGCTGCTGGGCGCGGCGGAGTCGCATCCCTACGACCTGCCGGCGCCGGCGCGGAAGCTCGTGGCGCTCGCGGGCGTGCTGGCGATGGAGCCGGGGGTCCTGGTGCTCGACGAGCCGACGGCGGGGCTCGATCGCGCGGGGCGCGACCGCGTGATCGCCGCTCTGCGGCGCCGGAGTGTGGAAGGCGTGACGGTCGTCGTCGTGTCGCACGACCTGGCGTTCGTCGCGGAGGTGGCGGAGCGGATCGTCGTCCTGCGGGAAGGCGTGGTGGTCGCGGACGCGCCAGCGGGGCGGCTCCTCGGCGACGCGGCGGCCCTCGCCCCGCTGGGGCTCGAGCCGCCGCCGGCCGCCGCGGTCGGCGCCGCCCTCGGCCTGCCGGGCGCGCCGATCCGCGTGGGAGAATGCGCCGCCGCGCTCGGCGGCGTGCGCTGGCGCGGGGCGGGTGCCTAGAGCCGGCGCCTGCCGGCTCCAGGCCCCCAGCCCTTCCTAGTTCACGTTCTTCAGGATCCCCAGCAGGAAGTCCCAGAACTTCTCGACCGTGTCGATGTGCATCTTCTCGTCGGGGGAGTGCACGCCCTCGAGCGTCGGCCCGAACGAGACCATGTCCATCCCCGGGACCTTCTCGCCGATGATCCCGCACTCCAGCCCGGCGTGCATCGCCTTCACCTCCGGGGGCTTGCCGGTCATCTGCTGGTAGGTGCTCTTCGCCACCTTCAGGATGGGCGAGTTGAGGTTCGCCTTCCAGCCCGGGTAGCCGTCCCCCTGCTTGACCTTGGCGCCGCCCAGCGCGAAGACCGATGCGACGGTGTGGCAGACCTCCTTGATCTCGGAGTCCACGGAGCTGCGCTGGCTGGTGGCGAGCGCGATCGCCTTCGCCGTCGTGGTGATTACGGCGACGTTGGTCGAGGTCTCGACGAGGCCGGGGATGTCGGCGCTCATCTTGATGACGCCGTGCGGCAGGGCCGAGATCGTGGTGAGCAGCTTCGCCTGCACCGCCTTCTTCACGACCTTCCCCTTCTTCCCCTTGTGCGGCGCGAGCATGACCTTGAGGTCGGGGTCCACGCTCGCCACCTCGGCCTTCGCCGTGGCATTGAACGCCGTCACCGCCTTCTCCGCCGTGGCCCACGCCTTCGGCGGCAGGTAGACGATCGCCTCGGCCTCGCGCGGGATGGCGTTGCGCTTGTTGCCCCCCTCGATGGACGAGAGGCGCGCGCCAAGGGCGTCGAGGGCCAGCAGGGCGCGGTTGAGGATCTTGATGGCGTTGCCGCGGCCGGTGTGGATCTCTATGCCGGAGTGCCCGCCCTTGAGGCCCGTCACGGTGAGGTGCGCCGCCACGAACCCCTTCGGCGCCGGATCGAACGCCAGCGCCCATGTGCCGGTGGTGTCGCGGCCGCCGGAGCAGCCGACGTAGAGGGTGCCCTCCTCCTCCGAGTCGAGGTTCATCAGCGTGCGGCTCACGAGGGAGTCGCCGGAGAGCCCACCGGCGCCGGTGAGGCCCGTCTCCTCGTCGATCGTGAAGAGGAACTCGAGCGGCCCGTGGACCAGCGTCTTGTCCTCCATGATCGCGAGGTTCGTCGCCACCGCGATGCCGTTGTCGGCGCCGAGGGTGGTGCCGTTCGCCATCAGGAAGTTGCCCTTCCGGACCAGCTCGATGGGGTCCTTGGTGAAGTCGTGGACGGTCTCCTTGTTCTTCTCGCAGACCATGTCGAGGTGGCCCTGGAGGCAGATGCTGCGGACCTTCTCGCGGCCGGGGGAGGCGGGCTTCCGCACCACGACGTTGCCGAGCTTGTCGGCCTTCGCCGGAAGGCCGAGGCGCTTCGCGGTGTCGAGGATGTACTTCGTCATCTTCTCTTCGTGCTTCGAGCACCGCGGGATCAGGGCGATCTCCGCGAAGTACTTGAAGACGAGCGGGGGCTTCAGCCCTTCGATTGCGCTGGACATCATCGACTCCTTAGACGGTTGGGCCGTCCGGGGCCGGACCGCGCATCGCCTCCGCGGTCCCGCCGGGCGGATGGAACACGATGGACTCCTCACGAACGAGCTTGCGCACGAACCGCACGACGTCGACGCGCCGCGCCTCCGGGTCGCCGCCGAACCGCTCCGCCACGCGCTCGCCGATCGCGCGGACGGTCGCGACGCCGTCACACTGCCGCCACACGTAGCTCCCGAGGGCGTCGAGGTGCACGCGCATGTCCGGCTTGGCGAGCAGCGGCACGAACCAGCGCCGCGCGAGCCGGCTGGTGAACTTCGGCACCAGGACCGTGACGAGGCCGTCCTCCCGGTCCTCCGCGCGGTGGCGGCGGACGGGCACCAGGTCCTCGAAGGCGGGGGGAGCGGTCACGGGGCCGGGGAGCGGGGGCCACGCACCGGGCGGCGGCCGCCCCGATGGGCCGGGGCGGCCACCGCGCCGGTCTCGGTCACATCACCGCGCTCGGCGGCGCGGGCTCGTCGGGACGGCCGGCGTTCCCGATGGGGATCTGGACCAGCAGCCAGCCGATGAACGCGAAGATCAGCAGGCTCCAGCCGAAGTTGAGCGGGAAGATGCTGATCAGGCCCGTGAGCCAGGTGCCGTAGTGCAGGTTCGCGACCGCGAGGCCCGCGAAGAGCAGCCCGATCAGCGCCTCGCCCGCGATGAGGCCCGCCGCGAGGAGGACGCCGGTGTTCTCCACCCGGGCCTTCTGCGCGTCGTTGTGCGCCTTCCGGGCGTTGACCTGGTCCACGATGCCCTTGATCACGCCGCCGATGAAGATGGCGAACGTGGTCTCGAGGGGGAGGTACATCCCGACGCTGACGAGCATCGGGCTGCGGACCTGCATCAGGATGAAGGCGAGGCCCATCAGCATCCCGACGATGATGAGCGGCCACGCCATCTGCCCGCCCACGATGCCCTGCGAGAGGAGCGCCATCAGGCTCGCCTGCGGGGCCGGATAGGTCGCGCCGCCGAGGCCGGTGCCGCCGGTGTTGATGTCGCCCTGGTGCAGGATGAGGATGGGGAGAAACATCACCGCCGCCGCCGCGGCGACGCCGATGAGGTCGCCGACCTCCATCTTCCACGGCGTGCCGCCGAGGATGTGGCCGACCTTGAGGTCCTGCAGCATCTCGCCCGCCACCGCGGAGGAGACGCAGACCACGCCGGCCACGCCGAGCACCGCCGCGACCCCCGCCTGCCCCTTCTGCCCGAGCGCGACCATTAGCAGCGCCGCGACGAGCAGCGTGGAGAGGGTGAGGCCGCTGATGGGGTTGTTGCTCGACCCGATGATGCCCACCAGGTAGCCCGAGACCGCCGCGAAGAAGAAGCCGGCGACGATCATCACGATCGTCGCCACCGCCGCCGCGGTGATGTCCTGGGCGAAGTAGTCGTAGATGAAGAAGGTGCCGATGCCGGTGAGGAGGATGCCGGTCACGATCCAGGTGAACTTGAGGTCCTGTTCGGTGCGCTCCGTGGCGCTCTCGCCGGTCGCGGCCTTCCTGACGTCGCTGACCGAGCGGCCGATCCCCGTGACGAGGCTCTTCCGCATCTTGAAGAGGGTGAACGCCGCGCTCACCAGCATGCCGCCGATGGCGATCGGCCGGACGATGTACTTCCAGACGTTGGTCGCCATCGCGATCCACGTCTCGGCGCTCGCGGGCGCGTCGGCGGGGACAAGGCTCGGGCCGATGAAGTAGGTGAGGATCGGGACGAAGAGGCCCCACGCCAGCAGGCCGCCGCTGAAGTTCAGCGAGGCGAGCTTGGGGCCGATGATGTACCCGACGCCGATGTAGGCGGGGGAGACGCCCGGCGAGGAGAGGAGGAGCCCGCTCTGCGCCGTGGCGCTGCCGCTCGAGCGGAGGTTGATCGTGGCCTTGCCGAAGGCGATGAACTTCTCCCACGAGGTGGCGAAGACGCGGAACTGGGCCGCCGCCTGGATCAGCGCGCCGATGCCCATCGCGCCGAAGAGGAACTTAGCGCCCGTGCCGCCGCCGCGGCCGGCCTTGTGGATCTCCGACGCCGCGACCGACTCGGGGAAGGGGAGCTCCACGTCCTCCACCATCACGCGCCGCAGCAGCGCCACGAACATGATGCCGAGGACGCCGCCCGCGAACATGATCGCCGACGACTGGAGGTAGTGCCCCGTCGTGGCGAAGTCCTTCCAGATCCCGCTGATGAAGAACGCCGGGATCGTGAAGATCGCGCCGGCGGCCACCGACTCGCCGATCGAGCCCACGGTGCGGGCGAAGTTCTCCTCGAGGATGGACCCGCCCACGAGGCGCAGGATCGCCATCCCGATCACCGCGGCCGGATACGTCGCCGCGATGGTCATGCCGGCCTTGAGGCCGAGGTACGCGTTCGCGGCCCCGAGGACCACGCACATGATGAGGCCGATGATGAGCGCCCGGACCGTGAACTCGCGCATGTCCGTCTGCGCGGGGACGTACGGCCGGAACCGGCTTCCGCCTGCGCTCGCTGGGGTGTCAGCCATTGCCACTCCGGATGTGGGGTAGGGGCGCCTACGCCGGGATGAACGACGTCTGCGGCGTGAGACGCCGGACCCAGGCCGCCAGCAACGCCGCCGTGCGGTCGAGGTCGTCGTACGCGACCATCTCGTTCGGACTGTGCATGTAGCGGCAGGGCACCGACACGAGCCCCGTCGCGACGCCCTGCCGGGAGGTGTACACGGCGTCGGCGTCGGTGGAAGTGTAGCGCGGCGCCGCCTCGATGGCGAAGGCGATGCCCTCCGCCTCGGCCGCCGCCACGAGCTGGTCGAAGACCACCCGGCTCACCGCCGACCCGCGCGCGAGCACCGGGCCCCCGCCCAGCTTGAAGTCCCCGTTCTCCTTCTTCTCGGCGCCGGGGAAGTCGGTGGCGTGGGTGACGTCCACCACGATCGCCGCCTGCGGCGCGACGTGGAACGTGCTCGTCCGCGCGCCACCCCCCGTCGTCCCGATCTCCTCCTGGGTGGTGGCGACCGCGACGGCCGCCGCGGCGGGGGGCTGCGCCGCCAAGCGGCGCAGCGCCTCCAGGACCACGAAGGCGCCGATGCGGTTGTCGATCGCCCGCGAGGCGAGGCGCCCGTTGGGGAGCTCGAGCGTTTGGCAAGCGATCACGCCAGCGTCGCCCACCCGCACCCGCTCCAGCGCTTCCGCCTTGTTGGCGGCGCCGATGTCGATCCACAGGTCGGTGATCTTCGAGACTTTGTCGCGGTCCTCGGTCTTCATGAGGTGGATGGCCTTCTTGCCGATCACGCCCGGCACGGGTCCGCCCCGCCCGAGGAGCAGCACCCGCTGGCCCACCAGCACCTGGCTGTCCCAGCCGCCGACGGCGCCGAAGTGGACGAAGCCCTCGTCGTCCACGTGCACCACCATCACGCCGATCTCGTCCACGTGGCCGGTGAGCATCACGCGGGGGCCGCCGGCGGGGTTGATCGTCGCGATGGAGTTGCCGGCGACGTCCACCTCCACCGCGGCGAACGCCGTCGCCTCCTCCCTCCAGATCCGCGCGGGGAGCTGCTCCGACCCCGAGGGGCCGGGCGCATCGAGGAGACGCTTCAGGAACGCGAGGGAACGGTCGTCGAGCATCAGGGGGCTCTCGGCCGGAGCCGGGGACGAGGATGGGTCACGTTACGCCCCGCCCGGGCGTCTGGCAAGGCGCGAATGCGCTCGGATATCTCCTCGACATGGGCCATCGTCACGAGGGAATCCACGCCCGTCTGGAAAGCGGGGGCGTTCCCCGCCGCGACGGGCCGGAGGACCAGCCGGGGCGGCGCCCCCGGCACGAAGGTCAGCTCGGCCCAGAGCCCCGTCCGGGTCCAGGGGGAGTTCTGGAGAAAGACGAAGTTGCCGAGGGAGTACACGATCGGCTTCCCGTCCACCCACTCGACGCCCTGCGGCACGTGCGGGTGGTGGCCGATCACCGCGTCGGCGCCCGCCCGCACCAGCCCGCGGGCCAGCGCCACGTCCCGGGGCGGCGGCACCGGCTTGTACTCGAAGCCGTGGTGGAGCGAGACGAGCACGAGGTCGGCACCGAGGGAATCCCGCGCCCAGCGCGCCGCCCGGCGGAACCGCGCGGTATCGGCCCACGCGACGCAGCACGCGGCGGGCCGCCCGACCACGGACATGCTCGGGTCGTTGAAGATCGCCGTGAGGGAGAAGAGGGCGACGGTCCACCCCCGCGCCCGGAGGAGGGCGGGGCGCCAGGCGTCGTCGGGCGTGGGCCCGGTGCCGGCGTGCGCCACGCCCGCGCTGTCGAGGTGCGCGAGCGACTCGAGGAGGCCGGCCTGCCGGAAGTCCCAGGCGTGGTTGTTCGCGGTCGCGACCGCCGCGAATCCCGCGTCCCCGAGGAGCGCCGCACCCTGCTTCGGCCCGGCGAAGACCATCGTGCCCGGCGGATCGGCGTAGGTGCCGCGGTCCACCAGCACGCTCTCGAGGTTCCCGATCGCGAGATCGGCGGCGCGCAGCGCGTCCCGCACCCCGGCGAAGACCTCGGCGCCGCGCCCCGGGAGGATGACGTCCCGGGCGAGTCCGCGCGCGAAGTTGATGTCGCCGACGTGGACGATGCGGAGGGTGTCGGACGGAGCCGTCAGCCGTCGGCCGTCAGCCGTCAGCCGGGTGCCGGGAGCCGGGAGCCGATGGCCGATAGCCGGGATCCGCGCGCCGGAAGCGGTGTGCAGGAGGACGGGGAACAGCGCAGCCAGGAGCAGTGGCGCGGCGAGGGTGGGGATCCGGGAGTGCAGGGGCACGGTCGGCTATAGTATAGGACGATGAACGACGCCGCGCCCGAGGACATCCGCACCTTCACCGCCCCCGACGGCGCGCGCTGGGAGGCCCGCGTCATCGCCCGCGGCGCGGCCTCCGCCTACCTCTCCCCCAAGGTGGGACGGCCGACGGTGCAGTTCAGCCGGCTGGATGGCACGCCGGCGCCGCGGCGTTACGCCCTGCTCGCCGCGGCGAGCGTCGCGGCGATGGGCGAGGACGCCCTCGCGGCGCTCTGGGGGCGTGCGCGGGTCCACTAACCCGCGGCGGGACGGCGGGACGTGCAACGAGCGCCCGGCTGCTGGCCGGGCGCTCGTCGCATCGGCGGGAGGCGCCGCACGCTCAGTCGCCGCTCTCGGGGAGAAGCCGCGCCGTGGCCGTGCCGATGAGCCGGCCCGACGCCAGCAGCAGCACGATCGCCATCACCGTCGTCAGCGGGCTCCAGGCCCCATACGCCGCCTGCAGGAAGAGGTACCAGCCGGTGCGTACCCCCAGCTGCGATTGCTGGCCCACGAGGACCGCGATGGCGACGGCGGGGACGATGCTCGCCATCACGAGCAGCGTGCCGCCGGCGCCCGTCATCGGCCGCCGCGTCGGCCCGATCCAGGGCCAGAGCCAAGCGGGGAGGGCGAGGAGCCAGACGGCGGCGAAGGGATTCTCCACCACGGCGATGGCCGAGAGGAGCACCAGCGTCGCCAGGGCGACGGCGCGTCCGGCGAAGGGGTGCCCCGCGAGCAGGTGGAGGCGCCGGCGCAGGCGGGCGAGGCCCCACGCCACGAGGATCATCGCCAGCAGGTACGCCACCATCGCGAGCCAGTCCACGTCATAGAGGACCGGGTCGCGTTCGGTGGCGGGGTACAGCTGATAGCGTGGCAGGGTCCCCGCGGCCACCAGGCCCTGCAGGGCGAGCCACCCCGCCGCCCCGATCACCCACCATCCGGCGGCGATGACGATCTCGGAGGGGAGGGCGGCGCGCGCCGCCGGCTCGACGCGCGCGGTCGCCACCGCCTCCCAGGTGGTGAAGAGGAGCGGGACGAAGAGGAGGATCGCCGCGAGGAGGATCGCCACGCCGCGGATCATCCGGTCGCCCGCCACCCGCAGGTAGGTGGACGCGCCCCTCATCCGCGCGTTCCGGTCGAGGGAGAGGACCAGGCGCTCGACCCCCGTCCCGAGGAGCCGGAACGCTCTGGCGTCCAGCGTCTGGACCCGGTCGCCGGGGGTGTGGAAGAGGAAGTTGGCGTACGCCGGGTCGCTCGGCAGCGTACCCAGGTTCACCGCCGGGATGCCGCGGCTCACGAGCGGGCCCTGGTCCTCCGTCGAGAGGCGGATGGTACGCAGGTACCACTCCTGGAAGAACCCGACGTCCCGCACCGGCGTGGCGTGGAATCCCAGAGCGTCCCTGGCCGCGACGCGGAGCCAGAGGGGGGCGTAGCCGTCCCCCTGGCCGATCCCGGCGATTGCCACGCCCGCCGCCCGCCCATTGGCGACGTGGTCGATGGAGATGGCGGCGAGGATGGAGTCGCCGCGGCCGAGGGGGGAATCGGCGAGGCGCGCCGCGCCGATCTGTCCCCACGTCCCCGCGTCCACGGCGGCGTAGATGAACGGGTGCCGGTGCGCGCGCGACTCCAGGATGCGCGCCAGCTCCATCAGCGTCCCGATGCCCGATGCGCTCGCCGCGGCCGACTGGCTCGACGTGGTGGGGCCGTCGAAATGGGCGAGGAGGAGGATCGCCCCCTGCTCCCGCCCGCCGCTCCGCGCGATCACGTTGTCGCCACGGACCTTCTCGCCCCGCAGCCACAGGTCGAACTTCTGGTGCTCCACCCGCAGGCCGATCTGCTCGAAGCGCGACGCCAGCCATCCGGCGGCGTCGCGGGCGCTCGCGCTCCCCGTCACCCGGTAGGGGAAGGAGTCGGCGAGGAGGCGGGTGTCGTACAGCGCGGCCGCGCCGTCGAAGCGCGAGGAGTCCGAGACGACCACCATGCGGCCGGTCGTCGCGACCGCGGAGCGGAGCAGGAGGAACGCGACCACGAGCGCTGCCAGGAGCAGCAGCGCGTCCACGGCGGGGTGCCGGTGCAGACGGATGGGACGGCGGAGTGGCACGGCGCTAATGTACCGTTCGGGGCGTCAGGTGCCAGGTCTCACTTCAGCAGCATCTTCGCGATCGTCTGGAGCTGCATGTTGCTCGTCCCCTCGTAGATCGCGCCGATCTTGGCGTCGCGATAGAACTTCTCGACCGGGTACTCCTTCGTGTAGCCGTACCCGCCGAAGAGTTCGAGGCAGAGGGACGTGACCCGCTCCGCCACCTGCGAGGAGTACAGCTTCGCCATCGCCGCCTGCTGCGCGAACGGCTCCTTCGCATCCTTGAGGCGCGCCGCGTTGTAGACCATCAGCCGCGCCGCCTCCAGCTCCGTCGCCGCCTGCGCGAGCTGGAACTGCACCCCCTGGAACTCGGCGAGCGGCTGGCCGAACTGCTGCCGCTCCTTCACGTACTTCACCGCCGCGTCGAGTGCCCCCGCCGCCACGCCGATCATCTGCGCGCCGATCCCGATCCGCCCCTCGTTCAGCGTCTCGATCGCGACCTTGTATCCCTGGCCCACCGCGCCGAGGACGTTGGCCGCGGGCACCCGGCAGTCCTGGAGCACCAGCTCCGTCGTGCTCGAGGCGCGGATGCCGAGCTTGTCCTCCTTCTTCCCCACGCTGAAGCCCGGGAAGCCCCGCTCCACCAGGAAGGCGGTGATCCCCTTGTAGCCCTTCGCCGCATCCACCGTGGCGAAGATGACGTAGATCTGCGCCTCGCCCCCGTTCGTGATCCACAGCTTCTGGCCGTTCAGCACCCAGGTCTCGCCCTGCAGCTCGGCGCGCGTCGCGAGGCCGAAGGCGTCGGAGCCGGAGCCCGCCTCGGAGAGCGCGTACGCCCCGACCCACTCCGCGCACGTCTTCGGACAATACCGACTTTTCTGTTCGTCATTCCCCCAGCGGAGGAGGCAGTTGTTGAAGAGGGTGTTCTGGACGTCCACGAGGATGGCGACGGAGGGGTCCACCATGGACAGCGCTTCGACGGCGAGGACAGCGAGGAAGAAGGAGCCGCCCGCGCCTCCGAGGGCCTCGGGGACCTCGATGCCCATGAGGCCGAGCCCGAAGACCTGGGGGATGAGCGAGGCGTCGAGGTGGGCCTCCTCGTCCATCCGGTGCACGAGGGGGCGGACCGCTCCCTCGGCGAAGTCGCGGACGGCGCCTTGGAACATCCGCTCCTCCTCGGAGAGGACGGTGAGGGGCTGAGGAGCGGCGGCGGAGTCGGTCATCGGCACGGGACCTCGGATCGGGGGCGTCGTACGGGGCCGCCGTGCTGGGCCGGCCCGGCGGTCAATACGTGGACCAGGTGTCCACCCAGGCGTTCTTGAGGGGGACGAGGAAGGACTGGGTCGCGATGGACGCATGGGCGTAGCACCAATCCCACTGGAGCGTACCCGAACCACGCTTCATCTGATTCGGGTTGACCGCCGTTCCCTGGATGGTGTTCAGCCCGGTGATGACCATGCCGTGGACGATGTATCCGCAGGCGTTGCAGCTCATGTCCAGCTGGCCGCCGGCGATGATGATGCCATCCCAGTGCGTCCCGCTGGCCAGCGTCACGTTGCCGGTCGCGACCAGAAGACCGCGCCGCTGGAGCGTCGGGATCGTCACGTCGCCGGTCCAGTAGTAGGCGTAGTAGGGGCAGTTCGCGCCGGAGCAGGGAGCCGGCCAGGTGCCGACGAAGTCGGGCGTGAATTGGCCGTTCAGCAGGCTCGCCCAGTCGATGCGCGTGGAGTCGGTGACCGCCTCCGTGGACGCGAGATATTCGACGCTCGCGATCCAGGGGTCCGGCTTGGCCGGAAAGCCGCCGCTGCCGTTCGTCGCCCCGTTGTACTTGGCGGTCGGGACGGTGACGGGGGTCGTGTCGGTGGGCGTCAACGGAGGGCGCGTGCAGCCGGTGACGGCCGTGCCCAGGTCGGTTCCGCTCAGCGGATTCGCCCCGGTTCCCTGCACCTGGATCCCGTTCGGAGCGCTCAGCGCGGCGCGCGCGAAGAGCCTGCCGGGCTGGAGGGTGGCGAACTGGGCGACCGCGCGCTGGCCGTTCGGCTGGCCGCGCTGGGCCTTGAGGGTGTCGAACCCGGTCGCGGAAACGACCCAGAGGGACGGCGCGACGGGCGACGGTGCGGTGACCGAGTCCCTGATCTTCTGCGCGACGACCACCGCATAGCCGTCGCTGAAGCCGAAGGCGGTGCTGTCGCTCGAGTGCCCCACGAGGTTGTGCCCGGCGCTGAAGTAGGTCTGGAGCCCCGCCTGGGCGATGGCGAGCGAGCGTGCGGTCGCGAAGGCGTTGTCGGTCGTGCGGTAGTCGGCGGAGACGAGGATGAACGCCGCAGCGAGCATCACCGTCATCATGGTTACCACCAGGATCGTGGTGGGGAGCACGAAGCCGCGCCGTGACCGGCGGCCGGTGCCCGGCATGGCGCACGGCGCCCGCCCGGGAATCAATAGGTCGACCAGATGTCCACCCAGGCGTTCCTGACCGGAACGAGGTAGGACAGGGAGCCGATAGCGCCCATCGTGTAGCACCAGGTCCACTGGATATGCGCGGCGTAGCCGGCGGCCAAGGCAGGCCACGTGACGACAGAGTCCGGGAGGGGGTCGGCGCCCGAACTCAGTTGGCTGAGGCCGGTGACGACCATGCCGTGGATGAGGTAGTTGGCCGTGCTGCTCGCGGCCCGGAGTCTGCCGCCGGCCACGATCACGCCGTCCCAGTGCGCGCCGTCCGAGACCGTCACGTTCCCCTTCACGACCAGCAGCCCCCGGATCCCGTTCCCGTACGGACCGCCGGGAATCGCCGGGATGATGGCGTTCCCCGGCACGTACCAGGTCAGGTAGGTGCAGCTCCCGCCCGCCGGCCAGCCGGCCGCGGAGCCCACGGGCAGCAGCGAATCCGGAGTGAAATTCCCCTGGAGGAGCGAGACCCAGTCGATATGCGTGGAATCGAGGGCCGCGCTCCGGGTCGCGATCACTTCGGTCGGGCTCGGTGGGGTGTTCGGCGTCAACATGCCACTCGGGACGGAGAGCGCATTCGACCCTGGCCCGCCCCCACAGCTGCACTGGGGCCCCAGATCGGTTCCGGAGATGGCCGCTTGGGGCGACCCTGCGCCCAGGATTTGTACCCCGTTGGGGGCGACCATGGCTGCCCGTGCGGGGAGACTGACGGTCGTGAGAGTCGCGAATTGTGCGACGGCCCGCTGGCCGTTCGGCTGCCCGCTCAGCGCACGCAGGGTGTCGTAGCCGATGGCGCGCACCACCCACAGCGCGACCGGCCCGGCGGTCGAGGTGTCCCGCAGCCGCTGGGCCCGGACCCGGACGTAGCCTCCGCTGAAGGTGTACGTGGCCGAGTCGTCGGTCCCGGTGGACACGTTGGGGTGGGGGACGCTGAAGTAGGTCTGCATGCCCGCTTGCGCGAGGGCCAGCGCGCGGGCGCTGGCGAAGACGTTGAGGGTCGTGCGGTAGTCGGCGGAGACGAGGATGAACGACGCCGCCAGCATCACGGTGAGGAGCGTGACGACCAGCAGCGTCGTGGGCAGCACGAAGCCCCGGCGTCCGCGACGCTCAGTACCTGGCATTGTTGCGGAACAGGATGTTGGTGGCGAGGTCGAACCGCGACGGTGCGCTCTTCCCCTCGGGCGCCCGCTCGCTCTGGCCCACGAGCCGCACCCGCACTCCCACGATGGAGTCGAGGATGGCGGGCGGGGTGGTGCGAACGGAGAGCCGGCTCCCGACCAGGAACTTGAAGCCCGAACCCGTGTCGAACGGGGCCGCCAGCTCGTCGCTGACGCCGGTGCTCACGACCCGGCGCCACAGGGCCTTCCGCCCGGGGAGGGTCGCCGAGGGCGCGAAGGCGTACACGATGCGCTGGTAGAGGTACACGATGTCGCCGTCCCCGTTCGCGGAGATGCCGTCAGGCGACACCAGGACGCTGGTCGCCGTCCATCCGGGGGCGGAGAGGGTCGTGATCGGCTTGCCGGGGGCCGCGCAGCTCCCGCTGCCCACGGTCACGGGGGAGACGGTGTGCCAGATGGAATCGCGCCAGGCGTAGCCGGTCGCCGTCGCGGCCCCGTACAGGGCGGAGTCGCCGGGGAGGAGGCTGATCACCCTCCCGCCGCCGGACTGTTGGCAGGCCACGCCGAAGGCGTACGGCACCCGGATGGTGATCGAGTCGGCCGTGGCCGCGAAGATGCCGCCCTGGGTCACCGGCCGCAGCTCGCCCGACATGACGTTCACGGCGGCGCGCGCGGCCGAGCGCGCCTGCAGCATCCCGTCCTGGCTCGCGACGAAGCGCGCCTGGCTGATCACCAACCGCGCCAGCGCGACCCCGATGATGCCCGCCAGCAGGAGGGCCACGACCATCTCGGCGAGGGAGAACCCGCGGCGGGCGCTCATTTGAGGGGGATCGGGTAGCGCACGCGGCCGCGCTGGAAGGCGATGGTGTCGGGGCGCGCCCCGGGGACGCTCGTCTTGACGATCACGCGGACCTGGCGCACGACGTTGGTGACCGAGTCCACGGTGATGCAGCCCTGGATCTTCACCGGCCCGCTCAGCGTGGTGTCGCATCCGGCGATCGCCCTGAGGCTGTCGAAGGCCACGGTGCTCGCCTGGTCCACCTTGGAGAGGAGGACCGACATCGAGAGGGCCTGGTCGGTGGCGCGGGACGAGCGGCGCGCGACCTGGAACGCGAGCCCCACCAGGCTCATGATGACCACCGAGAAGATCACGATCGTGATCAGGATCTCGACCAGGGAGAACCCCCGGCGGGACCGGTGCGTCAGCGGAGGATGCGGATCTGTCCGGCCTTGCTCATGTACACCTTCTGGCTGTAGCTCGCGTCCCCCACGAAGACCGTGTCGCCGCTGCTCGCCATCCCGCTCGGCAGGATGTAGACCTTGGGGGGGATGGCGCTGAGCGCCAGCAGGTTGAACTCCGAGTCGCTTCCGAACCGACGGGTGAAGAGCACGGTGAAGGGACTCACGGCGTCGGCGATGGTGATCGTCTTGGCGCCCGGACTCACGAGCAGCGTGACCGGCCGGTGCTGCCGGCCCGCCATGGACTGGGCCTGGTAGAACTGCGACGCCACGACGTTCGCCGCGCGGTTCACCCGCGCGTGCGTCAGCGACCGGGACACCGAAGGCGTGAGCGCGGCCACCACCGTCAGCACGATGAGCAGCACCATCATAACCTCGAAGATGGTGAAGCCCGCCGGACGTGGCGTGGGGCATCGGTCCTCGCACTGGGGTTCGGGCATCAGGGTCGAGACGGCCTCGCTGGCGCGGACGGGCCGGCGGCCGCCGCCTGCGGGGCGCCGGGAGAGGTCATCCGTCGCGTCGTAATCGTTAAGTCTGTCGGTGGGCTGCGCGCGCGGCAAGGGCGCTCAGGCCAGCGAGTCGAGTGCGACGCCAGCACGGCATCCGGTTCCGCGACCGGAAGCGGCACGCCCATGGATCCCACGATGGGCTCGCCGAACCGCCTCCGTTCATCGTTCTAGGCGTTCGCGGCGCCGAGGGCACCGTTCGCCACTCCGATCATCCGGGCGTCGATCCCGATGAGGCCTTCGATCAGCGTCGCGATCGAGACAGCGTACGTGGACCTGGCGCCGGCGCTAATAGGTCTTCCACGTGTCCATGAACGCGTTGCGAACCGGCGTGAGCGAGCCGATCGCGGCGATCGCGGAGGCGGCGAGGCAGGAGTTCCAGATGATGTTCACGCCGCTGGCGCCGGTGCCGCCTCCCGTGAGCGAATCGGCACCCACACAGGGCGCAACGCTGGATGTCGAGCACCCGGGCGTGGTCATGTTATTGAGTCCGGTGATGATCGCTCCGTTGACGGTGTAGCTGTAGCTCTGCGAACGCACCCAGCCGCCCGCGATGATCACGCCATTCCAGTTGGACATGTCCCCGAGCGACAGGTTGCCGGTCAGGACCAACAACCCGGTGTATGACGTATAGGGGGCCAGCGTCAGGCTGCCACTGTAGAAGTAGGTCTTGAACATGATGCCCGGACTGGGCGCCGTGGTCGTGAACCCCCCTCCCGCGAGCAGCTGGTCCCAGGCGATGTGGGTCGAGTCGTACACCGCCTGCCTGGATGCGAGCGTTTGGACGCCAACGGGGCTCCCTTTCAGGCTGCTCGTGTGTAACGGGACCGGGAGCATGTCCGACGTGGACGCCGTCACGCCCACGATGCTCGTGACGCCGCAGTTATCGGTCCCCGTGACGTTGATCCCGTCCTGAGTGTAGAACTGGTTGACCGCCATGACCGCGGCATGGATGGGGAGGGTGCCCCCGTTCAGGTACGCGAGGCGCGCGACCGTTCGGGTTCCGGTTCCGGTGCGCGTGAGGGAACGCGTGCTGTCGACGCCGGTCGCGTAGACGACCCACAGCGCGTTCCGGCTGGGGCCGGTCGTGGCGGCGCGCAGCTGCCTGGCCACGACGCGCGCGTAGCCTCCGGAGAATCCGTAATTCGTCGAATCGCTGCCGGCGGTGAGGTCGTGGGACGCGGCGAAGTAGGCCTCGAGCCCCGCCTGGGCGAGGTTCAGCGAGCGGGAGGTCGAGTACGACGCGTCGGTGGTGTGGGACTCCGCGGAGATCAGAATGAGCGCGGAGACGAGCATGACCGTGAGCAGCGTCATCACGAGCATGGTCGTGGCGAGAATGAAGCCCCGGCGCGCGCCGCTCGTCATGGGGCCCGGTTCAGGAACACGATATCCAGGGACAGGTCGAACCTCGCGGGCGTCGTCCGCCCCTCCGGGGGGTCCTCGCTCTGCCCCACCAGGCGGACGCGCACCCCCCGCAGGCTGTCGAGGACTGCGGGCACGGCGCTCTGCACCCCGAGCGCGTTGCCGGTCAGGAACGAGAAGACCGAATTGGTGTCGAACGGGGCCACCAGCTCGTCCCGCTGG